>Ga0209594_1000155_pt1 | contig 52639 bp, 54 predicted proteins | sample AshMeaCrysSpring_FD_184126 | JGI IMG/M metagenome (GOLD analysis project Ga0209594, IMG submission 184126) | Groundwater microbial communities from Big Spring, Nevada to study Microbial Dark Matter (Phase II) - Ash Meadows Crystal Spring... | ecosystem: Environmental > Aquatic > Deep subsurface... | reverse complement strand
CGCGTGACCTACACCGACACCTGGCTGTGGCACAAGAGCGGCCGCTTCCAGCTCGACACACTGACCGAAGGCCAGACCTGAGCCCACCGCAGCCCCACCGTGACGGCCCGCACCTGCGGGCCGTTCTGTTTTGGAGCCGACGCACGCCGCGCCCGATATCATGGCCGCTCGGCCGCCACCGGTCCGCTTGCCAGACTGCCCCCGCCTGCCTACCGAAACGCCATGCCCCGCTTTGCCGCCAACCTGACCCTGCTGTTCACCGAGCTGCCCTTTCTGGCGCGCTTTGCCGCGGCGCGCGCCGCGGGCTTCAGCGCTGTGGAATGCCAGTTCCCCTATGCCCACGACAAGGCAGCGCTGGCGCAGCAACTGCAGGCCCACGGCCTGCAGCAAGTGCTGCTCAACCTGCCGGCGGGCGACTGGGAGGCCGGTGAGCGCGGCATTGCCTGCCACCCGGACCGCGTGGCCGAGTTCCGTACCGGCATCGACCGCGCGATCGACTACGCCACGGCGCTGGCCTGCCCGCAGGTGAACTGCCTGGCTGGCATCGTGCCCGTCGGCGTGTGCCCGGCGCAGGCCGAGGCCACCTTCATCGACAACCTGCGCCACGCCGCCGCGCGCCTGCAGTCCGCCGGCATCCGGCTGCTGATCGAGCCCATCAACCGCTACGACGTCCCCGGCTTCTTCCTCAGCACCACGGCACAGGCGGTTGAGCTGATCGACGCTGTGGGCAGCGACAACCTGTTTATCCAGTACGACCTCTACCACGCCCAGCGCATGGAAGGCGAGCTGGCGGCCACGCTGCAAACGTACCTGCCACGCATCGCGCATATCCAGCTGGCCGACAACCCGGGCCGTCACGAGCCCGGCACCGGCGAAATCAACTACGCCTTCCTGTTCCGCCACCTCGACGCCATCGGCTACACCGGCTGGGTCGGCTGCGAGTACAAGCCCCTGACCACCACGCTTGCGGGACTGGGCTGGCGCGAGGCCCTCAACGCCAACGCGACCTAACCTTGAGCACAAATCGCCCGTCGGTCTTTCCAGAACGGGTGCAGGGTGCTATCATTTTTAACAATATGGGTCATCGATGACCTGTCGGCACCAAGGCCCGCCGTCGGCGGAGCGCTTTTTCCCCTGCCGCCCCCGACAACCAGTACAGCAAGCGTCCAGATTGGAGAACGGCGTTGTGGCCATTGACGAATCTTGAATCAGCCCTGATTGAAGATGATCTCTCCACGGCCTCGGCGCTGGTGATCGACAGCAATCCCACCTCGCGCGCCATTCTGGTCAATCAGCTGCGCGACTTCGGCGTCGGCTCGGTGGTGCAGTGCACCCGTGTGGCGGACGCGCGCCGCCAGCTCGAGTTCAAGGCCTTCGACATCGTGCTGTGCGAGCACTACTTCGGCAAAGACTCCGCCACCGGCCAGGACCTGCTGGACGACCTTCGGCGCAACCAGCTGCTGCCCTTCTCCACCGTGTTCGTCATGGTGACTGCCGAGGCCAGCTACACCAAGGTGGCCGAAGCCGCCGAGTCCGCGCTGGACGGCTACCTGCTCAAGCCGCACACCGCCACCAGCCTGGGCGAGCGGCTGCACCAGGCCCGCCAGCGCAAGACTGCCCTGGCCGACATCTTTGCTGCCATCGAAGCCGAAGAGTTCGCCCACGCCGCCGATCTGTGCATGCAGCGCTTCGAGAGCCGCGGTGCCTTCTGGCTCTATGCCGCACGCATCGGCGCCGAGCTGCTGATGCGCGTGGAGCGCTACAACGACGCGCAGAAACTCTACGAGGCCGTGATCGCCGCCAAGACGCTGCCCTGGGCCAAGCTTGGCGTGGCGCGCGCCCAGTTGGGCGACGGCGAGGCCACGCGCGCCATCAGCACGCTGGAAAACCTCATCACCGAAGAGCCCAGCTACGCCGACGCCTACGACGTGCTCGGTCGCGCCCAGTTCGAGCTGGGCCGCTTCGACAAGGCGCTGGCCACCTACAAGATGGCCTGCACCATGACGCCACACTCCATTGCCCGGCTGCAGAACCTGGGCATGATGACCTACTACAGCGGCGACCGCGTCGAGGCGGAAAAGATCCTCGGCAAGACGGCGCGGACCGGGCTGGACTCCAAGATGTTCGACCCCCAGACCCTGGTGCTGCTGGCTTTCGCACGGCTGGAAAACGGCGACCGCAAGGGTCTGTCGCACTGTCAGGACGACTTCAACAAGCTGCTGGAGCGCCATGAGAAGAATCCGCGCTACCAGCGCCTGGCTGCCATCGTCAATGCCCTCATCCTGATCATGGACCGCCAGTTCGCCCGCTCGGTGGAGGCGGTGCGCGACATGGCGGCGCGGGTGAAGGATCCTGCCTTCGACTTCGAATCCGCCACCAACCTGCTGGCCCTGATGGGCCAACTCGCCCACCAGGCCATCCAGCTCGATGAAGTGGACAAGGTCGTGGACACGCTGGGCATGCGCTTTTGCACCAGCCGCTCGCTGGCCGAACTACTGGCCGGCTCGGCCGGCGTGCACCCCCCGTACGCGGAACGCATCCGCCTGCGCAACGCGCAGGTCCTGAAGTACGCCGAGAACGCCATGACGCTGAGCCTGCGCGGCGACCCGACAGCGGCCGTGAAGGAACTCATCCTGCACGGCGAGGAAACGCTCAACGCCAAGCTGGTGGAAACCGCCTATCTGGTGCTGCAGCGCTACGCGGCCAAGATCGACACGCTGGAGGCGTTGACCGAAACCGTGCTGGCCCTGCGCACCCGCTTCGGCCCGGCCAGCGTGCGCCCGACGCTGGGCGAGCCGCAGCGCGAAGCCGGTGCCCTGCGCCTGCGCACCCAGTCCAAGGCAGACGGCTCACCCGCCGCGGTCTTCGCGGCAGGTGAGGCCGTGCAAGAGGCCTAGCAGGTAGAATCCTGAGCTCGCACAAGCGACCCTGGAGGTGTGGCAGAGTGGTCGATTGCACCGGTCTTGAAAACCGGCGACGGGCAACCGTCCGTGAGTTCGAATCTCACCGCCTCCGCCAAAGGGCCAGTGCCACCACCGGTCCTTCACACACAGCGTCCCTCACGCCACCCCCGCCACCCGCCGCAGCAGCTGCTGCCCCAGCCACGCGCCCAGCACCATGCAGGCCACGGCGATGAGGCTGGAAACCGACAAGGTGGCGAAGCCGGCCAAGCCCTGGCCGATGGTGCAGCCCATGGCGAGGATGCCGCCCAGCGCCATCAGCACGCCGCCCGCCAGGTTGCGCAGCATCTGCGGCCCGTTGGGCAAGGTCCAGGCGAACTGGCGGCCCACCACGGCGCTGAGCCAGGCGCCGACGAAGGTGCCGAGCACGGTGGCCGAACCGAACTTGAGGCCAAAACCCAGCCGTTCCATGGTGAGGTAGCGCAGCAGGTCCTGCGCGGGCGCCACGAAGGCCAGCGCCGTGGCCACCGGCGTGTCGAACTCATCCGCACCGGCCACGCTGAGGTACCAGCTGCCTGCCACCAGCACGCCCACCAGGGCGCCGGCCAATGGTTGGCGCCAGCCGCGCCAAGCCGAGCCTTGCGGCGCACGCAGCAGGTAGATAGCCGCCAGCACCAGCAGCGCAGCGGTGACCGCCCAGGCCGGCACGCCGCCCAGCAGCGCTGGCAGGCTGGCTGCCGGCAGTTGCACCGCCGGGCCGGCCAGCCGCTCGCGCACCGGGGCCAGCACGCCTTCCAGACTGGCCATGATGGCCAGCACGAACACCAGCCAGGTCAGCAGGGCCGCGCCCTGACCTTGCGCGGCGCGCACCACCAGCCGGCCTGGACAACCGCCCGCGAACATCATGCCGGCGCCGAACAGCGCGCCACCCACCACCAGCCCCAGCAGGGGCACGCTGGCGCGCAGGTAGGGCGTGCCGGAGAGATCCACCAGGCCCGCACTGGCCAAGCCCTGTGTGCCGAGCAGGGCAACGGCCATGGCCAGCACGAAAGCGCGCAGGCGGGCCTGGTCCTTGCCCTCAAAGGCATCGGCCAGCGCGGCGCGGGCACAGAAGGTACTCCGTTGCAGCACCACGCCCAGCAGGACGCCCAGGATAAGGCCGGCCCAGACGGTCAAGCCCAAGGCGTTGTTGGCGGCATCGTTGTTCAAGCTCAAGTCCTTTCAGTTTGACGCACCGCATCCGCGCGGCCGTGGTTCAGCTCCACAGATCCAACGGCGGGTCATGCACCACGGCACGCAGGATGTCGGTGCGCGAGACGAAACCCGTCAGGTAGCCCTCGCTATTGACCACCGGCAAGCCGGGCAGATGGGTATCGAGCAGCACGCGTGCCACGCGGCGCAGGTCGGTTGCTTCGTCTACCGCCGTGATAGGCGTCCACATGAGTTCGGCCACCGGCTGCGCCAGTAGCGCGCGCCAGACCAACGCGCTGGTGTCGGGCAGCGGCAGGCGCTCGGGTCGCAGCAACTCAGCGCGCGTGAGCAAGCCCACCAGCCCACCTTGTGCGTCCACCACCGGCGCCTGCCCCAGGCCCTGGGCGAAGAGCAACTGCCAGGCGTCGAGCAGTGGCATGTCGGCCGGCACGGTGGTCACGCCGCGGGTCATGACGTCGGCCACCCGGCTCAGCGGGTGGCGCTGCAGTTGCGGCGCTGCGGCCTTCGCGTAGGCGGCCAGCGGGCTGCGCGGCGCGCCGACGGATCCGCCCGGCGCGGGCACCGGGACGGCCGGCGGCTGGGTCAGCACATGCTCCTGCATGGGCTCGATGGCGCGTGCACGCGCTGCCGCGCGCACGGCGGTGACCTGGCGCAAGTCTTCCATCGCGCCCTTGAACACCCGCCCTGTCACGCCGTAGACCGAGAACATGTCGCCCCTCCGTGTGGTGATGCGCCGACTATAGCGGTGTAGCCCGCTGCCCCTAGTCAGCCAGGAAGAGCGACTGCAGGTCACTCAGGAAATCGAAGCCGCGCTCGGTGGGCAGCACGCGGGCCAGATCGCGCGTGATCCAGCCTTTGCGCTCGGCCTCTTCCAGCCCGTGCTGGATGGCGGTGAGCGCCAGGCCGGTGCGTTCGCTGAACTCGGCCAGCGCAAAGCCCTGGCGCAGCCGCAACGCATTCAACATGAATTCGAACGGCAGGTCGGCGCGTTTCACTTCCTCTTCCTGCGCCATGGCCTGGCCGGCCATCGCGCGTTCCATGTACAAGCGCGGCTCGCGCGTGCGCACCTGGCGCACGATGCGGTGGGCAAAGCTGAGCTTGCTGTGCGCGCCGGCGCCTATGCCCAGGTAGTCACCAAACTGCCAGTAGTTCAGGTTGTGGCGGCAGTGGTGGCCGGGCCTGGCATAGGCCGAGACCTCGTAGCGCTGCAGACCGGCCAGGCCGGTGCGCTCGGTCAGCAGGTCTAGCATGGCGTAGGCCTCGTCGTCCTCCGGCACCTGCGGCGGGTGCTTGGCGAAGTAGGTGTTGGGCTCGATGGTCAGGTGGTAGATCGAGAGGTGCGGCGGCGCAAAGGCCAGCGCCTGGTCCACGTCCTGGCGCAGCTCGGCCAGCGTCTGGCCCGGCAGGGCGTACATCAGGTCGAGGTTGAAGGTGTCGAAGCTGCGCGCAGCCTCTTCCAGCGCGGCCAGCGCCTGCGCGCGGTCGTGCACACGGCCGATGGCCTTCAAGTGCGCGTCGTTGAAGCTCTGCACACCCACCGACAGGCGCGTGACGCCGGCGGCGCGAAAGGCGCGAAAGCGGTCTTTCTCAAAGGTGCCGGGGTTGGCCTCCAGCGTGATCTCGCAGTCGGGGCTGAGCTTCAGGCGCGCGCGCAGGGCCGAGATCAGCCGCTCGATGGCCTCGGGCGAGAACAGGCTGGGCGTGCCGCCGCCAAAGAAGATGCTGACGACGCTGCGGCCCCAGACCAACGGCAAGGCGGCATCCAGGTCGGCCAGCAAGGCGTCGATGTAGCGCTGCTCGGGTAGATCCTGCTGACGCATTTCATGCGAGTTGAAGTCGCAGTATGGGCACTTGCGGATGCACCAGGGCAGGTGCACGTAAAGCGAGAGCGGCGGCAGGCTGCTCAGTTGCAAGGTGCCGGGGCGCAGGTAATGCTGAATGTCACGCATGGGGCTCCCCCCCGTGGCTGGCCCACTGCGTGTGGCCGCCTCCCCCCTCAAGGGGGCAACGCCGGTGGCCCGGCGAAGCCGGTTCCACGGCGTTTCCCGCCTTAAGCCCAGCACGGCGGGCAAGTTTGCGGCGCGGGGGATGCCTCATGCCATCCATCTTTCCCGGATCAACTCGATCATGGCCTTGGCTGCGCGGCCACGGTGGCTGTGGGCGTTCTTCACCTCGGTGGGCAGCTCGGCGAAGGTCTGGCCGAATTCGGGGATGTACATCACCGGATCGAAACCGAAGCCGTTGCTGCCGCGGCGCTCGCGCGTGATCTCGCCGCTGACGCGGCCCACCGCGATCAGCGGCTCCGGGTCGTCGGCCGAACGCAGCGCCACCAGGGTGCTGACCATGGCGGCACGCCGGTTGTCGATGTGCTTCATCTGCTCCAGCAGCGCGGTGACGTTGTTGTCATCGCCCTTGGCATAGCCGAACTGGGTGGCATAATAGGCGGTGTCCACGCCGGGCAGGCCACCGAAGGCGTCGACGCACAGGCCGGCGTCGTCGGCCAGCGCCGGCAGGCCGCTCAGGCGCGCGGCGTGGCGCGCCTTGGCCAGCGCGTTCTCGACGAAGGTGCGGTGCGGCTCCTCGGCTTCGGGAATGGCCAGGTCACCCTGCTTCACCAGCTCCAGTCCGAGCGGCGCCAGCATGGCCTGCAGCTCGCGCAGCTTGCCCTGGTTGTTGGAGGCCAATACCATTTTCTGCATCAAATCGTGCTCCGTACCTTATGGGGAAAGCGCCGCCAGCTATTACTTTGATAGCGCCTCGGTCTGCAGGCGGATCAGCTCGGCAATGCCCTGGTCGGCCAACTCCAGCAGGGTATCCATCTCCTGGCGGCTGAAGGCCACGCCCTCGGCGGTGCCCTGCACTTCGATGAAGTGGCCGGCGCTGGTCATCACCACGTTCATGTCGGTGTCGCAGGCGGAGTCTTCGACATATTCAAGGTCGAGCAGCGGCGTGCCCTGCACGATGCCGACCGACACCGCCGCCACATGGCCGGTGATGGGCGACTCGCTCAAGGTGCCGACAGCCAGCAGCTTGTTCACTGCGTCCTGCGCCGCGACGAAGGCGCCGGTGATGGCTGCGGTGCGGGTGCCGCCGTCGGCCTGCAGCACGTCGCAGTCGAGCGTGATGGTGCGCTCGCCCAGCTTGGTGAGGTCAAACACCGCGCGCAGGGAGCGGCCGATCAGGCGCTGGATCTCCTGCGTGCGGCCGCTTTGCTTGCCACGCGCGGCCTCACGGTCGCTGCGGGTGTGGGTGGCACGCGGCAGCATGCCGTATTCGGCCGTGACCCAGCCCTCGCCGCTGCCGCGCTTGTGCGGCGGTACGCGTTCTTCCACCGAGGCGGTGCAGAGGACGCGCGTGTTGCCGAACTCGATCAGCACCGAGCCTTCGGCGTGCATGGTGTAGTGGCGGGTGATGCGCACCGGGCGCAGCTGGTGGGCGGCACGCTGGCCGCTGCGGAGGTAGTCGCTCATGGTGGATCTTTCTTGCTGGCAGTGAAAGGGCTGGCCCCGCCGGCCGCCGTCAGGCCTTGCGCGCGGCAGTACGGCGGATGGCCTCGTTGATCTCGGCAATGGAGCGCTCGATGGTCTCGTCGTCCAGGTCTTCATGGACGTTGTCGAGCATGCTGGCCTGCACCGTGGAGGCGAACACGCCTTCGTTGATGCTGTCGGTGCTGACGCCGCCGCGGGTGGCCTCGAAGGCATCGGGGGTTTCCCATTCGAGCGCGATCACGGTCACGTTGTCGCTGCCGCTGCCAGCCTTGGCCAGCGCCTTCTCCACCAGGTCCGGCACGGAATGGGACACGGGCTTCAAGCCCAGGTCATAGACGATCTCGACGTCACTGAGCGAGCTCCACAGGCCATCGGAGCACAGCAGGATCTTGTCGCCCTGCTGCAGGCTGACCGGCCCGGTAATGTCGAACACCGGCGCCGCGGGCGAACCGAGGCAGGTGAACAGGATGTTGCGGTTGATCTTCTCGCCCGTGCGGGTGAGCGGCACCTCGTCCTGGCGCTGCTCCAGGTAGGAATGGTCACGGGTACGCGCCAGCATCTCGCCGTCGCGCACCATGTACAGGCGCGAGTCGCCGCAGTGCACCCAGGTCACGCTGCCGTCCTGGATCAGCGCGGCCACCAGGGTGGTGCGTGGCGAGTCGAGCATGCCCTTGTCGGCGGCGTAGCGCAGGATCTGCCGGTGCGCCGCCAGCACGGCGCTGGCCAGGAAGGCGCGCGGGTCGGCGATCTCGGGCCGGGCTTCCTTCTGGAACAGCGCCGCAATCACCTGCAGCGACAGCTGCGCCGCGATCTCGCCTTCGGGGTGGCCGCCCATGCCGTCGGCCAGCAGGAACAGACCGGCATTGCGGGTGTAGCAATAGCCCATGCGGTCTTCGTTCGTCTCGCGACCGCCCTTGCGGCTGACCTGGTAAACCGAAAATCTCATCGTTGCTTTCCGCCCACGACGGGCATGGCCTTCACGCTCTTCTTGGTGTCCGCCACCATGGTGTCGAATTGCAGGCGCATCTTCTCGCCCATGGTGAGCTTGGTGTAGCGGCGCTCGCCTTCCCGGCTGAGCTCCTTCTGCAGCGCAAACACCGACTGCGGCCTGGAGAGCGGATCAAGCGCCATGCACCACTCCACCACCTCGATCAGGTTGTCGGAATAGACGCCGCGCAGGCGCGACAGCGCAATGGTGATGCGATCCTTCTCCAGCCGCTGCGGCGCCTCGTTGGGCGGATAGCCCTGCATGCAGGCGTAGATGCAGGCACCGATGGCGTAGATGTCGGTCCACGGGCCCATGGCGGCATCGCGCCGGTACATCTCGGGCGCGGCAAAGCCGGGCGTGTACATGGGGCGGATGAAGTTGCCTTCCTTGCTCAGCACCTCGCGCGCGGCGCCGAAGTCGATCAGGACTGACTTGTTGTCATCGGTGATGAAGATGTTGGCCGGCTTGATGTCCAGGTGCAGCATCTTGTGCTGGTGCACGATGCGCAGGCCGCGCAGAATCTCGTCGAACAGCGAGCGGATGGTGGACTCGCGGAACACCTTCTGCTGCTTGAGATCGCGCGCGGTGATGATGAACTCCTGCAGGGAGGCCCCTTCCAGGTAGTTCATCACCATATAGACGGTTTCGTTCTCGCGGAAGAAGTTGAGCACGCTCACCACCGAGGGGTGGGAGATCTGCGCCAGCGCGCGGCCCTCTTCAAAGAAGCTCTTCAGGCCGAGGCGATAGAGCGAGAGTTTTTCCGGCGGTACCTGCGGCAGCAGCTGCCCGGGCGCCCGCGACACCAGCGACGAAGGCAGGTACTCCTTGATCGCAACCTGCTGCCCCTCGGCGTCCTGCGCCAGATAGACCACCCCGAAGCCCCCGGCCGCCAGCTTGCGCAGGATGCGATAACCGCCTATGGCGGTCTCCGGCGGCAAGGGAGCGGGTTTGACCTTTGACATAATTTGGGAGATCGGGCACTCGAAGACTGCGCGCAAGCCGGTTATTCTTGGGCACGTTCCACAGATCAAGAATCGCGATGCCAGTTTACAGTATGACTGGCTATGCCAGTGCCCAGCACGGCGCAGCCACCGCCCCTTCCGAACACGAGCCGCGCGGCGCTGCCAGCAGCCAGCTCGGCCTCGAAATCCGCTCGGTCAACAGCCGCTTTCTCGACCTCACCTTCCGCCTGCCGGAGGAGCTGCGCCAGTTCGAGCCGACGCTGCGCGAACTGCTGACCGCCAGCCTCAAACGCGGCAAGGTGGAAGTGCGCGGCTACGTGGAAAGTGGCGCGTCCACCGCCGTGAGCGAGCCTTCGCCGCGCCTGCTGCAGCGCCTGGGCACGGCGCAGGACAGTATCCGCGCCTGGCTGCCGCAGGCGACCCCGCTGAGCGTGGCCGATGTGCTCAAGCTCGCCGCCAACGAACAGTCCGGCACGCGCGACTGGAGCGAGGCCGTGATGCCACTGGCTGAACAGGCCCTCAAGGCCCTGCTGGCCGCGCGCCAGCGCGAAGGCGAGCGATTGGCCGCCATGCTGCTGGAGCGCATCACGCAGTTGCGTGCGCTGGCGCAGCAGGCCGGCCCGCTGGTGCCGCAGCTGGTCGAACAGCAACGCCAGCGCTTTCTGGAGCGCTGGAAGGAAGCCATGGCACTGACCGACGGCAGCACGCTGCCGGAGGCTGCGCAGGATCGCGCCCTGACCGAGGCCACCGCCTTTGCCATCCGCATCGACGTGGCCGAAGAGATCACGCGCCTGGGCTCGCATCTGGACGAGCTGGAGCGTCTGATCAGACGAGGCGGCGAGATCGGCAAGCGGCTCGACTTTTTGATCCAGGAACTGCACCGCGAGGCCAACACCCTGGGCTCCAAGTCCGCCGCACTGGAGCTCACGCGCATCTCGGTCGACATGAAGGTGTTGATCGAGCAGATGCGCGAGCAGGTGCAGAACATAGAATGAGCCGCTCTTAAGCCAGCCCCCGTTTCCCCGACGCCCTCATGGATCATCCCGGCAACCTTTTTGTCATCGCCGCCCCCAGCGGGGCCGGCAAGTCCAGCCTGGTCAAGGCACTGCGCGAGCGCGACCCGCAATTGGAGCTCTCGGTCTCGCACACCACGCGCGCGCCGCGCGGGCAGGAACAGAACGGGCGCGAGTACTACTTCGTCTCCCCCGCCGCCTTCGACGCCATGGTGCAGGCCAACGCTTTCCTGGAGTGGGCCCACGTGCACAGCCAGCGCTACGGCACCTCGCGCCAGGCGGTGGAGGACAAGATCCGGGCGGGGGACGACATCATCCTGGAGATCGACTTTCAGGGCGCGATGCAGATCAAGCAGCAGTTCCCCGATGCCGTGACCATCTTCATCCTGCCGCCGAGCTGGGAAGAACTGCGCGCGCGGCTGGAAAAACGCGGCGAGGACGGCCCGGACGTCATCGCCCTGCGGCTGCAGAATGCCGCCACCGAGATGGCCCAGGCCGAAAAGTTCGACTTCGTTATAATCAACGAATCGTTCGACCGCGCGCTGTCCGACCTCCAGTCGGTGGTGCACGCCCAGCGCCTCAAGTTCGCGTACCAGCGCCGCGCCCGGGCGGAAACCTTCCAGGCGTTGCGTCTGCCCTAATGGTCGCTCCCTAGCTTTCCGGAGAAATTTCATGACCCGTATCACCGTCGAAGACTGCCTGCAGCAGATCCCCAACCGCTTTCAGCTGGTGCTGGCCGCGACCTACCGCGCCCGCATGCTGAGCCAGGGACACACCCCCAAGATCGAGAGCAAGAACAAGCCGGGTGTGACCGCCCTGCGCGAGATCGCTGCCGGCAAGGTCGGCGTCGAGATGCTCAAGAAGGTGCCGGTCTGAGGCGACCGCTGCCCCCCTTGAAGAAAGCACCGCCCGGCGGTGCTTTTTTTATGCCCCGGCGCCGGCAGCAGCCAACGGCTATATTCGAGGGGTGAGTACCGTGCTCAAATCCCCCGCCAACCAGCCGCCGCGCCCGGGCGCCGGCTCGTCGGCTGCGCCCAGCCCAGCCGCCGCCAATGCGGCCGCGGCCAGTTTTGCCGGCCTCACTGCCAAGCTCGACTACCTCTCGCCCTCCGACCTGGAACAAGTGCGGCAGGCCTACCGTTATGCCGACGAGGCCCACCTGGGCCAGTTGCGCAACAGCGGTGAGCCCTACATCACCCACCCGATCGCTGTGGCCGCACAATGCGCCGAGTGGAAGCTCGATGCCCAGGCCCTGATGGCCGCGCTGCTGCACGACGCCCTGGAAGACTGCGGCATCACCAAGACCGAGCTGATCGAACGCTTCGGCTCGCCGGTGGCCGAGCTGGTGGACGGCCTGACCAAGCTCGACAAGCTGCAGTTCAACACCCGCGAGGAAAGCCAGGCCGAGTCCTTTCGCAAGATGCTGCTGGCCATGGCGCGCGACGTGCGCGTCATCCTCGTCAAGCTGGCCGATCGCACACACAACATGCGCACACTGTCCGACGTGCCGCGCAGCAAATGGGCGCGCATCGCGTCCGAGACACTGGAAATCTATGCGCCCATCGCCTACCGTCTGGGCCTGAACCAGACCTACCGCGAGCTGCAGGACCTGGCCTTCCGCCACCTGCGACCCTGGCGCTATGCCATCCTGGCCAAGGCGGTGGCCAAGTCGCGCAGCCGCCGGCGCGACCTGATCCAGAAGGTGCAGAAGGAGGTCGAGGCCGCCTTCGCCGCCACCGGCATGCAGGTGCGCATTGCCGGGCGCGAGAAGACGCTGTATTCCATCTACCGCAAGATGGACGAGAAACACCTGAGCTTCGCCCAGATCAGCGACATGTACGGCTTTCGCGTCATCGTGCCCACCCTTGGCGACTGCTACACCGGCTTGGGCACGCTGCACCAGCTCTACAAGCCGGTGCCGGGCAAGTTCAAGGACCACATCGCCATTCCCAAGCTCAACGGCTACCAGTCGCTGCACACCACGCTGGTCGGCCCCTCCGGTGTGAACGTCGAATTCCAGTTGCGTACCGAGGCCATGCACGTGGTGGCCGAGTCCGGCGTGGCGGCGCACTGGCTGTACAAGGCCAAGGAGCCCGACAGTCCGACGGCCGCCCGGCTCGGCGCGCAGTGGCTGCAGTCGCTGCTCGACATCCAGAACGAGACGCGCGACGCGGCCGAATTCTGGGATCACGTCAAAGTGGACCTGTTCCCCGACGCGGTCTACGTCTTCACACCCAAAAGCAAGATCATGGGCCTGCCGCGCGGCGCCACCGTGGTGGACTTCGCCTACGCCATCCACAGCGACATCGGCGACCGCACCATGGCCGCACGCATCAACGGTGAACAGGTACCGCTACGCACCGAACTCAAGAACGGCGACGTGGTGGAGGTCATCACCGCGCCGGTGTCGTCGCCCAACCCGGCCTGGCTGGGTTTTGTGCGCACCGGCCGGGCGCGCTCCAAGATCCGCCACCACCTCAAGACCCTGGCCCAGGCCGAGTCGGAAGCGCTGGGCGAAAAACTGCTGCTGCAGGCGCTGCGCGCCGAAGGCATCGACAAGTTCCCGGCTGACGACGACGCCGCATCGCGCGCCGGCATCTGGGACAAGGTGCTGCGCTTCACCGGCAACCGCAACCGCGCCGAGCTGCTGACCGACATCGGTCTGGGCAAGCGCGTGGCGTCCATCGTGGCCAAGCGCATGGTGGCGCTGCTGGCTGAGAGTGGCGAGAAGCCCGACGCCCTGCTGCTCACGCGTGAACGCTTCACCGCCCATGAGGCCACGGCCCAGGGCGCCGTCACGGTGGACGGCAGCGAGAACGCTTCGGTGCAGTTCGCCAGCTGCTGCCGCCCGGTGCCGGGCGATGCCATCGTCGGCTACCTCGGCCGCGGCGAAGGCCTGGTGGTGCATCGCGAAGACTGCGCGGTGGCACGCCGGCTTTACAACAAGGACAACGAGCGTTTCATCGGCGTCGACTGGGCCGACGAGCCCGTGCGCTCGTTTGAAACCGGCATCGTGGTGACGGTCACCAACGGGCAGGGTGTGCTGGCGCGCGTGGCCTCGGCACTGGCCGCCTCCGAGGCGGACATCACCCACATCGACATGGGGCAGGAAGCCGCGCAGGAAACCACCGACCTGCGCTTCGTCATCGCCGTGCACGACCGGGCCCACCTGGAAACCGCCCTGCGCAACCTGCGGCGCACGCCGTCGGTGCTGCGCGCTGAGCGCGTCTCGCCCAGCGCCTGAGGCTCAGGGCGCAACCGGCGCCGGGTAGCGCACCGCCAGCACCTCGATCTCCTCCGCCCCCAGTGGGGTGACCAGCTTGACCACATCGCCTTCGCGCGCCTTGAGCAGGGCACGGGCAATGGGCGAGATCCAGCTCACCTGCGCCTGTGTGCTGTCGGCCTCATCGATACCCAGGATGGTGATGGTTCGTTCACGGCCAGACTCATCCACATAGGTGACGGTGGCACCGAAGAACACCTGGTCGCTGCCGTGGTGCACGCTCGGATCGGTGACTTCGGCGATCTCCAGCCGCTTGGTCAGGAAGCGGATGCGGCGGTCAATCTCGCGCAAGCGCTTCTTGCCATAGAGGTAGTCGCCGTTCTCCGAACGATCGCCGTTGCTCGCCGCCCAGTGCACCACCTCCACCACCTTGGGCCGCTCGTTGTCGATCAGCTCCATCAGCTCCGCGCGCAGGCGCGCATAGCCTTGCGGCGTGATGTAGTTCTTGCCACCGGCCGGCAGTGGCGGCAGCTGCGGATCGTCATCGTCCGCCGCATCGGTTTCCTTGGTAAAGGCCTTGCTCATGGTGTTTGCCCTCGCACCTGAACGGAACGCAAGAAAAAAGCCTGCAACTTTGCAGTTGCAGGCTTTTTATTTGGTGCGGCTGGCAGGAATCGAACCCACGACCCCTTGGTTCGTAGCCAAGTACTCTATCCAGCTGAGCTACAGCCGCTAAAAAATAAATTATAGCACGATATTTGAAGCTTTCCGAAGTCGCCGTTGTTCAAGGGGCAATTTGCCCCCAACACCTGTGGCCTACATTGTGGAAAACTCGCCGGACAACTCGCGCAAGCCTCACCGTTATTGGCTTGGCGGCTCATGCTTACAAAACGGGCAGTAGAAATGGTAGGGCGTGAGGGACTTGAACCCCCGACCAAGGGATTATGAGTCCCCTGCTCTAACCAACTGAGCTAACGCCCCGACCGAAGGCGAGATTGTAAGGGCCTACTTGCTGTGGCTCAGGGCATTGCTGACCAGCTTGGACGTGATGTCCACGATCTGGATCATGCGGTCGTAGGGCATACGCGTGGGGCCGATCACACCCAGCGTACCGACCACCTGGCCGTCCACCTCGTAGGGCGCACTCACCACCGACAGCTCTTCAAACGGCACCACCTGGCTTTCGCCGCCGATAAAGATGCGCACGCCCTCGGCCTGGCCGGTGATATCGAGCAGGCGCATGAGCTGCGCCTTCTGCTCGAACAGATCGAAGGCCCGACGCAACTGGCTCATGTCGCTGGAAAAGTCGCTCACCGACAGCAGGTTGCGTTCGCCGGCGATCACAACCTCGTCCTGTGCTTCCGTCATGGCTTCGGTGCCCACCGTCACGGCAGCCTGCATCAGGGTGGCGATCTCGCCTCGCAGGCTTTCCACCTCGCCCTGCAGGCGCTCCCGCACCTGCTCGATGGTCAGGCCCATGTAGTGGGTGTTGAGGTAGTTGGCGGCCTCCACCAGCTGCGACTGGGTGTAGTCGGTCTCGGTGAAGATGACGCGGTTCTGCACGTCGCCGTCGGGCGAAACCAGGATGACCAGGATGCGCCGTTCCGACAAGCGCAGGAACTCGATATGCCGGAACACTGAGGTGCGCCGAGGGGCCATCACCACACCAACGAACTGCGACAGGTTGGACAACAGGTTGGCCGCGTTGGAGATGACCTTCTGCGGCTGGTCCGGCGCCAGGCTGGGCGCCGCAAACTCGCCGCGCTGCACGGTGAGCATGGTGTCCACGAACAACCGGTAGCCCCGCGCCGTGGGTACACGCCCGGCCGAGGTGTGCGGGCTGGCGATCAGCCCCAGTTCTTCGAGATCGGCCATGACGTTGCGGATGGTGGCCGGCGAGAGCTCCAGCCCCGAAGCACGCGACAAGGTGCGCGACCCCACCGGCTGCCCTTCCGCGATGTAGCGCTCGACCAGCGCTTTCAGCAACAACTTGGCACGATCATCGAGCATGGATTCATTTTACTTAGCCTGCGCCACCAAGGTAACCCGTCTAGTTAATCGGCAGGCGCCCTGGACTCTATCGGCATGATCTGAAAACCCCGATCATCCATGGACAGCCTTGATGAAAGTGCGCATGTTCTACCGGCAGCTTTGGCTCGCTTCCAAGCCTACGTCGCCAAGGCCCCACTTTCTGCCGTCGGAGCGTTCTTTTGGCACCACGAGATCAACACATGTCCCCACGGCAAACTCTGCCTTGGAAGGTGCATCCAGTGTCTCCCCTTCCACCGTGTTGATCTTGTAATAGAAGTACTTGGGAGTACCTTCAAGGTACGCCAGCATCACGCCCATGGGCCCCAGCATTGAGCGGGTGTAGTCTTCGCTCACCGCCCACTTAGGTTCCGCCGGAATATCGGTTCGCCCAATCACTTTTCCAGTGAATACCTGTGCGTCGGGTCCTCGGGCTACTGTGCCGGCGCAGCCAGCGAGAAAGACGCAAATAAGTGCAACGCAGCTTGCTTTCATTTTTCGATACCCCCTTTTTGTTTGGCGCGAATTGTTCGCTCCGTTCATTCTATGGACCAACACGGGCGATGAAAAATACACAGTGGCGAGCTAGGAAGCTTTTTACTTATCCTACGTCGCCAAGGTTGCAAAGCTAACGAAACTACGGCTTACGTCCCGTTGCGGACCCAGGCAAAGAAAACTGGAGAGAAATTGAGCGCGGAGTTAGGGCTCATGGGCGATGCAATTGCCAGTGCCCGCGGGATAGAGTGCGGCGGCAACCAAATTGGCAATAACCGGTAAAACGATGATGGAGAGAGAAATGCCGAGACCCATGGCAAAGACCATTGCTCGGAACCTTGCCACGTTGCGCGGGCGCACAACTTTCTCCGCTAGAGGCCCTAAGAAGTAACACAGGTTGGCAAGTGCCAGGCCAACGAAAAAGAGGACGCCCCACAGAACGAGGGAGAACCCGGTAATTTCGAGACACGGCAATCGATCTTCAAACAGCCACCAGACCAAGAAGAGGCAGATGGCAGAGATCGGAGCAGCAATTACTAGCGCCAGGTTGTAGCGAAGGCGCCGAGCTCCCCACCACGCGAAGCTTGGCACGTTAGCGTCAAGCTTCATGGCAAGTATCGACCTCTCCTTGCTATAGCTCATCAAGTTGCCCTCTGTGCATTGTTGCGAGCGTTATATCAGCCTTTCCCTTTGACGACCACCTTCCCGGACGATCCACAAAGCGTACAAGCCTGGCAATCTGTCTTATCAGCCGGTGGCCGCCGCCAGGTCAATTGCTTATCTTGCGTCACAAAGATTGCCAGCCTAACGAGGCGACGACTTACGCCCTAATGCAAGCCATCTCTTTTCAGCTCCTCAAGGTTGTCGATCATTGGACGGGAACTGACTTGCCGTCCCCGCAATCACAACCTGCCCTCAGCGTAGAGGATGGATAGCGGCCAACTCCTCCACCAATCCGATAGACGACTCCCTCCCGAGCGACATCACCACATAGAAGTTGGCAGTCTTTTGTTTTCATCCAAACAAAGACCCACGACAGCAGAAAAATCAGAAGAACGGCAATTGCCAGCGCCCAATAGAGTCTTGATCGAAGAATCTGAAAAAAACGCATCGAGTTCACGAAAAGTAACGTTTGATTTGAGCGAAAGCCGAGGCGATTCGAGGGCAACCCTATTTGGTTTGCCTGATTCTAGGAATCTCGCTCGCCGAGGCCTATCCCACAAATGGGGGGCGCCACCGCTACTCGCACATCCCTAAAGAACCGCTCTTGGCTGTTTACGGCCATAGGGTCGTTTTACTTATCCTGCGCCACTCAGCTAGCCGTCACGGTCAGCCGGCGTTTGCAGCGCCTGTGCAGAACCAACAATCAATGGCCATGCCGCGAGACCAACCCCACAGAGGATGTAAGTAACCCAAATCGGCCACATCTCAAGCAGGAAATGCTCCAATGCAACAACGCCCCAAAGTGCAATACAGACCCATGCCAACAACTTGAGCCTGCGCGAGTTACGAACTTGTTCTTCAGTAGGCTTGGGTTGCCATTTCGGAGGCGTAGACAACGCCTCGCGCATTTCTCGGTAGATTTTTTTACCCATTCCTCGCCCCCAGCAAGTTAGCACTGCCCGTTTTTACGCCAGCAGCATAGTCTTTTCAACGCAAGTTAGATTTACTTATCCTGCGTCGCCAAGGTTGCTGACCTACTGGCGCTTCGGTTTGCACACTACTGCGGTCTATCGAGGGATTAACAAAGTAGACACTGAATGCAGAAGTAACCAACATGCACGGCTTTTCGGCCGAGTCCGCTTGACTGCGGGGATGGAACACGTAGCGTTCATCTTTGTGACTTACGGTTGAAGACTGCCGTTTCCGAGGCGACCGTCGTGCTCTTAAAAAGCAGCCCGCGAATAATCGTATTGTTACTTCGTACCTGAAGCCGACCATCCTCGATCAACTTGAGTGTCACCGACAGTTCGTATTCTCGAAACACGCCTTCGGCAGAGGTCTTTCCAACTTTCAGGTATCGCCACTCATCGTTGTGACAGGAAACCCCATACTCCAAGGACCGGCCTTCCGAACCGTTATCCAGATGGTGAACTATTGTTAGCAGTTTTTCCTGACCGTTAACATGAACACGCAATGAAGAAACCTGCGGTTCACCGGCCCCAGTCTCGAACAGGGCATGCAATATAGGCGCAAGATAGGCTAGCTTACCTTTCCGTTCGCCCACCACAAAGTGGCCAGTCGGTTCAAATTCAAAATCGAACGACTCGCAGGAAAGCGCTGTCCCATGCGCGAAAAAGGCCAACGCCAAGATAAGAAAAGGCGCTACTCGGACCAGCGATCCTCTCAAATCAAATCTATTGATACGAATCAGCATAGTTAAGGCGTTAAGCGCCTGCCTAGCAGTCACAGGGCTAACGGCGCCAAATCAGCAGGAAACGCACCCCAGTTATTGAAGTCTTGATCCGACGCATGGGCTATACGCTCTTGATTCAATCCGCGCGTATTCCAAGCCGTGTTTATGTGATGGTAGAGATGCTGCATGGCTACAACAAGCTCTGCCTCCGAATAATCTGGGGTACTCTCACAGGCGCGAATTGTTTGTTCAAGCTCTTCGCGAGCTTCATTTAAGTGGAAGAGCAAGTGTTCTTTATTCATGACGCCCCCGTTTTTCCAACAGATCAGTTTACTTATCCTGCGTCAACAGGATAGCCCTCCTAGCGGAATTACGACTTACGACCCGAAGCGGCCCCGCCCAGGGCGCGAAAGCCGGCACTCAAGCTAGAACCAACCTGACCAGCGCGGGTTGCTGCGATGGGTCCGAGGCAAATGCCGGGTTAGGCCCGCTTGTGGCAGACAGCTCGTTCAGCTCCACTACCCGATCACTCCCAAATTGAATACGTAATGCGCTCAACATCGCGGTGTAGGCCGTCTTTGCGCGAGGGCTAAATTCACTAGTAACCTCGCTGAAAGATACAACAACGCGATGCTTCTCCTGATCGGGAGTCACGACCGTGAACTGTCCTGGATACGCGCGAAAGCCGAGAGATCCCGTGGGTGCATAGTCGGATACCTCGGCATTGACGTATCCCAAAGTCCTCAGAACACCTGCAACCTGTTCAACATCGGCCTTTACGTCAGCACTATCGATAACGACAGAAACAGATGTGTAAGGAAGACATCCTCCTAGCGATAGCGTGAGAAGCAATAGCAACGCGTATCTAAGCGCAGTCATGAAAGAAAAGGCTCAACGATTAAGTAAACGGGCGCCGAAGGCGGTCCGTGATCGACTGCCTCGCTAGACTGATTCTAGAAAGGTGGGTCAAATGCCCCCATCCCCCAAATTGGAGATCAAAGTTTTTTCTGGACGCAGAAGAAAACGTCTGCCCCCGCTACCCGCCATAGGGTCGTTTTAATGATGTAATTTGCGCATGACATCCAAATTTCAGCAGGTCGCCCTCATCGGCAAGTACCAGGCTGCGACGGCCGGTGGCAACGCCGCGTCAGTACGCCCGGCGCTGGAGGACATCGCCCGCTTCCTGCAGGCACAGGGGTGCCGTGTCGTGCTGGAGGCGCAGACCGCCGGCAACACGGGCCTGGGCGGTTACGAGGTCATGGACGTGGACGCCATCGGCCAGCACTGCCAGCTGGGTCTGGTGGTGGGCGGCGACGGTACGATGCTGGGCATCGGCCGCCAGTTGGCGCGCTTTCAGGTGCCGCTGATCGGCATCAACCACGGCCGGCTGGGCTTCATCACCGACATTCCCTTCGGCAGCTACGAGACCACCCTGCCGCCCATGCTGCAGGGCGAGTACGAGGAAGAACGGCGCAGCCTGATGCAGGCGCGTGTAATGCGCGGCGAACAGTGCGTGTTCGATGCCCTGGCGATGAACGACGTGGTGGTGCACCGTGGCGGCACCTCGGGCATGCTGGAACTGCGCGTCGAGGTCGATGGCCACTTCGTGGCCAACCAGCGTGCCGACGGCCTGATCATTGCCTCGCCCACCGGCTCCACCGCCTACTCGCTGTCGGTCGGCGGCCCCATCCTGCACCCGGCCCTGGGCGGCTGGGTGATGGCGCCGATTGCACCGCACACCCTGACCAACCGCCCGGTGGTGATCGATGACGACTCCGAGATCGCCCTGGAGATCGTGGCCGGCCGCGACGCCAGCGCCAATTTCGACATGCAGTCGCTGGCCTCGCTGCAGCACGGTGACCGCATCGTCGTCACACGCTCGCAGCACCAGGTGCGCTTCCTACACCCACGCGGCTGGAGCTATTTCGACACACTGCGGCAGAAGCTGCACTGGAACGAAGGAGTGGCCGGGCCATGAGCCTCAAGCGCATCGTCCTGCGGGATTTCGTCATCGTCAGCGAGCTCGAGCTGGAGTTGAACCACGGCTTCACGGTGCTCACCGGCGAGACGGGTGCCGGCAAGTCCATCCTGATCGATGCCCTGCAGCTCGTCACCGGTGCACGCGCCGACACGGGCCTCATCCGCGAAGGCGCGGCCCGTACAGAAGTCGGGGCCGAGTTCGACGGTTGCGCTGCCTTGCAGCCCTGGCTCGAAGAAGCCGGCTTCACAGCCGACGACACCCTGCTTTTGCGCCGCACGGTGGACGCGCAAGGCAAGAGCCGCGCCTGGATCAACGGCAGCCCGGCCACGGCCACCCAGTTGCGTGAGGTGGGCGAACAGCTGCTCGACATCCATGGCCAACACGCCTGGCAAAGCCTGACGCGGCCCGACGCTGTGCGCGGCCTGCTGGACGCCTACGCCCAGCTGGACACCAGCCGCCTGAGCGCGCTGTGGCAACAATGGCGCCAGGCCCTCGCCACCCTGGAAGAAGCGCGCAGCGCGCAGGACTCGCTCCAGGGCGAGCGCGAACGCCTGCAATGGCAGATCGGCGAGGTCGAGAAGCTCGCGCCACAGCCCGGCGAGTGGGAAGAACTGAACACTGACCACAGCCGCCTGGCCCACGCCCAGGCCCTGCTCGACGCAGCGCAAGGCGCGCTTGACGTCCTGGACGGTGAGGACGGTGGCGCCAACCAGACCTTGAGCACCGCCCAGCATTTGCTACAAACTCAGGAGCATCTTGAACCCGAATTCAAAGCGCTGAGCGAGGTTTTGGCTTCCAGCCTGGCCCAGGTGGAAGACGCCGTGCACACGCTGCGCGCCTACCTGCGCCGCACTGACCTCGACCCGGAACGACTGGCCGAACTCGACGCGCGCCTGACGCAATGGGTGTCGCTGTCCCGCCGCTACAAGCGCCCGCCGGAGGAACTGGCTGCCACGCTCGCCACTTGGAAGGAAGAATTGCACCGGCTCGATGCCGCCGCCGACCTGGCCGGCCTCGAAGCCGCGGAGCAGCAGGCGTTCGCTGCGTTCATGGAGGAAGCCAAGGCGATCTCCAAGGTCCGTGCCAAGGCCGCGCCCAAGCTGGCGCAAGCCATCACGCAGGCCATGCAGGGCCTGGGCATGCAGGGCGGCCGCTTTGAAGTGGCGCTCACCCAGGCCGCGCAGCCCATGCAGAGCGGCCTGGAGGACGTGGCCTTCCTGGTCGCCGGTCACGCGGGCAGCACGCCGCGCCCGGTAGGCAAGGTGGCCTCGGGCGGCGAACTTTCGCGCATCGCACTGGCCATTGCCGTCACCACCAGCCAGCTCGGTACCTCGCAGACGCTGATCTTCGACGAGGTGGACTCCGGCGTCGGCGGCGCGGTGGCCGAGACCGTGGGCCGGCTGATGAAACAGCTCGGCCGCGACCGCCAGGTGCTGGCCGTGACCCACCTGCCGCAGGTGGCTGCCTGCGCCGATCACCACCTGCTGGTGGCCAAGCAGCTGCAGGGCAAGTCCACACTGAGCACGGTGGCCGCCGTGCAAGGCGAGCAGCGCGTGGCCGAAGTGGCGCGCATGCTGGGCGGCGAACGCCTCTCGGGCACTACGTTGGCCCACGCCAAGGAAATGCTGCAGTCGGGCAGTTGAGCATGGAGATCGTCCTCATCACCGGCATGTCCGGCTCCGGCAAATCGGTGGCGCTGCATGCGCTGGAGGACGCTGGCTACTACTGCGTCGACAACCTGCCACCCGAGCTGCTACTGCCCTTTGTCGCGCTGGAGCAGCAACACCAAGCCAACCGCCTGGCGATTGCCATGGACGTACGCAGTGCGACCTCGCTGCCGCAGGTGCCGGCGCTGCTGACCGCGCTGCGGCAACAGGGCATCACCGTCAAGCCGCTGTTCCTCGATGCCGCCACCGACACGCTGGTACGACGCTACTCGGAAACCCGGCGCAAGCACCCGCTGTCGCAAACCGCCACCGCGGCAACGCCCGATCTGAACCGGGCGCTGATCGACGCCATCGAACTGGAACGCGAACTGCTCAGCGCCCTGCGCGAACAGGCGCATGTGATCGACACCAGCCTGATCCGGCCGTCGCAGTTGCAGGGTTACGTGAAGGATGTGATCTCACTGCCCGGCAACCAGTTGACGCTGGTGTTCGAGTCCTTCGCTTTCAAGCGCGGCATTCCGGTTGACGCCGACTACGTGTTCGACATCCGCATGCTGCCCAACCCGCACTACGAGCCCGAACTGCGGCCGCTGACCGGCAAGGACGCACCGGTAGCGGCGTTCCTGCAGGCGCAGCCCGAGGCCAGCCGCATGCTGGGCGACATCGAGGCCTTCCTGAACCACTGGCTCGACGCCATGGCACACAACCACCGCAGCTATGTGACAGTGGCCATCGGCTGCACCGGGGGCCAGCACCGTTCCGTCTTTCTGGTGGAAGAACTGGCGCGCCGCTTTGCCGTGCGCTGGACCACACTCAAGCGCCACCGCGAACTCGATGCCGGCTGAACGCCGCCGCTCAGCCGTTTTGCAGTAGCCTGCGCACCGGCGCCGGCAAACCCAGGCCCGGCCAAACCTCGGCCGTCTGCCAGCCGCCTTCGGATGACAGACGCGCACGCGCCGGCAATTGCACCCGCACAGGATGCAGGTGCAAGTCCTTGTGCGTCAACACATGGGTGAACACCGGGTCGTACTGCAAGGCCTCGCGGTAGCGTGGCGGCAGCGCGGCCTCCAGCGCGTCGCGGCTGTCGAACAGCTCGAAGCAATAGAGCCCGGCCCAGACCCCCGGCGTGGGCCGCTGGCGCAGCCAGACGGCCCCATCACCCGTCTGCGCCCATAACAGCCAGAGCGACTGCGCCGTGCGCTTGAGCTTGCGCGTCTTCACCGGGTAAAGCTCCGGCTGCCCCTCGCGGCGCGCCATGCACAGCTGGGCCAGCGGACAGCGCTCGCACTGCGGCTTGCGTGCCAGGCAGACCGTGGCGCCGAGGTCCATCACGCCCTGGGTGTAGCGCGGCATGCTGCGTGCCAGATCGCGTGTGGGCAACAGCTCGGTGGCATGCGTCCACAGCGCGCGTTCGTTGGCCGCTACCGCCAGATCGGCGTCGAAGCCGAGCACGCGGGTCAGCACGCGCTTGACGTTGCCGTCCAGAATGGCGACGCGCTCGCCAAAACAGATCGAGGCAATGGCCGCTGCGGTGGAACGACCAATGCCGGGCAGCGTCTGCAACTGCTCGGCGGTGGGGGGGAAAACACCGCCAAAGCGCTCGACCACCTGCACCGCGCAGGCATGCAGGTTGCGCGCGCGACTGTAGTAGCCCAAGCCGCTCCACAGGGCCAGAACCTCGTCCAGATGGGCCGCCGCCAGGGCCTGCACGTCGGGAAAGCGCTGCAGGAAACGGGCGTAGTAGTCGCGCACCGTGACCACCTGGGTCTGCTGCAACATGATCTCCGACAGCCACACCCGGTAAGGGTCGCGCGTGGCCTGCCAGGGCAGGTCATTGCGCCCGTGCTGCTGCTGCCAACGCACCAGCCGCGTGGCCAGATCCAGTGGCTTCACGCTCAGGCCTGCGCCAGCTCGGGCTGCGCCCTGGGCGCGGAAACCTGCGGCGAGCGGGTCAGGTAGCTGGTCAGCTCCTGCAGCTTGCTATCGAGCTGGTCGATCGCCTGGCTCTGGCCTTCGATCTCGGTTATGCGCTCATCCAGTCCACCGGCAGCGTGCTGGATACGGTCGATGGCCTCGATGCGGCGGCTGAAGGTCTTGCGCCGCTCGCGCAACTGGGCATCGAGCTGCGCCGCGGCGGACTTGCTCCACAGTTCCACATCGGCCAGCGCCGTCTGATGCATGCCACGCAGGCGGGTGGACAGCGCACGTACCAGCCGGTCGGCAAACTCGGGCTGCGCCAGACGGAAGGCGTTGCCGATGCCCAAGTACTGCAGATGGCCGCGCTCAATCTGGTCGAGGTCGCCCAGGTACTCCAGCATCTGCGGCTCGGTGGGCGGCTGCAGCGAGAAGCCGTGCTCGGCATTGAGCTGACGGAAGGTAGCCGCCAGCATGGTCTGGATCTCGCCGACGAGCGATTGCACGCGCCGCAGGTTTTCGCGCAGGCGGTCAAAGGTGTCGCCATAGGCCTTCTTGACGCCGAGCTTCAACCCCTTCTGCTGCAGTGCCTGCGTGAGTTGGCCCATCTCCTGGCGCAGCGTGGTCGAGCCCAGCAGGTGGAAAACGTCTCGCAGCAGCTTCAGGTGTACCGAGCGCACCGCATGGATCTTGGCGCCGCTGAGGTCAAACTCCGACTGCTCCTGCGCAATGCGTGCGCGCATGTGCTTGATGATGCTGCTGTTCTTGCCGCGCAGGCCCTTGAGCTCCAGCAGCTGCTCGGCCAGGTCGCGCCGTCGGATGTTGAGCACGCGCCCGGTCTCGTTCTGCAGATCGGCAATGCCGCCGGCCACCGCCTTGCCGAGAATACGCTGGCGCTGGCCCATGATGCGCTGCGCCAGCGCGTCTTCCAGCGATGGCAGGCAGCTCGACTGCAGCAGTGCCGCGTCGTCCGTGACCTTGGCCACCAGACCTTTCTGTGCCGAGATCGGGAACACCTGCTCACGCGGGATGCCCAGGATCTCAGCCGTGGTCTCGCACTGGCGCTCAATCTGCAGCTGGATCTGGGCCGGCGAACTCAGCGCGTCCCACAACGAATCGATCTTGTTGAGCACCACCAGACGGGTGTCGCTGTCGTCGGACTCGGTAATCAGGTGCTCGCGCCAGATCGCCAGGTCCGACTTGGTGACGCCGGTGTCGGCGCCCAGGATGAACACCACCGCGTGCGCCTGTGGCACCAGACTCACGGTGAGTTCCGGCTCGGCACCAATGGCGTTCAGGCCCGGGGTGTCGAGAATCACCAGCCCCTGCTTGAGCAGCGGATGCGCGATGTTGATCAGCGCGTGGCGCCAGCGCGGCACCTCCACCATGCCCTGCGCGTCGGTCAGCGGGTTGTCTTCGGGCGTCTGGCTGTCCCAGAAGCCCAGCGCACGTGCTTCGTCCTGCGTCACGCGCACCGTCTCGGCCACCTTCTCCAGCGCCACGGCCAGCTGCTGCGGGTCGTTCACATCCAGGTCGATGCGGGTCCACTTCTCGGGCACCATGCGCCATTCCATCAGCGACTGGGTCTGCAGCCGGGTCTCGATGGGCAGCAGGCGCAGGCAGGGCGGCACCTCGGCGTCGTAGCCCATCTCGGTCGGGCACATGGTGGTGCGCCCGGCGCTGGCCGGCATGATGCGCCGACCGTAGCCGGCGAAGAAGATGGCGTTGATGAGCTCCGACTTGCCACGTGAGAACTCGGCCACGAAGGCCACCATCACCTTGTCGGCGCGCACCTGGGTTTCCAGGCGGCGCAGGCGCTCTTCGACCGCGGCATCAAGCAGGTCATGGTCCTTCATCCATTCGGCCAGCAGCTTCAGGCGCAAGGCGAACTCGCGTCGCCACGTGCCGTGCTGGTCAAACTTGTCGTTGAATGAAGTCGCCACGATCTCTCCCAATGAACTTTTCAATATAGCACCGCCACCCGCTAGCCTCGCTGACACTGCGGGCAGTAGAAGGTGCTGCGCTGGCCCTGGCGGATCGCCTTGATCGGCGTGCCGCACACCCTGCAGGGCTGACCCTCGCGACCATACACCATGGCTTCGAGCTGGAAGTAACCGTTTTCACCTTGCGCGTTGGAGAAATCGCGCAGCGTGCTGCCGCCTTTCTGCACCGCGCGCGCCAGCACGTCACGTATGGCCGCATGCAGTTTGGCCGCCCGTGGCCGGCTCAGGCGGGCGGCACTGAGCGTCGGCCGGATGCCGGCCAGGAACAACGCTTCCGAGGCATAGATGTTGCCCACGCCCACCACCACGTCGCCAGCCAGCAGCACCTGCTTGATGGCGGCGCGACGCACCTTCAGGCCGGCATGAAACGCCGCCACGTCGAAGTCATCCGACAGCGGCTCCATGCCCAGCCCGCCGAGCAGCTTGCTCGCCTGCGGGTCGCTCTCATCGTGCACATACACCACGGCACCGAAACGGCGCGGGTCGTTCAGGCGCAGCGTGCCGTGTGTGGTCACCAGTTCGAAGTGGTCGTGCACGCCCGCGGGCGGCAGCGAAGTGGCGAAACTCAGGCTGCCCGACATGCCCAGGTGCAGCAGCAACAGCCCCTCATCCAGATCGAGCAACAGGTACTTGCCGCGCCGGCGCACACGGCGCACCGTGCGGCCCACCAGCTGCTGCACCGGCACCCCCAGCGGCCAGCGCAGCGGCTTGCCCAAACAGGCCGAGACGATGCGCGCACCGGCGATGCGGTCGGCAAAACTCAGGCGGGTGACTTCGACTTCCGGCAGTTCGGGCATGGCATGAAGGGGCAACGGGCTTGGATTATTATGGTTTGATGTCGCCTCTCCAACGCCTTGCCGCCCTCATGCTGGCCGGCGCGCTCAGCGCGCAAGCCCAGAGCCCGGACGCCCCCGCCGCTGCCCCCGCCAACTCAGCCCTCGACGGCGCGCTCTTTTACCAACTGTTACTCGGTGAGCTCACTGCACAAGGTGGCGACCCCGGTACCGGCTATGCGCTGCTGCTCGACGCCGCACGCAAGACCAACGACGCCCAACTCTACAAGCGCGCCACCGACATTGCGCTGCAGGCACGCGCCGGCGACTCGGCCCTGCAAGCGGCGCGCGCATGGCGCCAGGCCCAGCCCGCCTCGCGCCAGGCCAACCGCTACCTGCTGGAAATCCTGATCGCCCTCAACCGCCTGAGCGACGCCGCCGAGCCGCTCAAGCGCGAAGTCGCGCTGGCCGATGCACCGGAGCGCGTGGCCGCCATCAACCTGCTGCCGGGCTATTTCGCCCGCGCCAGCGACAAGAAGCTGGCCGCCCAGGTGCTGGAGCAGGCCCTGGCCGACCAGCTGGACCAGCCGGCCACCGGCGCTGCGGCCTGGACCAGCATCGGCCGCCTGCGCCTGATCGCCGGCGACGTGCCGGGCACGCTGGAAGCCGCGCGACGCGGTAACGCCGTCGACGCCAAGGCCGAAGGCCCGGCGCTGCTGGCGCTGGCCCTGACCAGCGTGTCGCAGCCGCAGGCCGAGACGCTGGTGCGCCAGTACCTGGACGCCCAGCCGCAGTCAGAAGTGCGACTGGAGTACGCCCGCATCCTGCTCAACCTGCAACGCTACAGCGAAGCCTATGAGCAACTCCGTCTGGCCACGCGCGACCGGCCGCAGGATGCGCCGGCCTGGCTGCTGCGCGGTACGCTGGAACTGCAGGAACGGCGCCTGGGTGACGCCGAGACCTCGATCAAACGCTACGTGGCCCTGCTGCAGGCCAACGCGGCGATGCCCGAAGAGGAGCGCAGCCGCGGTCTGGCCCAGGCTTATCTCCAGCTGTCCCAGATTGCCGAGCAGCGGCGCGACTACGCCCAGGCCAACCGCTGGCTGGACCAGATCAGCAATGCGCAGGACATGGTCAGCGCGCAGAGCCGGCGCGCCGCCCTGCTGGCACGCGAGGGCAAGCTGGAAGAAGGCCGCCAGCTCATCCGCCGCCTGCCGGAACGCAATCCGGGCGACGCCCGGCTCAAGCTCTCGGCGGAAGTCCAGCTGCTGCGCGACAACAAGCAGTTCCAGACTGCCTACGACCTGCTGGAGCGAGCCAACCGCAGCGAGCCGGTGGACGTGAACCTGCTGTACGACCAGGCCACGCTGGCCGAGAAGCTGGACCGTGCCGACGACATGGAGCGGCTGCTGCGCCAGATCATCGCCATCAAGCCCGACTACCACCACGCCTACAACGCGCTGGGCTATTTCTTCGCCGATCGCAACATCCGTCTGGAGGAAGCACGACTGCTCATCCTCAAGGCGCTGGAGTACGCGCCGGGCGACCCCTTCATCGCCGACAGCCTGGGTTGGGTCGAGTTTCGCCGCGGCAACGCTGCCGAGGCGCTGCGCATCCTGCAGGAGGCCTACCGCAAGCGCCCCGATGCCGAGATCGCCGCGCACCTGGGCGAAGTGCTGTGGAGCCTGGGCCAGCGGGAGCAGGCGATGAGCGTGTGGAAGGAAGGGCTTAACCTCAACGCCGAGAACGAGACGCTGCAGGAAACCATCAAGCGCCTGCGCGCCCCGCTGTGAACCTGCCGCGCCGGGCGCTGGCCGCTCTCCCTCTGATTGCTATTTTTTTGATAGCTGGCTGCGCCCAGCCACCAAGATCAGAGCCACCCCAAGGTATGGAATCCCGCTACTGGCGCGGCCGCTTGGCGCTGCGCGTCGACAGCGAACCAGCACAGGCCTTCTCAGCCGGTTTCGAACTCAGCGGCGAGGCCACGCAAGGCGAGCTGCGCCTGTACAGCCCGCTGGGCACGGTGCTGGCCGAGCTGCGCTGGACACCGCAGGCCGCCACGCTGACGCGTAATGGCGAGACGCAGCAGTTCGACTCGCTCGACGCCCTCGCCACCCAGGCCACCGGCGCCGCGCTGCCGGTGGCCGCGCTCTTCCAATGGCTGGCCGGGGTGCAGACCAGCGCCGACGGCTGGCGGGCCGACCTGAGCCAGCTGGACGCGGGCCGCTTGTCGGCTCAGCGCACCTCGCCGGCACCGGCCACCGAGTTGCGGCTGCTGCTGGAACGCTGACGCCCGCTGCGCGCGGGGCGTCGATAATCGGCCGCATGAAGGCGCTCTACGACGTTCCGGCCCCCGCCAAGCTCAACCTGTTCCTGCACATCACGGGCCGGCGCGCCGACGGCTACCACCTGCTGCAGTCGGCCTTCATGCTCATCGACTGGGCCGACACGCTGCACTTCGAGCGCCGCTCAGATGGCCGCATCGAGCGCGAGGACCTGCAGCAGCCGCTGCCGGCGGACGACCTGATCCTGCGCGCGGCGCGCTCACTGCAGGCCGTGAGTGGTTGCACCCAGGGCGTGCACATCGGCGTGGAAAAGCGTCTGCCGGCGCAGGCCGGCATGGGCGGTGGCTCGTCCGATGCCGCCTCGACGCTGCTGGCGCTCAATCGCCTGTGGCAGCTCAACTTCTCATTGGAGCAACTCGCCACGATTGGTTTGACGCTGGGCGCCGATGTGCCCTTCTTTCTGCACGGCCGCAATGCCTGGGTGGAAGGCATCGGCGAACAGATCACCCCGCTGGACGTGCCGCGCGGCCGGCTGCTGGTGGTCAAGCCCGAGGCCGGACTCGACACCCACGCAATTTTTTCTGACCCGTCGTTGAAACGCGATACAAATCCTGCTACAATTTCAGGCTTTGCTGCAGACCCATACGGCTTTGGCCGTAACGACTTGCAGCCTGTTGCCCAGAAGCTTTGCGCTGGTGTGACGCAAGCCCTCGATTGGCTCGCTTCACTCGGTCTGCAAGGCCGGATGACAGGTTCTGGAAGTGCCGTGTTTGCCTGGGCACCGCCCTCTTTAAGCGTTCCGAAGGCGCCGGACGCGATGGAGGCCCGGATGTGCAGCAACCTGGATGTCCACCCCCTGGCGGGTTGGGCGACCAGCGATGAAGTTGTCGGTCGGTAGCCGTTCAGGCTATCAACCTGTGTAGGGGAGTCGCCAAGTTGGTTAAGGCACCGGATTTTGATTCCGGCATGCGAGGGTTCGAGTCCTTCCTCCCCTGCCAAATTTTTCTGGGTATTTGATCGCTGGGACGTACATGCAGGCCGCTCCTTCCCCTGATTTCATGCTTTTCACCGGCAATGCCAATCCCGGCCTGGCCGCGGACATTGCCAAGCATCTGGGCATCTCTCTCGGTTCGGCCACGGTAGGCCGCTTCTCCGATGGCGAGGTGACGGTCGAAATCAACCAGAACGTGCGCGCCCGCGACGTCTTCGTCATCCAGTCGACCTGCGTGCCGACCAATGACAACCTGATGGAACTGCTGATCATGGTCGACGCGCTCAAGCGCGCCTCGGCCGAACGCATCAGCGCCGTCATCCCCTATTTCGGCTACGCCCGCCAGGACCGCCGCCCGCGCTCGACACGCGTGCCGATCACGGCCAAGGTGGTGGCCAACATGCTGCAAGCCGTGGGCGTGGCCCGCGTGCTGACCATGGACCTGCACGCCGACCAGATCCAGGGCTTCTTCGACATCCCGGTCGACAACATCTACGCATCGCCGGTGCTGCTGAGCGACCTGCGCCAGAAGAAGTACGAAGACCTGATCGTCGTCTCGCCCGACGTCGGCGGCGTGGTGCGTGCGCGTGCGCTGGCCAAGCAGCTCGGCTGCGACCTGGCCATCATCGACAAGCGCCGCCCCAAGGCCAACGTGAGCGAAGTGATGCACGTCATCGGCGAGATCGAAGGCCGCAACTGCGTCATCATGGACGACATGATCGACACCGCCGGCACGCTGGTGAAGGCAGCCGAGGTGCTGAAGGAACGCGGCGCGAAGAAGGTCTACGCCTACTGCACGCACCCGATCTTCTCCGGCCCGGCCATCGAGCGCATCTCCAAGGGCACGGCCCTGGACGAAGTGGTGGTGACCAACACCATCCCGCTCAGCCCCACCGCCGCCGGCTGCAACAAGATTCGCCAGCTGAGCGTGGCACCGCTGATCGCGGAAACCATCCACCGCATCGCCAAGGGCGAGTCGGTCATGAGTTTGTTCTCGGAGCAGGAAGACCTGTTCTGAGGCAATCGCCGGCCTGCGCGCAGTTCCGCCGCAGGCCTTGTTAAACCGGAGTCACACTGGTCGCGGTGGACTCTCCATGGAGTGAACTATGAAATTCGTCGCCTTTGAGCGCGCCAAGCAGGGTACGGGTGCGAGCCGCCGTCTGCGTAACACGGGTCGTACGCCCGCCATCGTCTACGGTGGCGCCGCCGAGCCGCAACTGATCGAGCTCGACCACAACGCACTGTGGCACGCCCTGAAGAAGGAAGCCTTCCACTCGTCCATCCTGGACATGGAACTGAACGGCAAGTCCAGCCAGGTCCTGCTGCGCGACGTGCAGATGCACCCCTTCAAACAACTGGTGCTGCACATCGATTTCCAACGCGTGGACGCCAATACCAAGCTGCACATGAAGGTGCCTTTCCACTACAGCGGTGAAGAGAATTCCCCGGCCGTCAAGGCTGACCAGTGTCTGGTCAACCACGTCGTCACCGAGCTGGAAGTGTCCTGCCTGCCCAAGGACCTGCCCGAGTTCATCAACGTGGACCTGAGTGGCCTGAAGAAGGGCGACTCGCTGCACCTCAACGACATCACCCTGCCCAAGGGCGTGACCGCCGTGACCCACGGCAAGGTCAACCCGGTGCTGGTGACCGTCGTGGCCCCGGCTGAAGAAGCCGAAGCTGCTCCGGCTGCTGCCGAAGCCGCCCCGGCCGAGAAGGCCCCGGCCAAGAAGAAGTAATCACCTCTTCTGCCTCTCCTGCAACGGCCCACCTCGGTGGGCCGTTGCTTTTGGTAACCCCGATGCCGTTGGCACAGCCACGATAATCCGCGCATGATCAAACTGTTTGTCGGCCTGGGCAACCCGGGCCCGGAGTACGAGGCCACGCGCCACAACGCCGGCTTCTGGTGGATCGACGCCGTGGCGCGCGAGCTCAAGGCCAACCTGGTGATGGACAAGAGCTACCACGGCCTGGTGGCGCGCACCACGGTCAAGGGCCAGACGGTCTGGCTGCTGGAGCCGCAGACCTTCATGAACGTGTCCGGCAAGTCGGTGGCGGCGCTGGCGCGCTTCTTCAAGATCCAGCCCAACGAGATCCTGGTGGCGCATGACGAACTCGATATCGTGCCCGGCCAGGTCAAGCTCAAGCTCGGCGGCAGCCACGCCGGCCACAACGGCCTGCGCGACATCCACGCCCAGCTCGGCACCGACGACTACTGGCGCCTGCGCATCGGCGTCGGTCACCCGGGCGTCAAGTCCGAGGTGGTGAGCTGGGTGCTGAAGAAGCCGTCGCCCGAGCACCGCACCGCCATCGAGGACTGCATCGCCCGCTCCCTCAAGGCCCTGCCCGACCTGCTGGCCGGCGACATGACCAAGGCCACCATGCTGATCCACACCGCCAAGCCCCCGCGCCCCAAGCCGCCGCGGCCGCCCGCCGCGCCCGAAGCCACCGCACCAGGAGATGCCGCATGATCCGTCCTGCCGTCATTGCTACTCTTTTGATAGCTGTCTGCACCCTGTCGACGGGCGCCAGGGCCCAAACGGTCTATCGCTGCGGCAACAGCTACAGCCAGTCGCCCTGCGCCGGCGGGGCGGCCGTCGATGCCAGCGACAGCCGCAGCCGCGCGCAGCAGGCACAGGCCGAGGCGGACACAGCACGCGCACGTCAGTCAGCCAACGCGCTGGAAAAAGACCGCCTGAAGCAGGAAGAAGCCGCTGCCCGGGCCGACCGGCGGGCTCCCCAGGCGGATGCCAACAAGGCCCAGGCCGCAGCTGTACCGAAGCCTGCACACACCAGCAAGAAGAAACCAGCCAAGCAGCCGCCTTACTTCACCGCCCACGCAGCGGGCGAAAAGAAAGACGGCAAAAAGACGGCGAAGAAGAAAAGCACGGACGGCGAGAACACCAACGGCGCCGGCAACACCAAAGACACCACGCGCTGAATGCGCGCCCGGCCCGCCTAGTCCGTACGCTCAGACGGCGGGCTTGCCCGCTCCGGTGGCGGGCGTCTGCGCGGCCTGCGCCTCCGCCTGCAGGCGGCGGTACTTCTGCCACAGCGTCTCGCGGTCTTCCACATGGGCCGGGTTCACCGGGATGCAGGCCACCGGGCAGACCTGCACACACTGCGGCTCGTCGAAATGGCCCACGCACTCGGTGCAACGGTTGGGGTCGATCTCGTAGATCACCTCGCCGAGGTAGATGGCCTCGTTCGGGCACTCGGGCTCGCAGACGTCGCAGTTGATGCACTCGTCGGTGATCATCAGCGCCATAGCGGCCTCGTCATCGGCAGGGGGAAAAAGGGCATGCGGCTCGGCATGCCCCGATTATCCGCGCTGGCGCGACAACCCTGCCGCCATCAGGCCGATCCTGTCGATCAGGCTGATCCGGTCTCCTGTGCCGCGGCGCGCGCCAGCTTGGTCTGGTCGTAGACCGGCTGCGGCGGCAGGTCGGCCAGGTGCGCGGTATCGGCCCACTGCACGATCTCGATGGTGTCGCCACTCAGGCGCACGCGGTTGAGGCCAGCGTTCGGAATCTCGCTCTGGCGCGGCCCGGACAGCGACAGCCCGCGCGCCGTGCGGTACACCATGTCGAGCACGCCGCCATGCGTCACCACCACCAGCGTCTGCCCCGCGTGGCGCCGGCCCAGCTCGCGTACCGCGGCCACCACACGGGCATGGAACTGGCGTGTGCTCTCGCCGCCTTCAAAAGCGTAGTCGGCCTCGAAGCGCACCCAGCGTGCCCAGGCCTCGGCGTATTGCGCCTTGATGTCGGCCACGCGCAGGCCCTCGGCCAGACCGAAGTGCTGCTCGCGCAAGGCCATGCTCAGCTCGGGCGCCAAGGGCGTGGGCTGCAGCGGGTGCGCGCCCACCGGCTCGGCGGTCTGGCGCGCGCGCAGCAGGTCGCTGCTGACCAGATGCTGCAGCGGCGCCTGCGCCAGCCGCTCGGCCACGCGCCGCGCCTGCTCGTGCCCGACCGCGTTGAGCGGCACGTCGAGCTGGCCCTGAAAACGCAGCTCGCGGTTCCAGTCGGTCTCGCCGTGGCGGATCAGGATCAGTTCGGTCATGCGGGGATGATACGGCGGCAAGGCTGCAGCCGCTCAACGCCCCGGCCCCGCGTCGGCCGCCGGCTCACTCTTCCTGCGCCGGCTTGACGATCATCACCGGCACGCCGGCGGCGTGCAGCACCTCATGCGAGACCGAGCCCAGCAGCGCGCTGCGCAGGTCGCCCTTGCCGCGCGCACCCATCACCACCAGCTCGCAGCCGTAGCGCTCCAGGATCTCCACCAGCATGTGCGCCGGGTCGCCCTTCACCACCTCGCGCTCAAAGGCAATGCCGGCCTGCTGCAGCAGCGCCTCGGCCGAGGCCATGGCGTGCAGGCCGGCGTCGGTTGCAATGCGTTCCAGCACCTCGGCGTCGTGCGCCACCAGCATTTCGTACAGCGAGGCCGGCTCCTGCACATTGGCCAGCACCACGCTGGCACCCAGGCCTTCACGCGCCAGGCGCACCACATAGCGCGCCGCTTCAAGCGACAGGGCGGAGCCGTCCACCGGCAGCAGGATCTTCATGGTTCTTTCCTTTCAAGGGCACGTCGGAATTCTTCCAGCCGCGCGGGGTAGTCGGCGGCGTCACCATAGTCGAGAAAATGCGCATAACGCGCATGGCTGCCCAGCACCTTGCGCGCATGCTTGATGGGGCAGAAATACTGCTCGGTACGCGCCACGATCTCGGTCGCATAGGCCATCAGGCCGTTGGCGTAGGAACAGTAGGCACAGTGGAAGCGTTCGATGGCGTTCAGGTAACCCAGCTGCTGGCGGTCGTAGACGAAGTAATCAGCCCGGCGCACCTTGGCCACACGATAAAGCGGAAAACAGATGGCCTGGTACAGGCTCACACACACGTCAAGCAGCAGCAGCGGCACGATCATGCTGTAGATAAAGGGCGCGCTCAGCAGGTTCTGCGGCCGGCTGGTGAAGAGCCAGCGCAGGATGCCGGTCTTCATGCGGGCATGCGCCTCCTTGACCGACTGCTCGAACTCGATGCGCTTGCCATGCAGGCGGTAGTTCAGCTGCTGCTCCTGCGCATGCAGGCTGCTGCGCAGTTCGTCTTCCAGCGTGCCGATCTGGGCCAGCAGTTCGCGGATGCGTTCGTTCATGAAACTCCCTAGACCGGCACCGCCCCGGCATGTGTTGAGGCCGCAGCCCGTTGCGTCTACTCGCGCCCGAGGCTGCGCACCTTGTCGGCCAGCCGCTGCGCCACCAGCGGGTCGACGAACTTGTCGACCTCGCCGCCAAGCGTGGCGATCTCGCGCACGAAGGTGCTGGAGATGAACTGGTACTTGTCGCTGGGGGTGAGGAACACCGTCTCCACGTCCGGCATCAGGCTGCGGTTCATGCCGGCGAGCTGGAATTCGTAGTCGAAGTCGGTTACCGCACGCAGACCGCGGATCATGGCCTTGGCGCCGCGCGCCACCACGAAGTCGCGCATCAGGCCGGAAAAACTTTCCACCGACACCTGCGGGTAGGGCTTGACCAGCTGGTTCACCATGTCCAAACGCTCCTGCAGCGTGAACAGCGTCTTCTTGTGGTGGCCCACTGCCACCGCCACGATGATGCGGTCGAACAGCTGGGTGGCCCGGCGCACCACGTCAATGTGGCCGAGCGTCATGGGGTCGAAGGTGCCGGGGTAGACGGCAATCACGTTGCGGGACATGGTGGGCTTCTCCTCCGGCGCATTATGCAGCGCCGGATGCCACATGCTATCCACCAGTGCTTTCTGCGGCGAGCAAGAGCAAAGTAGAAAGTGACTGTGCCATCGCAGTTTAGTAACTACTAATGTCGGCGGATTCAAGCGGACGTTGCCGCCGTTGGACTCGACGACAGGCAGCTGTCGGTCGATGTCGGTGCTGATCTTCTATGCGTTGGATGGCCGGAAGCGCTGCCACCATGCGGGTTCATCGTTGTCGAGCGTGGTCGAACTAGGGAAGGCGGGAAACGGCGGAGGCGGGCGCTCGAACCGACTGAATACGTCAACCGTTTCGTCCGTGAGCCAGGAGTGCTCCTCAGACACCCGGGGGACCAAGTAGTGCAGATAGACGATGGCAGCCTGCGACTTCATCTGGAACGTGCCCAGCGTATCCTGGTTGCGTTGCCGCCGCAGATCGGAGGCCTTACTGTGGAGTTCGGCATCCATTGCGATGTGGATGATGCCCCGTCCATGGTCGGCAATCTGCTTGTCGGCTTCCGCGAGCTTGCTGCGTACGTACTTGGCCTTGCGTTCGATTGCTTTCGGCGCGATGCATTGCCAGGTCACGACGGATCCGAACTTTATTCGGTCAATGTATCTGGGATCCTCGGGATGGGCTTCGGCCTGTGCAGCGAGGTGATAGTTGTTCTCTGAAACGACCCGTCCCGAGAGAAGCCGCGCCATCTTCGTACCGAAGTAAAGATAGCTCTCGCGCGTATCCCGACGTACGGCTTCCACGTTGGCGTCGCGGATGAGGCCGCTGCCGAACTCATCCCGCCACGGATAACCGCCGTATAGCAGGATCGGGCTCGCCTGCGCGCGTTTCACCTGCTGTAGAAGGTAGTCGACGGGCACGTCGGCAAGTTCCATCTCGTAGGTCACATCGACATCAACTGACAGCCCTTGCTCGTGCAGGAACGGCTCGAGTTGGCGGAATATCTCCACGTGCCGGCGACGCTCTTCGATCTCGTAAACTCCCCGCTGCAGTCGCTTCAGCTCCACAAAAAATTCGCTACCCGATTCGCCGTGGGACAGCCGCAGATCAGGCGTCTTTTCCCGCCCTTCCTCTATGAAGGCAACGTCAAAGCCTTCCGCAGCATAGTTGCAGGCCATGACAAGCTCGAAAAGCGCTGTATCAGGAAGCACTTGGTTGTTACGAAGCATGCGCAACGCACGATCCCGCGCGCCTTCGACCTGCGCAAGGGCTGACAGGTTCGTGCCAAGTTGCTTGAGCCAGGGCGCAACATGAGACACGAGCGAAAAGTCATACGAGCGACGGTCATCGAGCAGCGACTTTCCCTGAGCTAGGTAAGCAGCCACAATGTCCGGACCTAGATCAGACCAAGACGGATCCCTGCCGCAGCAGGCGACATCAGCCGTGACTTCGCGGTAGCGCTGTTGCGAGGCGATCAGCCTAGCAAAGAATTCGGGAGCGTCACCGGAGGTGTTGGCGAGCCATTGGAGTGCGGCGGCGATCTCGGAATCCTCCTCGATTCCGCCACCTACGGCTATGTAAGGGCGGCGCGGTGGCGTGATACGCGATGCCATCATGGGCAAACCCACTGAGCTGGCTCTGTCAGCGGTACGAAGCGGACATTGTCGGCATCGACGCCAATGCTCGCCATGCCGTCTTCTGCTTCTTTCGAAGACTCATGAAAACTTACTTGCCACTGAACGGCGCCGCTGCCCAAGTGCCGACGTAGCTCCAGCAGATAAGGGAGGTCAACGCTCGACAGCGAATGCCCCATGATGAAGACCTTCTTAATTCCCGACAAGCTTTGGAAGAAGGGCTGATGCATTTCGATCACGCGTGCCGTGGGCTTGAATGTCGCAGTGAAGTAGCTATCAACAATTTCGTTGCCGCCCATGACGCGGGCGTCGGCCGACTCCGGATCGATCCCGCGATTGAGCGAGTCTGCCACGGTACGCTCCCAGCCGTGCCCTAGTATGAGTTGGTCGTCCGCACGCGCTGCCGCACCATGGATGTGGAGCACACTCGCGTCCCGAATGCCGTACACACGCTGCAGCGTGTCGGTGTAATTGAACGTGAAGTATCGCGCGTCACTACGCAGTGGGAGCAATTTTCTGATCATCATTGTCGGCGGGGGGATTACGAGCTGACGCACCCATTCGATGAACCGAAGGCGAAGCGTAGAGGAGATCGCGGCAACCACCCGGTTCAACTCATACTCGTAGTCGTGATGGCCCGCGTCGCTCCAGTCGTCCGCACCGTAGGAGGGTAGGAACGCCGCGGCATCGTCAAGGAGTGCGTCGGTATCGAGGTGTGCAAGCTGTGCTTCGAATTGCCACCAGAATACATCGTCAACAGAAAAGTAACGCTCCAGTTGAGCGTAGGTACTGGCGTCAACTCCCTTCAGGTACCGGCCGAACGCCGAGTATGAGGACTGGACACCATGGTGAAGATCGAATCCGTTGCCGACGATGTACAGAATATTCTCACCAGGTATTGCCGGTGAAGCATCGCCGCTCCATCCCAGTTCGAGTGCCATTTGCACCATCTCATCTCTTCGCAGTGTTCTTGTTCATACCGCCCTTAGTCTCACCTCCGTGCCATGAATCGCTCGGACCTGGCCGACTAGTCCTACCGCCCGCCGCAACGCTGCTCTTCCCCACCGCACCACTCGCCACAAAGATCGTGCCCATGAGCACGGTCTCCACTTCCAGTTCCACGCCCTGGTCGAGCAGCGGCTGCCACGGCGTGGCCAGGCGGTCGAAGTTGGTGATGGACTGGGCGGCGAACAGGCCCACCAAGGTGTTCCACGGCACCAACCAGGGTGCCGTCCACTTCAGGCCGGTGGCCACGACGCGCGCGCCGGGTTTGAGGTGACTCAGCACATGCGCCACCGCCTGTGGGCTTTGCAGGATGTCGTGCACCAGGTGGAAGAAAGCAGCGTCGGCCTGCGCGGGCAGCGGCGCGGCCTCCACTTCGGCGCACAGCAGTTCCACGTTGTGCCAGCCCTCCAGCTGTATGCGGCTGCGCGCCAGCGCCGTCATCTCGGGGCACTGGTCCACCGCCACCACGCGCCCTTGCGGGCCCACGGCCTGCTGCAGCAGCGCCAGGCTCATGCCGGTGCCGCAGCCGAGGTCGAGCACGCACTGGCCGGGCTGCAGTTGCAGCCGCTCGACGGCATGGCGGCGGATGAATTCGTAGGGCGCGAGCTGCAGGTCGTAGCTGTAGGCGCGCAGGCGGTAAATGGCGCGGGCGGCATCGTGGCCACGGCCCTGCGCTGAGTCGAAACGCATGGTCCCCTCCCCTTGTGTGTGGGAGGCGCCGCCTAGCCGAACAAGGCCTTCACATCAATGCTGGAGTGGCGCCCGATGGCATCGTACTCCTTCGCCAGCCAGGCGTCAGCACAGCTGCGGCCCTGCGCGTGCAGCAGGTCGAGGAAGGGGCCGTAGGCCAGCAGCTTGGTGTCGCTGCGCTGCAGGGCGGTGACGTCACTGGTGTCGATCATGTGAAAGCGCATGCGCCGCAGGCGGCGCTGCAACCGGCCCAGCGCCAGCCAGGGCGGGCCGGTGAACTCGGCAGCGTGGGCGTACAGCTGCATCTCGCGCATGAAGTGGGCGCTGAAGCCGAGTTCGGCAATGCGCGTCTCGATCTCGGCGGCGGTGTGCGGCGTGCCTGGGCGCAGCAGCGGGTTGAGCAGCACCAAAAGCACGTCGCGCGCGTGGCAGTCGTGGTAGAGCGGGAACACCGCCGGGTTGGCGCTGTAGCCGCCGTCCCAATAGGGTTCGCCGTCGATCTGCACCGTGTGGTGCAGCTTGGGCAGGCAGGCGGAGGCGAGCAGCATGTCCACCGTCAGCTCGTGCTCGCGGAACAGCCGCAGCTTGCCGCTGCCGGCATGGGTGGCGCCGACGAAGAGCTTGAAAGGGCTGTGTGCGCGCAGTTGCGCAAAGTCGATCTGCGCCAGCAGCAGGTCGCGCAGGGGGTTGAGCATGAGCGGGTTGAGCTGGGCCGGCGAGAACTGCCCGGCCCAGAGCGAGAGCAGCCGCGCCGCGGGCGACAGGCCGATCTCGCCACCCTGCCCTTGCGCCAGCCAGGGCCAGGGCATGTGCTGCGCCACGCCCTCCCAGAACGCCGCCAGTGCCTGGCGCGCGCCCTCGCGCCCGCCGCGGCGCCAGCCTTCGGCCAGTACCACCGCGTTCATGGCGCCGGCACTGCTGCCACTCAGGCCGTCGAACGTCAGCCGGCCGTCGGCCAGCAGCGCGTCCAGCACACCCCAGGTGAAGGCACCATGCGCGCCACCGCCTTGCAGCGCCAGGCTGACCTTTCCCGAATCGCTATAAAACATATAGCACCTCCCGCTCGTGGACCAAGGGCTGAGGCCCGAAATGTCTTATAACAAAGGAGGATGACAGCCGGCTGCCAGGCGGCCGGCCAGGCCCGTGTGTGAGCGCCCTAGCCGCCCGCCAGGTTCTTGAAGACGTAGCGTGCCAGCGCGGCCCAGAAGTCGGTGCCGGCGTGCTCATGCGCCAGGCGGGCGATGTCGGCATAGCCCTTGTGCAGGATGACGGCGAAAATCAGCACCAGCCCCAGGATGGCCACGACCTGCAGCACGCTCTTGAAGATCGCCTCGCTGCGCGTGCGCATGGCGTCAGGCACCGCGCTTCAGCACGGCGGCGAACAGCACCGCCACAGCGGAGATGACCGCCACCGACAGCGCCACCAGGTTGGTCAGGGTCTGGCGGCGGTTGTTGTCACGCAGCTCGCTCACGAAGCGGGACTCCTCGCGTTCGATGGACACCATCTGCGTCAGCGTGTTGATCAGCATGCCAATCTCTTCCGGCGTCAGGGGCAGGGACTCATGCGCGCCGGTGACGGGGTGGGTGTGCCGGCGGGCATAACGCAGGTGGACGGTGAAGCAACGCTCGCCGTTCTTGCGGTTGGCCGACTCGCGGAAGAAACAGGGGTAGGCGCCGAGCACGCGCTCGGTCTCATGGCGGTCCATGGCCAGGCTGCCGGCGATCTCGGACGGCGTGCGCGATTGCCAGCGCTCATGCGCCCCCAGGTGCGTGATCAGCGCACACAGGATCTGGAAGTCGGCCGAAAACGACGCTGCAGCGGTCTGACTCATTTCACCCCCTTGGCCCGGTGCATGGGTGGGCCGCACCGTGTGGCAACGCGGCGCACGCACCGCTGACCTCATGCTAACGCCGGGGCGTGCTGCAGTAAATGCGCGTGCACCGTGCCGGCCTTGAGGTGGCGGTACAGCGTGAGGCCCAGCGGCGTGAGCTGCTCTTGCGCCCAGGCGCGCGGGGCTTCCAGATAGAGGTAGCCGCCCGGTGCCAGCACGCGCGCGGCGGCTTGCAGCGCGGCGTCGAACAGGTTGGCGTCGAACGGCGGGTCTAGCAGGATCAGGTCGGCGCTGGCCGGCGGCAACTGCTTGAGTGCGGTGATGCCGTCACCACGCTGCACCTGCACGGCGTCGGCCTTGAGCTGTTCCTTGATCTTCTTCAGCTGGGCAATGAGCGCGGCGTCCTGCTCGACGAGGGTGACGGCACTGGCGCCGCGCGAGGCGGCCTCAAAGCCCAAGGCGCCGGTGCCGGCAAAGGCGTCGACACAGCGCCAGTGGGTGAGGTCTTGCCCCAGCCAGTTGAACAGGGTTTCGCGCACGCGGTCGGGCGTGGGGCGCAGGCCGGGTTTGTCGGCCACCGGCAGCTTGCTGCGCTTCCACTGGCCGCCGATGATGCGCACCTCGCCCGAGGCAATGCGGGCAGCAGTCTTCTTGCCTGCGGGTTGGCGTTGAGCGGGTTTGCTCATGGCTGGCCTCCCACCACCACCGTCACCATGCGTTCCGGCTGCAGCTTGCGGGCGAAGGCGGCCTTGATGTCGGCCACCGTCACGCGCGCCACCTGCTGCGTCCAGGTGTCGAGGTAGTCCAGCGGCAGGCCGTGCCAGGCGATGTTGGCCACGTTGTCGAGCAGCTTGCGGTTGCTGTCGATGCGCAGCGCAAAACCGCCGATCAGGTTGTCCTTGGCGGCCTGCAGTTCGGCCGCGCTCGGGCCGTCGGCCACGAAGCGGCGCACCACCTCCTGCGCCACCTGCACGGCCTGCGCCGCCTGGTCGGGCCGGGTCTGCAAGCCGAGGGTGAAGGCACCGGCATGCAGGCCGGGGTTGAAGTAGCTGTAGACGCTGTAGCTCAGGCCGCGCCTCTCGCGCACCTCGGTGGTCAGGCGCGAGACGAAGCCGCCGCCACCCAGGATGTAGTTGCCCACGGTGAGGGCAAAGAAGTCGGGGTCGGCCCGCTTGAAGCCGGGCTGGCCGATCAGCACATGGGCCTGGGCCGAATCGAAGGCGATGCGCCGCTGCACCGCGGCGGCCAGCGGCTGCACCTCGGGCACGGCGGGTTGTGGCACACAACCGTCGGTGGGCAGGCGGGCCAGCAACTGGCTCACCAGCGCCTCGGCCTGCGCGCGGGTGACGGCACCGACGATGCTCACGCGCGCCTGGCACGCACGCACGGCGCGCGCATGCAGGGCCTGCATATCGGCCACGCTGATGCGCGCCAGCGTTTCCTCCGTCATCTCCTGGCCATAAGGGTGCGCGCCGTAGACGGCCTGGTTGAAGGCGCGCGCGGCCACGGTGGCCGGCCGGGTGTTGGCCTCGCGGATGGCCGCAGCCAGGCGCTCGCGTTCACGCGCCCACACCGCCTCGGGGAAGGCGGGCTCGGCCAGCTGGCGCGCGGCCAGCGCCACGGCGCGTGCCAACAAATCAGGATAGGTGAGCGAACGCAGGGTGTAGCTCAAGCGGTCGCTGCCGGCGCTGGCGCCGAAGGCAGCACCAAGATCGGCCCAGGCTTCACCCAGGGCGTTTTCATCCAAGGCCGGGGCACCGTTGACGGCGCGCAGGCCCTTGGCCGTCATGCCAGCCATGACGCTGGCCAAGCCGGCCTGTGCAGCCGGGTCGCGCCGGCTGCCGGCGTCGAAGTCCACCTGCACGTCCACCATGGGCACAGCCGGGCTTTCCACCAGGTAGACCGGTACGCCGGCTTGCTGCCAATGCTGGATGGGAATGCCGGCCTGCGCAGCATTCAAGCCAAACAGGGCTGCAGCGCCCGTCAATATTGCGCCAATAGCTCTTTTATTGATAGCAAACATCGCAAGCCTCTTCAATGGCGACCGCCGGTGACCGGCAGGCGCTTGGGACGGTTCGGGTCGGGCGGCTGCGGCAGCAGCTGGGCCACGGTGAGCTGGTCGTCACCGAAGTAGCGTGCCGCCACGGCCTGCACCTGCTCGGCCGTCACGGCGCGCAGCCGCGCCAGCAGCTTCTCGCTGGTATCGAGCGGCAGACCCAGCACCCAGTGGTTGCCGAGCTCGCGCGCCTGGAAGAAGAGCGAATCGCGGCGGTAGACCTCGCTGGCCACCCACTGGGTCTTGACGCGCTCCAGTTCGGCGGCGGAAATGCCTTCACGCGCCACGCGCGCCACCTGCTCACGCAGCGCGGCTTTCACCTGTGCCGCGCTCTTGCCCGGCGCCGGCACGCCGTCGAGCACGAAAAGCTGCGGGCCGCGGCCCAGCAGGCCGTTGCTGGCACCGGCGCTGTCGGCCACGCGGTCGGCGCCCTGCGTGAGGGCACGGTCGAGGCGCGCGCCGCTGTAGCCGTCGAGCACGGCGGCCAGCACGGTGAGCGCCAAGGCATCGTCATCCTGCGGCGTGGGCTGGTCGAGCGACTGCAGGCGCGGCACCTTGAAGGCCAGCGCCACATAGGCCTGCTCGGCCGGGGCCTTGACGTCGATGCGGCGCAGGCCACGCTGCGGCGGCTCACCTTGCGGCTTGCGCGCCGGCACGGCACGTGAGGGGATGCGGCCGTAGGTCTTCTCGGCCAGGCGGCGCACCTGCGCCACGTCCACGTCGCCGGCCACCACCACAACGGCATTGCCCGGCACGTACCAGCGGCGGTAGAAGGCGCGCGCGTCGTCAGGCTGCAACGCATCCAGGTCGCTCATCCAGCCGACGATGGGGCGCCGGTAGGGCGCAGCCTGGAAGGTGGCGGCGCTGAGCGACTCGAACAGCAGCGCGCGCGGGTTGTCTTCGGTACGCAGGCGGCGCTCTTCCTTCACCACCTCCAACTCCTTGCGGAACTCGTCGTCAGACCAGCGGTTGTTGGCAAAGCGGTCGGCTTCGAGCTTCATCACGTCGGCCAGGCGGCTGGCCGGGATCTGCTGGAAGTAGCCGGTGTAGTCCTGCGCGGTAAAAGCATTCTCGCGCCCGCCCAACGCCGCCACGCGGCGCGAGAACTCACCCGGCTTGAGGGTGCGCGTGCCCTTGAACATCATGTGCTCCAGCACATGGGCCAGGCCGGTGGCGCCGTCGACCTCGTCCATGGCACCGACGCGCAGCCAGACCATGTGCACCGCCGTGGGGGCACGCCGGTCGGGCTTGACGATGAGCGTCATGCCATTGGCCAAGGTGAATTGCGCGGCTTGGGCCGGCGCCTGCGCGGCGGCCGGCAGGCCCAGCAAGGCGTAGAAAACAAGGGAGAGGAGGCGTTTCATAGAATTGGGGATTGTAGGAACGCCCCTGATGTTCAGTTTTTTCAAGAAGAAATCCCCTGCGCCGGCTGCGGCACCCGACGCGGCAACACCTGCGGCCCCGGCAGCGTCGGCCCCGGCTGTACCTGCCCCGGCCGCCCAGCCTGCCGTGCCCGAGCGCCAGTCCTGGCTCGACAAGCTCAAGAGCGGTCTGCGCAAGACCGGCAGCAGCATTGCCACCGTCTTCACCGGCGCACAGATCGACGATGCGCTGTACGAGGAGCTGGAAGCCGCGCTGCTGATGGCCGACGCCGGTGTGGCGGCCACGCAGTTCCTTCTGGACGACCTCAAGCGCCGCGTCAAGGAAAGCAAAACCACCGAGCCGGCGGCCGTGAAGGGCCTGCTGATGGACGCGCTGGCCGAGCTATTGGCACCGCTGGAAAAGCCGCTGACCGTGGGTGAGCACAAACCCACGGTGATCATGGTGGCCGGCGTCAACGGCGCCGGCAAGACCACCAGCATCGGCAAGCTGACGCATCACCTCTCGAACGAAGGCGCCAGCGTGCTGCTGGCCGCGGCCGACACCTTCCGCGCCGCGGCACGCGAGCAGCTGATGGTCTGGGCCGAACGCAACACGGTGGAGATCGTGCACCAGATGGGCGGCGACCCGGCCTCGGTCTGCTTCGACGCTGTGAGCGCGGGCAAGGCGCGCGGCAAGGACGTGGTGCTGGTCGACACCGCTGGCCGGCTGCCGACGCAGCTGCACCTGATGGAAGAGCTGCGCAAGATCAAGCGCGTGGTGCAAAAAGCCGATGAGACCTCCCCCCACGAGGTGTTGCTGGTGATCGACGGCAACACCGGGCAGAACGCACTGGCGCAGGTCAAGGCCTTCGACGAGGCGCTGGGCCTGACCGGTCTGATCGTCACCAAGCTCGACGGAACCGCCAAGGGCGGCGTGCTGGCCGCGATTGCGCGCGAGCGCCCGGTGCCGGTGTACTTCATCGGCGTGGGCGAGAAGCTCGACGAACTGCAGACTTTCAACGCACACGAATTCGCGCAGGCCCTGCTGGCCTGAAAGAAAGCACCATGGCCGCCATCTGGAAAAAACCCGTCTCGGTCGAGATCCTGAACGCGCTGATGCCCGGCACCGCTGGCGAGCGCCTCGGTCTGGAATTCACCGAGGTCGGTGACGATTACCTCGTTGCCCGCGTACCGGTGGACGAGCGCACGCGCCAGCCCTACGGCCTGCTGCACGGCGGCGTGAGCGTGGTGCTGGCCGAGACGCTGGGCTCCTGCGGCGCGGTCTTCGCCGCGCCCGAAGGCCACCAGGCCGTGGGTCTGGACATCAACGCCAACCACCTGCGCGGCGTGAAGAGCGGCTGGGTCACCGGCACCGCGCGCCCGGTGCACATCGGCCGCACCACCCAGGTCTGGCAGATCGACATGCGCAACGATGCCGGCGAGATGAGCTGCGTCTCGCGCATCACCATGGCCGTGCTGCTGCCCAAGGGCTGAACGTCTCGCCCCCAATGAACAACGCCCCGCAGGCCAGCCGGCCTGCGGGGCGTTTGCTTGTGTGACCTCAGCGAACGACCAACCGACCGGCGGCGTCAGCGGCAGTGATGGAGCCGATCTCGGCCGCGGCGGCAAAGCCGTGCTGGCGGAAGATGGCCAGCACCTGGTCCACCGTCTCGGGCGTGCACGACACCAGCAGGCCGCCGCTGGTCTGCGGATCGGTCAGCAGCGCCTGGTCCACCGTCTCGAAGCCGGCCGGCAGCGTGACATCCTTGCCGTAGCCGGCCCAGTTGCGGCCCGAGGCGCCGGTGACCATGCCCTGGGCGGCGAGCGCGCGCACACCGTCGAGCAAGGGCACGCGGGCCCAATCAATCGCTACCGTGCACCGGGCACCGCGCGCCAGTTCCAGCGCATGGCCGGCCAGGCCGAAGCCGGTGACATCAGTCAACGCATGCACGCCGTCGAGTGCGGCCAGTTCGGGGCCGGGCGTGTTGAGCTTGGTGGTGGTGGCGATCATCTGCGCGTAGCCGTCGGCGTCGAGCGCCTCCTTCTTCAGCGCGGCCGAGAGCACGCCCACCCCGAGCGGCTTGCCGAGGATCAGCCGGTCACCCACGCGCGCGTCGGCATTGCGCTTGACGCGCTTGGGATGCACCAGGCCCAGGGCCACCAAGCCGTAGATGGGTTCGACCGAGTCGATGGTGTGACCGCCGGCGATCGGGATGCCAGCGGCCTTGCACACCGCTTGGCCGCCGGCCAGGATCTGGCCGATGGTGTCGGTAGACAGCACGCTGATCGGCATGCCCACGAGCGCCAGCGCCATGATGGGCTTGCCGCCCATGGCGTAGACGTCGGAGATAGCGTTGGTGGCGGCAATGCGGCCGAAGTCGAACGCGTCGTCGACGATGGGCATGAAGAAATCGGTGGTGGCAATCAGCGCCTGTTCGTCGTTGAGCTGGTAGACCGCCGCGTCGTCGGCCGTCTCGATGCCCACCAACAACTCGGGCGGCACCGGCAGGCTGCTGCCGCTCTTGAGGATCTCGGACAGCACGCCAGGGGCGATCTTGCAGCCGCAGCCGCCGCCGTGTGAAAGGGACGTCAGGCGGGGTTCGGCCTTGGGGGAAGTGGTAGCAGTCATGGTGCGTGGATCAGGTCATGGAGCAGTGCCAACAAAGCGGCACGTTCGGCAGCCGGCTCGAACAGCGGCGCGCGCAGGCTGCATTGTGCCTGCAAGGCCGCAAGCATGCTGGCGCCCGACGCCATGCCAACACGACAGCGTTGCAACAGATCGGCCAGTGCCGCCGCATCGCCCCAGGGGAAGTAGCCGCCATAGTCCGGCCCCAGCATGCCCACATTGCCGTCGATGCGCGAGGCCAGCACCGGCGTGCCGCTGCACACTGCTTCCATGATGGCATGGGCACCGCCTTCCATGCGGCTGGTGTGCACCAGCACATGGGCGCGCTGGACGTGGCGGCGCGTGGCCTCGTGCGTCAGGCCGCCGAGCCAGCGGTAATTGGGGCACTGCGCCATGGTGGCCTGGGCCGCCTCGCCCAGCGCGGGGTCGAGCGCGGCGCCGATGTGGTCGATGTGAATGTCCGGCTGCGCACGCAGCAGGCGCGCCGCCGCCCACAGGGTGTCGGGCGATTTCTCCTCGCGCAGGTGGCCCACCATGACGACACGCAGGTGACGCGGCGTCTTGGCCAGCGTGCGCCGCACGGTGGTGGACTGGAAGATGACGCGCGCCTTGCTGCGGTATTGCGCCGGCAGCGCCTGCGGCCCCTGCTCCTGCAGGACCACCAGCTGCTGCGCCAGCGCCAGTGAACGCTGGGCAGCGGCGTCGCTCTGGATGTCGCGGTACAGGTCGGTGCCGGTGAGCACCACCGCCAGCCCCCGGCCCGGATGTGCGGCGGCCCAGGCGGCAATCGGCCCTGCCACGCGGCGCGCATGCAGCGCCACCATGGCCACAGCCTCGGGGTGTTGCCCGGGCTGCCAGTCGCGCACGATCTGCGTGCGGCAGTGAGCGGCCAGCAGGCGCGACCAGCGCCAGGCAGTCTGCCAGTTGCCGTTGTTGGCGTCGGCCAGCACCGGGCTGGCGATGAGGATCAGCGGTTTGCGCATGCGCTCAGCCCTGGGCCCAGAACATCGCGAACCAGCCGCGCGCATCCTGCCAGACCTGGGTGCGGGCGAAGCCGGCCTGGTGCAGCAGGGCGTCGAAATCAGCCACACGGTATTTGTAGGAATTCTCGGTGTGGATGCGCTCGCCGGCGGCAAAGCGGCGCTCGGTCTGCGGCCAGCGCACCGTGACGTCGCGCATGGCCTGCAGGTGCATCTCGATGCGCGAGTGCTCGGTGTTGAAAAAGGCCAGGTGCTGCCAGTCGCGCACCTCGAAGTCGGCCCCGAGCAGGCGGTTGACGTGCAGCAGCAGGTTCTTGTTGAAGGCGGCCGTCACGCCCAGCGCGTCGTCGTAGGCTGGCTCCAGCACGTCCAGCGGCTTGACCAGATCGACACCCACCAGCAAGCCGCCGCCCTGCGCCGCCGCGCGCACCTGGCGCAGGAAGGCCAGCGCCTGCGGCGGCGTGAAGTTGCCGATGCTGGAGCCTGGATAGAACAGCAGGCGCGGCCCCGGCCCCACCTCGGGCGGCAGCGCCAGCGTGCTGGAAAAGTCCAGCCCCACGCCCAGCATGTCGAGCGCCGGGAACTGGCGCTGCAGGCAATGCAAGGCGTTGTGCAGGAAATCCACCGAGATGTCGACCGCCACATAGCGGCTGGGTTGCAGCACGCCGAACAGGCGCGCCGCCTTCTCGCAGTTGCCGGCACCCAGGTCCACCAGCGTGGCGCCCGTCGGCAGCCGCGTGGCGATGGCCGCGCCATGCTCGGACAGCAGCGCGGCCTCGGTGCGCGTGGGGTAGTACTCGGGCAGTTCGGTGATGGCATCGAACAGGCGCGAGCCCAGCGGGTCGTACAGGTACTTGGGCGCCAGCGCGGCCGGCGCCGCCAGCAGCCCGGCTTGCAGTTCGGCGCGCACGGCGGCGCGGTCTTCCTGGTACAGCTGAACGAATTGCGGTTGGCGCAGGCTCATGCGCGGCACTATACCCCGCACCCCATGAGCCTGCGCCTGCGTGACAACCCCTCTGGCGCACGGACAACGCCGGTGCGAGAATCGCCACACAACAACATGAGGAGACTGCCATGAACACTGCTGTCCAGGAAAGCACCGAACGCCGTGTCGACCAACTGCTGGCGCATTACAGCGAGAGCCACCGGCACCCGACCAACGAGCTGATCCACTTCATTGCCATCCCGCTGATCATGCTCAGCCTGGTCGGCCTGATCTACGAAGCGCATCCTCTGGCGGCCTATGCCTTCATCGGCGCCAGCATGGTCTATTACGTGCGCCTGTCGCTGCCCTTTTTCATCACCATGCTCGGCGGCTCGGTGGTGGTGCTGGCACTGGTGCACGCCATGGGCGCGCAACGCCTGGCGCTGTGCGTGGGCATCTTCGTGGTGGCCTGGATCTTCCAGTTCATCGGCCACAAGATCGAAGGCAAGAAGCCCTCGTTTTTCGAGGACATCCAGTACCTCTGGGTCGGCCCGCTGTTCGTGCTGAGCAAGCTGTTCGGCAAGCTCGGTCTGCGCTGGTAAGGCCTAGGGCCTGTTCACACTATTTTTGCAAGGTGCGTTGCGGATCAAAAAGGCCATGCGCAAGGCGCGGAGACGCCGCCGGAGCAACCTCCGGCAAGGCTACGCAACGCCGCGCATGGCCTTCTTGGCCGCAACCCGAAGGGAATGTGGTTAAAACCGCGCCACTCGTTGTCGCTCGTAGCCCAGGCGGCCACCAGCCTGGGCGTCGTCGTGCGCCTAGATTGGCGCGGTTTTAATCACTTCGCACTTGTAAAAATAGTGTGAACAGGCCCTAGCAAACCTCCACCCACTCGCCGCCCGTCACCTCGGCCAGTTGGGCCGGCGTGACGCGCACTGCGCTGTGCACGGCGCCGGCCGCCGGCAGCACCACGTCGTACTGCTGCAGCGACACATCCAGGTAGACCGGCAAGGGCTGCGCCAGTCCGAAGGGGCAGACGCCGCCCACCGGGTGGCCTGTGAGCGCCACCACCTCGTCGGCTGGCAGCATCTTGCCCTTGCCGAAGGCATCCTTGAACTTGCGGTTGTCGATGCGCCGGTCGCCGCTGGCCACCAGCAGGATCACCCGGCCGTCGCCCAGGCGGAAGGCCAGCGTCTTGGCGATGCGCCCCGGCTCGACGCCGTGCGCCTGCGCGGCCAGCTCCACGGTGGCGGTGCTGACATCCAGCTCGATGATGGGAATGTCGAGCTGGCGGGACTGGAAGAAGACACGGACGGATTGCAGGCTCATCGTCGATCGATTAAAGTTTTCTGAACGCCGCGACTCTAGCAAGGATGCCTGTCTTCCTGGGACGGGGGCATGAAAAAGCCGGTCAGCGACCGGCTCAGGAATAGCACAGGCTGCGGGACTACTGCTTGACGGCTTCCACCTGCACGACGATGCGCACGTTCTTCGGGAAACCCCAGTCCACGCCGTAGTTCATGCCGTAGGCGGTGCGGTCGATGGTGGTCTCGAAGTCGCCACCGCACACCTCACGCTTGAGCATGGGGTTCTGGTAGCAGTTGAACTGGGAGGCCTTGAGCACCACCGGGTTGGTCTTGCCCATCAGGGTCAGGGTGCCGGCCACTTCGGTCACCTTGTCGCCGTTGAACGTGAACTTGTCGGCCACGAACTTGGCGGTGGGGTACTTGGCGGTGTCGAACAGATCGGTGCCCTGCAGGTGCTTGTCGAAGGCGGCGGTGCCGGTGTTGACCGATGCCACGTCGATGGTCAGCTCCACCTTGCCGGTCTTGGCAGCCTTGTCGAGCTGGATCGTGCCTTCCTTCTTGTCGAAGCGACCACGGTTGGTGGAGGTGCCGAAGTGGCCGATTTCGAAGGTGGCGAAGGTGTGGGTCGGGTCGATGGCGTAGGTGGCCGTCTGAGCGTGGGCGGCGCCCGCCAGCAGGGTGGCCGCAGTCAGGGCGAAGAGGGATTTGCGCATGGGATGTTCTCCTTGTTTAAATGGGTTGATTGAAAAGGGAAAGAGGTTCAGAGCTTGGCCACGCCGGTGAGCGCGAGCTTGAAACGGACCTGCACGTCGTCGGCCACCATGGAGGTGTCGGACCACTCGTTCTCGCCGATCTTGAACGCCAGGCGCTTGAGCGTGAAGCTGCCGGTGGCGGTGGTGGTGGCGCCGCTTTGCGTCAATGTGACCGGCACCACGACGTCGCGCACCTGGCCCTTGATGCTGAGCTGGCCGGCCACTTCAAACTTGCCGCCGCCCAGGCCCTTGACGGCCTTGGACTGGAAGGTGGCTTGCGGAAACTTGGGCACATTGAACCACGTGGCCTTGGGCAGCTCGGCATCGGTCTCGGGCACGCCCAGGGTGGCGCTGCCGGTGTCCACGGTGAAGGCGATCTTGCTGGTGTCGGGCTTGGCCGGGTTGAAGCTCACCTCGGCGTCAAACTTCTTGAAGCGCCCTTCCACCGGCACGCCCATCTGACGGCTGACGAAGGCGATTTCACTTTGCGCCGGCACCAGCTTCTGCTGGGCCAGGACAGGCAGGCTGACCAGAGCAGCCAGGGACAGGACGAGTGTGCGGACGTAGGACATGGAAACTCCTTGAAGCTTGAAATCAGGACCGGCCCGGCAACATGCGGCTGAGCAGACCGTCACGGTCGATCAGCTGGTGCTTGAGCGCAGCGGCGACATGCAGCCCCACCAGCGCCGCCATGGCGTAGGCGCCAAGCTTGTGCCAGGGCTTGATGAGTTCAGCCAGCGCCTTGTCGGCCGGCACGAAGTCGGGCAGCGGCAGCACGCCGAAGACCACGATGGGGAAACCGGCGGCTGAGCTGTAGGCCCAGCCCAGCAAGGGCACGGCAAAGAACAAGGCGTACAGCGCATGGTGGGTGCCATGGTGCGCCCAGTGCTGCCAGCGCGGCATGGCCGCCGCCACGGCGGCGGGCAAAGCCGGCGGCCGGTGCGTGAGGCGCCAGACCAGACGCAGGAACGACAGCGTGAGCACCACCACACCCGCCCACTTGTGCCAGTTGTAGAGCTTGAGGCGTTGCGGTGAGAACGGCAGGCTGGTCATGTACAGACCAACAACGAACAGACCGACCAGCGCCAGCCCCAGCAGCCAGTGCAGGGTGATGGCGGTGCCGCTGTACCGCTGGGTGGGGACTTGCGTGTTGTGCATGGAGGGAAGTCTAGGCTGCCCATCTAGCCCCGTTTTTGAATTGAATTGTTGATCTGATTCAAAAAATATGAACGCTTTCCAACGCTTCGGAACCCATGCGACGGACCAGCTTCGACTACGGTCTTCACGACCCCATTTTTAGTTATCCCCGGAAACTGTGGTCAACGTTGTGGATAACACCGGGGTTAGTCGGCCGGGCCGCATGCCGCCTGGGGTCGGCTGGGGGTGCCCGCGAAACGGGCAGCTGCCACGCGGTTGGACCGGTTGACACGCAGTTATTTAATAAGCATACTTATCATTTATTGCAACAAAGATTCAAGACGGTGGTCGCCCGTACGCAGGCCCGGACCTTCGTACCGGC
>Ga0209594_1000152_pt1 | contig 52735 bp, 47 predicted proteins | sample AshMeaCrysSpring_FD_184126 | JGI IMG/M metagenome (GOLD analysis project Ga0209594, IMG submission 184126) | Groundwater microbial communities from Big Spring, Nevada to study Microbial Dark Matter (Phase II) - Ash Meadows Crystal Spring... | ecosystem: Environmental > Aquatic > Deep subsurface... | reverse complement strand
AAACTTGAGAGCGAAGTCACTAAGTTTTAACGGAATTTTCCAGCAAAGTTTGCTACAGAAACTCATGACAGATTTGACGGCATTTGACTACATTTGACTACATTTGCGTACAACGTTTATGATACCTTTTTATTAATAAAAATCTTCTTTGTCTTCCTATCCAGACAGTTTTGACCCGACCCATGAAACAGCCCTGGAGTGAGGGGGGCTGACAAGATTTTCAGGTTTAAACCTGAACTAATTGATTTTCAGTCACATGAGTGCGGATATAAGTTTCTAGTTTGTCTGCTAATATCTGAACATTGGGATCTTGCAACATACTGGAATGACCCCCAGGAATGTGATGCCATTCAACGCCTTGAGTTGACCGTTGTCCCCAACCTAACAAGACATCAGGTGTACGGTTGCTGTAGGGTTCATCGTCAATGGTGGGATGATTGAGAATTAAAGCTTCAGTCGCTTTTAATAACAACAATTGACCTTGATAGACTTTGGGAATATAGTCTTTTTTGGCAAACATAAATGTGGTTCGCACATCAATGTTTTGCAAGAAACTGGGTAATTTTCGTCCTCGATCTAAATAAGAACGATACAGGGACAGTTTTAAATGATTTTGGATGGTATTAATTTTGCGTTGCGTTTCATAAACCATCAGGTTTTTGGCTTTTTTGGCGACCGTGTTAGTCAGGTACAATAACTTCTGAATTGAGTTATATTCAGAACCCCCACTCAATGCCTCAGACAGCCGATTTAAACGTTTTTGATTCGCCCCTTGTAGAGGGTTTTTAGCATCCATTGAGTCCATTAACACCACCACAGGAACGTCTTCACCTTGGGTTTGAAGTTGTACCGCTATTTCAAAAGCAATCACACCCCCGGCACATAAACCGCCCAGTAGATAAGGTCCTTGCGGTTGAACCGTGCGAATTTGTTCAATATAATAGGCTGCCATATCTTCAATTCGGGTATGAAGAATGGGGTATCCTGCTCGACTATGAGGACGCAGTCCATACAGAGGACGTTCAGGGTCGAGATGATGTCCGAGTTGCAGATAAGGTAACAGTTCACCATCCCCATCATGGACGAGAAACAAGGGGGGTTTAGTGCCACCGGATTTGAGTAAAACCAATGAATTTTTATCGGGGTTAGTATGGGTTTTAGTCGAGATATAAGCAGGTTTTGATTCTGCGGGATAGCCAAAATATTCTGCTAATTCTTGGGTGATTTCTCCCAATTGTTCGGGGTTAAAATGTTTACGCCAACTATCAGCAACTTTGGCTTCTATTCCTTTATATTGATGGAATTTTACATCTCCAATCATCCGAGAATTAGATTGAACCCCATCGGTCATCCGTTGACCTTTATTATTGTAAGGTTGCATCATATCTGGATGAACGTCTAATCCTAAAAACTGACACATTCCTTTGATAGTTGTTTCCGGTTGTCGGACTAAATCTTCAAACCTTAAACTATATTGACGTTCTGGGGGAATTTCTTGTAAGAATTCCAGAATGTTTTGATGGCTGACTAACCAGGTTAATTCAGCTAGTTGCTGTCGGGGAAATACGCCTTCACCACCAAAGTCTCCTAATAAGTCTAATTTGGCTTTTTCGTAGGAACGAATCATACCACCGGGATGACGTTTAAGATGAATAAATTTGGCATTTTCAAATTCCTTTTCTGCCCGTTTTAACATATTCAAATCTAGGGCATAAAATGGGGTTTTATCCACCAAAAGCTGATGGGGCATTTGCAGTTGCATCCAGCGATAAAATTGCTGAGTGGTGAACTGTTTTTCTTCCAGTTCTTGCATTAACTGTCGGGCTGCTTCTACGTCACAATTATGGATTTGCATAATTGCCCGTAAACAGCCTTCTAACCAAAACTCATTCCGTTCAGAAAAGGCGGCTTTCTGTTGGGCTAAAGTCCAAAAAGAAAGTAAATGTAGTTCTGGAGGGGAAAATAATTGCGGATGTCCGGCGAGTATAACTCGTAATAAAGTTGAACCGGAACGCGGGGGAGACAAAACAAAGACAGCAGGGGGATTTTTCTCTTCTGAGATTTGAGGTTTTGCGGGTAAGGGATGAATTAACTGTCGGAATTGTTTGACGGTACTTTCCTCAACTTTGGGGAGAGAAGATTGATCGATTTGTTCAATTTCCAAGCCCAACATTTTCACCACAGCTTCACCATAGTTTGTGCGTAAATAGGTTGCGAGTTGTGCAACAGTGGGGGCATCAAACAAGGCGGAAATATGAATAATTTCTCCCAGTTCTTCTTGCAGTTGATTCAATGCCCGCAGTCCGTTCATGGAATCTCCCCCTAAGTCGAAGAAGCGATCTTCAATGCCGATGGGTTCGATATTTAAAATCTTCTGCCAGATGGCAACAATACGCCGTTCTAATTCATCAGTGGGGGCAACATAATCATTGGCATTCGGGCGGGGGACAATTTGATTAACCGCAACCGATGAATTTGTAGAGATTTTATCGCTATTTTCGGGGGGATCAATCCAATAGCGTTGACGTTCAAACGGATATGTGGGTAATGGTATCCGACGATAACTATAATCTTGATTAAAGCCTGCCCAATTGACTGGAATTCCGTTAATATATAATGTGGCTAAACTGGTTAATAGTTGTTGCAAATCCGATTGTTGAGGATTCAAACTGGGGAGATAAATGCCTTCGGCTTCTGGTAAAACAATTTGACATTGAGGTTGGCTGCTAATCTCTACAAAGACTTGATAACCACAAGCATTTAAGACCTGAATTGCCATTGCCATCGATAGAGATGGACTGCGAGGAGTCACCCAATAGTTTAAACAACTCATGTGGGCGATCGCAGATTCTCCGGTTTCGGGGAAGAGAAGATCAATCTTGCCTGAAGATAATGTGACTCCCAAGTTGTCTGGGGCTGTTTGATGGAGTCCTAATGCTAACGTTAGCAGTTTAACCGCTGTTTTCAGATCAAAAATTCCCGCGACACAGGCGGCGGCATATTCACCCCAACCTGACGCGACCATGGCTGAAGGAGTCACGCCCCAAACGTTCCATAATTCGGCTGTAGCATAAGCCAGAACGAAGCTGGCGGCTTCTGTATAGGGGGACTGCCCTAAGCGTTCCGGTTGCGGTTCAGCGCCAAATAAGTCGGGATACAGCAAGGGTAACAAAGACTCACCCAAATAAGCCCGCAATAAAGCATCACATTGAACTATGGCTTTGCGGAAACTGGGCTGAGTTTCATACAATTGACGACCTGTATTAATTTGAGGACGGGTTTGAGTGAATAAAAATGCCAGTTTCCGCGAGGATCGCGGTAGAATGTCACCGCTGATGATGTTTTTTGTTGGTTTACCCGCTATAAACGCCGTTAACTGTTCTTGGGCTTCTATCGCAGAAGCGGCGACAATGGCTAAACGGTGGTTAAATTGCGATCGCCCCAGTTGCGTGGTTAACCCGATATCTCCTAAGTTGGCTGTGGGATGGATAGTTAAATAGTCTGCATACTGTTGCGCTATCGTCTGCAAAGCGGTTTCTGTTTTGGCGGATAAGTTAATCAGATGCAGGGGACGTTCTAAAGGATTAACAGCAGGTTCGATAACTGGCGCTTCTTCTAAGACCACATGGGCATTGGTTCCCCCAAACCCGAGGGCGGTGACCCCTGCCCGTCGGGGAGTGTCGCCATTTTCCCAGGGGGTAAGGGCAGTATTGACATAAAACGGACTATTGTCAAAATCAATATCTGGGTTAGGGGTTTCAAAATGCAGATGAGGCGGTATTTGTTGATGGTGTAGCGCCAAAACCGCTTTCATTAACCCTGTGACTCCGGCTGCCCCTTCTAAATGACCGACATTGGTTTTCACTGAACCGATGGCACAAAATCCCTGTTTCTGCGTCTGGCTACGGAAGACTTGAGTCAGGGCATCAACTTCGCTTTTATCCCCTAAACGGGTGCCAGTGGCGCTAGCTTCGATATAACCAATGGTTTCGGGATCGACATCAGCAACGGCAATGGCTTCTGCAATAGCCTTGGCTTTACCTTCGACGCTAGAGGCAGTATAACTGACTTTTTTACCGCCGTCATTATTCACTGCAGAACCTTTAATCACTCCATAAATATAGTCTCGATCTGCGATCGCTTCAGATAAGCGTTTCAAAACAACGACACCGACACCGCTACCAAAAATGGTGCCTTCTCCTGTGGCATCAAAGGCGCGACAATGCCCATCTGGCGAAACTAAGCCAATTTCTTCATCTAACAGATAACCATTGCGATGGGGAAAACGGATCGATGATCCTCCGGCTAAAGCCATATCACATTCCCCATTCAACAAACTTTGACAAGCAGTATGAATAGCCACCAAGGAAGTTGAACAAGCGGTTTGAATGGTTAAACTGGGGCCAGTTAAATTCAGTTTATAGGAAACGCGAGTGGCTAAATAGTCTTTGTCATTTCCTAAATGTTGTAAACTGCCCGTGACTCCATTCAGAATCTGGGTAATATAATAAGTCGATAATAAATAACTACTCGAACCTGAACCGCCCCCAGCATAGACTCCAATAGAACCGTCATAAGCCTCAGGACTATAACCAGCCGTTTCTAACGACTCCCAGGCACATTCTAAAAACAGGCGATGTTCTGGGTCCATATACTGGGCTTCGGTAGCGGAACAGTCAAAAAATGCTGCATCAAATTGTTCTACACCCTCTAAAATGGGGGCAGCTTTGACATAATTAGGATGATTAATTAACGCCGGATCAACACCGGAAGCTTTTAATTCTTCATCGGTAAAAAAGGTAATTGACTCCACGCCGTTTTTCAGATTATGCCAAAATTCATCAACATTTTTTGCCCCTGGAAAACGACCGGATAAACCAATAATTGCAATCCCATTGAGGGGGTTAAATCCATCTGAATGATTCATGTTACTCTCTCTATTAAACTCAGATTTTGTGTGTAGCTACTATCTGGTAGTCAGATCAGGTTCAGTTGATTGATTACCCTGTTGTATGTCATGTCTCTAGATCGATTGATGACTTTTAATTTCGGTCAATTCAACGGACATTATATTAATTCACCCCACTTCCATAAATGGGTTCAGATAGAAGACAGGGCTGTTGAAATCGTTGCATTCTCAGAACACAAATTGACCTTGCTTTTTCGGAATTGAGCTTTTGTTTTTCACCTCAGATTTTTCTGAGTCTATATTCCAACAAAAGTGTAATGGCAAAATGAATAACCACACCAGACACAGAGAACACAGGGAGTGATTCTTTGTTCATCTTAATGTATTCAACTTCTGAAAAGACAGAAGCATTTTTTTGAGGTGGGGTCTCACTCACCTAGGGTTATGACTAGATGAATGAATCGGTTTTGAAGACCCTATTTTCAATTTATTGACGACAAACTAACGTTCAGCTTATTGAACTCTACGGCGCATTTGTGCCCGCGCTTGACTTTGTTGGAAGGAGGGTTGATTGTCGGATTCTGTATCCCCTTGGTTGAAATATTTCTCGTAAGCATCACACAAATCCCCAACGGTACGAACACTGGTAATGGAGACTAATTTCGCAAAGGGATCGGCATTTAATTTCATTTCTAAAATAGCCACAAGTTGGGCTAAATCTAAAGAACTAAATCCTAAATCTGCATTTAATTTTTGTTCGCTGTTGACTTCAGTAATTGCCGCAGATTTTTGTTGTGCAATCTGTAAAACGGTTTCGTGAATGGTTTGTTCGATGTTTTCCATAATGCCTCCTGATTTTGATCGCAATTCTAAAAAGTGTTGTCTGGTGTCCTATCCATTCTTGAGGATGAGAGACTTTCAAGAAGTGGGATAAAAAGCAGATTTTTGAGTTTTTCGTAATCACAGCAATTGTTGTGATTTAACAAGTAATGCCGCCATCTACCACTAAGGTTTGACCGGTAATAAACTGTGATTCTGCCGAGAGTAAAAAGCGAATGGCGGCGACAATATCTTGAATTGACCCTAACCGTCCCAGGGGAGTACGGCGGACAATGCGGTTCCGTTGTTCGGGGGTTAAATCTCCCACCATATCGCTTTCAAAATACCCTGGTGCAACAGAATTCACTCGAATACCACGCGGCCCTAATTCCCGCGCTAAACTGCGGGTAAAGCCATCTAACGCTGCTTTGGTGGCACTATAAACCGATACCCCAGAATGACCTCGGACGGCATTGACGGAGGAAATATTGATAATACTGCCGCTTTGCTGTTGCAGCATCATCCGAGAACAGGTTTGAGTCAGATGAACGGCACATTCTAAGTTCAGGGAAATCACCCGTTGAATATCAGCCGGTCGCATTAACCCCAAAACCCCATCAGACCCTATTCCGGCATTATTCACCAGTCCGTCAATACGGCCATAACGCCGCGCTACGTTCATGGCAAACTGTTTCACCTGTTCCGAGTCAGTCCCATCGACCGCTTCCCATAAGAAAGCATCTGTGCCGTCATACTTACTTTGAAAGTCTTCTATCATTTGCGTCGAAGACCGACTGAAGGTGGCAACAATGTGACCCCGCGCTAAACAGTCTGCAACAACTCCCCCCCCTAAACCTCGGCTACCGCCACTGACCAAAATCACTTGTGGTTGAAAATCCATTGTCATTACACTCCTCTTCTCATCTTCTTAAACCGTCCGCTGTAGAGTTTGTCCTCACTGACTTTCAATACCATCGGAATTTTGTAAGGGGCCAGTTTGTCTTGACAAAACTGCCGCATCCGTTTATCTAATTCCTGTGGGTTTTCCGGTTCTACTAAGTTGACTGTGGCGATTACCACATTTCCCATCACAGGGTTAGGTTGTCCCCGAACTGCCACTTCTTTGATATTATCCATCTGGCGCAGGACGCTTTCGACTTCGGCAGGGTAAACTTTCTCGCCGCCAACGTTGATAATTTCGGAAGTCCGACCCAAAATGCGGACATATTCCCCATCCACTTCCACCGCATCCCCCGTATTAAACCAACCGTCTTCATCAAAGGGGGAAGGGGCATTCAAATATCCCAGCATTGCCGACTCAGAGCGAATCCACAGCACGTTATCAACAATTTTGGTTTCAAACCCCTGACCGCTGATTTTAATCCACAGAGAGTTAGAATCACGGGATTGGGTTTTGGGAATGCCGAGTTCAGACAGGCCGTAGGTTTGTTTAAATTTGACGATGGGAAAGGTTTTGTTTAAATTCTCTAAAGTACTCTCCGGCATGGGTTCAGTGCCATAGGTCACCAATTCCAAAGAAGATAAATCATACCGTTTATAGGCTTCTGAAATCAGCAGCATATTCAGAAATGTCGGGGTTGTCGGCAGCAGTTGCACCCGATATTTTTGAATGGCTTGGCATATCGCTTGGGGAGTTCGTTCGTTGATAGAAATGGCGGTACCTCCACTGCTGAGGATATAAAGTAAGGTGTTAATGCCGCCAATATGGTCTAACAACAAAAAGGTTAAGCTACGAAAGCGGGGACGGGGTTTTTCAAAGCTGGCAATTAGTTTATTAAAGTTCAGCAACAGGGCTTTACTTTCTCCCGTTGAACCGGATGTAAATAGAATGAGTCCGGCATCCCCTGTGGCTTGTAATTGATTCAATAACGGATGTTCGTCAATGACTTCCCGTTTGGTTAAATGCCAACTATCGTTATTATCAAAATCAAAAATGGCCGTGGCGCGGCCATTATTCAAAAACTTTTCTTTTTTATCGGCAACCGAGGCTGTTAAAGGCACTGCAATATTACGATTTAGCAGCAATGCCACCAGTAACATACAGATATTGGGAGAATAATCTCCATACAGGGCAACACTTTCTCCGGGTTTAATTCCAGACTTTCTCAGTTCATCCTGCCAACGGTTAACACCCTCGAAAATCTGTTGATAACTGTATTCTTGTTCGTTCCAGATTAGTGCCGGTTCGTCTTTGAAGGTACTAATCCGGTCGAGTAACCAGTGAGTGGTAATGGCTGAAGTCATTATTTTACTACTCAATCATGGGAATGGGTTGGGAAGTATAGGAAATTGATTTCAAAAATTGGGTTGGGGGCTGAATAATGATACTAATGTAGTCACCACTCAATTGGGATTTGAGTGGGGTAAACTTTGCTGAGTAAAACAAAGCTTTAATTGTCAATCAATTGATTAAACTAAATGGGCTAGATACATCAGTCCAAATTAGATTGCAATCGAATTAAACAGCACCCTTGAAATGAAAATCCGGACTCCGTAACCCTTGGATTAAATTAATCGTATCACGTACTTTTTTTTAATAAAATATACATCCGGAATCTTTACTAAATCTTTAAAAATTTACCGATCTGCTTTGCAAAATCTTTAACTTTTGCATGGATTTTCAGCATATTTTTTAATTAATCCGTTACGATAAACAACTTTTAAAAATATACAGAGCTTTTGTCAATCAGTAATTACAGACATTAAATTAGTGGGTTTATGGTTCCGGATCAAAAAAAGTAAAAAATCAGATACTTTAACAGAAATACAGAGTGTAGTATTGCTTTTGTTATGGCATTTTTTATAAAAATTGACTAATAGAACTGTAGAATCTTGAAGCGGATTTGTTGTTTGATCAAAATACTCAACTTGACACAAAAAGTATTCAATCAAACAGAAATTTTTCCACCCTAACCTTAATTGTTTGTTTCTTTGAGATTGCGGTTATTGATACAATTTGTTGGGGGGAAAGGTGATATCCTTACTTCATTTCGGTTGACTGCGGTTGATGTAATGTTTGAAGTGCCGTTTCTAAATCCCCAGTTAGGGTTTTTGCGGATTGTTTGGTAGACTCAATTAAATAATCCCGCACATTCAAGGCAGAACCCATACGAACCCATACCGGACAACCCCACGGTGGCGGCGCAGGATGTTGATACCGAATACTGACTGGAACAATATTCAGTTCAAGATCTGGCTGATCTGATAAAGCTTTTAAAGCAATTCGCGCCACCCCAGACTGTAAAGGATGAACTGGGTTATCAGAAAAAATATGACCTTCGGGAAATAAAACTAAAACTTCTTGATGTTGCAGCAGTTCAATACTATACCGTAAACTGGCAGTGCCAGGATGTTCTCGATTAATGGGAAACCCTCCCAGGCGACGAATAAACCAGCCCTGCAAGCCCGTGGTTTGATTGAGTAACACCATGTATCGCAAATCTCGCCCCGTCATCCAACGACCCGCAACCGCAGCTAATATAATCGGATCCCAGCGAGAACGATGGGTGGGGGCTAAAATCACTGCCCCCGTTTGAGGGATATTCTCAATCCCGTGAACTTCAATTTGACCAAAATAGGCAGGTAGAATAATCCGGCTAAATAAAAAGTAAGCCAACGGAGTCAGCCAAGGAGAGACCGTTGACTCAATGGCTGTAGCATGAGTTGCAGTTTGGGTATTTTTTCCTGACATTAGAAGGCATCACTATAACGTTCTTCTGCCCAAGGTTCACCCCGTTGATGATAACCGTTACGTTCCCAAAATCCTAACGCTTCTTGATCCAAAAATTCTAGTCCATTAAGCCATTTGGCACTTTTCCAAGCATAAAGATGGGGCACCACTAACCGCAGAGGGCCACCATGTTCAGCCACAAGGGGTTCTCCGAATAAAGTATGGGCGAAGAAGTTTTCCTCCCGTAGAAAATCTTCTAGGGCAATATTGGTGGTATAGCCGCCATAACAATGTTCCATCACATGAACGGCTTTGGGATCGAGTTCGACCCGTTGCATGAAGTCGGTGACTTTAACCCCTGTCCATTTCACATCCAGTTTAGACCAGCGGGTGACACAGTGAAAATCGGCGGTAAATTGCTGTTGCGGCATTGCCATGATATCCGCCCAACTGAAGGTTTTTGCAGTGGCTAAACCCCATACTTTTAGCTGCCATTCATCCGTAGAAATTTCCGGGGTTTCTCCATAGGTCAAAACCGGAAACCCTTTGGCTAAATACTGGCCGGGAGGAACGCGATCGCTCTGTTCAGCTTCGGGTTTATTAAAAAATTTACCTCGCATTTGAACTGCCTTTGTCTTGCTTTTATGATTTAGTATATCGTGAAACGGACTTCATTACTCTAGGGTTGTAGATTAGTCTCCTATAAACTAATCTAGCCATAAAGTTGTTACTTTTCGCAAGCTACAGTAATCTCCTTATTATGAAGAGTTGTAATAACTATTGTTATTGTGTTGTGCTAAAATAGCTCTATATTAGATTAGTATGGTGGGCAATTAATGGTAACCCTTGACGAAATCGAAGCTGCTATTCATCAATTACCAGAAAATGAAATTCGAGAGCTTGCAACCCGCTTGCAGGATTATATAGATAATATCTGGGATCGGCAACTTAAATCCGATCTCAAATCAGGAAAGCTGGATGCTCTTATTGCTAGAGCAGAAAGAGATATTGCCGCCAATCGAGTCAGAGATTTAGATGAGATCCTTAACAACACCTGACTTTTGGCAAGCTTACGCAGTACTTCCTCAAAGCATAAAAGAACAAGCTCGAAAAGCCTATCAAGTCTGGCAGAGTAACCCCTCTCACCCATCATTACATTTTAAGAAAGTAGGCAAGAATCTTTGGTCAGTCCGTGTAACGCAAAACTACCGAGCTTTAGCAATCAAAAAGGGTCAGGATTACTATTGGATCTGGATTGGTAGTCACAGAGAGTATGAGACCTTTCTCAACTAGAATAGGTGCTTTTTTGTTTCTTCATTGATTGCTAAAAATTAATCTCCTTGAGGATAGTCTTGCCATAATGTGGTGACTTTACGCAAACTACAGTAATCTCCATTTCCTAAAATTAAATGATCTAAAATCGGAACAGAAAGAAATTGCGCCCCTTTTAACAGTTGACAAGTCAGTTCAATATCTTCTGGACTGGGTTCTAAATTGCCAGAAGGATGGTTATGGGCAATAATCACCCGTGTCGCCCCTTGACGCAAGATTGATCGAAAAATATCCCGAGGATGGGCTAAGGTTTCTGTAGCTGTTCCAATTGTTAGTAATTGAGTGCCTAATAAGCGATTTTTAACATCTAATAATAATACAGCAAATCGTTCCTCTACTTGCCACATTAAATCATGACTAAGGGCATCCGCTGCTTTTTGAGGACTATCAATTAAGGCTAATTCTGGGGGGCGAGATTGAAACACTCGTTTACCGAGTTCAATGGCGGCTAAAATTGTTGTGGCTTTAGCAGGGCCAACGCCATGAATTTGAGTCAGTTCTTGAATATTAATATTGCGTAAAACCCCTAATGGTTCTCGTTGATGTTGACTCAGTTGATTGAGGATGTATTGTCCTAAACCTACCGCCGAGAGTTTACCTTTTCCTTGACCTGTTCCGAGTAAAATTGCGATTAATTCAGCCGTTGATAAGCTATTAGCGCCATGAGCGATTAATCGTTCGCGGGGCCGTTCATCTGAAGGTAAATCAGCAATACGGAGGTTATATGTCATGCTAGTTTCATCAACATTGAGAAAATGCTAATAGCAATATACCCATTGTTGTCAAAATCAGCGTCGGGTAAAGCTGATTTATGATGAAATATCAAGGGGTTTAATTCAACTGCTTTATATAGAAATAATGATGAGTGAATCCTATCAATAATTTAATAGCAGACTGTTTAACTCAATTGATTTAATCTGAATTTTTACTCAGTTTTTAATATTTTAACAGCATCATTGATCCAAATCATTCCGGTATTTAATGGAATCAAATTTTGACCAAAAAGAATTCCGCCCGGTTGTCGTCGAAATGTGGATAATGTTCTTAAAGGTTCGGTGAATGGATCTCGTTCTCCTGTGTTTTGGTTGGTTGTGGTAATTGTACAGCGATCGCAAGGTTTCACCACAGCCAATTTAATCTCTCCAATTTGTATTTGTTTCCAAGTATCTTCAATAAAAGGGTAATCAGTTTCAACCACTAAGTTAGGACGAAATCGAATCATGGGAATTTCTGGAAAATGAGGAGAATGATGAGCTTGAATGCGTTGATTTAATTCCTTTAAAGAAGCCGTATTTGTTAACAAGAAAGGATATCCATCTGCAAAACTCACCCGATCACTCTTTTGAACGGCATAATCTGGATTAACGGGGCGAGGATATTCAGGAGATTGTTTAACTAACCGACAAGTTTGATCAGTAGGAAGTTGCAAAGCTGTTTGAAACCATTGGGCGACTTGATCTCCTTGATCAATGGCTAGAGTTTGATTCCGCCAAATATTAACTTCTAGCAGTGTTCCACTTAAATTGGGAGTTAAAATAAACGGCTCAATTGTTTCTGAATTAACCGATAACACTAATGTTTCATCAGTTAGTTGTACTTGAATTCTGGCAAGCTGCGGATGCTGCCGTTGGGTCATAAACTGATGATTTTTATCCACCAGCATAAACTCCCGATCTCCGACAAAACCTTTAGGAGTTACCTCGGCTTCATTCAATACAATTCTTTGACAAGATTTAATCGGATGAATAAAAATTCCTATGATTTTCACGACGATTTTCCTCAGGGTGATGAAGTTATAAAAATCAAGATTAATTGTCTGCCGTCCCCCTCTAAAAAAAGGGGGAACTCAAAGGAAAATAGGAACTGGAGACCAAACTGCTGTTTTCTAATTTCTCCTATTTCATGAAAACATTGTATCTCATTAGGATGAAATATCCTCTTGACTAAAGTTTACAGTTGTGACTTGACCTGGATCAATAGTCACAATTTGATGATAACGTTCAGGAGGATTTTGAGCGGCAAAATCAACGGTTAAATCATAAACCCCTTCAGGAATTTCTACTGCGCCAAACCAACCCTTACCATCGGTTTTCAGTGGATAAGTTCCTCCTGCACCAATTTGTCGGGTTAAGGTGAGATTCATTGGATTACAAATGGTTTGACAGAGTTCAACTTGACCTTGAATTGCACCAGTTGTCGGATGAGTTTTCCAAGGTAATTCCGGAACTGATACGGGTTGCCCCCAAACGGGTTCAGTAGTAGAAGGTTCTCCAGTAGAATGGATCGATTTTATGGGTTGAGATAACGCCGTATAAGTCAACTGATTACTTTGAGGATTTCCCGCTGCATCGCGATTGCTGGCAGCATAAGAAAATAACAGTTGACCGTGTAAAATATTACCCTTTCTTGAAGGAATCTGGGCACGATGAATTTGATCGAGGGTATCTTCAAGGCTGTTTAAATACGCTCCCGCACCAATCGTAATATAACGATTATATTGATGATCGCTAGCAAATTCTACCCAGTCATCATACCATTGTTTTTGTTGGTGATTGAACCCTCGCATATAAACCATTGGCATGGCAATATCAATGATGCCTTCTTGCAGCCAACTTTGCCAATCTTGAAAGACTTGAGTATAGGCACTACTTTTGTACCAATCTGCTTCTGTTTTCGGGCTTTCTCCCCAAGCAATGACTGCCGCCGAAATTGTCACGTTGGGTTTAATCGCTAAACTTTCAATATAGAGTTTTCGGACTAAATTCGTGACTTGATCTCGTCGCCATTGCATCCATGCTGGGTTTGTCGGTTGTGGAATTCCAGTTTGTCCAGTGAAGGCATTAAACCGCGCAACAGAAGTGGGGTTATAACCATAATCTTGATCTTCGTAGCGAATATAATCTAAATGCAACCCGTCAACATCATAGTTTTTTAAAACTTCTAAATAGACAGAAACTGTATAGTCAGCCGCATCAGGATGACCGGGATCAAGATAACCGGGCGCTTCGCCACTGTAGGTTAACATCGCCCAATTCTCTTGAAGGGGAGCATTGGGTCCGTGTTTCTGCCAAACATGGGTCGGAACTTCTGGAGAGGTTTTCTGACGATACACGGGTAAAGCCACTAACCAAGCATGAACTTCTATCCCTGCTGCATGGGCTTTATTAATTAAGTCTTGTAAGGGGTCAAAATTGGGAGTCAGAGTGACATCAGCGGTTCGGGGTTCAATACTGCTGAGATAATAGGCATCTCCCCGACGACGAACTTGGGCCAAAATGGCGTTGGCATTAGCGCGTTTGGCATCTGCCACCAGTTGCGAAATTTGTTGGGGTGTTTTTAAGCCCGGGTTATAGGCATCCACCCAAAAGCCGCGAAATTCAGCGGGAGTCATTGCTGGAGAAGGGTGGGCTATTAAAAAACTGAAGGCTAGACCTAGACTCAATAGAATTGAGAGGAAAATACCTTTATATTGTCTCATGAAGAAGGTTACAGAGAAGATGTAGATCGTCAGATATTTTCTCATATAACTTCCTAAATATTCCGGTACTTCTGAATGAATGGTTGATAAAATTTGGAGGCGATTGAACTTAAGGAATCTCGAAGTGAAAAATAACCGAGCTTTATTTTCTATAAAAATATCCGAAAAAATACGGATAAAAACTTTCAGTAAACAGAAAAAATAAGTATGTATATCAGTAAAATTAAGGCTTTAAATCGACAACTCAATGTTCATTGTTTGAAAATATATGTAAAAATATAACAATTAATTTATCAAATAAAACTTTAATGGAAAGCTTTAATAAAAATACGTTTTTTTTACAGAAAATTGATGTTTTTTTTCTAGGGGTTGCATATCATAGAAATATGAGACACAGAACACAGATCATTGACGGAGTAAAAATCATGATGATTCGCAATATTAGAAATATTGTTGGAACAGTTGCCGCAACAGCTTGCTTAAGTTTCATGGTTGGACAAACCGCTCAAGCCGGACAGCTTCATAATGGTTGGAACTATAGTATTGACTCTTTTTCAGATGGTTCTGGCGGGGGTGATTATGAGATTAAAGGACTGGCTATCAAAGAATTAGAAGATAGTATTGTTGTGGGTTTAAGTGGTGGATTATCTTGGGGAGAAAATTCAAATAACATTACTTGGGGTGACTTATTCTTTAACTTTTCTGGAGAAGATTTTAACACCGCTAGTCAGAATGGGGATTTATTTGCGGTGAAGTTTGCTAACAATGATACTGACTTGCAACTTGGCGTTTATCAAGATGTTACTGCTTCTACAATCACGAATCCTGATCAAGGGATGTATAACAGTTTACAACAATATTATGATTGGGGTTGGGAACGTGAAAACACCATGGGAACAGATATTTCAACTAAGCAAGAAGCTTATGACTACTTTGGTCAGGGTGCTTTTAAAAACGTGATTGGTTCCGGTCAAAAAGTGGGTGAAATCAACAAATTAGATAGCTCTCAGTTAGCAAATTTAGGATTAGATTTTGGTCACTTTTCTGCTAATGCACCTCAAATTTTTGGTTTTGAATTTAGTAAGTCTTTAATTCAAAATGCTGACCTCAAGAGTGGTGACTATATGGCTCACCTCTTCCTTGAATGTGGTAATGATGGTGTCGCTTTAGTCGGAAATATTAAGGATGTTCCGGAACCTGCAACTTTAGGGGGGTTAGCAATTGTGGGTTTAGCGTTAGCTGGTCGTCGTAAACTACAAAATCGTAATAACGCCTAACAATGCAACAATAGAGAGCAATAAATGATTAGCAGATTTGATTATATCAGGGTGATTTACTTAACAACTTACAAAAAATAACTGAAACTATAAAATAGTAGAAAGAAGCTCATTTCTCTCTACTATTTTTAGTCGTTTCAGCTAACATATTTGAGAATATTAGCTGAGCAGATCAATCACAAAAAAGATTGATTACCATTAGTATTTCAGAGCCATGGGGGTAATCCCTTTGCGAGCTAAACAAGCCCGATATTCTTTCTCAGCTTCGGTGAGTTCATACTCACTGCCGTTATCTTTAACATCAAAAGCACGCTCTAAATAGTCTTTACCAGATTCTGCAATCGCTCGCTTTAAATTACCTTCTTTAAGCTGTTCTGGCAAGCAGTTTACCATAGCTGTAATATCTTCGCCATCTGGTGTAATATAGCGATCTAAATCAGCAGAGTAAGCGGGTAAGGCAATCCCTACACAAGCCAATAAAACGAGTAAACCGACAGATAAGCCACGACGTAACCTTGAATAGAATTGATTAAAAAATTTCATACAAGAATTGCTCTTTTTTCTCTAGGTTTCACTTGACAGTCATCATATTGACAAATATTTTGAGGCTTGACCTCTTTCAATAGATAGACATATCTATGCATCAAGAAGCTGCAAAATCTGTTGTGACTAACGAATAACGAATGACGAATGACGGCGCGTAGCACTATATCTCTGCCTTTCTTCAAGGGCTGTTTTGCTCTAGAATAGAATAGCCTAAATATTTGTAATCATACTATGCTGCTCGTTTTCACTGATCTAGATGGGACATTACTCAATGCAGAGGATTATGATTATCAACCCGCTATTCCGGTGATTCAGCAACTGCAAGAGTACCAAATTCCAGTTATTCCTGTCACTAGCAAAACCCGTTCAGAAGTAGAGGTTCTCCGCTCAGAAATCGGATTAACCGATGCATTTATTGTAGAAAACGGGAGCGCCGTTTTTATCCCCCAAAAAGATCGGAATTTAGCGACAACAGAGACGCAGTTATGGCAAGGGTATCAGCTCTATTTATTAGGCTGTTCTTATCGTGAATCTTGTCAAGGATTAACTCAACTCTCGGCGTTAATCAACCAACCGTTAACGGGCTTTGCCAACTTAACTGAAATAGAAGTTTCCCAACGAACCGGACTGAGTCGAGAAGAAGCAAAACGGGCAAAACAACGAGAATTTACTGAACCGTTTATCACCCCTCAAAATAGGACTGAGAATCCGATTGAAACCACCGTTCAACAATTAGGATTTAAAGTGGTGATTGGAGATCGATTTTCTCATTTAATTGGGGGAGGAGCCGGTAAAGGAAAAGCAGTTCAATGGCTGGTTCAACAATATCAACGTTGTTATCCAAAAACAATAATTCAAACGGTTGGTTTAGGTAACAGCCCGAATGATTTAGCCATGTTAGAATCTGTGGATATTCCCATTGTGATTCCGGGAAAAAATGGCCCTCATCCTCGTTTAGCACCCCTCGGTTGGCGGGTTGCTGCGGCTCCAGGTGCTCATGGCTGGGGCGAGGAAGTTAAATCCATTATTCAACAGTATCATCAGCAGCGATAATTAAACATGAGGATCAAAGACGGATGTCAGATGAGACGATTACAGTGACTGTTAAACTGTTTGCCGCATTCCAGGAAGCCTACGGTGTTCCTGAAGTGGTCTGGCAATTCCCGCCTCATACCCCAGTTTCTCAAATTTTAGATCGGTGTTTGCAGGAATATCCAGAACTGGAACAATGGCGCAACGTCACTCAATTTGGCGTGAATTTACAGTTTGTTGCCCCTGAGACTCCCCTGCAAGATGGGGATGAAGTGGTGTTAATTCCGCCTGTCAGTGGTGGCAAGGAGTAGAAAAGTTCAACTCCATCACTCGATGAGTCAAGTCTGACGGTTTATAGCAGCTACATTATTCAGTGAGGACATCGCAGATTCTCTCTTAGGGGGTGTAGGGTGTAGGGTGTAGGGTTATTAGAGGGAACGGGGAGTAGGGAATTAGGTTAAGAACGAATAACAAATGACGAGTCACAAACGACAAATGTCCTAACCATAGAACGTAGCGCTATAAAACCAGTCAACCCCTTCAATTTCCGCGATCCAGATAAGATTTGTCAAACTGTGCGATCGCTCATGTTAAAATACTTTAAAATTCTGAAAATTCTTATAAGAGAGGTTGATTAATACATGGAAGCCGCACTGTTGTTGGCAAAGCTGCCGGAAGCTTACTCTGTTTTTAGTCCGGTTGTTGACGTTTTGCCTGTGATTCCTGTTTTCTTTTTACTGCTGGCGTTTGTTTGGCAAGCCGCAGTTGGGTTTAAGTAAACCCATGAGTTGCTATCAGCATTCAGCTCTGCTGGTCTGTGAAGGTTGAGTTGTGTCCGTCACTGACGGGTTGGGTTGAAGGCTGATAGCTCTGTGATCAATGGACTATTATTCCGAGCTTCAGGATTAGCAAAGAAGTCACTGAAGTCTGGAAATGGATCTCTACTGAATTACATCATTTCAGGCGAAGCCCATAAAAAAACGGTTAATTACACTCTACAAATTCTCTGAGACAAGCTGCTCAACGGATCATTAATGTTGGCAATTATTGTTTGAATTACATAAGATTTATTTTCAGTCAAAATGCTGCAAAATACTCAAACTTCAACGCTGTTACAGGATCACTGGAATTCAACGATTCGTCTGAAAGCCGAAGAGATTTATAAATCATTTACTTTGCATCATCAAGGGGGAATTACCTTACCCGTTCTCACCGGAATTTCCTTAACGGTGAAAGCAGGGGAATGTATTGCCCTGACTGGAGAATCTGGAAGCGGCAAGTCTACGTTTATGCGATCGCTGTATGGTAATTATCGCATTGATCGGGGTAATATTTGGATTCAGCATCAACAAACTTGGGTGAATTTACCTCAATTAGAATCCTATCAATTGCTAGAAGTCCGCCGTCAAACCATCGGCTACGTCAGTCAATTTTTGCGGGTTATTCCTCGAATTCCATCCCTTGAAATTGTTGCTGAACCCCTCCTAGAGCGTGGAGAAAGCCCTCAGATAGCTTGTGAGCAAGTCAAACAGTTATTAACCCGTTTGAACTTGCCTGAACGTCTATGGAATCTCTCACCCACTACTTTTTCTGGAGGGGAAAAACAACGGATTAATTTAGCTCGGGCTTTAGTGGTGAATTATCCTATTCTTCTATTAGATGAACCCACCTCAGCGTTAGATCAAGTCAATCGTCAAGTGGTGATAGAACTGTTAGAAGAACGCAAAGCTCAAGGCTGTGCGATTGTGGGAATTTTTCATGATGAACCTGTTAGAAATCAACTGTGTAGCCGAGAACTCCAGTTCATCAAATCCTGATTATTCTACCTCATAATCTAATGCAATAATATCCGCTAGAATCGGTTTAATTAAGTTCTGAACCACTTCTTGATGAGCCGGATGAACAGCGTATGCTTCTAAATCACTGCGATCGCGTAACTTTACCACTAACCCATGTTGAAAGCCTTGAGCGCGGTGGGTAAAATTTTGGCCACAAGATAAGTCTATAATATTAGGAATTTTACTTTTTAAGCGTTTAAGTGCTTCAATTGTTGCCGTAATTGACTCGGATGTTGCGTCTTCTTTCCACTTAAATAGAACGAGATGTACTATCATATCAGATGTCCCCTTTTAATCTCAAAAAGTCATCCTGCATTGTAACAAAAATTGCCTTGTCATCAGGTAATCAATACTCTAAAAACATTAATTTAAGATTAAATCTAGATTAAATTACAATGAATGAACAGGTTTATACCAACTATCGCCTACAACTAGAAAATCAAGAAGTTCTAGGAACGTTAGTAGTTCGAGATGGTAAAATTGCAGAGATCCAACCCGGAATTGTTACTCAAGGACAGGATGGAAATGGAGACTATTTAATTCCTGGATTAATTGAACTTCACACGGATAATTTAGAAAAGTGTATGTCTCCTCGTCCCGGTGTGAAATGGCCGTTAGAAGCGGCAGCTGTGTATCACGATCGCGATTTAATTAGTGCTGGAGTCACCACTGTTTGTGATGCCATTGCCATTGGAGATATTAAGCCCGGTAGCACGCGAATGACTCATTTTGGGCCGATGATTGATGTGATCAATCAAGGACAAAATGCTCAACGTTTTGCAGCCGATCATCGGATTCATTTACGCTGTGAATTATCTTATGAAGCGGTTTATGATGTGGCAGAACGTTATAGTCAACATCCGTTATTGTCTTTGATTTCTGTGATGGATCATACACCCGGACAACGGCAATTTGTAGATGTGAATAAATACACAGAATACTATATGGGAAAGCATGGAATTTCTGCCCACGAAATGGAGAATTTCATCATAATGCGACGGCAACAACAACAGCAATATGCCGATAAAAATCGCCAAGCTATTGTTGAACTAAGCCGTCAGCATTCTATTTCTTTAGCCAGTCATGATGATGCCACTGTTGATCATGTCAAAGAAGCCGTCGAAAACGGGGCTGCTATTGCAGAATTTCCCACTACCCTTGATGCTGCTAAAGCGGCTAGACATTCAGGGTTACAGATTTTAATGGGCGCACCGAATTTAGTCTTAGGCGGTTCTCATTCGGGGAATATTTCAGCCTTGACTTTAGCGGAAAATCATTTAGTAGATATTCTGTCCTCAGATTATGTTCCTCGCAGTTTACTACAGGCGGCTTTTGTTCTTGCCAAAAAACTAAAAATACCCCTTTATAAAACCTTGAAGTTAGTCACAATTAATCCAGCAAAATCAATTGATTTAGATCATGACCGAGGCAGTTTAGAAGTGGGAAAACGGGCAGATTTTGTCACCGTTCATGATGATGGGATTGTGCCTCGAATTATTTCTGTCTTTCGTCACGGTAAACGAGTGGCTTAAGCAATTCAATCAAGAACATGAAACTGGAAAAATTTATTGTCTATGCCTGTCCAACAGGGGAACTGTTTGAACAAATTGAAGTCTATTATCATCGGAGTAAAACAGCTTGTGGTCAAAATTTAGCCCATCAATATATGCCTCACTGTAGTCTCACTGGCTTTTTTGAGGCTCCGGTTGATGAAATGCCAATTTATCTTGAGGCTTTACAGCAAGCTTATCAACAGGCTAAACAGCAAAACATTCCTTTATCCATTCAAATTTTAGGAATGACATTTAAGCCAGACTGGCATGGTTTAGAACTAGAAGGAATTGGGATTCAAAAAATAATTACTGATTTTATTCAAAAGGTCGAAAAATCTTATGTAGAAGTTCAATTAAGACCAAAAAACTGGCTTCATTTAAGCTTGGCTTATGGGTTTAAACTCCAACATTCTCAAGCTTTAAAACAACTAGCTCAACAATCTGTGAATCCTCAAACGCCCACCGCCTGGGAATTACGATTTTATCAACGTCATTTCAACGGGCAATGGACGTGTCATTCTAATACATTACTCTAAATTAAATTTAGGACAATGAATCAAACGTTAACAGATATTTTACATCTTTTTCAACAAAAAGGCAGTCAACAATATGGACAGGAAGCGGTGACACAGTTGGAACACGCTTTACAATGTGCAACTTTAGCAGAAACTGCCAATACCACACCGGAATTAATCACAGCTTGTTTGTTCCATGATTTGGGGCATTTAGTGCATGATTTAGGAGAAAATATCGCCACTCAAGGTGTTGATGATCGTCACGAATATCGAGCCATTCCTATTTTAAAACCCCTATTGAGTCCGGCAGTCACAGAACCTATTCGTCTTCATGTTGCGGCAAAACGCTATCTTTGTGCAACGGATGATCAATACTGGAAATCCCTTTCTCCCGCCTCTCAACTGAGTTTAGAGTTACAAGGGGGTATTTTCTCAGCAGATCAAGCAACCTTCTTTATAAGCCAACCTTACGCAAAAGATGCAGTCCAATTACGAATTTGGGATGATCTAGCAAAACAACCCGATCAAAAAACTCCGGATTTAAATCATTTCTTTCTCATTATCCAACACTGTTTAATTCATTGACAGTATTGACCCTGATAGCTTAATCTATTACTCGCATTCCTGCATTTGTGGACTTAATCTGTCTCATGCCAAAAATCACTCATCTTATTTATGACTTAGATGGTTTACTGTTAGATACAGAACCCCTCCATGCCAAAGTCAATCAAATGATTGCCAATCGTTATGGTAAGATCATTTACCCGGATCTTCAGTTTAAACTGTGTGGACGCAAATCAAAAGATTCAGCCAAACTGATTGTTGAAACCTTGAAATTGCCTGTAACAGTAGAAACCTACTTACAAGAAAAAGATGCGATTATTTATCAATATTATCCCAATGTTCCCCCTTTAAAAGGGGCTGTTCGTCTGACCCAACATTTTGCAGCACATCACATTCCCCAAGCCATTGCCACGAGTTCGAGTAGTCGTCCATTTAATGCAAAAACTCAAAGCCATCAAGAATGGTTTTCAATTTTTCAGTGTATTATTCGGGGGGATAATCCGGCGATTAAACAGGGTAAACCGGCTCCCGATATATTTTTAATTACCGCTGAACAATTAGGAGTAAAACCGCAACAATGTTTAGTCTTTGAAGACTCTTTAGCGGGAGTGGCTGCTGCTCGTGCGGCTCAAATGTCTGTGGTTGCAGTTCCGGGTGCTGATATGGATCAACAGCTTTATTTAGAAGCCGATCAAGTGTTAAATTCATTAGCAGAATTTCAACCGCAAGATTGGGAATTACCCCCATTTACTGTTGAGTTTTAAGGGGTTTTAGTTAGCAAAGGATTGGGCGATACTGGCAAGCCCACGTTCCACGAACGCCATTCTCCTTGAAGAGTAAATGCAGCCCAAAAATAGGGGGATTTCCACTGTTGTTGTTCCCACATTTCAATCTGAGCCATTCGCAACGCTTGACTGGGAGATAAAGGGGTATTTGGATTCAACATTCGCCGATAAAATTTTACCATTAATTCAGCCGTTGCTTGATCATCTACACTCCAAAGACTCACCACAACGCGAGGTACTCCAGCATACATAAATCCTCGGGTTAAACCGACTAAACCTTCTCCTTTGACTTGCTGACCTAATCCGGTTTCACAAGCACTTAAAACCCCTAAATCGGAGGATAGTTTGAGATTAAAAATTTCATATAATCTGAGAAAACCATTCATCGGTTGACCTGTTTCATCTACTAGAGAAAGCACTAATCCCGATAGTTCTGGTGTTTGACTATTGAGCAAACCATGAGTGGCAAAATGCAGAATCCGATATTGATTTAACTCGGAATTAGTGATCAATTCTCGACGGGCTGCAAATCCAAATTTTTGAGTGGTTTCTGAAGCAGGTAATAAGGCTAAAATTTGCTCGGCTTCTTGTTGGGTAAACGGTAAACGACTAAATAAAACACCTGATTCTCTCGCTGATTTTTCTAACTCTGGTGTCAGAGGATTGACTACATTAGAAGTCTGATTTTGAACCCGTTCATCATTATAACCAAAAACGGGATCGGCGACAACAGCTAAGGTTTTTTGAGGTGAATTAAGAGAACTTTTATTTTGTCTTAAAATTCCCACGACTGAAGCAGAAGGGGCTGTAACAATCTCATGTTTAACAATCAGTGGAATTGGACTTTCTTCAATAACTAACTCTGGTGAAACTGGTAATGCCGCAAATGGAACATATTGTAAAGCACCATCAGCAACAATTAAAAGCCGCTGATCTTGATATTGTTCTAAATTTGGTAAAATCATCTGACTGAGTTCATTGCCTGCTTCTTCTGTCAGCTTGCGACGAATTCGTTTATGAGGGAGTAAAAAAGCAGTCCGAAAGGTTTCAACAGCAGTTTTAATTGTCTCTTTATTAGGGAGTTGATGACTTTCAATTGAATCAGATGTAACTATCCAAAGATAACTTTTTTCTGCTCCCAATGCATATTCTAACAGAACAGTCTCTTCATCTAAAACCTGTTGTTGAATTTCAGCTAATGTTAACGGTTTGGGTTGGGTTAAACTGGCATAATCTGGACTATTGAGTTGAATTTTTGCTTGCAGTTGGCGGTATTTTTGTAATAATGTATTAATCTCTGTTTCAATGGCTTGTTTTTGCTCTTCTGTATGTTCCTGACTGAGAACTTTAACCCGTCGTTCTTCGGCTGCAATCAATTGCTGTTGTAACTGTTGTTTTTGTTGAAATAATTCAGGTGAAATTCCTTTAGTAATATCTCCTGCTGAATTCGATAGTATTTCTAATAAAGAACGGGCTTTGGCTTGTTCACTGACTTGTAATGCTTTACCATCATATCCTTGATTGGGTTGTTGTTGATGTAACTGCATTAATAAATCAATATAAAGCTGATAATAATCCTGTTGAGTGGCGAAAAAGGAAGCCCGTAACTCTTGACGACTCACACTCATCCGAATGGCTTCGATTTGTTGAATTGCAGTTTCAATGGTTTCAACTGCCTCTAACAATTGCCCCTGTTGCTGTTTAATTTTTGCTAAACAATATAAACTTAAGGGTTCTTTTATCCGATCTAAAATTTCTCGCCGAATTTGTAATGCTTGGCTACAAAATTGTTCTGCTTGATCCAGATTATCTTGTTTTAAATAGAGAAAGCCAATATTATTTAAAGCACTGGCTTGTTTCGTGCGATCGCCAATTTCTTCTGTAATTTTTAACGCTTGTTTATAGTCGGTTAATGCTGAGTCAAATTGTTGTAATTCAGCATAAGCAAATCCTCGATTATTCAGACTTCCTACTATTCCTTTTTTTCTAGGTAAATAGGTTTCAGGCAGTTGTTCCCAAGCACTTAGAGCTTGATTATATTGGATAATTGCTTGCTCAAAGTCTTGCTGTTGATTTGCCATTAATCCTAAATTATTATAAAGTAAGCCTTGAATCGAAAAATCTGCTTTATTTTCTGAAGTTTCAATTAAAGATAAGGCGGTATTGTAATAGGATTGTGCTTGTTTAAAATCTCCCAATTGATAATACAATAAACCTAGACTATTTAACAGTGATGCTTCATTGGCTTTATTCCCGATTTTTTGACGAAGGGTTTGAGCGGCTTCATAGGCTTCTAAAGCCTGTTGATATTGCCCTTGTTTAATATAAATTTGAGCCGAAAGTTCTAAAATAGGAGCTTCCCAATAATCCCGTTGATCTAATTCTGGCAATAATTTTAACAGTTGATTAGCAGAATTCAACGCCGCTTGATAATTGCCTAAATCTACCTGAATTAAACTCAGCCATTGTAAGGTTATTGCGGTTTGAGTGATGTCTCCTTGTTGTTGCCATAAACTCAAAGCAGTTTCTAATTGTTGTACAGCTTGGCGGAGAGCAGGGGCAGTGCTTTCCTGATATAATACCATTGCCTCTTGTAGGGCTTGCTGAGCTGAACCTCCATCAGAAACCGTGATTGCTTCAGCAGTATTGAAGCTTGACTGAAGCTGTGCTATGACAGGTAAAGAAGCTCCAGAGATCCAAACACTTAACAGAAGGGTAATGGGGAACATGATGGGAGAGGATCGATTCATAACAATTCTGTTTTATATTGTTTTCATTTAGGGTCATCTGTTTCATCTGAATTGTGTGATTAAATGCGCCATTTTTTGGAAAAGTATGATTCAATTCTATTCTATTTTAAAACAACAATTTTGTGTCAATCAAACAATCCGTGTTTTAAGTGGCTTATCTGCTATTATTACTGTAGGATTCTTGCCCCAATCGGTTTTAGCTCAAATTAATCAGGCTACCGTCATTGAAATTATTGATGGTGAAGAAGTTTATATTGAACAAGAACCCGCCCAAGTTGAAGATCAGGCGAATTTAGGGCAATTTGTCGCTACAAAAGCATCTCGTGCCGGCTTAGAATTTAATAATGGTGCAGTCGGCAGAATTGGCACTAATTCTCAAGTTATTGTCGGTCAATGTGTAGAGGTACAGCAGGGACAAATTTTAGTCAGTGGACCGGCAAACGGCTGTATTGCTGGATTTTCTGTTGGGGTTCAAGGCACTCTTTATATCCTCGAAACGAATGCAGATGGCACCGGAAATGTGAAGGTTTTAGAGGGGGAAGTACAAATTACAACGGCAGATGAAGCCAATGAACCTGTCATCTTACTTGAGGGTCAGAAAATTGCAATTATTCCCGGAATTTTAGGTGAAATTGAACAAATTACCTCAGAAGAATTTGCCGCAATTGTCGCAGGCCCGTTATTTTCAGGGTTTAATATTCCTATTACCCCAGCCGGCTTATTACAATCAACTTGTTCCCGTTTATTTCCAGTCGGCTTCAGTTGTTCATCAAACGGCGTTCCTACTCCAATTATACCAACCCCTTCCATTCCTAGACCTCCAATTCCCGGTGGTTTACCGTTTTAGGGTGTAGGTTGTAGGGTGTTGGGTGTGGGGACTCAGAAGTTAAATTTCTATTACCTATTCCCTCTAACAACTAATGACAAATGAAGAATAACAAATGACTATGTCAGATGACTTAATTCCCTTTTTAATTGGCGTCGGAGTTCTAATCAGTTACCTGATTTTTTCAGCATTAACTGAAATGGGAACTAAATGGCCTGGGAAAAAGTAACATTGTAGGGTGCGTCACTGACGCACCTTAGTATTAAGCTAAACCTTAAATTGACTGGTAATACGTTTCATTGCTTCTTCGACATTTTCCCGACTATTAAACGCAGAAATCCGGAAATATCCTTCCCCCGCTGCCCCAAAACCAGAACCGGGTGTACCGACAACGTGACAGTTTTGTAGGAGTTTATCAAAGAAATCCCAACTGGATAAACCTGCTGGCGTTTTGACCCAAATATAAGGGGCATGAACACCACCAAACACTTCTAAACCGGCTGCCGAAAGTTGTTCTCGAATAATTTTCGCGTTCTCTAAGTAAAAGCTAATTAACTCTTTGATTTGGGTTTTTCCGGCTTCTGAATAAACCGCTTCTGCACCCCGTTGAATAATGTAAGAAACCCCATTAAATTTAGTGGATTGCCGACGGTTCCATAACTTCCACAGTTCTACATTTGAACCATCTGACGCTTTTGCCGTTAAGGTTTTCGGCACAACAGTGAAGGCACAACGAGTGCCAGTAAAACCAGCATTTTTAGAGAATGATCGAAACTCAATTGCACAATCTCTTGCCCCTTCAATTTCATAAATGGAATGGGGGAGTTCAGAGTCAGTAATATAGGCTTCGTAAGCCGCATCAAATAGAAGAATTGAATCGTTGGCTAAAGCATAATCCACCCATGTTTTTAAATCCGCTTTTGTTGCCGTTGCCCCTGTGGGATTATTGGGAAAACAGAGATAAATTAAATCCACTTTTTGGCTGGGAATTTCAGCGGTAAAATTGTTTTCAGCCGTTATCGGTAAATAGACTAAACCCTCATATTCCCCCGCCTCATTCGCTGGCCCCGTGTGACCCGCCATCACATTGGTATCGACATAAACGGGGTAAACCGGGTCGGTAACCGCAATTTTATTGTTTTTGCCAAAAATATCGAGAATATTGCCTGTATCGCACTTAGAACCGTCGGAGATGAAGATTTCAGAGGCATCTACCTCACAACCCCGGCTTTGAAAATCCTCTGAGGCAATTTTTTCCCGCAACCAAGGATAACCCTGTTCCGGGCCGTATCCTTTGAATGTAGCGCGATCGCCCATTTCTTCTACCGCTTTTAACATCGCCACCCGGCAAGCTTGGGGCAAAGGTTCGGTCACATCCCCAATCCCTAATTTAATGATTTGCGCCTCCGGGTTAGCTTCAGCAAAGGTATTAACTCGCCGCGCAATTTCTGGGAATAAGTAGCCTGCTTTGAGTTTCAGGTAGTTATCGTTGATGGTTGCCATATTAATCGTTACACACAGTCAGTAATCCGTATTATTGTGCCATGTTATAGTGATTTGTCATTGGTTATTTGTCATTCGTGCTTCCTGAAGCTTGCCGATGACCCGTAAACCGATGCTGGCAAGTTGAGTAGAAGAATAGTCAATAGATGGAACATTGGCTAAAATTATTGTATTAAACTGATGAGATTTACGCTAAACACTTAAAACTCTGAATTGCGATCATCCCATTCATGAAAATTTGTTAATTATTAATGGTTATGGTTGAATTAGAAATACTTAAAAAACTTCAAGGAACCTCTATAGAAGAACGCATCCTGATTATCGAAGCCATTTTACAAACGATTAAAAACGATATGTACTCAACTGATAAACCACAAGTTTCGGTGCAGGATCGACCCTTACGAGGGAAAGTCGTTCATTATGAGCAGCCATTAGAACCCGTAGCGATTGATGATTGGGAAATATTAGCATGATTCTGCCACACCCCACACCCTACCCCCTATTTCCTACAAATGACAAACAACCAATAACCAATAACCATAAAATAGAAACTAAATTGAGAATTCTTTAACAATCTATGATTCTCCTCAATGACTTATCCCAACGTCTCCAGATTGACGATCCTGAACAACGACATACAGTGAGTCCAGTCAGTTGCTCGCAATACGAAGCATTGTTGTCAGACTTGGGGGAACAATCCTCCTACCGTGTGAGTTACTTAGATGGAGTTCTAGAAATCGTGGCCCCAAGTCGTCGGCATGAAAGCGGAAAAACCCGCATTGGAAACTTGCTGGCAATTTACTTTTTAGAAACTGATACAGAATACTTTCCCACAGGTTCTACAACCTTTCGTAAATCTCAACAGGAAGTGGGAGGTGAACCTGACGAGAGTTATTGTATTGGCACAGATAAGGAATTTCCTGACCTAGCCATTGAAGTGGTGGTTACCTCTGGTGGGATTAATCGATTGGCCCTCTATCAACGACTTGGGATACGAGAAGTGTGGTTTTGGCAAGAAAATCACCTAGCAATTTACCATTTACGACCAGACTCAGATCAATTCCCATCAACTTATGGTTATGAAGCCCTCAATCACAGTGAAATTTTACCTGAATTAAACATCGAGTTATTAACCCAATGTATTCAGAATCCCAGTCCTCTCGCCGCCGCTAAAGCCTTTCGTCAGGGAATCCAAAATTCCTGAAAGGGAACAGGGAACAGGGAACAGGGAACAGCTTAGAACTAAGATTATCCCCAGTTTGTGTACAAATTGATGACGATGAAACGTAGCGATACGGCTTACGCCAAGCTACGCGAACGCGTCAATACAAATGACAAACAACCAATAACCAATAACAACCATAAAACTTCGCTACAATAAGCGAGTGGTTCATCATTGGAGACAGTCCCACGGTTTATACACGTCCTTTAGCCCGTTTGATTGAACAGTTACAACGCTTGCCGGGAATTGGCCCGAAAACAGCGCAACGGTTGGCGCTGCATATTATTAAGCGTTCTGATGAAGAAGTGAAAAATCTTGCCCAAGCGTTAGTGGACGCGAAGAAACAGGTAGGGTTATGTCAGGTGTGTTTTCATCTCTCCGCTGAGTCGGTGTGTGAGATTTGCCGTAACCCCCAACGGGATAGTCAAACGGTTTGTGTGGTTAGTGATTCTCGGGATGTAGTGGCAATTGAAAAGACAAGGGAATATCGCGGCAAATATCATGTATTAGGCGGCGTGATCTCCCCCATGGATGGCATTGGCCCGGAACAACTCACGATTCAACCGTTAGTGCAACGGGTGAGTCAAGGGGAAATTCAAGAGGTGATTATTGCCATTAGTCCGAGTGTAGAAGGGGAAACCACGACATTATATTTAGGTCAACTCCTCAAACCCTTTACCCGCGTCACGCGGATTGCTTTTGGGTTACCCATGGGCGGGGATTTAGAATATGCCGATGAGGTCACTTTAGCACGGGCTATCGAAGGACGACGAGAAATTGAATAACCAAGAACTAATGACCAATCACTAATAACCAAGACAAATTACTCTTCAGAAAGGGCAAAAATACGATCGCGTCCATGTTGTTTTGCCGTTAACAGGGCGCGGTTTGCCATTTGAACTAAAGATTCTGAGGTTAACAGTTGGGTGGGTAGCAGGCTAGCCACTCCTAAACTCATCGTCACATGATCTGCAATGGTAGAAGCGGCATGGGGAATGTCTAACGCTTTAATTCGATTTAAAATTAATTTTGCCACGAGTAGCGCCCCTTCCGCATTAGTACTGGGTAAAATTAAGGCAAATTCATCACTGCCATAACGGGCTACTTTGTCAGCCGGTCGCTTAACGGTATCTTTTAAGACTGCGGCAATTAATTGTAAACAAGCATCTCCGGCTGGGCTGCCATAGGTATCATTGTATTGTTTAAAATAGTCAATATCAGCCAGAATAATCGATAAAAATGCGCCATCTCGGCCTAGTCGTCGCCATTCTTGTTCTAAGGTTTGATTAAAGTTATACCGATTGGCAATTTGAGTTAAATTATCAGTCACTGAAAGCCGTTCTAGTTCTTGATTTTTTTGTTGCAATTCCTCATAGAGTTGGGATTGTTGAATGGCTACCGTTAACTGGGATGCAAATTGTTCTAACAAATTGACCTTCCAAGTTTCCCAGTTTGAGGGATGGGGAGTTTGATGAGTCATTATTAAAGTTCCCCATAAGGGTTGCTCAGAATCGGTGTGAGTTAAAATAGGAACGATCAGCAACGCCCTAATATTAGAGTGACTTAATTGATGTTTGAGATCTGCATTCAACTGGGTTGTATTTAGATCGGGAAAATAGCATACTTTTCCTTGAGATAAACTGGGAAAAAGTTGCTGTGTGATCAGTTGTTCTAATTCAACTGGATTGAACGGTTTAGAATCACTAGAAGCAATGACTTCTGCACTCAGTTGTTGAGTTTTGTTGATATAAGTTTGATAAAATGAAATCCAATCGGCGGGTAACAGTTGCTGGATTTCCGTGATCGTGGTTTTTAAGATCACTTCTAAGGTTAAGGATTGACGAATTCGTTGAGTAATATTTCCTAAAAATCGAGTTTGTTCGACTTGCTGCCGCAACTGTTTATCAAATAGTTTTTGATCGGTAATATCACGACCAATCCAAATGATCTTTTGCTGGCCTTGAGTCGGATCATACAGGGAAGAACAAGAAAATGAAATCGGAATTTCAGTTCCTGATTGGGTTTGACAGTTAACAGCGATATTTTTCAAAAGCTGACTGCTATTATCTAAATTTAACAAGTTAATGGGTGTTGTGATGGCTGAATCTTTAAAGATTGTAGAAATCGGTTGATGAAGTAGTTCCTGTCCGGAATATTCTAGAGCGCTTTTAGTCGCTAAATTAATAAATTCAATATTTCCCCTTTCATCTGTAATAATAAACAGATCAACCAATGAATTGACAATCGGTTCTAAATATTCAGCATTTAAGCCTTGGTTAAAGTAACTGATAGTGAAATCATGAACTTTAAGAATTTGACTTAATCGCTGCTCTTGTAAACTTTGTTGTGTGCTTTCCTCAAAAATAATTAAAATGTCTCCTGCCAAATCGGTTTCTTGGGGAATATTTTTAAAAGCATGAATATCTCGATATAAAATAGACGTATATTGAGACTCTATACAAACATTTTTTAAATTAAAGTGGCTGACTCTTTCCTGTAAGATATCCCTCATGACTTCTTCTAATCCCACTAATTCCGGGAAATACTGGCGGCAATCTTCACCAGATCTAACGGCTTCTGCCATATCAGAAAACAGATTGATTTGACTAGAATACTCGATAATCTTCCAGTCTTGGCTTAAAGTTAAGTATTCAATTTTCCTAGGGCTAGCCCACTGATTGATGGTTGAGTTCATAATCGCTATATCGTATGAATTTAACTGAGCTTTATCTAAATTGACTACTGTTTTTTATGGTCATATTAAGTTTTGAGCTAAATGATTAAACATTTCATCAACATAAATACCTGTTTTTGCAGAGGTTTGATACACTAATGTAACTTGCTCCTGTTTAAATGATTTATTGTTTTGAAATCGTTGTAGTATTGATTCATATTTGACCAAATCAGTTTTGTTGAAGGCAATAACAATAACCCCTTGAGGGTTAATCGATAAAAACAAATCAATATGTTGAGGCAAATGATTAATCGTATCTTGGCGAGTTAAATCTGCAACAATGACTGCACCGCTTGAACCTTGTAAGTAACTGGGGGCAATGTCTTTAAATCGAGTTTGACCTTCAATATCCCAAATCATCAGTTGCATCACCTGGGGATTATCTGTTTCTGGAGACGATAAATTAATCTTTTTTCGAGAAATTTTAACGCCAATGGTTGAAAGATATTGATCGCTAAATTGTCGATCCACAAATCGACGCACCAAACTGGTTTTCCCAACGGCAAAGTCACCAATTAGACAGATTTTTTTATAAATCATAAATTTGAGTTATAATTCATATTAACTATTAGAGTTGTCATGGATTATCTCAATCATAACAGTTCGATTTAGCCATTGTCGTTGATTCGGGGTGACTCCTGGCGGAATTCCAGTAGCTTGATTAACTTCTATTCGCCGACGATCTATCCCGTAGCTTTCTAAAGCTGTTTGCACCGCTTGCGATCGCTTTAACCCGATATTTTGATAGAGACCTATTTCTCGTCTATCTTTATAACCTATTAGTTTAACTCGAAGTTGGGGATATTTTTTCAAATATTGAGAAATTAAACGGATTTTTTCGTCAAAGTCTCGCTCAATAATTTCGGCAGAATTTAAGTTAAAATAAATGCGGGTTGCAATGGGGAAAGGTTGCAGGGTTAACTGACTCTGAACAGATTCTACTCCCTTAATCTTTTCAAAAGCCTGGATCACATTTTCAATCTCTTCTGATTGGATCACGGTTCCTTGAAGCCGGACTTTTGGGGAATTATACTCAGTTGAAATGGAGATGCCATTCATTTGATTTAAAGCGGCTGTCATTTGTTTGACTTCTGCTTCGACCTGTTCAGGGTTTGCCGGCACTTGGACTGCGATAATATTATTATCTAGATTCCAACTCGGTAAAGTTTGCTGTAGAATGGTTTCAACCTGTTGACGCAGTCGTTGACTCGGTACTTTTCCACTTAATGTTAAGGTTTGATTGGCTTGAGCAGCATCCACATTGACAGGATACAATGCTAATTCAGGTTCAGTGGTTAATGCTGCCCGTGCTTTCATTTCAGCTTGATGATTCTCTCTACGTCTGGCTTCAGCCATCTGCCAAGGCACAAAAATTAATCCCAGAAGGAATAGCACCAGCAAGATTAAAAGTATCGGTATTTGACGCTTCTGAGGCGGCTGTTCTTTCAGAATTAACGGTTGAAGCTGTTGTTTAACATCCACTGGAATGTTCTCTTGATTGCCATCAAAATTTTGAATTAATTGACTATGCTGTTGAATAATATTAGATAACGTTTTACGAATTTTGTGGATAAACTGTTGATGGGGTTCTCCTTGCATAATCACGGCTAAGTAACAATATCCAGCCACTTCAATTAAGATGCGAGCATCCCCATATTCAATTTCATTTAATTCTCTGATTTCTTGATGATTGGTTACACAATCATTCACAAAACTCCGAATAGCTGTTAACATCCCCGCCAGCATATCAGAATCTAAGCGATATTCTCCTTCTTGCTGAATTTCCGTGATTAATAAACCGGAGGCTTTATGAATTAAAAGAACTGCCTGAACTTTAGAGTGGATAGCTTCCAATAAAATCAATTCAGCTTCCGAAACCCCTTGCATTTTGGCTCGAATTTTACGTTGAATTCCTTGAATACTTAAAGCTGTTTCAATTTTTTGATTAATTTCCCGTAAAGCTTCTGCTAAATAGCGCGTAATTGTACTGCCAATAACAGGGTATAATGCATCCACCATGGCATCTCGTTCCAGGATAATTTGTTCTTGTATCGCTTTTCCCATGGTGGGGGCTAACGCTTTGATAATTTCATCTTGATCTAAGCGAATTTGTTCCTGGATGGCTGCTCCCATTTCTGGGGCAATGGCTTGTGCCATTTCTTTCGGTGAGGTTTGAATTTGATGTTGAATGGCTAACGGAATTAAAGTAGCGATCGCCTGACTCATTTGTTGTCGATTTTGTTGGGCTTTTAGCCGAACCAATTCATCAATAATTGGTAATAAAGCCTGAATCACTTCTGTTTTAGAGTTTTGAATTCGACGATTTAAAATTTCTGTAATACAAGGAACCATCAACTCCGTTAAATAAGCGGGATCGTGAAATTGATGTTCCAAAGAATTTAACTGCGATTGAATTTCTGCTGATAATGTCTTTAATTCAGACCAATCGATTTGCTCATACTGCTCACTTAAGCTTAAAATTTGCTGCTTTAATGCTTCAAATTCAGCGGCGTTGGTATGGCATTGATACTCAACAGAATTTAACTGCGATTGAATTTCCGCTGATAACGCTTTTAATTCGGATGGGTTTATCTGCTCATATCGCTCACTTAAGAGTAAAATTTGCTGCTTTAGTCCTGCAAATTCAGCGGTGTTGAATCCTAAAATTATTTTTTTTAAATACTCAGTAATCCCTTGCATCGGGTGAGGCGTTTCAACCGATAAAAAATGATGATAAAAAGAATCGTGCTGTAAATGTTCTTGAGGTAAACTGGGATCAAGGGGGTGATCTGGCATTGTTTAAATCCTTATTGATGCTACAATCCCATTCTTAAAGAATTGATACAAAAACTCTACTTTGTCTCTTTCTTTTTTATAGTGTAACTGGAAAGGGGAACTTTTGAGCGCTAAAATAGAAATTAGCTGTTGCTCAACTGTTTCGAGTCTATGACTACTGTTGCACCTACAAAAACTGAATATGAAGCCGTGATTGGCTTAGAAACCCACTGCCAACTGAGTACTCAAACCAAAATTTTTTCGAGTTCCTCCACTCAGTTTCAGGCTGATCCCAACACCAATATTGATCCCATTTGTTTGGGACTTCCCGGTGTGTTGCCAGTCCTCAACCAAAAAGTGTTAGAATATGCCGTCAAGGCGGGATTAGCATTAAACTGCAAAATCGCATCATACAGTAAATTTGACCGAAAGCAATATTTTTACCCTGATTTACCTAAAAATTATCAAATTTCTCAGTATGATTTACCGATTGCAACTAACGGTTGGTTAGAGATTGAACTGGTGGATGAAGCTGGAAATGCCACTCGTAAAAAAATTGGGATTACCCGCTTACACATGGAAGAAGATGCCGGCAAGTTAGTTCACGGGGGCAGCGATCGCCTGTCGGGATCAACTTACTCTTTAGTGGATTATAACCGAGCGGGAATTCCATTGATTGAAATTGTTTCAGAACCTGATATTCGTTCGGGTTTAGAAGCCGCCGAATATGCCCAAGAATTACGTCGTATTGTCCGTTATTTAGGGGTGAGTGATGGCAATATGCAAGAAGGTTCTCTACGTTGTGATGTCAACATTTCAGTTCGTCCGGTTGGGCAAAAGGAATTTGGCACCAAAGTAGAAATTAAAAATATGAATTCCTTCAGTGCCATTCAACGGGCAATTGACCACGAAATTCAACGACAAATTACCGCTTTAGAAACGGGAGAACCCATTGTTCAAGAAACACGACTCTGGGAAGAAAATAGTCAAAAAACCATTAGTATGCGAACCAAAGAAGGTTCCAGTGACTATCGTTATTTCCCCGAACCCGATCTGCCGCCGATTGAAGTGTCTCCTGAACAATTAGACCAATGGAAAGCAGAACTGCCTGAACTTCCAGTCGCCAAACGTCACCGTTATGAAACGGAATTGGGATTATCTGCTTATGATACTCGCGTGTTAACAGAAGATCAATCCATCGGGGAATATTTTGAAGCGACAGTTGCCGCTGGGGGAGAGACCAAACAAGCCGCCAACTGGGTGATGGGAGATATTACCGCTTATCTGAAAAATGAGAAGTTAAATATTACCGAGATTGCCCTCAAACCCGATGCATTGGCAGAGTTAATTACCTTAATTGAAAAGAAAACAATCAGCGGCAAAATTGCCAAAGATATTTTACCTGAGTTGTTATCTCAAGGTGGTTCTCCCAAAGCTTTGGTAGAGAAAAAAGGATTGATTCAAATTTCAGATACCAATGAATTAGAGGCAATTATTGATCAAGTTTTAACGGAAAATGCCGATGAAGTTGAACAATATCGCAATGGTAAAACGAAGTTGCAAGGATTTTTTGTCGGGCAAATCATGAAGAAAACCCAAGGACGGGCCGATCCGAAACTCACGAATCAATTGTTAGGTAAAAAACTTAACGCTTAATCTGTAATTGAAAAAATGGGGTAGGGATTGGACAATATAAATGTAGAGCACTATGGGCAATCGTTGATATCACGGACTTTTGCTGCTTTTACTGATTGATATCAAACGCCCCCATCCCCTACATCCCACACCCTACCTCTTACCCCCTAAATCCCCAATTGTAAAGCTTCCGTAAAATTTCGGTGTTTGCCTGGACACTCTCTAGAGGTTTATGGCATGATCCTCAGTAGGATTACGAATAGACTGAGATTTTAATTCCCTCGGATATTACGAGTAAAGAGTGTTATATCGAGGTGTGTGTCTTTCATCAGTATAAATTTATTCATTCAGTTATTTTAGGTGTGCATTCACAGGGAGTTGAGAGCCGTATTCAATCTCAAACTGTGGTGATTCAACTCAGTATTTCAGCAATCTTAGCCTATACCGTCTTACTTGATGTTAACCCGTTGGAGTCAACACCGTGATCAATCGGATTCATAAATTATCAGTTGCCATCCTGTTTGCCTGCTTCTGTAGCGCAGGCATCCCTGGAACGGCTGAAGCCGCCAGTTTTGTCGCCCAAACCAAAGGAAATAATAACAACAATAAGAACAATGATGCCCTCAACTTCTACAGCTTTGCGATTGAAGATGAGGGGGATACATCGGATGTGTTTATTAAATCCATCCAAATTGATTTAGCCGCTGGCGGTGATAACGATGCTTATTTTGATTATTCCGGCTTGGCCCCCCTATTAAATTTAGGGTCTTTACAAGGACTCACAGACAGCGATATCACCTTTACTCCCCTAGCAGGTACACCAGTCCTTGCCCCTTCATTTAACCCTGAGGATGGGGATAGTTCCGTCCTACAAATTAGCTTTGCAGCGGGTTCATTTGGGATTGGAGACTCCTTTCAATTTGGCGCAGAAACTGATTATCTCACGGATGATGTCCGAGATGATGGAGATGATTTTGCCCGTGCTGGGGTGGCGATTACTTTAGAATTAGAAGATGGTAGCGTTGAAACCGTCTCCTTTTCAGAAGTCCAGAACAATCATTCCCGAGCGGTTCAATCCATTATTTACGCGGCTGAACCCCCAGAACCTGTGGCAGAAGTTCCTGAACCGTTGTCTGTGTTGGGTTTATTCACAGTGGGTACTTTAGGGCGTTTGACATTGAAGCGTTCTCAGTCACGGTAAAACCAAGTCCGGATTATTAGTGAGCATCAAAAGAAGAAAGTTGATGAACTGAATTTCTTTGATCCTACATCCCACACCCCACTCCCGACTCCCGACTTCCAGAAGAGGTGTATAGTATTCAGCCGGACATGATATAAAACAAAAACCCACGGTCGTTGTATCGAAAACCGTGGGAATGTTTTATGAGGGATAGGAATAGGAATAAAATTGCCTTAACGTGCCGCTACACTGCCACTCACGGCTTGATTAGCCTGTTGTGCAACAGACTGAGGAATGCGAGTAAATTCAAGCTGACCGTTAATGCTCTGGCCAGTTGTTAGAACCCAGTTCACCATTTTCTTAATGGCATCTGCAGTGGCTTGATCTTCGTAGCTTTTCTTAATTAACAACCAGGTTATTCCAACAATCGGATATCCTTGAGGTGGATCTTGGATATTGGTGGTGTTAAAGCTACTGTTAAACTGAACCGATGCCATGGCTTGGTTAGCTGCTTCTAAGCTGGGTTCAACGTACTGACCGGCTTTGTTTTGAATTTTAGCAGTAGGAATATTATTTTGGCGAGCATAGGTGTCTTGAACATAACCAATGGCACCATCAGTTTGTCTAATTAACGCTGCAACGCCGTCATTCTTGGGGCCGCTGAGAAATCCACCAGGCCAGTTCGGGGCTTTATCTGCACCCACTTTGCTGTTGAAGCTTGGGCTAATAGCACTGAGGTGACGGGTAAAAATAAAGGTTGTGCCACTACTGTCAGCCCTTACAACGACTTTAATCGGTTTATTTGGTAAGCTGGAGTTAACTTGATTCCAGGTTTTAACTTCCCCAGCGAAGATTTTACCTAACATCTCCCGAGAGAGTTGTAAGTTGCTAACCCCAGAGAGATTATAAGCAACGGCAACGGCACCACCGGCAGTGGGAACCATAATCATGCCATTTTTCATTTGGCTGATTTCACTGTTTTCAGGAGGGGCATCAGTGCCGGCAAAGTCTACACTATCAGCAATAAATTGTCTAATTCCACCACCACTGCCGATGGAATTATAGTTAACTGTAATGCCCGTTGCTTTTTTAAATTCAGAAAAATAACGCTCGTATAATGGATTAGGAAATGATGCGCCAGCGCCGCTCAGGGTTTGAGCTAATGCTTCGCTAACAGTTCCGATGGTGAGAGCAAAGGCTGCAACAGACACTGTTACCGCTTTCCGCAAACCCGTTGTTAAGAAAATCACAGACTTATCCTCTGAGTTGAAAATTTAATACATACGATGACGTAAGCTATAATACCAAGGTTAATTTGAGGTTAAGTTTATATTAATTTTAGATTAATTTTGATAAATGACTGACTATTAAATCAGGTTTATAAAAAAATAATATAGCATTTTTTTGGGAAAAATTGAGTGAGAGAGGAGTGAGTGGATTGATCGGACTGATTTAGGAAATTCACCCCAGAGACACAGAGAATACAGAGGGTGATTTTCTACTATTTAATAATATTAGATTTCAGTTGATTTTAAGGCTGCAATAATTTTTTCATTGGCTTTGGGAAAGGGGAATTGATCGAGTTCATCTAAGTTGACCCAACGAATTTCGTCACATTCAATGGCCTGAGGTTCCCCACTGAGATGGCGACAATGATAGACATTTAAGGTGATTTTGAAATGAGTATAAGCGTGATCAATATTGATGAGATGATCTCCCACTTCAATTTCAATGCCGAGTTCTTCCCGAATTTCACGGACAATACAATCTTGAATGGTTTCGTTTGGTTCTAGCTTTCCGCCGGGAAATTCCCATAAGCCACCCAGAAGTCCTTTGGCAGGGCGTTTATCAATTAAAATTTGGTTTTGATTGTTCCAAATAACAGCAACACCAATAATTTTATGGGGTAAGGGGGTAGAGGGTTTACGCATGGGAATTTGAGATTGTAAATTCAGTTGATAGGCTTGACAAAAGGATTGCCATGGGCATTCAGAACATTGAGGAGTTTTGGGAGTACAAAGGGTGGCTCCTAAGTCCATCAAGGCTTGATTAAAGTCTCGCGGATGGTTTTTATCTAAAATTGTATCAGAGAGCTGCCAAAGGTGTTTTATGGCTTCTGAGGGGGGTATTTTTAAAGCGGTTAATCTTGCTAAAACGCGCTTGACATTTCCGTCTAAAATAGAAATGGGTTGATTAAAAGCAGCGCTTAAAATCCCCCCAGCCGTGGTGCGACCAATTCCGGGGAGTTTTAAGACCTCATCTAAATCTTGTGGAAAAATACCGTTATATTCTTGTACAATAACTTGAGAACAAGCATGGAGATGACGAGCGCGGGCATAATATCCTAAGCCTTGCCAGACTTTTAAGACTTGTTGAAGTTCAGCCGCGGCGAGGGTTTCAATTGTGGGAAATTGCGTTAACCATCGCTGATAATAAGGGATAACTGTTTTTACTTGGGTTTGTTGCAGCATGATTTCTGCAATCCAAATCTGATAAGGATTACTGCTGCTTCGCCAAGGTAAATCTCGACCAAATTCTTGATACCATTTCAGCAGCAATCGCCTCAGTTGCGGTAAATTAAGCTCCAACACATTTATATTTTTAATTTGTTATTCGTTAGCATCATTGATGTTGCCACTATTGAGTAAAGTGATTTCAAATGTTGAGTCAATAAATAGTGACTTCCTACATGGACTAACAACTTAAGAATTCGTTAAAATTCTAAATAATTTTTGTTATTCGGGTGAAGAAGGATTATTTTTATCAGGTGCTTTGGTAGCCTGAATAGACTGTTCAAAAGCCATCCGTTGTTCGGCATTCCGCAAAAAATAGCCACTCATCATTGCCGAAGCCAGTAACCGTCCTAAATGTTCTCGACTGGTGGTTACAACTACACCAAAATGTTCTGAGGGCAGATTCCCCAATAAATTGATGACATTCCGTTCCATCACTTGAAAAACTTCAGTAGAACCCGGTTTTGAGAGTTGCGCCACGGTATCAGGACTCATCGACTGTACATATTGCCACAACAGATTGGGATGAGGGCTGGCTGCTTCTTCACTAAAAAAATCTGAGGGTTGATTGGATTGTTGATTCATCTGATTTCCTCCTGTGTCAAAATATCGTTTGAGCCTCAAATGGCTAGGGACTCCTTCACCCTCACTTCAATGTGGTTGACCTCGTTACCACTAATTTAACAAAATATCTTGTCAGCCTGAGTGAGCAGAACCGAACGTTACGAGTTGTTATTGGTTATTGGTTATTGGTTATTCGTTCTTCGTTAGAGGCACTCTTGTAATGGGGAATAGGCAGTGGCCAGTGGGGAGAGACTTAGCATGCTACGTCTGTACAAGAGTAGGGAGAAGATTACTAATGACAAATAACGAATGACCAATGACTAATGACAAATCACCAATAACCCATCAAAAATTCTGCTATCCTGTCTAAGGTAACCCATGGCGATCATCGATATATGCTCAGAGCTGGAATTGTTGGACTGCCGAATGTTGGTAAATCCACTTTATTTAATGCCCTTGTTGCCAATGCCAAAGCAACGGCTGCTAATTTTCCCTTTTGTACCATTGAACCTAATGTCGGTGTCGTTGCGGTTCCCGATGAACGGTTACAAGTGTTAGGGAAATTATCCAACTCTGAACAAATTGTTCCCACTCGGATTGAATTTGTAGACATCGCTGGGTTAGTGAAAGGGGCCAGTCAAGGGGAAGGGTTAGGCAATCAATTTTTAGCTAATATTCGCGAAGTCGATGCCATTGTCCATGTGGTGCGATGTTTTGAGGATGATGATATTATCCATGTTTCCGGTTCAGTAGACCCTGGGCGGGATATTGAAGTGATTAATTTAGAATTGGCGTTATCAGATTTAAGCCAGGTGGAACGCCGCATTGAACGAGTTCGCAAACAAGCCCGAACCAGTAAAGAAGCCCAAGCTGAGTTAGAGGTTTTAGAACGCTTAGTTGAGACTTTAAATGAAGGGAAACCTGCCCGCCGCGTTGAGTTGACCGCAGAAGAGGCAGAAATGATTAAGCCTTTGGGACTGTTAACCCATAAACCAATTATTTATGCCACCAATGTCTCAGAAGAGGATTTAGCTACAGGCAATGACTGGGTGGAACAAGTTCGACAAATTGCCGCTACAGAAAATGCCCAAGTGGTAGTGATTTCCGCCCAAGTAGAATCTGAGTTAATTGAACTGCCGGAAGAAGAACGGGGGGATTTTCTGGAAGCTTTGGGAGTGACCCAAGGGGGACTACAATCTTTAATTAAAGCCACTTATGAATTATTGGGTTTACGCACCTTTTTAACCACTGGCCCCAAAGAGACGCGGGCTTGGACTATTCGGGCGGGAATGTCTGCCCCCCAGGCAGCGGGAGTAATTCACTCGGATTTTGAACGGGGTTTTATTCGGGCTGAAACTGTAGCTTACAACGATTTGGTGACCACGGGTTCGATGACCGGGGCAAAGGAAAAAGGCTTAGTGCGTTCGGAAGGTAAAGATTATGTTGTACAAGAAGGCGATGTGATGTTATTCCGGTTTAATGTTTAGTATATTGTCTCAACCATCAGGAGCAACTTTAATATGCAAGACTTAATTGGTTTAATTATCACTTGGCTGGTAATAGCAGTGAGTTTGTTTATCATTGCCCAACTTAGCGCTTTCACTGGAGTCGAGATTGACAGCTTCAAAAAAGCGTTATGGTCAGCCTTGGTGTTTGGGCTGCTGAATGCCTTGGTGCGCCCTGTGTTTGCGTTTTTTGCCTTTCCCTTAACATTCATTACCTTCGGGCTGTTTGCCTTTATTATCAATGCGATTATCTTTGGGTTAGCGGCTTGGTTAGTTACAGGGTTTCGCCTCCGTTGGGGATTTTGGAGTGCCTTAATTGGTTCTCTAGCCTTGAGTGTTATTAGTTCTGTAATTTACAACATCCTGATACAAGTAGGCTTAATCTCTGCTGTGAGCTAATTCAAGGATTTTGAAAACCTCTAAGTTATTGCCATTGACTTAAAAATTTGTGAAATATCCCATATCATTATCGTTGTGGGGATGAGTAAATTGATGACTTATCCCCTTTCTTGAAAAGTTACGCCTTTAGCGCAGCCATGCCGTTAGGCTATACGGCACGATGCGGGAATGGCGGGAGGTCAACCGACACTGCCACGGCAGTTCCTCTACTTGGGGGAACCCCAAGACCGGACTGCCTCAACTTTCCGCTTTTTCAGGGTTAAATGATATTAAATAAATCTCCAATAAATCAAGCATACAGGACAAAAAATAACCAGCCTTCCCCTTTGGTCACTTGTTTATCTTGGGTGACAAAAAAGAATAAGAGGGTAGCTGCTAACAGCATGGGTAAACCTTCTGTTTTCAGTAAGCTGGGGACTGGCAACTCTGTAATCAGTCCTGGAATCTCCATTACAATTAATGAGTTAAAAATATTAGACCCTAAAACATTCCCAATGGCAACTGAATAAATGACCGCCAGTTCAGGTAAAGATGTTCCCAAGGCAACTCCACTGACAGCAATGATTTCTTTGCCAATATTGAATGTTTCTGAAATTTCAATAATGGATTGAATCGTATATTGAGCACCAATAAAAATCCCGCCAGAACAAATCAGCAGGAACAAAACTTGTTTGATTAAATAGCCGGGATGACTACCCACATTTTCGGGGTGAATCTCGCTGTCAATTTGTCCACAAAGCACGGTAATTGTCTATCTTCTGTCCCCTATCAATCTATTCTAGTTCTTGTTACCGATGGATTCAGAGACTGGATTGATTTTTTCATCAGAGTGATCGGAGCCACAAACTAATAGTTTGCCCAGGACTTACTCCCTGACTTAACACAAGATTGGTATATCCGGTCACATTATTGTTTCCCTTGTTTTGCTTGATCCCCGCTGGCTTATTGCTGATTTTACCACTTTTACATCTCTTAACCAAATTATTTCTATTTATAAAGTAAATCTAAAATAAATCTAAAACTTAATCATATATCTATTCACCCTCTAACCCAGATTCCCTCAGGGTTAGCATTTCATTCAATCATATGATCGAATCGATCACAATAAGTGATGTAAGATTGCTTTCCAACGGAGCGTCCCATGTATAGTTCAGATAACTTAACATCTACCTGTCGGTGTTGTCAGCATTACACCCCCGAAGGTAGACGTGGTGGACAGTGTCAACAGCTTCACGTTCCGGTTAAAGGCGGCTGGAAGGCTTGCCAACTTGCTATCCCTGCCTTTGCAATGTCTTGGGAAATGAAAGAGATTATCAAAATTCAACATCAACCCTCTGTCTTGCCAGAGGCAATGGCTGTTGATTGTTCTGCTTTAACCCCTCTCAATTCTTCCCTTAGCCCTGCACCCCTTGAGGCAGTCACATCTGCTGCCACTGAAGTCGTCGCTTAAGTCGAGATCGGAATCTCAAACTGCTGAATCACTTGTTCGTCTTTTAACTAACATTTGATTGAAAGCTTTTCTGCCACTCAAAATTGATGACAAAATTTGGTCTGACAACTCATTACATAAAAAACCATCAGGGAAACAAAATTTAATCTGTGCTTGATTTACGGTAACCAGGGATACTGACGGAAATTAGGTTGACGTTTTTCTAAAAAAGCTTGCTTTCCTTCAGTCCCCTGCTCGGTCATATAATAAAGCAACGTTGCATTTCCAGCCAGTTCTTGTAACCCCGCTTGACCGTCACAATCAGCGTTAAAGGCTGCTTTGAGACAACGAATGGCAATCGGACTTTTGTCTAAAATTTCATTAGCCCATTGAACCCCCTCAGACTCAAGCTGTTTAACCGGAACGACACAGTTGACTAAACCCATTTCTAAGGCTTGTTCAGCATTATATTGACGGCATAGAAACCAGATCTCTCTAGCTTTTTTTTGCCCTACAATTCTTGCCATATAACTGGCTCCAAAACCTCCATCAAAGCTACCTACTTTTGGGCCAGTTTGTCCAAAAATGGCGTTGTCTGCAGCAATAGTTAAGTCACAAACCAGATGTAACACATGACCTCCCCCAATGGCATAACCGGCAACCAAGGCAATTACCACTTTTGGCATGGAACGAATTAAGCGTTGTAAGTCTAAAACATTCAAACGCGGAACACCACTGTTATCGAGATAACCTGCTTCCCCCCGCACACTTTGATCTCCGCCCGCACAAAAAGCATATTTGCCATCCGTATGGGGGCTAGCCCCCGTCAATAATACCACACCAATTTTAGGGTCTTCCCGTGCATCCCAAAAGGCATCATACATCTCAGATACGGTTTGGGGTCGGAAAGCATTCCTCTTGTGGGGACGGTTAATGGTGATTTTAGCAATACCATCGGTTTTATGATACAGGATATCTTCGTAAGTTTTGACAGGTTGCCAGAGGGTGAACATAAGAGGGGAACTCAGTGGCTTCAAGTTGCAATGGATTGAGGAAACATTTTATCAGTAAAAGGAGTAGGAATTACATGAACCCCAATAAGTTGCCTTGACCTGAGACAATTTTCCCAATTTGATAAGCGGAAATCTGTTGAGATTGAAACCAATTCAGGGTTTGTTCTGCCTCGTGAGGGGGGACAATCACGACAAAACCAATCCCCATGTTAAAGGTGTCATACATGGCAGTTTTAGGAACTTCTCCAGTTTCAGCAATCCAATTGAAAATGGGTAAAACTGGCCATGAATTGGGAATCATTTCAACGGCTTGATTTGACCCCAAACAACGGGGTAAATTTTCCGGTAAGCCACCCCCGGTAATATGGGCCATGCCATGAATGTTAATTCCTGCTTGCATGGCAGCTAACACTGGCTTGACATAGATTTGAGTGGGGGTTAAACACACTTCCCCTAAAGATTGACCCTGCAATTGATCGGGAGTATCATTCCAACTGAAGTGGCGATCGCTAACAATTTTCCGGACTAAACTAAAACCATTACTGTGAATCCCACTACTGGCTAGTCCAATGGCAATATCTCCCACCTGTACTTGGGAACCATTTAACATTCGGCTTTTTTCCACAATACCGACACAAAATCCGGCAATGTCATATTCTCCAGGTTGATAAAATCCCGGCATTTCGGCGGTTTCTCCCCCTAGCAAGGCACATCCAGCCTGTTGGCAGCCTTGACTCACCCCTGCAACCACTTGCGTCAGTTGTTGAGGCTGGAGTTTTCCGGTAGCTAAATAATCCAGGAAAAATAACGGTTCTGCACCACAGGTGAGGATATCATTAACACACATCGCCACTAAATCAATGCCAACGGTGTGGTGTTGATTCATAGCTGAGGCAATTTTTAACTTGGTTCCCACGCCATCGGTTCCCGAGACGAGGACGGGTTGTTGATAACCTGCAGGGATCTCAAAACAGCCACCAAATCCCCCTAAGCCTCCTAATACTTCAGGACGATAGGTTTTCTCTACCATTTGGCGAATTTGGTTAACAAAATCCCGCCCTGCTTCGATATCGACACCAGCTTCACGATAGTCCATAGTTGCCCTATTGATTAAATCTTCGATCAGGATAATTCAACTTGGCGCAATTGATAAAAAATTTTTATCTAGCGGTTTCTGTCTCAAATCGTCATCGGTAAAAATCACTAAAAATCTAGCTGTTTTGAGGGTTTCACCCCTTCTGGCTCAATGGAGATGGCGGCAATTATCTCATTTGCGAGTATTCCCTGGTTGTAAAGTATTGTGTTACTCTGTGGCAGGTTCTTGCTTAACGCGCTAGTTCGCTCATGAGAGCCATTGATTGAACGACTGACGTTAAGCAAAACGGAATCAGAGGAGTTAAAGCACTCAATCCTAGGGCAGTTCACTGAGAGCATCCAGATTGTAGTTGCTAATCCAATTTACTGATGATGTGGTGTTAACAATCTACCTATCTATGAAGTATATATATTGGGCCAGTCTGACAACCGTTGTTTTAATGTCTAGCATGGGTATCGCCTCTGCCAGTCAAACCAAACAATTGTTAACCGGAGAACAGGTTCAGACCGAACATTCGAGTCAGATCCCTGGAGTCGATGATCAACACTCTGCTCAGGTCTCTGTTGATCCAGACTCAACTGCTCCACAACGGTTCCCCTCAGTTCTGGCACAAACCCGTGATGTAGAAAAAGTGGGAGAATACCAATCTAATCCTACCCCTCAAGCTATTATTGCTAAAATTGAGACTCATACTTGGAATCAGCACCCAGCCGCTACACTTTATGTGCGCGATCTTCCAATTCTAACATTCATTGATTCTTCTCATACTGCCTCTCCATCTCCTGAGATTCAACCTGCCAGTAGTGGTGCAGTAAAGGTGGCAACTTCTACCCATGTCGCCACAGGTGGCAACCCCTCCCAGGATAATCCGGTTTGGCAGGCAACAGTCGTTGCAGCCCAACTGAATCAACTGTATCAAAATCGCCTCGATTCTGATACCATTAACGTTCGTTGGGATAGCGATCGCCAACAATACATTATTCAGGCGAACAACCAAGAATTAATTGCCCTCAATAGCAGTATCATTTTACCGGACTCTACCCAAAATCCAGCTCAGGATGCACTTCAAGCCACCAACCGTCTGCGAAGACAACTGGGCAATGCTGCTCCTTTGAAACAGGTTGAAGGACTGCCGCAGCCTGCAACCCCCGTGGCACGTAACCCAATTCGAGCGTTGATTGAGGGTTTGGCTTCTTGGTATGGCCCCGGATTTCATGGTGCTCAAACTGCGAGTGGCGAATACTTTAACCAGAATGACCTGACGGCAGCCCACCGCACCTTACCCTTTGGAACGAAAGTTCGCGTCACCAACGTTTATAATGGCCGTTCTGTTGTGGTTCGGATTAATGATCGAGGGCCATTTAGTGGCGGTCGAGTGATTGACTTGTCAGCCGCTGCAGCCCAAGCCCTTGGTATAATTAACAGTGGTGTGGCTCCTGTGCAAATAGAAGTGCTAAGTGCAATAATTCGGTAGCGGTCTTTGAAGCTTCACGGGTTACAGGATTTGATTAAGCCTGCGTTGCCCCACCGGGAAGCCCCGTCCCCTATTCTCTGATTGGGTGTTCCCACCTACTCCCCGCGCCAGCGGGGATAGCAGCCTGTATGGAACTCAATGGTTATCATCAGACTTAAGCTGTGCTAATAATGATAGTATGGCTTTAATAATGAACTACACTTATCCTATAAATATCAAACTGACGGTTTGCGTTCATCATCTCAGGCTGTTCTGATTGAGGATTGCGCCTCACCTCGATCATGATAAAATGGAGGAAGCGATAAAAACTCCATACCGCAATTTGTCAATTTTATGAGTTAGTCAAGAAACTGTACCGTCTTTTCCCCTGACAAATCGCTCTCCTTCGGGAAAAAGCAATGAATCACAACAGCAAAACCTTCATCCGGTCAGTTTGTTTCTAACACTTATTAATTTATCAGTTTTTGATTGAGGTGTGAATCACTCCTAGGAAATAAGTTAATTCATTCATTGGGAAGAGACTCGAGCCTTTACTGTCATCTACTTGATGATAGCGGTTCTCAATTCACAAATTATTTTTAATACGATTTAATTCATGCACCCAAAACCGTTCTTCAGTGGCTTCAACTGCCGCAAACGCTTCTTCTAACACCGCTAACCCCGCTTGAATTTGTCCGGCTTTTCCGTAAGCTTGAGCTAAAATTCCCAGGAAATAAGTCCATGAAATCTTTGCTCCCGTGGCGGTATGGGCTTCAATGCCTTGACGAATTTGGGCAATTCCTGAATGAACAGCTCCCTGCTGAACGTTGACCCAGCCCTGTAAAATCGTAGCAGTGGCATTCCAAAAGGGAAACTGTTGTTCTTGAGCTAAAGCCAACGCTTGTTGGGTATACTGTTGTACCTGTTCCACATCTTGACGACACTGATGAAACATTGCTGCTACACTAAACGCCAAGCCCTGACTATAAGGATGAGCAATGTGTTGCGCTAAAGCAATAGCCTGCTGACTCGATGCTAGCGCCTGTTGAGACTCTCCCAGCAACCATTGACACCAAGCCAGAAAACTACTACTAGCGACTCCCACATCTTGCCCCGTTAAACAAGTTTGACAGTTAATCGACACCGTTTGATATAAGCTGAGGGCATCTTGCCAATGATTTTGTGCAGCCTGTAGATGACCGAGATAAAATAAGGCTAATCCCACCGTAAAATGAGCTTCCATTTCTAAAACCGCATCATTTTCTCGCCGAGCTAACCCCATTAACCGACTGGCAAACTCTAGAGATAAACGATATTCTGCCCGCGCCCCATGATAACCAAATAACCCCCAAAGAACAGGGAATAATTGCCGGGTTGTCCCCAATTGTTGACAGAGTTCTTCACTGCGACTATACACTTGTTCCACTTCAGAAGCCGCATATCCTTTGGTGGCAATTAAAGCTTTTCCCAAAGTTGTTTGTAAGGTGAGTTCCTGTTGCCAACTTTCGGCATTTTCAGGTAACTGATGAATTAATTCTAAACCTGAATGTAAGTGGGCAATGGCTTCTTCATTAGCAGAAGCCATAAATGCCATTTGTCCTGCCGTTTGCCAATAGGAAATTGCGGGTTGAGGTTGTCTGGCTCGGGTATAATGATAAGCTAATAGCTCTGGTTCTTGTTGAACAATATCCGGAAATTCAGCTTCTAAAACTTGAGCAATCCGTTGATGATATTGTTGACGAGTACTGCGGAGTAAAGAATCATAGGCAGCATCTTGAATTAATACATTGCGGAACATATAAGAAGCCATCGGCAGTTCCCCTTTCATAAATAAGAGGCGCGTTTCAACCAGCCGTTCTAATCCTTGAGTCATGGTATATTCGTCTAAAGCTAATGGAGAATGACTGCGGACTTCCATTTGTTTGAGGGCAATAGAACGTAACAACTCATAACTAAATTCTCGGCCAATAATGGAACCCAGTTGAGCCACTTCTTTAGCGGTTTCTAGGTGATCTAAGCGTTCCATTAATAGTCCTTTTAAGGTATCTGGAATGCTTAAAGTGGGTAAGGTTCCTGTCAGTTGATACCCGGTTTCTGTTTCCTGTAACCAGCCGGACTCAATCACCATTTTTGTCATTTCTTCCACAAACAGGGGAATGCCATCACTTTTTTCAATCAGTAACCCCATGACGGCTGGTGGCAATGATTTATTTTGGGTGACTCCTAAAACAATTTTCTCAATTTGTTGGGGTGATAAATGACTTAAATTAATTTGATGAAATCCCGGCAAGTCTAACCATTGAGATTGAAATCCTGGTCGAGTGGTATAAATTCGCAGAATCGGATAGTTTAAGCCATCCTCAATCAGTAAATTAATTAACTCTAAGGTTGAGGGATCAATCCAATGTAAATCTTCAACAATAACCAGTAGCGGTTCTTGAGTCGCAGTTTGGCGAATAATCATTAACATCGCCTCTAATAATTTCTGTTTTTGTGCTTTAGGAGAAAGATTTAAAGCTGGATATTGTTGATTTAAAGGAATGTTAAGTAAGTCAGCAAATAGGGGAACAAATTCTTCTGGCGGAATTTGATTGTGTTGTAAGAAAGTTTCTAACTTGCTCAGTTTTTCAGCAGGCGGATCTTCACGAGTTAATTGAATCAGGCGATCGCGCAACAATTCAATCAACGGATGAAACGGAGTATTTTGATAATAAGAAGAACAATATAGCTCTCGTAAATGATAAGAATCTTCAGTAATTTTTTGCTTAAAAGTTTGCAATAAACGGGATTTTCCAATCCCAGCATCTCCCACAATTAAAAAGACTTCTCCTGTTCCTGTTTTTACTCGTTCCCAGGCTTGTTGTAACTGTTCTAACTCCGCCTCTCGCCCCACATAAGTAGTCCAGTTATCAGCCGCCACTTTCATCCGTTTACAGTAACCCACTTCCTGTAATACTTGATAGGCTTCAATCGGCTGAGACACGCCTTTGAGATGATGTTTTCCCAAGGATTTAACCTCAACAATATCTCGCACTAAGCGATAAGTGGTAGGACTTAAAACAGCAGTATTCGGTTGGGCTAAACCTTGTAAACGAGCCGCAATATTCGGGGTTTGACCAATTGCCAGTTGTTCTCGTTTATTCCCTGCCCCCACTTCACCCACCACCACTAAACCCGTATGAATTCCGAGACGAACAGCCAGTTTAATTCCCTGAGTTTGAAGACATCCCAGCTTCAGTTTTCCCATGGCTTTAATGATACCTAAAGCCGCTTTAACGGCTCGATGACCATCATTTTCATGGGCATTGGGATAACCAAAATAAACGAGAATTCCATCTCCTAAATATTGAGCAATATAGCCATCTAATCTCATTAAAATATCAGCACAAGTTTGCTGATACTTTTGAACTAAATCTCGTAACTCTTCCGGATCAAGTTGTTCCGATAAAGCCGTCGAACCCACCAGATCACAAAACATTACCGTCAGATGGCGACGTTCAGCGGGTTGACGGTATGGAGAATGTCCCCCTGCCATCCCCAAGGGTCTATTTCGTGACGGCTTGGGGTGCCATGATCCTAAGGGGGTTCCACACTCTAAGCAAAACTTTCCGGAGAGGGGGTTGTTTGTCTGACATTGGGTACAGATTTTAGCTAATCTTGTCCCACATTCTATACAAAATTTTGCACTCGTTGGGTTGATAAAGCTACAATTAGGACAATTCATATCCGTTGTTGTAACCTGATTAGGAGAATTAAGTGGAGATTGACTCATGATTCGATTTGAAGCTGTTGATTAAGATGCAAAAAGTACCACTAGCCGTCCTGAAAAAGAGAATAATTGCTATCAATGTCTTGTGGTGACTTGATCGCCTTCGATGATTGAGATCGGTTGTTCCTCAAAATGCTCAGGACAAATCCCTCGTTTATGATCCGTTAAAGGCGTATTGATTAGATCTCCATACATTATGTCAAATCTCACTGAAACTGGTTTGATGAGTTTTGAATCAGACTATAATCAGCAATGCTTCGAGAAGTTAGCCTGGGCGATGGATCAGCTTCAAGTCAACGTCGATCAAGCCCAATTACAGAAAATTGCAGAATTGATCGTCCAAACCATGACAGGGCCTTGGCGATATTTTCACACCCCTGAACATATTTTTGAAGTGGGGGGAAGCCAAAAGGCCATTGAAGTCTTGGCCGCTTTATTTCATGATGTGGTTTATGTCCAGGTCGATCAAAGCGTTAATTTTAATTTAACTTATTATATTGTACCGTTTGTCCGTCAAGTGGGAGAACATCTGTTAATTCGGGATGCCTCAGAATTACCGCCCGATCAGATGTTTGAGATTGTCTTACAGATCTTTGACTTTTCAGTCGGTCAAACTTTATCCCCTATAGCAGGTCAAAATGAATTTCTCAGCGCTTTAGTGGCGGCTAAAGTATTAGAACCGATTTTATCTCTTAAAATTATTATTCAAATTGTGGCTTGTATTGAGGCGACAATTCCTTTTCGGGGTCTCAACGATCAAGGCTTAAGTAATAGTGAAATTTTGTATCAGCGTTTGCAGAAAGTTTCTCGTCGATTTGGTATTCATCTCACCAATGAAGACTTAATCGAGACCATTAAAGATTCAGTTCAGTTATCAAATCGGGATGTGAGCAGTTTTGCTCATCCCAGTGCGGCTCGATTTTTAGATAATACTTGGAATCTTTTACCGGAAACAAATCATCACTTAAAAAATTCAAGTTCTTATACCATTAATCAATATCGCACCGCGATTCAAAAAATGGAAGGATTTCTGAATTTTATTCAGCCAGAAGTTATTTTTCATCAATTTCGAGGCGAACCTGATGATAACACTTATAAATCCCTGATGGAACGGGCAAGGAAAAATATTGAAGTCGGGCGACTTTATTTAGGGAGTAAACTATTTACGATTGCGTTTTTAGAAGCTTTATCTTTACGAGTTGGGCGAGTTATTCCAGTGTCTACTTTAATGGGAGAAATGCCCTCTGATGATTTTACGACCGTTTCTTTAGTAGATTTTTTACCAGAAATAAAACATCCTTATCCTCCTCAAAATCAGCTAGAAAAAGCAGTTTTTATCTTATTAGAAAAAGGAAGAACTCAAAGTTCTTCTTATGATATGAAAAATTCTCCGTTAGCCACCTACATGGTGAAAGCCTTGGGATTTGATCAAATTAAACATCAGCGAAATCGTGCCCATGAATTTTTTAAACAAATCATTACCCCGGAGGAATTTATTACCGGTTGTGATCCCATGGTGAAACAAGCCGTTACAGATGGAATTGTCAAACTCTTTGATAGTCGTAAAGCGGCTTTATGTCAGGCTTAAAATCAGGGCTGGTAGCTGTTCACTAATTTCTACCCATAACTCGACACATCTTACGGATTGTCAATATAATTAGGTGTAGTCTATACAGTAATTCATTATGGACAATCAAGAAGAAATGACGATTAGCATCGGTGATGCTGCAAAAGAGTTAGGGGTTTCTGTAAAAACTGTAAGACGTTGGGCTGAGGCTGGAAAGATACGCTACGAAAGAAGTCCAAGCGGTCATAGAAGATTTTATATTTCAGACGTAAAACGATTATCGTCATGCTTACAACTGGGCTAACGCTCTAATTAAGGATATTTTAGTAGAACGTGAGACAGATAAAACAGTTAAATTACCATCAGCCATTGACTTGCATAAAAGGTTGGTTGCTGAAGTTAAATCTGTTAATCCCTGGTATTACGAAACTAATAAAAACGTCCCGCAACAAGCGTTGAAAGA
>Ga0209594_1000151_pt1 | contig 52809 bp, 46 predicted proteins | sample AshMeaCrysSpring_FD_184126 | JGI IMG/M metagenome (GOLD analysis project Ga0209594, IMG submission 184126) | Groundwater microbial communities from Big Spring, Nevada to study Microbial Dark Matter (Phase II) - Ash Meadows Crystal Spring... | ecosystem: Environmental > Aquatic > Deep subsurface... | reverse complement strand
GCTCGGCCACCGCGACGTCATCGACCTCGGCGCGCTGTCGACCGCCCGGGGCACCGAGATGCTGCTGCCGCTGTGGGTGCGTCTGATGGCCGCGCTGGGTACCCCGATGTTCCAGCTGAAGGTCGTGCGGGCGACTACTTGACGTAGGCGATCGGGGTGAGCACGGGCGGTTCGGGCAGCGGTTCGCCGTGGTAGGCGTTGCGGATGCCGGCGATGTAGCGGCGGGCGCGCTCGGTGAGGCCCGCTGAGGTCTGCATCCGCCCCTTGGTGACGAGGATGCCCAGGTCGGCACCCTTGAACCGGTAGTCGCCCGGCCCGTAGACACGCATGAAGAACGCCTCGTCCTCATGGGTGATCTCGTGCCAGTCGTTGGCCACCCGCAGGAACCGCAAAGAGCCGTCGTCCTCGAGCTGGTAGGTGCCGGTGCGAGGGGCGGCGAGGATCCGCTCCACGTCCGCCTGTGGCTCCTTCATGATCAGCTGGGCCCAGACGTCGACCGCGGCCAGGTCGCGCCAGCGCTCGTTGATCTCTGCCACGTCGATCTCGTAGTCGACGTCGAAGTACTCGAGCAGGTGGAACAGGAACAGCGGGATGTCGGCGTAGGCCCCCGCCGTCACGTTCGTCATCGACGAGGCCCCGCTGATGCGCGGGTTCAGCTCGCCCAGGTACACCGCGTCGGTGTCGAGGTCGACGAGCACGTCCACCTCGAAGAACCCGCGGTATCCCTCCTGCGCGAGCCGGTCGCCCAGCCGGCGGACGAGGTCGATGGCGGCCGCCCGCTGGGTGCCGCTGAGCGCGTCGGGGAACAGGTCGTTGCCGCACCAGCCGCCCTCGTACGGGGTGAGCTCGGGGTAGCCGGTGAGGTCGGTCATGAACGGCCCCACGACCGTGCCGTGCCGGGTGATGCAGGCCTCCACGGCTGCCGCCTTGTTGCGGATGCGCTTCATCACCTTCAGCTGCTCGTCCACCATGTGCTCGGCGTTGCGCCGCCACCCGTCCTCGTCGGCGATGAAGAAGGTGGTCTTGCCCGAGTCGCCGTACGGGGTCTGGACGACCAGGTCGGTGCCCAGGCCCGCACCGCGGGCCAGGTCCAGCAGGTCGGCGTACCTGGAGGCGGTGCCGATCACGTTCGGCACCGACGGCGCGCCGGCCTCGTCGCCGAGCCGGGTGGTCTCGATCTTGCTGTCCAGCCGGTTGCGCAGCTCGTGGCTGGGCAGGATGAGGTCGTAGCCGGCGTCGGCGCAGATCTGCTCGGTCTCGTCGTCGAAGAAGACCGTGGCGACCTTGGGCCGTCCGCCCAGCCGGGCCAGGTAGGCCCGCACCTCGGGGTCGCGCAGCAGGTAGTTGTTGATCTCCTCGCTGCTGCCGAACTCCACGAACGGCTTGGCCTGCGGGGTGAACAGCCGCGGGTGCGCCCCGTCCCAGGAGTCGTAGTAGGTGACGTAGTGGAAGGCGCGCACCCACCGGTCGATCCCCAGCAGGTTGAACGCCGTGGGGGACAGGAACACCACCGGCTGGGAGTTCGTGCGGAAGAACGTGCGGATCTGGGAGATCCCCCGCAGCGGACGCCCGGACAACCCTGCCGGCACCGGGGAAGCGTCGCTCATGCCGGTCACCACCTTCCCGCTCTCTACTCGTGGTCCCCCGACGAGCTGCGACCCGACAGCACCGACATGGGCGAAGTCGCGCGCTCGGCGTGCTCGAGCGGCGGCAGCCCGGCCAGCTCGCGGCCCACCGCGCCGAACGCCCGGATGGTGTCGATCAGGGCGCCGGGATGCTGGGCGTCCGGCCAGGTCGACAGCTTCACGCCGACCGTCCTCGTCGCCCGCTCGACGAACACCATCTGGCCGTGGATGCCCAGGCACAGCATGACGTCGCCGGACATGCCCGGCACGAACCACAGCTGGTTGCGGTACCACCCCCCGGGCAGGTAGGGCTCGGTGTCCGAGGAGGCGAAGGCGGCCCGTACGTCGGGGTCGACCGTGCGGCTGCCGCGCACCCATTCCTGCGGGACGACCGGGTGGCCGTCGACGGCACCGTCCTCGAGCAGCATCTGGCCGAACCGGGCAACATCGCGCGCGGTCGCGCAGATGCCACCGTCGTGGATGCCCGTGCCGAGGGCGTCGCAGGTCTGCTCGGCGTCGAACTCGGCCCCGATGGGGTGCCAGAGCAGCGAGGACACCAGGTCGGCCATGCGCCTGCCGGCCGCCCGCTCGACGACCCAGCCCAGCATGTCGGTGTCGGCCGAGCGGTAGACGAAGCGTCCGCCGTGGTCGGTCTCGCCCTCCAGCGTGGTCAGGTACGCGTACATCCCCGGGGGCGTGTCCTCGTCGCGGGGCCGCCAGCCCATCGAGCGCTCCATCACCCGGACCTCGGCGTCAGGGTCGGTGTACTCCTCTCGGAACCGCACCCCGGTGCGCATGTCGAGCAGGTTCCGCACGGTCGCACCGTCGTACCCCGAGCCGGCGACCTCGGGGACGTACTCGGTGACCGGCGCCTCGGGGTCCAACGTGCCGTGGCCGGCGAGGATCCCGGTGATCGTCCCCACGATCGACTTGCTGATCGACATCAGCAGGTGTGGCTGGTCGGGCCGCATCCCCGGTGCGTACTCCTCGTGCACCACGACGCCGTCGTGCAGCACGACGAGGGCGTTCATGTAGGTCACGTCGACGACGTCGCGGAAGGTGCCGAGGGTGCCGTCGACTCGCGGGACGATCACGTCGTCGATGCCGGCGATGCCGTAGCGAAGCGCCCGCGGGTGCTCCCCGGGCGGGATGCGATGGGTCGGGATGAGCTCGCGCAGGTGCCGAAAGGCCCACCGGTTGTACGGCGGCTCCTGCCAGTTGGCCAGTGTGACCCGGGCGCCTCTCTCGGGCGGGAAGCCCTGCATGAGGTCGCTCTCGTCCGGCACGTCGCGCACCCTACTCACGGCGCCACCGTCGCGGTGGTCGCCCGGTCGCACCGACCCGCGCGACGAACAGCGTCCCGGCGGCGCCGCTGCCCGCACCGGGTGGGTGCGTCCGGTCGGGAGAGGCGGTGGTGACGACGAGCAGGTCGAGCGCCGGGCCGACGAAGGCGCACGACGTGGGGTGCGGCACAGCCACCTCGACAGTGCCGAGCAGGGTGCCGTCCGGCGCCAGGCAGCGCACCACACCCGCCCCCCACATCGCCACCCACAGTCGGCCACGGGTGTCGACGCACAGGCCGTCGGGGGTGGCGTCGTCGAAGGCGAGCAGCAGCCGGCGTGGGCCGGCCGCGCCGGTCACCGGGTCCCAGGGTCGGTGCCACAGCAGCCCGGGGACGCTGTCGACGCTGTAGAGGGTGCGGTCGTCGGGACTCCAGCCCAGGCCGTTGGACAGCGTCAGGTCGTCGTCGAGAACGGTGACGGCTCCGTCGGGTGCCACCCGCAGCAGCACCTCGTGCCCGCCACGGCCGTCGCGGCTCAGGCTGCCGACCAGCACTCCACCGCCGGGGTCGACCTGCGCGTCGTTGAGCCGGGACGGTCCGTCGGGCAGCAGCGGGGGCCCCCAGTCGCGGCTGCCGTCCGGTCGCAGGTGCACGAGCGCCTTGGTGCCTGCCACCAGCAGGCCGCCGTCGTCGGCGAGAGCCACCGCCCCGACGGTCTCGTCCACCCGGTCGCTGCCGACCTGGCCCACGCGCTCGCCGACCAGCCTGCCTGCCAGCACCGCACCCGCGTCGATGTCGACCCACCGCACGACCCCGGCGGCGGCGTCCCAGAGCGGTCCCTCGCCCAGCGCGCAGACCGGCCCGCCGGCCGGTCGGGCCTGCCAGTGCTGCACGGACGCCTCCCCTCCCCGGTGCCGATGGCAGCCTGCCACGCGCCGGCGGTGCCGGTGCGACGATGCGCAGGTGCAGGGCGAGGAAGGGTGGGAGCGCCGCCGGACGCTGCCCGCCTTCACCCCGCTGCCGCTGGGCAGCGTGCGTCCCCGCGGCTGGCTGCTGGCCCAGCTGCGGGTGCAGGCCGACGGCCTCACCGGCCTGCTCGAGCGGGTGTGGCCCGACGTGGGGCCCTCCTCGGGCTGGCTGGGCGGGTCGGGGGAGTCGTGGGAGCGCGGCCCCTACTACTGCGACGGCCTGGTGCCGCTGGCCTGGCTGCTCGGTGACGAGGCTCTGCAGCGGCGGGCACGGCGCTGGGTCGAGTGGACGCTGGCCAGCCAGCGGCCCGACGGCTCGTTCGGACCCGCGGCCAACGCCGACTGGTGGCCCCGGGTGGTGATGCTGGGGGTGCTGGAGCAGTACCACTCCGCCACCGGCGACGAGCGCGTGCCGCCGTTCGTCGAGCGGTTCCTGCGCCACCTGGACGAGCACCTGGCCGACCGGCCGTTCGACATGTGGGCGGTGGCCCGCGCGGGGGAGTACCTGGCCCCGATCCTGGCCACCTACGCCCGCACCGGCGAGGAGTGGCTGCTCGACCTCGCCGATCGGGTGCTGGCAGCCGGCACCGACTGGCCCGCCCTCTACCGTGACTGGCCCTTCCCGGTCCCCGCGGCCCGGCTCGGCTGGGGCCGGGTGCTGCGGCGCTACCTGCCCTGGCATGTCCGGGTCGGGGGCTGGACCCGACGGCTGCGCCCGGCGGGAGGCACCCGGGACCGCAGCGCCGCGTCGGTACGTCGGGCCAACGCCCTGCCGCCGCTGGTCTTCTACCATGCCACCCACGGGGTCAACCACGCGATGGCGCTGCGGGTGCCCGCCTACCGGGCCGCGCTGCGCGGCCAGGCCGGTCCGCTCGCCGACGCCGACCTCGCCCTGTCCCGGCTGGCGCACGACCACGGCAGTGTCCTCGGCCTGCCGGTGGCCGACGAGCACCTGGCCGGTCGCTCGCCCGTGCACGGCATCGAGCTGTGCGCGGTGGTGGAGACGATGCGCTCGCTGCAGGTGCTGGTGTCGGTGAGCGGCGAGGGCCGTTGGGCCGATCTGCTGGAACGGGTGGCCCTCAACGCGCTGCCCGCCACCCTGGCCCCGGACGTGCGATCGCACCAGTACTACCAGCAGGTCACCCAGGTGGAGGTGACCCGCCGGCGCCGGCCGTGGTTCAACGCCGGGAAGGACGGGACGCTGTTCGGGCTGGAGCCGACCTACGGCTGCTGCGCCGCCAACCTGCACCAGGGGTGGCCCCGGCTGGCGGCCGCCGCGGTGCAGCGCAGCGCCGACGGGGGCCTGGCCCTGACGACGCTGCTGCCGTGCACGGCCGAGACCGAGGTCGGCGGGCTCCGGTTCGGGGTCGAGGTCAGCACCGACTACCCCTTCGGCGGTGAGGTCTCGGTGACCGTGGCGGCTCCCGACGGCCCGGTCGACGCACCGCTTCGGGTCCGGATGCCCGACTGGGCCGAGGGCGCCGAGCTCGGTGTCGCCGGCCGTCGCATCCCCGACCCCGTGCTGCTCGACGGCTTCGCGGTGCTGGCTCGCCGCTGGCACGACGGTGACACGGTGCACCTGCGCCTGCCGATGCCCGTGCGAGCCGAGCGCGCCCCGCTCGGCGACACCCCCCGCCCGGCCGACGGCGTGGTGCTGCTGCGCGGCCCGCTCGTGCTGGCCCTCGCCCTCACCGAGACCTGGACGGTGCTGCCCGGGCCCGGGCAGCTGCCCGACTGGGAGGTGCGCACTCACGACCGGTGGAACGTCGCACTGTGCGCCCAGGCGGTGGCCGAGCCCGGACGACTCCAGGTGGTCGACCGAGGGGTCGACGAGATCCCCTACAGCCACGAGCGTCCCGCGATGGAGATCGTGGTGCCGGCCCGCGAGGTCCCCGGCTGGCGGCTGCACCAGGGCTCGGCCGGACCGGTGCCCGACCTGGCCACCGCGCCGCTGGGGCCGGTGCGGCCGGTTCGGCTGGTTCCCTACGGCAGCACCGCGCTGCGGGTCGGGGTGTTCCCGACCGTGACCTGCCCGCCTGGGGCCGGATGACCCTGGACGCCGTGGTGACGCCCGGGCGAGGCTGCCCGCGCCTGATCCCACCGCGGAGGTGCCCCGTGTGCCGCTGGCTCGCCTACTCCGGCTCGCCCCTGCCGCTGGAGAACCTGGTCTCCACTCCGGCCAACTCCCTCATCCACCAGAGCCGCGAGTCGGCGCTGGGTGCCACCGCGCTCAACGCCGACGGCTTCGGGGTCGGCTGGTACGCGCCGGCTGACCCGGTTCCGGCCCTGTTCCGCAGCGTGCAGCCCGCCTGGGCCGACACCAACCTCGGTGAGCTCGCGCGTCACGTCCGCTCCCCGCTGTTCCTGGCGCACGTGCGGGCCACCACCGGGACCCCGGTGCAGCAGACCAACTGTCACCCCTTCCGGCACGAGGGCTGGCTGTGGTGCCACAACGGCGCGGTGCGCGACTTCGCCCGGGTCAAGCGCGACCTCGTGCTGGCGATCGACCCGCAGCTGTTCCCCTGCATCGTCGGGTCCACCGACTCCGAGGTGCTGTTCCACCTCGCGCTCACCTTCGGCCTGCGAGAGGACCCGGTGAGCGCGGTGGAGACGATGATCGACCACGTCGAGCAGGTGGGCCGCGCCCACGGGGTCGAGCAGCCGCTACAGATGACCGTGGCGACCACCGACGGGACGCGGCTGTGGGCGTTCCGCCACTCCAGCGAGCGGGCCTCGCGCTCGCTCTTCTACAGCACCGACGTTGCCACGCTGCGCCTGCTGCACCCCGAGGTGCCAGGGTTGCGCGAGGTGTCCGAGGAGACCCGGCTGGTCGTGAGCGAGCCGCTGTTCGACCTCAGCGGCGCCTGGGTCGAGGTGCCGGAGTCGTCCTACGTCATCGTCGAGGACGGCCAGGACGAGATCGGCGCGCTCGCCGCGAGCCGGGGCGGGCGGCTGTGACCGGGGCCGACGACTCGTTCTGGGGGGACGAGCGCGACGCCGTAGCCGGCGTGCTGGCGTGGGCCGCCCACCGGGTCGTCAGCCCGTCGGACCCCAAGACCACGGCGCGGCCCGCGTCCGAGCTCGCGGCCGCCGCAGGACGCACGGTGACCCCCGACGGCATCGGTTGGCAGGCCGCCCTCGGGGTGTTCGAGAACGTCCTCGTGCCGGCCACCCGCGCCCAGGACGACCCGATGAACCTGGCCTACATCCCCTCGGCACCCACGCGCAGCGCCGTGGCCTTCGACCTGGCCACCAGCGCGGCGAACATCTTCGCCGGGCTGTGGGAGGCCGGGGCGGGTGCGATCTTCGCCGAGAACGAGGCGTTGGCCTGGCTGGTCGACCTGCTCGGCTGGCCCGCCGCTGCGGGAGGCTGCTTCGTCTCGGGGGGTACCAGCGGCAACCTGTCGGCGCTGGTCACGGCCCGCGAGACCATCCGCACCCGGCGCGGCCGCCGCCCGCCGGGCGGCTGGGTGCTCGCCTGCACGGGCGACGCCCACTCGTCGATCCGTGGGGCGGCCCGCGCCCTGGACGTCGCGGTGGTGGAGGTGCCCGAGGACGACCGGGGTCACCTCACCGGGGAGGCGCTGCACCAGGTGCTGCGCCGCCACCCCAACGTGTTCGCCGTGGTGGCCTCTGCCGGCACGACCAACACCGGCGTCGTCGACGACCTGGCCGACGTCGCCGACGAGTGCGCCGAGCACGACGTGTGGATGCACGTGGACGGTGCCTACGGTGGCGCGGCCCTGGCGGCCCCCAGCGTGCGTCCGCGGTTCGCGGGCATCGAGCGGGCCGACTCCTTCATCGTCGACCCGCACAAGTGGCTCTACTCGCCCTTCGACTGCTGCGCCCTGCTCTACCGAGACCCGCGGCAGGCCCGAGCAGCGCACTCCCAGCACGCGTCCTACCTCGACGTCATCGACCGGGAGAAGTGGAACCCGGCCGACCTGGCCGCCCACCTGACCCGCCGCGCCCGCGGTCTGCCGTTCTGGTTCTCGCTGGCAACCCACGGCACCGGCCGCTACCGGGACGCCGTGGAGCGCACGCTGGCCACCGCCAGACAGGTCGCGGATGGCATCGCGGCGTCCGACCACCTGCGCCTGGTGCTCGCGCCTGAGCTGTCGGTGCTGCTGTTCGAGCGCCCCGGCTTCGACGAGCAGGCCTACACCGCCTGGTCGCGGCAGATGGCGCTGGACGGGACGATCCTGTGCCTGCCCACCCGGTGGCAGGGTGGCACGGTGCTGCGGCTGGCCTTCGTCAACCCCGACACCCGATCCGACCGGGTGCTGGAGGCGCTGGAGACGCTGCGCTGATCGCCGCTGCTAGCGTCGGGGCGTCGACCTCGACGGCCCCGTCCTGGAGGTGCTCATGAGCTACGAGGGGTACTACCCGCCCGCGCCACCGCCCCCGGTGCCCCCCACCGAGCCCAAGGCGATCTGGGCGCTGGTGACCGCGATCGGCGGCTTCTTCCTGTGCCCGATCCTGCTGTCGGTCGTGGGGCTGGTCCTGGCGAGCCAGTCGCTGCAGACCATCCGCTCGGCGCCCGGCCAGTGGGCCGGGGAGGGGATGGCCAAGGCCGCGCGCATCCTGTCGATCATCGGCCTCGTGCTCGGCGTGCTCGGCGCCGTCCTCCTGGTCGTCTGGCTCGCGGTGCTCGGCCCTCGGGTGGCCGACGAGGTCCGGCAGGAGATCGAGAGCGGAGTGACCTCCGACGCCAGCACCTACGGGGACGACGCGGCGCTGGACGAGCTCTGGGACGCCTGCGAGGCCGGGGACGGGCAGGCCTGCGACGACCTCTACGTGCAGGCTCCGAGTGGCAGCGAGTACGAGCGCTTCGGGGACACCTGCGGCAACAGGTTCGAGCCGGGGACGGTGATCTGCGCCGAGGAGCTGCCCGAGCAGTGACGTGCCGGGGGCGCCCGGTCAGAGCGGCGCCGGTGGTCCCGGCCGGCTCGCCCCGCCCCACGGGTCGTAGTCGGCCTCCAGCGGCTCCTGCGGCGGCCTCAGGTCAGCGGGGACGTGCTCCAGGTTCACCCGCACCCGGTACCAGACCGAGCTGCGTCCCCGCATGCTGTCCACCAGCACGTCGGCGGGTCGCAGGTGCGGCGTCACCACGGCGTGACGATTCCTCCATCGGTCGAGGGCGGCGAGCGCCTCGGGCCTCGTCCGCGCTCGCGCCACCTCGACCAGGGGCTTGCTCGGAGCGCGTCGTCCGGCGCCGCCGGTCGGCGGCCGAGGTGCCGGGCCCAGCTGGTCGGCGAGGTCGAGCAGCGGCGTCAGCGACCCGGCCGAGCCGTCCAGGTCGGCCCAGGGGTCACCGTGCGCTGCCAGCCGCGCGGGCACGGTGCGCACGGTGAGCAGCTCGGGCCGGCAGCCGGGGACCTCCTGCCAGCCCAGCGGGGTGGAGACCCGGGCATCGGCGGTCGGGCGCACCGAGTAGGCCGACGCCACCGTGCGGTCCTTGGCGTTCTGGTTGAAGTCGACGAAGACCCCGTGCCGCTCCTCCTTCCACCACCGGCTGGTGGCGAGGTCGGGGACACGGCCGGCGACCTCGCGCGCCACCGCCTCGGCTGCTCGGCGCAGCTCGCGGAAGGTCCAGCGCGGCTCGATGCGGGCGTACACGTGGAAGCCGCGCGACCCCGACGTCTTCGGCCAGGCCGTGAGCCCGTGCCCCTCGAGCACCTCGCGGACGACGAGCGCCACGTCGAGCACCTGCTGCCACGGCACCCCCGGGACGGGGTCCAGGTCGATGCGCAGCTCGTCCGGGTGCTCGAGGTCCCCGGCCCGCACCGGGTGTGGGTTCAGGTCGAGGCAGCCGAGGTTGACCACCCAGGCGAGGCCGGCGCCGTCGCGCACCACCACCTCGTCGGCGCTGCGCCCCGACGGGTAGCGCAGCTCGGCAACCTCCACCCAGTGTGGCCGGTTGGCCGGTGCCCGCTTCTGGAAGAACGCCTCCTGCTCGATGCCGTGGACGAAGCGTTTGAGGACCATCGGGCGGTCGCGCACCCCCGCCAGTGCGCCCTCGGCCACCGCAAGGTAGTAGCGCACCAGCTCGCCCTTGGTGACCCCGAGCTGCGGGAACAGGACCTTGTCGGGATGGGTGACGGTCACCTCGCGGCCCGCGACCTCGACGGTCAGCCCACGCGCCACCCGAGCCACTGTAGGGCGGGCCGGCGTGTCCGAGCACTGCCCGGTCACCGGGTCAAATGCTCGGTGCCAGCACCGAACGGTCATGGCCGCACCCCAGCGTTGCCCCGCGGTTACCCTCGCGGAACAGGCGGGGTGCGAGGGCGGGAGGCGGCAGCCGTGGCGAAGAAGCAGAAGAAGGACAGGAAGGACAAGAGCGAGAAGAAGGACAAGAGCGAGAAGAAGGAGAAGACACGCAGGCGCCGGGGCCGGTTCGCCTCCGAGCCGGTGGCCCCGCCCGAGCCGTCCCCGCCCCCCCGCCCTGGGCCTGATCCCGACGTGGACCTCTCGGCCCTGCTGGCGGTGGGCCCTCCGCTGACCCTCGCCGACGTCGACCCGGACGCGACCCCCGGTTTCGACGGCGGGGACGAGCAGGCGGGGCGTGCGGCGGCAGCAGCGATGGGCGAGGAGATCTCGCAGCTGCAGGAGATGGTGTTCGCCCAGAGCCGCGCCGGCGGGAACCGGCGCCTGCTGCTCGTGCTGGAGGGCATGGACACCTCGGGCAAGGGCGCGGTCCTCCGGCGCGTGGCCGCCCGGATGGACCCTCGGGGTCTGGCCGTCACGGCCTTCACGGCGCCCACCGTCGGCGAGCGCGAGCACGACGTCCACGGGCGCATGCAGCGGGCCCTGCCGGCGCCCGGCTTCGTCGGGCTGTTCGACCGCAGCCACTACCAGGACGTGGTCGTCGGCCGGGTGCAGCGACTGGCCGACGACGCCGAGCTCGACCGTCGGCACGAGGCGATCAACGACGTCGAGCGCCGACTGCTCGACGCCGGCTGTGTGCTGGTCAAGTGCATCCTGCACATCAGCCGGGACGAGCAGCGTCAGCGGCTGCTCGACCGGCTGGCCGACCCGACCAAGCACTGGACCTACGACCCCGGCGACGTGGCCGAGCGCGCGCGCTGGGACGACTACCAGCGGGCCTACCAGACCGTGCTGGAGCGCAACTCCACCGCGGCCGCGCCCTTCCACGTCGTCCCCGCCAACGTTGGTTGGTACCGCGACTGGGCCGTCGCCCGGCTGCTGCTCGAGCACCTGCGGGCGATGGACCTGAGGTGGCCGTCGGTGGACTTCAACGTGCACGCCGAGATGGCCCGGGTGCAGGCGAGCTGACCGCCTCGATGCCCTGGGTCGCCCCGGCGGCCCGGTCGATCAGGCCGTCGACCTGGTCGCCGCCCTCGCCCCCGAGGCCCCCTCGGCCTTGTCGAACAGCTCGCTCATGAGTGCCCGTCCCCGCTGCCCGTCGGGGCCCGCTCGGCGCGCCGGCATGACCGGGGGCGACGCCAGCCGCAGGGTGCGATCCGCAGGCGGCAACGGCGAATGTCGTGGCGGTGCCTGCCTCGGCCGTTAGGGTCGAGGCAAGAGGGGGTGCGCCGATGCCCAAGCAGTCGTTCCTGGGACGGGTGGAGTCCCTGACCGACGGGGCCGACGCCGGTCCGCCGGACCTGGCCGACGCTCTGGGCCGCCGGGTGCAGGAGCACGCGGCCGCCATCGCAGCGGCCCACGAGGCGCTCGCCGAGGCGACCGAGACCCTGCGGGCACTGGACCGCGACCTGTCCGAGGCGCGCGAGGCGGCCGACGAGTGGGGGACGAAGGCCGTGGCCGACCGCCAGCGCAGGGACCAGATGCGGGCGGCCGGACGCTCGAACGAGGCGGCCCGGTTGGCGGTGGCGGCCGAGTCCGCCGCCGCACAGCAGCGCCAGTACGCCGACGCGGTGGCTGCCCTCGAACCCCTGCTGCTGCGGCAGCGCCAGAGCGTCTCGATGCTCCGGGCCAACCTCACCGGGCTGCAGGACCGGCACGACGAGCTGCGCCGGACGCAGAGGGCGCTGGGGCCCGACGGAGCGTCGAGCAGCGGAGGCTGAGGGGGCGCGTCCGGGTCGGGCCCGGCCCCGCGTGGCAGCATGCACGCATGGACGTGCTGCCGCTCGTTCTCACCGGCGGATGGGCCTCGGGCATCAGCGCCTACGCCACCGTGCTGATCCTCGGGATCGCCGGTCGGACCGGCCTGGCCGACGTCCCCGACCTGCTCGTGCGCACCGACGTGCTGGTGGTCGCAGGCGTGCTGACCGCGATCGAGCTGGTCGCCGACAAGATCCCCTGGCTGGACAGCGGCTGGGACGCCGTCAACACGTTCGTCCGCCCGGTGGTGGCCGCAGCGCTCGGTGCGGTGCTGGCCGGCGAGGCGACCACGCTCGAGCAGGCCGGTGCGGCCGCGCTCGCCGCGGCGATCGCGTTGCTCACCCACGGCACGAAGGCCGGCATCAGGCTCGGCGTCAACGCTTCGCCGGAGCCAGTCACCAACGTGGCGGTCAGCACGGCCGAGGACCTGTCCGTCGCCGGGGTGCTGCTGCTGGCCACCCAGGCCCCGTGGCTGGCCGCGATCATCGCGATGCTGCTGCTGGCTGTGGGCGTCGGGCTGGTGGTGTGGCTGTGGTCGCGGGTGCGACGGGCCCTGCGCCGGCTGGCCGGTGACGCACCCCCCGGCTGAGGACCCGTCAGCGGGCCGTGTCGAGCACGTTGCCGAAGCGGTGCAGCGTGCGGCTGATCGACTGCTCGCGCAGGTACCAGCGCAGCTCCAGCCGTCCGCTGGCCACCACCGGCGCGTCGACCAGGTCGACCTCGGCTGCGGCCGTCGCGGTCCACAGCCCGGTCGGGACCGTGCCCAGGTGGCGCACCCGGCCGAACCGGTGCCGGGGGAGCCGGTCGGCGAAGGCCTGGTCGGGCTCGACGACGGCCGGCAGCGTCCCGGCCGCTTGGGCCGTCGCGGCCGACACGAGCGGGTGGACGCCGGCCCGGTGTGCCGCGGCGAGGGTCCGAGCCGCCTGTGCCGGGTCGGCGTCGGCGGCCAGCCGCACGAGCACGTCGGGACGGCGCCGGTAGCGCAGCACGTTCTGCTCGCAGAACAGCGCCGATGGGTCGTGATCGCGGCCGTACCAGGTGGCCCACCAGGCCCGGTCGCTGGCCACCGGGTCGAGGTCGCTGCCGGGTGCGTCCTCCCACCGCCCGAGCTGGAGCAGGTAGTCGGGGCCGCCCGCTTTGGCGCCCGGCCCCACCGACGACCGCTTCCAGCCGCCGAACGGCTGGCGCCGCACGATCGCGCCGGTGATGTGGCGGTTGACGTAGGCGTTGCCGACCTGGACCGAGGCGAGCCACCGCTCGACCTCCGCCGGGTCGAGGCTGTGGATGCCGCCGGTCAGCCCGTAGGGCACCCCGTTCTGCAGCGCGACGGCTTCGTCGAGGTCGGCGGCCCGCATCAGCCCCAGTACCGGACCGAAGTACTCGGTCTGGTGGAACGGCGACCCTGCCCGCACCCCGGTCTTGATCCCCGGCGACCACAAGGTCCCGGAGTCGTCCAGGCAGCGCGGCTCCAGCAGCCACCGCTCACCCGGCTGCAGCGTGGTCAGGGCGTCGAGCAGCTTGCCGGCAGCAGGGGCGATCACCGGGCCGAGCGTCGTGCCGGGCTCGGTCGCCAGCCCCACCCGAAGGCTGCGGGCTGCGTCGAGCACCTTGCCGATGAACCGGTCGTCGTCGGCCAGGTCACCGACCAGGATCGCCAGGCTGGCCGCTGAGCACTTCTGGCCCGCGTGCCCGAACGCTGAGCGCACCAGGTCGGTGGCAGCGAGGTCGATGTCGGCCTGACGGGTGACGACCAGGGCGTTCTTGCCGCTGGTCTCGGCGAGCAGCCGCAGGTCGGGCCGCCACCCGCGGAAGAGGTTCGCGGTCTCCCACGAGCCGGTGAGGATGACGGCGTCGGCGCTGGTCACCAGGTGCCGACCCACCTCGTCGTCCGGCGTGCGGGCCACCTGCAGGACGTCATCGGGGACCCCGGCCTCCCAGCACGCCTCGGCCACCACCTCGGCGCAGCGCGGGGTCTCCAGGGAGGGCTTGAGCAGCACGGTGTTGCCCGAGGCAAGCGCCGCCAGCGCGCCACCCGCGGGGATCGCCACCGGGAAGTTCCACGGCGGCACGACCGCCACCACCCCCCATGGGGTGAAGGTCACGCCGTCGGTGCGTGGCAGGTCGTCCAGCTCGAGCGCGCGGTCGCCGTACCAACGGGCGAAGTCGATGGCCTCGCTGATCTCCGGGTCCGCCTCGGCGAAGGTCTTGCGCCCCTCGTGCGCCATCGTGGCCAGCAGCTCCCCGCGCCTCTCGGCGAGGACCGCCGCCACCCGGTGCAGCACCTGCCGTCGCTGCGCTGCCGGCAGCGCGGCCCACGTCGGCTGGGCGGCACGGGCTCGCGCGAGCGCGGCGTCCACCCGCGCGGCGGCGTCGAGCATCGGGGCTGCGACAGGTGGTGGGACCACCCGGCGCACCTCGGCGATCCAGCGCTGGGTCTCGGGCAGGGACGGGTCGGTGTCGGGCTCGTTGTCGAACTGCGCGGGGCCAGCCAGGGTGCCGTCGGCATCGGCCTCGCGACGGGCCACCGTGATGCCGACCCCGCGCACCCTCCGCGGCGTCACGTCGACCTGCCCGCGGGCAGCCACCGCAGCCCGGAACCTGTCGGCCTGGGCGGTGAACTCCGCCGAGTCGGGCTCCAACGTCCACAGGTGGCGCAGGAAGTTCTCCGGTGAGGTGTTCTCCTCCAGCCGGCGGAACAGGTAGCCGATCGCGATGTCGAAGTCGCGCCGGGCGACCACCGGCGTGTACAGCCGCAGGCTGCCCGTGTCGGCCAGCACGGCGCGGGCCTGGGAGGGGGCGATGCCGGTGAGCATCTCCATCTCGACCCGGTCCGCCACGCCGCGGGCCTTCGCGAGCAGGTGGGCCCAGGCCAGGTCGAACAGGTTGTGGCTGGCGATCCCCACCCGTACCCCGTCCATCGGCTCGGGTGCCAGCGCCCGGTCCACGCACCGCTTGTACGACGCGTCGACGTCGGCCTTGCTCGGGTAGGGGGCCTGCAGCCAGCCGTGCAGAGCCGCGTCGACCCGCTCCATCGCCAGGTTGGCGCCCTTGACGAGGCGGATCTTGACCAGCCCACCGCCGCCGGCCCGCCGCCGCACCGCCCACTCCACGAGCCGGTCCAGGGCACCGGCCGCGTCGGGCAGGTAGGCCTGCAGCACGATGCCGGCGTCCAGGGACCGCAGGTCGGGCTCGTCCAGCAACGTGGTGAACGCGGCCAGGGTGAGCTCGAGGTCGCGGTACTCCTCCATGTCGAGGTTGACGAAGGTGGCCGGACGCGACGCCGCGGCGCGGGCGAACAGCTCACGCAGCCGCTGGCAGATGCGGGTCACGGTGACGTCGAAGGACCACAGGTCGAGCTGGCTGGCGATGGCCGACACCTTGACCGACACGTAGTCCACGGCCGGATCGTCCACGAGCGCCAGCGTGCGGTCGAAGCGACGGGACGCCTCCTGCTCGCCGAGCACCAGCTCGCCCAGCAGGTTGACGTTCAGCCCGAACCCGTCGGCCCGCTCCCGGGCCAGGTGCGCGCGCAGCGCGTCCGGTTCGGCGTCCACGACGAGGTGACCCACCAGCCGGCGCATCCGCTCACGTGCGACCGGCATGACGGCCCGTGGCAGCAGCGGGGCCACCGCTCCACCCGCGCGCAGCAAGGTCCGGTCGGACGGGGAGAGGAACGCCGGAAGCGGGTGGCCGCGAACCAGGGCGGCGAGCTGATCGGCGGCGGCAGCGTCGTCGCGGTGCCGGGCCACCCGGTCGACGAAGCGCATCGTGAACGCCACGCCGTCGGGGTCGTCGACGACGCCCTGCAGCCGGGACACCACTCGTGCCTCCGCCGCCCGCTCGTCGGTGCGCGCCCGGCGCAGCCACTGCGCGGCGAGCTCGACCGCCGGCTCGACGAGGTCGTCGGCATCGGCGCCCGCCACCACGGCGGTCGGTTGGGTCGGCATCGGGTCGGTCTGCACCGGCCCATCCTGGGCAGCCGACCGGCGTGGTGTCCACGGGCCGCTGGGCCCGGCTCCGCGCTGCAGGGGCTCGCGCAGGGCACGCCGGCGACCTACCGCGCGCTGGGCAACGGGGGTTGCTCACCAAGCTGCTGGCAGGCGCGCCCGTCGCGTCCGGTCGACGCGGGTGCTCGCCCCGCGGGCATCCGCTGACCTGAGCGAGCGGACGCCGTCGTGCCCCGTCCTCTGCCATGCTCCGTCGCAGGAGGTAGGCATGACCGACACACCCGACCTGACGACACCCGCCCGCGGGGGCATCGACGTCGACCCGCTGGCCGAGCCGACCCAACGGGTTGCCTGGGGCACCATCATCGTGCTGGCACTGGCGAACCTGGGCATCTGGACGGCGTTCTTCGCGCCGATCCAGTTCCTGCTGCCCCTGCAGGTCGAGGGCCTCACCCCCGGCAACAAGGAGACCAGCCTGAGCCTGGTGCTGACGGCCGGCGCGCTGATCTCGCTGGTGTCCAACCCGTTGGCCGGGGCGCTGTCCGACCGCACCGGGTCGCGGCTCGGCAGGCGCAGGCCGTGGGTGCTGTGGGCGTCGGTCGCGGCCGTGGCGGTGCTGCTGCTGCTTCCCCTCGCGCCGGTGGTCGGCGCGCTGGCGCTGGGCTGGGCGCTGGCCCAGCTCACCCTCAACGCCTCCTACGCCGCCGTGACGGCGATCCTGCCCGACCGGGTGCCGGTGGAGCAGCGGGGCACCGTCTCCGCGGTGGTGGGAGCCGCGCAGCCGCTCGGCGTGGTGGTCGGTGCCGCCGTCGTCTCGCTGATCCCGCAGACCGGCGTCGAGGTGGGCTCGGACGAGGTGGGTGGGCAGGGGCCGCGCTACATCGCTGTCGCGGTGGTGCTCGCCCTCACCGCCGCCCTGTTCGTCTGGCGGATGAAGGACACCCCGCTCGACCGTGCCCGCATCCCAGCGCTGCGGTGGGGCCCCTTCGTCAGAGGGTTCTGGGTCGACCCGCGCCAGCACCCCGACTTCGGCTGGGTGTGGTTCACCCGCTTCCTCGTCGTCCTCGGTAACGCGCTGGTCACCACCTACCTGCTGTTCTTCGTGCGAGACGTGCTGGGGGAGGCACCCACCGAGGCCGACCGGACCGTCGCCGGGATCCTCACCTACTACATCGTGGCCCTGCTGCTGTTCGCGCTCGTCGTCGGGCCGCTGTCGGACCGGCTCGGCCGGGTCCGAGTCTTCGTCATGATCGCGTCCTTCGTCATCGCGACGTCGCTGGTGATCCTCGCCTTCTCCCGCGACGTCGGGATGGTCACGCTCGCGGCGGTGGTGATGGGGGCCGGCTTCGGTGCCTACACCGCCGTGGACCTGGCGCTGATCAGCCGGGTGCTGCCGCGACCGGAGGACCGGGCCAAGGACCTCGGCGTGGTCAACATCGCCAACGCCCTGCCCCAGGTGCTGGCACCGGTCGTCGCGGGCCTGGTGGTCACCGCGCTGCGCCCGTCCGGGTACGAGGTGGCCTACCAGGTGCTGTACCTGGCCGGGGCGGTGGCCACCGTGCTCGGTGCCGTGCTCGTGATGAAGGTCAAGAGTGTCCCGTAGGGCCTCGCCGCCCTGGCTCGACCCCACCGTGGTGGGGCTGGGCCGAGAGCCGGGACGTGCGCTGCTCCCCGTGCACGCCAGCCTCGCCGACCTGGACGCGGGCCGCCGCGAGGACCAGCTGGACCTGGGCGGCCGGTGGCGCTTCGAGTGGGTGCAGGGACTGCGTGGCTTCGACGCGGACGCGGCCGCCCGGCGTGGCGCCCAGGGCGAGCGCCGCATCACCGTGCCCGGCGTCTGGCAGCTGCAGGGGTTCGGCATACCGCACTACCTGGCCAACCGTTTCCCACCGGCGCTGGGCACCCGTAAGAACCGGATCCCCGACATAGACCCGGACGCGAACGAGGCCGGCGTGCACTCCCGCTCGTTCGTGCTGCCGTCCGGCTGGGCCGGCCGACGGCTCTCGTTGGTGCTCGAGGGGGTCAAGGCGGGCGCGCTGGTCGTGCTCAACGGGCAGCGCGTCGGGCTGACCAAGGGGTCGTTCCTGCCCGCCGAGTTCGCCGTCACCGACCTGGTACGGCCCGGGCGCAACGACCTCACCATCGTCGTGCTGCGCTACACCGACGGCAGCTACCTCGAGGGCCAGGACATGTGGTACGCCTCGGGCATCTTCCGCCCGGTCTGGCTGCGCGCGGAGCCGGAGGTGGCCCTGCACGACGTGTGGGTGCGGGCGGGCCTGCATGAGGGCTACCGCGACGGTGATCTGCAGGTGCAGGTCAGCATCGCCAACCGCGCCCCGGTCGCTGCCGACGTCGAGGTCGAGGTGCTGCTCGGCGAGCCGGGCTCGTCCGCCCGGCGCACGGTCGGGGTCCAGCGGCTGGCGGTCGCCCCCGGTGAGCAGCCCACCGCCACCGTGAGGGCGAGCGTGCCCGACGTGCTCGCGTGGACCGCCGAGACCCCGCACCTGTACCCCGTCGTCGTCGTGCTGCGCAGGGACGGCCGACAGGTGCAGGTGAGTGCGGTGCGCACCGGGTTCCGCAGCGTGCAGATCCTCGACGGGGTCTTCTGCGTCAACGGTCGCCCGGTCGTGCTGCTGGGGGTGAACCGGCACGACATCGACCCCGACCACGGCTGGGCGGTGCCGGAGCACCGGTACCGGGAGGACCTGCTGCTGGCCAAGCGCCTCAACGTCAACGCGATCCGGTGCAGCCACTACCCCAACCGGCAGCGGCTGTACGAACTCGCCGACGAGCTCGGCCTGTACGTCATGGACGAGTGCGACCTGGAGTCCCACGGGGTGCGGCGCAAGAACGTGCCCGGCGACAACCCGCTGTGGACTGCGGCGTGCGTGGACCGGATGGAGCGGATGGTGCTCGCCGACCGCAACCACCCGTCCATCGTGATGTGGTCGCTGGGCAACGAGGCAGGCCTCGGTGGGCAGGGCGGCGGCGCCTTCGTGCGGATGAAGCAGGCCGCACTCGCCCTCGACGACACCCGTCCGTTCCACTACGAGGGCGACCACGACCCGGCGATCAGCGACGTGGTGTCGCGGATGTACGCCACCGCCGAGCAGGTCGCCACCCTCGGCCGGGGCGAGGCGTTGACGTTCGGGCTCGTGTCCCGGCTGCGCAACCTCGTCCTCACCGACGACAAGGACGTCACGCGGGAGATGCTCGCCGGACGGCCGGTGCTGCAGTGCGAGTACGCGCACGCGATGCAGAACAGCCTCGGCAACTTCGCCGAGCACGTGGACGCGTTCTTCGCCCACCAGACCGTGGCCGGGGGGTTCGTCTGGGACTTCGTGGACCAGGCCATCCGTCGGGTCGACCCGGACGGCACCGTCCGGTGGCTCTACGGCGGCGACTTCGGCGACACCCCCCACCACGGCACCTTCCTGCTCAACGGGGTGCTCGCGGCCGACCGCACCCCCCACCCCAGCGCCTTCGAGCTGCGCTGGGGGTACCGGCCGGTGACGGTGGAGGTGGTCGACCCGGCCGCCGGGGTGTACCGGGTCACCAACCGGTACGCCTTCGACGACCTGTCGGCGCTGCACCCGGTGGTGCAGGTGCGCCTGGACGGACGGCTGGTGCGCGAGGCCACACCCGCCGCCCCGCACGTGCCAGCGGGGCAGAGCCGGGAGTGGACGGTGCCCGAGGCGGTGCCCTCCGCCGGCACCGACGGCGAGGTGGCGGTGCGTTTCGGGTGGCGGCTGACCGAGGCCCGCCCCTGGGCCGAGGCCGGCTTCGAGGTGGCCATGGACGAGGTGGTGCTGCCGGCTGCCCGCGCCCACGGCGATGTCGAGGCCGGCCCGGGGCCGGTCGCCGCGGCCGCGGCGCAGGTGGGTCGCACCGACGACACCGTCGTCCTCGCCGTGGGTGACTCCCTCGTCGAGGTCGACGTGCGGTCGGGGGAGCTGCGCAGCTGGCAGCGCGGCGGGGTCGAGGTGCTGGCGGCGCCGCTTCGTCCGGTGTACTGGCGTGCCCCGACCGACAACGAGCGCGGGCTGGCCAACGCCGTGCCGCGCCTCGCGCTGGCCGACCCCGATCGGCTCTGGCGGCACCCCGGGCTGGGGGTGGCGGCCGTCGAGGAGGGCGTCGACGCCGGCGGTGCGGTCGTCACGCTCACGCTGGTCTCCCCACTGCTGCGGTCGGTGAGCCTGCGCTACCGCGTCGCCGCGGACGGATCGGTGGAGGTGACCCACCGGTTGGAGCCTCGGCGGGCGATGGTGCGGATCGGGCTGACGACCCGGCTGCTCGGCGTCGAGCGGGTGCGCTGGTACGGCAAGGGCCCGCACGAGTGCTACGTGGACCGTCAGCGGGGCGCGTGGACGGGCGTGCACGAGCTGCCGGTGGACAGCTTCGGCCACGACTACGTGCGGCCCCAGGAGAACGGCAACCGCACCGGGGTGCGGTGGGTCGAGCTGCGCGGACAGGGGAGCGGGCTGCGTGTGGACGACCTCTCGGGCGAGCACCTCGACGTGACCGCCTGGCCCTACACCCAGGAGGCTCTCGATGCCGCCGACCACATCCACGAGCTGCGGCGGGAGGACGCCGTCACGGTGACGGTGGGACGCCAGCGCGGCGTGGGCGGTGACCTGCCGGGCGCGGCCGCGCTGCTGCCCCCCTACCGCATGCCCTCCGGTCGGCGTTACCAGGTGCACGTGCGGCTCACACCGCTGGACGAGCCCGGCTGAGGCGGTCGCTCAGCCGAGCAGGCCCGCCTTGCGCCGCGCCGCGAGCACCTGTGCCCGCTGCGTCGGTGGTAGCAGCTCGACCCGAAGCCCCGGGGTGAGCGGGCCGTAGCGGCGCAGGTCGTCCAGCGCATGCTCCCGCTCGGTGGCGGCCCGACGGTCCAGCCAGCCGCCCACCAGCGTCGCGGACACGACCGCCGCGGCGGCACCGATCACACTCAGCACCGTCACCAGGGCGTCCACCCCCGCCTCCATGCCGACCACCCCCGTGCGTCAGCCTCCGGACGTCACCTCCGTTGGACGACGATGTCGCCCAGGTCGGTCAGCGAGAACGTGCACGCGTCGCCGTAGGTCTTCACCACCGTGCTCGAGCAGGACACCCAGCCGCTCTCGAACCGCAGCCCGCCGACCACCCGGACGGCGTGCTCCTCGGTGTTCAGGCCCGACACGCTGAACCGTCCGGTCCAGCGGGTGAACGTCGCGGCCTGCGGCTGCGTCCCGGACTCGTCGTACACCACCACGAGCACGAACGGCGCGGGCGCACCCTCCGGCGTGACCAGCCTCCCACTGAGCGTCCCGACCGTCTGGGCCGCCGCCGGGGCGGCCAGCGCGACGAATGCCAGCAGCACCACCACCAGTGCCACAGCCGTGCGCGCAGGAACCCACCGTCCGGGCATGACGACCACCTCCACCCTCGGTCTGCGCCCCGAGCCGTCGACCCGCAAGGGTCGTCCGTCCCCACGACAGTCGGGTGGCCGGCGAGCACGATGGGGGGCGTGCGCGGATGGCAGGTGACTCGTCCGGGGCCGATGGCGACCTCCCCGCTGGCCTACGCCGAGGTACCCGTCCCCGAGCCGGCGCCGGGGGAGGTGCGGGTGCGCGTTCTGGCGTGCGGGGTGTGCCGCACCGACCTGCATGTGGCCGAGGGCGACCTGCCGGTGCGCCGGCCCGGGGTCGTGCCCGGACACGAGGTGGTGGGCGAGGTGGACGCGCTCGGCGACGGCGTGAGCGGCCTGGGCCTGGGCGACAGGGTCGGCATCGCCTGGCTTCGGGGTACCTGCCAGAGCTGCCGGTACTGCCGCCGGGGCGCAGAGAACCTGTGCCCGGCGTCGCGCTACACCGGCTGGACGGACGACGGCGGCTACGCCCCGTGGGCCACCGTGCCGGCGGCCTTCAGCTACCGGCTGCCGTCCGGGTACACCGACGCCGAGCTGGCGCCGCTGCTGTGCGCGGGCATCATCGGCTTCCGGGCGCTGGAGCGGGCCTCGCTGCCGCCGGGCGGGCGGCTCGGGGTGTACGGCTTCGGCGGGTCGGCGCATCTGGCCACCCAGGTGGCGCTGGCCCGCGGTGCCACCGTGCACGTGCTGACCCGCTCGCCGCAGGCGCGCGAGCTCGCGCTGGCGCTGGGGGCCGCCTCGGCAGGTCCGGCCGACGGCCGTGCACCCGAGCCGCTGGACGCCGCGATCCTCTTCGCGCCGGTCGGCACCCTCGTCCCGGTGGCGCTGGAGGCGTTGGACCGCGGTGGGGTGCTGGCGATCGCCGGCATCCACCTGTCCGACCTGCCGCCGCTGGAGTACCAGCGGCACCTGTTCTACGAGCGCGAGCTGCGCTCGGTGACGTCGAACACGCGCGAGGACGGGCGTGCCTTCCTGGGCTTCGCCGCCGAGCACCGGCTGGTCGTGCACACCGTGCCCTATCCGCTTGACCAGGCGGACCGGGCGCTGGCCGACCTCGCCGGCGACCGCGTGACCGGCGCGGCCGTGCTGCTGCCCTAGCCCTGCCCGGCCTGCCCGGCCTGCCCGTCCTGCCCGGCCGCGAGGTGGCGGTGGAAGAAGGCGACGATGCGTGCCCGTGCGTCCACCGCGCTCGGCTCGTGGTAGCCGGCGCGCAGCACCGGGGCGCTGAGCTGGAAGATGAACGGCACCTCGCCGGGCGCGTGGTCGTTGAGGAAGCTGTGGCCGGCGTCGGGGTACTCCTTCACGTCGTGCTCGACACCTGCCGCCTGCAGCGCCGTGGTGAGTCTGTCGGCCGCCCCCCGCAGGCTCAGGTCGCGGCCGCCGTAGCTGGCGACGATCGGGCAGGCTCCGGTCAGGTAGCGCTGGGCGTCGCGCGGCAGCATCCCGTAGTTGGCGCTGGCGGCGGCGAAGCCATGGCCCGGGGCAAGCGCGAGAGCGAAGCCTCCGCCCATGCAGAAGCCGATGACGCCGACCCGTCCGGTGCAGTCGGGTCGGGCGGCCACCCACGCCCGGACCGCCTCGACCTGCTCGAAGACCTCACCCTGCCAGCGGGCGTAGTCGCGGACGGCCTGGCGCAGGCAGCGCCCGACGGTGCCACCGCCGAAGAGGTCGGGTGCGGCGGCCAGGAAGCCCGCCGAGGCGAGCCAGTCCGCCTGGTTCACCAGGTCGGTGGTCATGCCGACCGCGTCGTGCAGCACCAGGACGCCGGGCCAGGGCCCTTCTCCGTTCGGCACCGACAGGTGGGTGCGCACCTCGCCCTGCGGCGTCGGCACGGTGAGCGACGGGACGGGTCGTGTCGGCACGGCGACCTCCAGCAGCACGGCAGGTGGCCGACTCTACGAGCCCCCACGCTGGTGGCTCGTCCCGCCTTCGTGCACTGATCACGTTAAGCAGGACTCTGGTGGCTTTGCACGGTCCCGAGACCGTGCAAAGCCGTCGCTCCCCTGCTTAACGTGATCAGTGAGGAGGCGCGGAACGGGCGGGGACACGTTGGGACGATTGGCTCTTGCCTCCCCGGTTACTCGTGAGTAACACTGGTCGGTAACATGGCGCGGCCCGGCGGTTCCGTCCTTCGGGCAGTGCCCACCTACTCACCCCCGTCACCACCGTCGAGGAGCCAGGGATGTCGCAGACCAGCACCCGTCAGGCCGAGCTGGAGGCCCGCAAGGTCGCCGAGTCCGGTCGCCAGGCCGAGTGGCACCTGCCTTCGTTCGGCAAGGAGCTCTACCTCGGTCACTTCCGGCCCGACCTGATCGCGCCGTTCCCCGAGGAGTCGCCCGAGCAGGCCGCCCGGACCGAGCAGTTCGTGGCCAAGGTGCGCCACCTGGTGGAGACGGAGTGGCGCGAGGTGGGCGCGGAGATCGAGCGCACCAGCGTCATCCCCGAGTTCCTCATCAAGGGTCTGGCCGACGTCGGTGCGTTCGGCATGAAGATCCCGGTGGAGTACGGAGGCCTCGGGCTGTCGCAGGTGGCCTACAACAAGGCCCTCATGCTCTTCACCCAGGTGCACGGCTCGCTGGGGGCGCTGCTGTCGGCCCACCAGTCGATCGGCGTGCCGCAGCCGGTCAAGCTGTTCGGCACCGAGGAGCAGAAGAAGCAGTGGCTGCCGCGCTGCGCGAAGGGCGCGATCACCGCCTTCCTGCTCACCGAGCCCGGCTTCGGGTCCGACCCGGCGCGGATGAAGTCCACCGCTGTCCCCACCGAGGACGGCGACGCCTACGTCCTCAACGGCGTGAAGCTCTGGACGACCAACGGCGTCGTCGCCGAGCTCGTCGTGATCATGGCGCGGGTGCCCGCGTCGGAGGGTCACCGCGGCGGCATCTCGGCCTTCGTGGTCGAGATGGACAGCCCGGGCATCACTGTCGAGCGGCGCAACGCGTTCATGGGCCTGCGCGGCATCGAGAACGGTGTCACCCGGTTCGACAACGTCCGGGTGCCGAAGGAGAACCTCATCGGGAAGGAGGGGCACGGCCTTCGCATCTCGCTGACCACCCTCAACGCCGGCCGGCTGGCCATCCCGGCGATGTCGGCCGGGTCGGCGAAGTGGGCCACCAAGATCGCGCGTGAGTGGTCGGCGGAGCGGTACTCCTTCGGCCGCCCGATCGGCAAGCAGGGCGCGGTGGCCGAGAAGCTCTCGTTCATGGCCGCGACCGCCTTCGCGCTGGACGCCATGCAGGAGCTCACCGCCCTCATGAACGACCAGGGCCGCAACGACATCCGCATCGAGTCGGCCATCGCCAAGCTCTACGCCACCGAGATGAGCTACAAGGTGCTCGACGAACTGGTCCAGGTGCGCGGCGGCCGTGGCTACGAGACCGCCGAGTCGCTCAAGGCCCGTGGCGAGCGGGCGGTACCCGCCGAGCAGGCGCTGCGCGACAGCCGCATCAACCGTATCTTCGAGGGCTCCACCGAGGTCATGCGGCTGCTGCTGGCGCGGGAGGCCACCGACCAGCACCTGTCGGTCGCCGGCGACATCATCGACCCCGAGGCCGACCTGAAGGCCAAGGCCAAGGCGGCGGGCCAGGCCGCCCGCTTCTACTCCACCTGGCTGCCCAAGCTCGCCGCCGGCGAGGGCACCACGCCCTCCGGCTTCAGCGAGTACGGCCGCCTGGCCAAGCACCTGCGCTTCGTCGAGCGGCGCTCGCGCAAGCTGGCGCGGTCGACCTTCTACGGCATGTCCCGGTGGCAGGGTCGGCTGGAGTACCAGCAGGCCTTCCTCGGCCGCATCGTCGACATCGGCGCCGAGCTGTTCGCCATGTCGGCAGCGGTCATGAAGGCCGAGCAGATCCGCACCAAGCAGGGCGGGGCGCGCGGGGCCGAGGCCGTGGACCTGGCCGACGTGTTCTGCCGGCAGGCGTCGCTGCGCGTCGACCGGCTCTTCGACGGCCTGTGGCGCAACACCGACGCGGTCGACACGAAGGTCTCCGCCGATCTGCTGTCCGGCAAGTACACCTGGCTGGACGAGGGCATCGTCGACCTCACCGAGGGGACCGGGCCGTGGATCGCCGACGAGTCGTTCGGGCCGACCCAGGTCGAGGACGTGCGCCGCGACCCGTACGCCGCGCTCTGACCTGACCGGGCCGTAGGGTCGGGCGCCGTGGCGCCCCGTCGGCTCGCCGAGCTCGTCGAGCCGGGGTGGGCGTCCGCGCTCACCCCGGTCGCGGGTCAGGTGGCCGCGATGGGTGACTTCCTCCGCGGGGAGGTGGCCGCTGGTCGCGGCTACCTGCCCGCAGGTGAGGCGGTGCTGCGGGCGTTCACCCAGCCCTTCGCCGACGTACGCGTGCTGGTCGTCGGGCAGGACCCGTACCCGACCGCCGGGCACCCGGTGGGGCTGTCGTTCTCGGTGACGCCGCAGACGCGCCCGCTGCCACGCAGCCTGCAGAACATCCTGGCCGAGTACCAGGCCGACCTCGGGCTGCCGCCGCCTGCGACGGGCGACCTGTCGCCCTGGGCGGAGCACGGCGTGCTGCTGCTCAACCGGGTGCTGACGGTGCAGCCGGGCCGCCCCGCCAGCCACCGCGGCAAGGGCTGGGAGGCGGTCACGGACCAGGCGATCAGGGCCCTGGTCGGCCGCGGGACGCCCCTGGTGGCCGTGCTGTGGGGCCGGGACGCGCAGTCGCTGCAGCCGCTGCTCGCCGGGGTCCCCGTGGTTGCCAGCGCCCATCCCAGCCCGATGTCGGCCGACCGGGGGTTCTTCGGCTCACGTCCCTTCAGCCGCGCCAACGCCCTGCTCGTCGGGCAGGGTGGCGCCGAGGTCGACTGGCGGCTGCCCTAGGTCAGCGCCCGCGTCCCCCTCCAGCGCTCGGTACTCGTTGCGGACCCGGACGAGGGTGGCCGTCAGCGGCGCGGCCAGGATGAGGCCGGACAGGCCCGCGGCGATACCGCCGATGGTGGTGGCCACGATCACCACCATCGGGTGCAGTCCGAGGGTCTGCCCCACCACCCGGGCCTCCACCAGCTGCTCGAGCACGTTCTGCACGAGCAGCACGACGGCCAGCATCACCACCGTCGGCCCGATCCCGAGCGGCAGCGCCAGCACCACCGCCAGGGCCCCGGCCACCACGGCGCCGATGTAGGGGATGAAGCCGCCGAGGAAGGTCAGCACGAAGATGGCCGGCACCAGCGGGACGCCGAGGATCGCCGCCGCGCCGCTGATCACCACCGCGTCGAACAGCGCCACCACGGCCCGCCCGGTGTAGTACCGCCGGATCACCGACGTGGCCGACGACGCCACCGTGGTGGCGTGGCCGGCGCGCTCGGCGCCGAGGTTGCGCACGGCCCAGGCGGGTAGGGTGCGGCCGTCGCGCAGCAGGAAGTACAAGAACACCGCCCCCAGGAAGAGCCCGATCACCACGGACGCGGCGCTGCCGGCCGCGCTGGCCGCCGACGTGAGCAGCCCGCCGCCCCCGCCCGAGGAGAACACCGACGACAGGCCCGCGACGGCTCGGTCCACCAGCTCGGCGTCGACCCCCAGCCCGGCGAACCACTGCTGCAGGTCGGCGAACGCCGCCTGGAAGGCTGCCGCGAGCTCGTCGCCCTGGGCCAGCACCGACCGGGCGACGAGGGTCAGCACCCCGGCGAGCAGGGCGACGATGAGCACGATGGTGAGCAGGGCACCGAGACCGCGCGGGACCCGGGCCCGTTCCATCCGGTCCACCAAGGGCACGAAGATGGCGGCCGCGAGCGCGGCGAACAGCACGGGCAGCACGATGGTCTTGAAGAACGACAGCCCGACGACGGCCACGGCCGCCAGCCCGAGCACGCCGAGGGAGAGCCACGAGATGGTCCCGGCCCGCATCAGCCACCGGGGAGCGAGGTCATGCACGTCATGCAGCATTCCAGGCCCGGCTCCCCCGGGGCGGCGACGTGACCGGCAGCTCGGGCTGGTGGCCCGACGACCCGGCGGCGCTGGCCAGGCTGCAGGCCGGCCTGGCCGCGCAGCGGCCCGAGCCCTGGACCCCACCCGACCGCCCGCTGCGGGTGGCGGCCGCGTTCGTGGCATTCGCCCGTGGCCAGGCCGGACCCGGTCGGCCCGGGGACCGGGCCTGGGTCGGGGCGGTGCTGGTCGAGGGGGGACGGCTGCGCCGCGCCCGCGTCGTCCCGGGGGTCGCCGGCGACGCCTACGCGGCGGGGCTGCTCGCGCTGCGTGAGGGGCCGATGCTGGCAGAAGCGCTCGCGCCGCTCGTCCCAGACACCGACGTGCTGCTCGCCGACGCGACCGGCCGCGACCACCCGCGCGGTGCCGGCCTGGCGCTGCACCTCGGCGCGGCCCTCGACGTGCCGTCCGTGGGAGTGACGCACCGCCCGTTGCGGGCCCTGGGCACCGAGCCGGGTGCCGCGCCCGGTGACACGTCGCCGGTGGCCCTCGACGGCGCCGCCGTCGGGGCCTGGGTGCGCACGGCCGGGGGAGTGCGCCCGGTGGTGGCGCACGCCGCCTGGCGCACCGACGTCGATGTCGCGGTGGCCGTGGTTCGGTGCTGCGCCGGCGGCACCCGCACGCCCGAGCCGTTGCGCCAGGCTCGCCGGGTCGCCCGCGAGGCGCGCTCGCAGGCCGAGGGCCGGGACCCCGGGGGCCGCGGCCGCTAGCGTCCGAACGTCTCCAGGATCGCCGCGGTGTTCTCCGCCATCCGCGCCGCCGGCACCCGGTACCAGGCCCCACCCAGGATGAGGTGGTCGACGAAGGGAGCGAACGCGGCCAGCCGGTCGCGCACCTCGTCCGGCGTGCCCGCGACGGCGTAGCGATGCACCACCTCGTCGCTCACGGTGGCGGCCAGCGCGTCCGGGTCCCCGCCGGTGTCGGCGAACACCCTGCCGAGGTCCTCGGTGAGGTGGGCCTCGCCGTGGGCGGCGAACACCCCGCTGTAGGCCGGTGTCGTGCCGTAGAAGCCCACCTGCACCTTGGCCTCGCGGACCGCCTCGGCCCGGTCGTCGCTGATGCACAGGATGAGGCCCTGGGCCAGCGTGAACGCCTCGCGCGCACGGCCGTGGTCGGCGAGCACCTGCAGCACCCGCGGGACCACCTCGTGCTCGAGGTAGCGGGGCGAGGTGAACGGGTGGCCGAGCAGGCCGTCGGCGTGGGTGGCCGCGGCGGTGGTCATCAGCGGGCCGACGGCAGCGACGTAGACTCGCGGCATCGCCCGGTGGCGGGCGCTGCCCAGGCCCATCAGGCCGGGACGCAGCACCCGGTAGATCTCGCCGCGGAACGGCGCCCGCTCGCCCCGCTCCATGTTCCAGACGGTGCGCATGGCCTGCACGTACTCGGCCATCCGAGCAGCGGGCCGGTCGAACGGCGCGGCGAACCGGTCGGTGACGACGCGGCGCACCTGGCTGCCGAGCCCGACGACGAACCGGTCGCCGGACAGCTCGGCGAGGTCCCACGCCTGCATCGCGGTCACTGTCGGGGACCGGGGGAACGCCACGGTGATGTTCGTGCCCACCTCGATCGTCGTGGTCGCCGTGGCCAGCACGGTGGCCTGCACGATCGACTCGTGGTCGGTCTCGGACACCCAGACCGCGTCGAACCCACGCCGTTGCACCTCCCGCCCCAACGCGGGCAGGGAGGCGTAGGGGCCGCCCACGGCCACGCCGAGGGTGGGCCGGCTGCTCACGACTGCTCCGTCACCGGGTGCGGGTAGGCGTCGGCGCGGCGCTGGAACGACAGGATCTTCGGGTTCTGCACCACCCCGTCGCGCACCTCGATCGCCCGCCGCAGCGTCTCGTTGTCGTCCCAGCCGGACGGACCGGTCAGCATGGGGCGTAGGAACGGCAGCAGCGCCTCGCTGATCTCCCAGGTGGCCGAGTTCCACAGGTACGACGGGCTGTGGTCCACCCCGTAGTAGTCGACTTGATGCCCGACGCTGAACATCGGCTCGGCGAACGATGTGGGCCGGGCGAACTCGAAGCCCATCGCCTCGTCGCAGGAGACGTCGACGATGAGGCTGCCGGGGCGGAAGAGCGCCAGCTCGTCGCTGGTCACGAACATCAGCGGCGAGTCGGTGTCCTGCAGGATGCAGTTGACCACGATGTCGTGCTCGGCCAGGAAGTCCGCTGTCGGCTCGAGCCCGCTGCGCCGGTAGGTCACGGTGCGGGTGGGGTCCTCCGGTACCCGCTCGATGTGGCCCATGATCACCGCGGGCATCGGCGAAGGCACCGCGGTGACCTCGCGCTGGGTGAGGGCGACGACGTCGTAGACGCCCTGCGAGTGCAACGCGGTGATGGCTCCGCGAGCGGTGTTGCCGTAGCCGATGACCGCCGCGGACAGCCGTCGGCCGTAGTGGCCCGAGGTGCCGGTGAGGCTGAGCGCGTGCAGCACCGAGGCGTAGCCCGCGATCTCGTTGTTGCGGTGGAAGACGTGGACGCCGAGCAGACCCCCCGGCGTCCAGTAGTGCATGGCCTCCCAGGCGACCAGCGTCAGCCGGCGGTCGATGGCCAGCTGGGTCAGCTCGCGGTCCTGCACGCAGTGCGGCCAGCCCCACAGCACCTGGCCGTCGCGCAGGTCGGCGACGTCGGCCAGGGTCGGCTTGGGCAGCAGCACCACCTCGGCCCGGTCGAGCAGCTGCTCGCGGTCGACCACCGCCCCGACCATGGCCGCCAGCTCCTCGTCGCCCACACCGAATGCGCGCCCGTAGCCGGTCTCCAGCACGATGGCGGCCCGCAGGTCGGGGTCGATGCGGTCGAGGTGGCGGGGGTGCAGCGGCAGCCGCCGCTCGTTCTCCTTCGCCGAGGTGGCGGGCACCCCCATGGTCAGCAGGCTCATCAGCGTCTCCTCAGCGTCCGGTGAAGCGGGCCTCCCGCCGCTCCAGGAAGCTCGCGACGCCTTCGGCGGCGTCCTGACTGCCCAGCAGCGTCGGCAGCGCGTCGCGGATGTGCAGGGCCGCGGCCTCCGGCCCGTCCGCCATCGCCACCCGGGCGTTGGCCAGCGACGCCTGCACGGCCAGCGGCGCCTGGGTGGCGACCACCTGGGCGATCTCGCGGGCCCGGTCGGCCTGGGTGCCGGCGGGGACGACCTCCTGGACCAGGCCCATGTGCAGTGCCTGGGCCGCACCGAACTCCTCGCCGGTGAGCAGCATCCGCATCGCGTTGCCCCAGCCGAGCTGGGCCGGCGCCCGGAAGGTGGCCCCGCCGAACGGCATGAGGCCACGGGCGACCTCCATCTGGCGGAACCGCACGTCGTCCCCGCAGACCACGATGTCGCAGGCGAGCGCGAGCTCGATCGACAGCGTGAAGGCGATGCCGCCCACGGCCAGCACCACCGGCTTGGGGACCCGCTCGGCCCACACCCCGAACGGGTCGTAGCGGCGCTTGCCCGACAGCGCCTGCGGGCCGCGGCGGGCCACCTCCGGGCCCACCTCGTCCAGCTGCAGCCCCGCGGAGAAGTGCTGGCCGTGGCTGAACAGCACCCCCACCCGCAGGTCCGGGTCGGTGCCGAGGGTCTCGTAGGCGGCACCGAGCTCGTCGATGGTCTGCAGGTCGAAGGCGTTGAACTTGCGCGGGCGGTTCAGCCCGATGAGCAGCACGTGCCCGTCACGCTCGACGGTGACCCTGGGTCCGTCTTCCGGCAGCATGAGGGCGACGCTAGCCCTGAGCATGAGGTTGGCCACTCGGGGGGCTCGGGTCTGGCCCGGGCAAAGGCCCGCAACTTACCCTCACAGGGTGAGCGACGAGGGACAGGCGCACCACCTGCACGACCGGGACGGCGAGGTGATCCGCGACAAGCCGTGGATCATCCGCACCTACGCCGGGCACTCGAGCCCGAAGGCGTCCAACGAGCTCTACCGGCGCAACCTGGCCGCCGGCCAGACCGGGCTGTCGATCGCGTTCGACCTGCCCACCCAGTGCGGGTACTCCAGCGACGACCCCATCGCCGTGCCTGAGGTGGGCAAGGTCGGCGTCCCCATCAACAGCCTCGATGACATGGAGTTCCTGTTCGAGGGTATCCCGCTGGAGCAGATGAACACGTCCATGACCATCAACGGCACGGCGATGTGGCTGCTCGCGCTCTACGTCGCGCTGGCCCGCGAGCGGGGCGAGGACGTCACCAAGCTGACCGGTACCACCCAGAACGACCTGGTCAAGGAGTACCTCGCCCGCGGCACCTACATCTTCCCGCCGGCCGAGAGCATGCGGATCATCGCCGAGATGTACGAGTTCTCGCTCGAGGCGATGCCGAAGTGGAACGCGTCCAACATCTGCTCCTACCACCTGCAGGAGGCCGGGGCCACCCCCGCCCAGGAGCTCGCCTTCGCGTTGGCGAACGCGCTGAGCCTGCTCGACCTGCTCGAGCAGCGCGGCCACTTCACCCCCGAGCAGTTCGACAAGGCGGTGGGCCGGATCTCGTTCTTCGTGAACTCGGGTATCCGGTTCGTCGAGGAGATGTGCAAGATGCGCGCCTTCGTCGAGCTGTGGGACGAGCTGACGCTCCAGCGCTACGGCGTCGCCGACGAGCGCTACCGGCGGTTCCGCTACGGCGTGCAGGTCAACTCGCTCGGGCTCACCGAGAGCCAGCCGGAGAACAACGCCTGGCGCATCCTGATCGAGGCGCTGGGGGTGACACTCTCGCGCAAGGCGCGCTGCCGGGCGCTGCAGCTGCCCGCCTGGAACGAGGCCATGAGCCTGCCCCGGCCCTGGGACCAGCAGTGGTCGCTGCGGCTGCAGCAGATCCTCGCCTTCGAGACCGACCTGCTGGAGTACCCCGACCTGTTCGACGGCAGCCCCGTCATCGAGTCGAAGGTGGCCGAGCTCAAGGTCGGCGCCCGCGAGGAGATCGACCGGATCATGGCGATGGGCGGAGTGATCCCCGCCATCGAGTCCGGCTACCTCAAGAGCGCGCTGGTGCGGTCGATGTCTGCCCGGGTGAGCCGGATCAACACCGGGGAGCAGGTCGTCGTGGGGGTGAACAGGTGGACCGAGGGCCTGCCCTCCCCGCTGCTCGGCGGCGAGGACCGCGGCATGTTCACCCTCGACCAGGAGGCCATCGCCGAGACCCTCGAGCATCTCGAGCAGACGCGCTCGCGTCGCGACCCCGCTCGCGCGGCCGCGGCCCTCGACGCGCTCCAGCAGGCCGCCCGCGACGGCAGGTCGATGATGGAGCCGTCCATCGAGTGCGCGCTGGCGCGGGTGACGACCGGCGAGTGGGCCGGGGCGTTGCGCGAGGTGTTCGGCGAGTACCGCCCTGCCACCGGGGTGGAGGGGCAGCAGCTCAGCCTGTCCGGAGACCGGGTGGACGCGCTGCGGGCCCGGCTCGACGCCCTCACCGAGACGCTCGGGCACCGCCCGCGCATCGTCGTGGGCAAGCCAGGGTTGGACGGGCATTCCAACGGCGCCGAGGTCATCGCGGTGTCCGCGCGCCACGTCGGCTTCGACGTCGTGTACTCGGGCATCCGGTTGTCGGCGGAGGAGATCGTGACCTCGGCGGTCGAGGAGGGTGCCGACGTGATCGGTGCCTCGGTGCTGTCGGGCTCGCACCTGGCACTGGCCGAGCAGATCCTTGCCGGGCTCGACCAGCACGGGGCACGGGATCAGGTCGCGGTGGTGCTCGGCGGCATCGTGCCGCCGTCCGACGTCGACGCGCTGACGGCGATGGGGGTGCGGCGGGTGTTCACCCCCAGCGACTACGAGCTGCTCGACATCATGGAGTCGATCATCGCGTTGCTGGAGGACGCGCAGGCCCCGGTGGCGGTGGCGTCCTGACCGACGCCGACCTGATCGGCGCACCCGACGCGCTGGTCCAGCGCGCGCTGCGCGGGGACAAGGCCGCGGTCAGTGCGCTGGTCGGGACGTTCGAGGACCGGCGGCCGAGTGCTCTGGACCGGCGGCGTGCCGTCGTGGCCGCGCTGACGGCCCGCGGCGCGCACCCCGACGCCGCCATCGTCGGGATCACCGGCACGCCAGGGTCGGGCAAGTCCTCGCTCGTTGCCCGCCTGACCGGCCACCTGCTCGCCGCCGACCAGCGCCTGTCCATCGGGGTCGTCGCGGTCGACCCGTCCAGCCACCTGTCGGGTGGAGCGCTGCTCGGCGACCGAACCCGGCTGCGGCCGACCGCGGCTGCCGATCGGCTGTTCTTCCGCAGCCAGGCCTCGGCCACCGAGCTCGGCGGGCTGGGCCCGTCCAGCTTCCAGGTGGCGCGGCTGATGGCGCACCTGTTCGACCTCGTGCTGATCGAGACCGTCGGTGTCGGCCAGAGCGAGGCCGACGTGCGGCACCTGGCCGACCGGGTCTACCTGGTGCTGCAGCCGCTCGGGGGCGACGACGTGCAGTTCCTCAAGGCCGGGATCATCGAGGTGCCGCACGCCTTCGTGCTCAACAAGTGCGACGAGCCGCAGGCGCAGCAGAGCCTGCACCACCTGGAGGCGAGCCTGTGGCTCGCCCGCCCGTTCGAGACCGAGCCGGTGCCGGTGTTCCTCACCAGCGCCAAGACCGGCCAGGGGGTGGACGCGCTGGCCGCTGACCTGGCTGCGACGCTCCACCGCGCCCACCCGGGCATCAGCGGCCGAGAGCCGCACTTCTTCGGACGGTGGGTGCGCGACGAGTGGGGCCGCGTGGGCACGCGCATGCTCGACCACCTCGGGGGGGCCACGTCCTGGCTGGAGCAGTGCGGCGGGTTCGAGCCCGCCCAGCAGGCTTTCGACGCACGGCTGCGCGCCGACCTGGCGGGCGGACGCGCCTAGCGCGTCCCGGCGCGCTACGCCCCGCCCCACGCAGGTCGCGGGAGAACAGCGCCTCGGTGGCGGTCACCCGTCCGGCCGCCACAAGGAACGTGACCCGGTCGATACTCCAGATCGTGCACGCCTAGCGTCACAGCAGCGGTCGGTGGTCGTGCGGCTCGGTGGCCAGCCGACGGCCCGTCGGTGTGGTCCAGACGACGTCGTCGCCGTCGGTGCTCACCCGCCAGCCGGGGGCGTGGGTCTTGAGTCGGTGGTGGTACCGGCACAGGCTGCACCCGTTGGCCAGGGTGGTCGGGCCCTGCGGGTAGGGCACGACGTGGTCGCAGTCGCAGCGCTGCGCGGCCCGCCGGCAGCCGGGGGCGCGGCAGGTGCCGTCGCGCAGCGCGATCGCCGCCTCCAGCGTGGGCGAGTGCTCGTAGCCGCGGCCCGCGGGCAGGTCGGTCAGCCAGACCATCGGCACCGAGGTGCGGCCGAATCCCAGCAGGTGGCCGGTGGCCGGGTCGTAGACCAGCGGTCGCAGGGTGCGGGTTGCGTCGGCCAGGTGGTGGGTGGGGTCGGCGAGGTCGCGGGCCGTCGCGGCGGGGAGGGCGCCGTACCCGGGCACCGACGCGCCGGCGGGACCGCCGGCCAGGGAGTCGGCCGGGATCGTTACGTCCAGCCGCACCTGCAGGCCGACCGGGCCGTGCAGCGCGCACTGCGCATCCTGCGGACGTCCGTGCAGAGCCGGGCAGCCGGTGACGAGCGTGACGAGCAGGTCGGCCCGTCGCTGCGGCGCCGTGCGCGGGTCTTCGCCGTCGGCCGGGTCGTGGCCGAGGGCCTGCAGGGCGGCGCGGATGGCCAGCGCGTCCGCTTCCGGCAGCAGGGCCACGAGCTCGGCCAGGCCGGGCGTCGGCGCGGGGGAGACGGTGACGTGCCGCTGTGCGTGGGACGGTTCCGGCTGGTCGTCGCCGTCGCCGTCGCCGTCGCCGTGCGCCTCGGCGCGCGCGGCGAGGACCAGCCGGCGCATCCGCGCGTTCAGCTGCCCGACCGTGCGCGGCCGGTCCAGCAGCCACGCCAGCGTGCCCGCCTCGACCTGGTCGAGTCGCACCGGCGAGATGTAGCGGCCCAGGGTCTCGAGGTGCTCGAGCAGCTTGGTGGCGGTCCAGGCCTGCAGCAACCCGTCTCGCATCACGGTCTCGACCTGAGGGTGCCGCTCCAGCCGCAGCGCGGTGTCGATCCTGCCGTGCACCTGCTGCTCGCTCAGGCCCAGCTCCATAGCGACCTCGGGCGCGACCCAGCCGTCGTCGTCGCAGCAGGCGGAGGTGCAGCCTGCTTCGTCGTGCGGGTGGGCGGCTGCCTGGTCGAGCAGCCGGCGGGCCCGCAGCTCACGCAGCAGCCGGGACTGCTCGGCCGCGACCTGCGTGACGAGCGCCTCGCCGTGCCGCAGGCGCTGGAGAAGGTCGGCGTCGCTGCAGAGCCACGGCGTGAGCGGTGGTCGTGGCTCGTCGAAGGCGAACACCCGCGCCACTCGCTGCCACGGCGAGGCATCGGAGAGCGGGTCGGGACGTGCGGCGCCGGGCTGCCACCGCAGCTCCTCGTCGTCGGGTGCGACGGCCTCGTCCTCCCACTCCTCCCAGGGGATCCCGGTCAGCGGGTCCCGAACCAGACTCGAACTCATGTTCGAAGAGTAGGGGGAGGCTCCGACACAACCCGGCCGGCGACGGACCGGCCTGGCTCAGGCGTCCCAGCCGAGGCTGCCGAGCAGTTGCCCGGCAGCCCGGGTGGCGGTGGTGCGACCGGCCCGCAGGTCGGCCTCGAGGTCGGCCAGGTGCGCCCGGGTCGCGTGGTGGTGGCGCAGCCGGGCGAGCACCTGGTCGGTGACCGTGGCCCACATCCAGGCCACCTCCTGGTCGGCGCGCTTGGACGCCAGAGCGCCGGAGGCCGCCAAGGTGTCGCGGTGTGCGCACACCTGCGCCCAGAGGTCCTCCACACCGGTGCCCTCGACCGCCGAGCAGGTCAGTACCGGTACCCGCCAGCCGGAGTTGGCCGGCTCCATCAGCCGCAGCACGTCGGCGAGCTCGCGTGCGGCGCGCCTGGCCTCGATGACGTTGTCGCCGTCGGCCTTGTTGACCGCGATGACGTCGGCCAGCTCGAGCACGCCGCGCTTCATGCCCTGCAGGGCATCGCCGGTGCGCGCCACCATCAGCAGCAGGAACGTGTCGACCATCTCCGCCACCGTCGTCTCCGACTGGCCCACCCCGACGGTCTCCACGAGCACCACGTCGTAGCCCGCCGCCTCCACCACGACCATCGCCTGCCGGGTCGCCCGGGCCACGCCGCCGAGGGTGCCCGAGGTGGGGGAGGGTCGGATGAACGCCCGAGGGTCGACCGCGAGCCGGGCCATCCGGGTCTTGTCGCCCAGGATCGACCCGCCGTGCCGGGTGGAGGACGGGTCGACGGCCAGCACCGCGACCCGGTGGCCGCGGCCGGTGAGCAACGTGCCGAGGGCGTCGATGACGGTCGACTTGCCCGCCCCGGGCACCCCGCTGATGCCGACCCGCTGGGCCGTGCCGGTATGCGGCAGCAGCCGCAGCAGCAGGTCCTGCGCGCGCTCGGAGTGGTCTGCGCGGGTTGACTCGACCAGGGTGATGGCCCGCGCCATCGTCGCCCTATCGGCCCGCAGCACCCCGTCGGCGAGCGCGGCGACGTCGAGGGGGCGGCCCCCGGTCAGGGGGCTTCCCGGGAGTCGTCGAGCCGCTGCTCGAGGTCGTCGAGCAGCTCCAGCGCCGCCTCCGCGATCACCGTCCCGGGCGGGAAGACCGCGCTGGCACCGGCGTCCAGGAGGGGCTGGACGTCGTCGGGGGGGATGACCCCGCCCACCACGACCATGATGTCGTCCCGGCCCAGGGCGGCCAGCTCCGCACGCAGCTGGGGCACCAGCGTGAGGTGACCGGCCGCCAGCGAGGACGCGCCCACCACATGCACGTCGGCCTCCACCGCTTGCAGTGCCGCCTCGGCGGGCGTCTGGAACAGCGGCCCGACGTCGATGTCGAAGCCCAGGTCGGCGAACGCCGTGGCGATCACCTTCTGGCCCCGGTCGTGCCCGTCCTGGCCCATCTTCGCCACCAGCATGCGCGGTCGGCGGCCATGGGCCTGCTCGAACGCCGCGCACCGCTCCCGCACCCGATCCGCCGCCTGCGACACGCCCATCTCCTGCCGGTACACCCCCGAGATGGTGCGGATCGCGGCGGTGTGCCGGCCGAACGCCGCCTCCATCGCGTCGCTCATCTCCCCGACCGTGGCCTGGGCCCGGGCCGCCCGCACGCACAGCTCGAGCAGGTTCTGCTCGAGGCCCGGCCCACGGGTGCCGTCCGTGGCTGCCTGCGCGGCCGCGCTCAGCGCGTCCAGCGCGTGTCGGACGGCCTGTGGGTCGCGCTCGGCGCGCAGCCGCTCCAGCTTGGCCAGCTGCTCGGCGCGCACCGCGGAGTTGTCGACCTTGAGCACCTCCACCGGCTCGTCGACCTCGGGCCGGTAGGTGTTGACCCCGACCACGGGCTGCTGGCCCGAGTCGATCCGCGCCTGGGTTCGGGCCGACGCCTCCTCGATGCGCAGCTTGGGCAGCCCCGCCTCGATGGCCCGGGTCATCCCGCCGGCCTGCTCGGTCTCCTCGATGTGCGCCCAGGCGGCGCGGGCGAGCTCGTAGGTGAGCCGTTCGACGTAGTAGGAGCCGCCCCACGGGTCGATCACCCGGGTGGTGCCCGACTCCTGCTGCAGCAGCAGCTGGGTGTTGCGGGCGATGCGGGCGGAGAAGTCGGTCGGCAGCGCCAGCGCCTCGTCCAGGGAGTTGGTGTGCAGCGACTGGGTGTGGCCCTGGGTCGCGGCCATCGCCTCCACGCAGGTGCGGATCACGTTGTTGTAGACGTCCTGCGCCGTCAGCGACCAGCCGCTGGTCTGGCTGTGGGTACGCAGCGAGAGCGCCTTCGGGCTCGCCGGGTCGAACTGCTTGACGATCTTCGCCCACAGCAGCCGGGCGGCCCGCAGCTTGGCCACCTCCATGAAGAAGTTCATGCCGATGGCCCAGAAGAACGAGATGCGCGGGGCGAACCGGTCGATGTCCAACCCGGCGGCGATGCCGGCGCGCAGGTACTCCAGGCCGTCGGCCAGGGTGTAGCCCAGCTCGAGGTCGGCCGTCGCCCCGGCCTCCTGCATGTGGTAGCCGGAGATGGAGATCGAGTTGAAGCGCGGCATCTGCGCCGAGGTGTAGGCGAAGACGTCGCTGATGATCTGCATCGACGGCCCGGGCGGGTAGATGTAGGTGTTGCGGACCATGAACTCCTTGAGCACGTCGTTCTGGATCGTGCCGGTGAGCCGCTCGTGGGCGACCCCCTGCTCCTCGGCGGCCACCACGTAGAGGGCCAGCACCGGCAGCACGGCGCCGTTCATGGTCATCGAGACGCTCATCCGGTCCAGCGGGATGCCGTCGAACAGCTGGCGCATGTCGAGGATGGAGTCGATCGCGACCCCGGCCATGCCGACGTCGCCTGCCACCCGTGGGTTGTCGGAGTCGTAGCCGCGGTGGGTGGCCAGGTCGAAGGCGATCGACAGGCCCTTCTGGCCGGCGGCGAGGTTGCGCCGGTAGAACGCGTTGGAGTCCGCGGCGGTGGAGAACCCGGCGTACTGCCGGATCGTCCACGGCTGGTTGACGTACATCGTCGGGTAGGGACCGCGCAGGAACGGCGGGTGACCGGGGTAGGAGTCGAGGAAGTCCAGCCCGTCGAGGTCGGCCGCCGTGTACAGCGGCGCGACCTCGATCCCCTCGGGCGTGGTCCAGGTCGCCTCCTGCGGGGGACGGCCGACCGCGGCGGCGAACTGCTCGGCCCAGCGCAGCGGGTCGGCCGAGGACGGGCCCGGGCCCAGGTCGAGCCGGGTGAAGTCGGGACCGGACGTCGGGCTCAACGGACCACCTCCAGCGCGGCCAGGGCCGCATCGAGCGCCGCCACCGCGTCGCCGCCCAGCACCAGGTAGTCGTCCACACCGGCTGCGTCGAGGTCGGCACGCAGCGCGCCGGGGTCACCGGCCAGGTAGAGCCGGGACGGCTGTGCCGACGCCAGCGCCCGCGCCACCTCGACGGCCTCGGTGGCGTACCGGTCGTTGCTGCCGACGATGCAGGCCAGGCGGGCACCGCTGGCGGTGAAGGCCGCCGCCGCGTCGGCGGCCGTGAGGGTGCCGGCCTCGACGGCCCGGATCCCTCCGGCCGCGAACACGTTGGTGGCGAAGCTCGCCCGGGCCGTGTGCTCGGCCAGCGGTCCGAGCGCGGCGACGAACACGCTGGGGCGCCCGAGGACGGCGGCGCGGTCCCGCAGCGCCTCGAACGGCTCGGCGTAGGGGTGCAGGCGCAGCCCGCCACCGGGAGCGCCCGTGTCGACCGCGGCCGGAACCGGCTCGTCGAGCAGCGGGAACTCGCTGACGCCTGTGATCGGCTGGGTGCGACGTGCCACCCGGGCGGCTCGGGCGGCTCGGGTCTGCTCGAGCCAGCCGGCCACCAGACCCGAGTCGAGCGCGGTGGCCATGCCCCCGCCAGCCTCGATCTGCTGGAACCTGGCCCAGGCGCGCTCCGCCAGGCCGCGGGTGAGGTCCTCGACGAACCACGACCCGCCGGCCGGGTCGATGACCCGGCCGAGGTGGGACTCCTCGACCAGGATCGTCTGGGTGTTGCGGGCCAGTCGGCGAGCCAGGTCGGCGGCGGCGTGGCTGGGCTGGCGCCGCAGGTCGTGCGGCAGCGCCGTCACTGCGTCGGCGCCGCCCACCCCGGCGGCGAACACGGCCACGGTGTTGCGCAGCAGGTTCACCCACACGTCGTGGCGGGTGAGCATGGCCCGCGAGGTGACGGCGTGCTGTCTCATCGCCCCGGCCCGCCCGCTGGCTCCCCAAGCCTGCGCGACCCGGGCCCAGGCCAGCCGCGCGGCGCGCAGCTTGGCGACGGTCGGGAACTGTGCGTCGGTCGCCGCCAGCCTGAACTCCACCTGCTCGAGCGCGGCGTCGACGTCGAGCCCCGCCTCGACGAGTGCGCGCACATAGGCCACCCCGGTGGCCAGGGCGGCGGCGACCTCGTCGGCCTCCGAGGCCCCGGCGTCGTGGTAGGGGGTGGCGTCGGCGACCAGGGCGCGGACGGCTCCACCGCTGTCGGCCACGGTGCCGGCCGCTCGCGTCGCGGCGGCCAGCCCGTCGCTGACCGCTGCGGTCGAGCCGGTGACGGCAGCAGCACCTAGAGGGTCGAAGCCCAGGCAGCCGTGCTGATCGTCCCGGGGCAGGGCACGGTCGGCCCACACCGCCGCCAGCGCCTGCGCGGCCGCGGCCGGGTCGTCGGCCTGCAGCACCAGGGCCACCATCTCGAGCTGGACCCCCACGAGCAGGTCGGCCACGGACCGCGCCGTGACCGTCGAGCCTCGCAGGTCCAGCCACAGCGACGTGGCGCCGTTGGCCAGCTCGTCGAGCGCGGCGGCGTTCGGGTCTGGGTCGCTGGCGGCGACCCGGGCACGCACGTCCCAGCCCGAGGGCAGCGTGCCGGCGGCGGTGGCGGCCCGCACGAACGGCTGCTGGCCGGGCAGGGACGGCGGCGGGACCGCGGAGGTGGCCGCGGTGTAGAGCGGCCGAAGCACCAGTCCGTCGTCGGTCGAGGTCGTGAGCACCGTGGTGAACAGGCGCTCGAGCCGTTCGGGGGTGAGGTCCTTGCCGCGGGCCAGCACGGCGTCCACGCTCGCCCGCCACCGCTCGGCGGTGATGGGCGGGAACTCCGAGGCAAGGCGCAGCGGCGCGTCGTCGGCAGCCACAGGGGTCATGATTGCCTGCCCGGCTGCGGCCGGAAAGCCGTGGGGTCCGTGTGGTTCGCCACGAGGTGGCTGCGACCAGGCCCGTCGCGCCGGCCGATCGGTGGCACGATGTGCGGCCGTGGGACGGATCGACACGGTGCAGCGCTACGCGTGGCTGTCGATCGCGGTGGCCGTGGTCACCATCGCGCTCAAGGGCGGCGCGGCGTGGCTCACCGGATCGGTCGGCCTGCTGTCCGACGCACTGGAGTCGACGGTGAACCTGGTCGCGGCGGTGGTGGCGCTGGCGGCGCTGCGGGCCGCGGCGCGTCCGCCCGACGACAGCCACCACTTCGGCCGGGGGAAGGCCGAGTACGTGTCCGCCGCCATCGAGGGCGGGATGATCCTCGTCGCTGCCGGGGTGATCCTCTGGACGGCGCTGCAGCGCCTGCTCGACCCCCAGCCTGTCGAGCAGGCGGGCATCGGCCTGGCCATCATCGCGGTGGCGACGGTGCTCAACCTGGCGGTCGGGCTCACGCTCATCCGGGCCGGCCGGGCGCACCGCTCGATCACCCTGGAGGCCGACGGACGGCACCTTCTCACCGACGTGTGGACATCGGTCGGAGTCCTCGTCGGCGTCGGCCTGGTCGCAGTCACCGGGCTCGACTGGCTCGACCCGGTGGTGGCGCTCACGGTGGGCGTGAACATCCTGGTGACCGGCTGGCGCCTCGTCCGCCGCTCGGGGGCGGGTCTGCTCGATGTGGCCCTGCCGCCGGCCGACCGGGCGGTGATCGAGGAGGTGGTGGCCGGCTACCGCGCCCGGGGGATCGAGTTCCACGCCCTGCGCAGCCGGGAGTCGGGCCGGTACCGCTTCGTCTACGTGCACGTGCTGGTGCCCGGGGACTGGACCGTCGTGCAGGGCCACGACCTGTGCGAGGAGTTCGAGCGCGACATCGCCCACGCGCTGCCGGGCACGACGACCTTCACCCATCTCGAGCCGGCCGACGACCCGTCGTCCTACGCCGACCAGCAGCTCGGGGACGCCCGTTTCCGCAGCTGAGCTGCCGCCTCAGCCCACCGCGGGGACGACGAGTACGGGGACCTCGGTGAGCTCGAGCACGTGGCGCACCTGCGAGCCCAGACCGGGAGTGGCGCTTCGGCTGTGCTGGCCCGAGCGCCCCAGCACCACCAGGTCGGCGCGCCAGCGGCGGGTCTCGGCCAGCACCTGGGCGGCGGCGCCGCCACGCAGCGTCGCCGTCGTCACCGGCACGCCGCGGGTGCGGGCGAGGGCCTCCACGTGCCCGAGGACGGCGCTCAGCCCGCCGCCGCGTCGCTGGTGAGCCGCGGCCACCTGCTCGGCCTGCGCCGAAGGTCCGGCGAGCGCCACGTCCAGGCCGCCGTCGGCGAGCACGGTCACCACCCGCAGCTCGGCACGCCAGCCAGCGCAGAGGTCGACCGCCAGCCGGGCCGCTGCCAGCCCCGGCGGGGAGTCGTCGACCGCGACCAGCACCCGTCTCATCGTCACCGCCATCCCCCCTGTCGGGACGCGGCCCACCGCAGCCGCACCCCCTCCTCGCGCTCCTGCTGCTCCAGTGCCTCCACCAGGGCCGCCTGTGCTGCGTCCAGGCGCGGCAGCCACCGCTCCCGCAGCGCCCGCAGCCGTCGCCTGGTCGTGCGCACCTCGGCGTCGAGCGCCTCCAGGGCGGCCGTCGCCGCAGCGTGCTCGGCGGCCACCTGCAGCGCCCGACGGGTGGCAGCCCGAGCCTGCACCAGCGCGGCGCTGTCGGGCGTCGCGGCATCGGGGTCTGCCTCGGGCACCAGCAGGTCGGTGCGGTCCGGGTAGGTGACGCCCATCGTGGTGGCCCAGGTGAGGTGCACCTGGGCGGGCTCGCGGTCGACGGCCAGCCGCAGCCCTCGCCGGCCGGAGTGCAGGGCCGCCCGCAGCAGCCACCGTTCGGCGTCCTGGGCCGCCAGCGCCCACTCCCGGGCCGTGCGCTCGGCCTGCAGCGCGGCCCGGTCCCGCTCGGCGGCCAGGATGCGCAGCTTGGTCTCCAGCAGGTCCGACCCGCGCTCGGCCACCGCCCGCCGGTGCCTGAGCCACACCCGGCCGGGCCGGCCAGGGGGAACGCCGTGGATCGCGGTCATCGCCCTGGGTCCTCGCCCGACTCGGGCAGCCGCTGGTCGATCATCGTGGCCGGCAGCATGGTGAGCTCGCGCCTCGGCAGGCAGGCCAGCGCTGACCAGAGCCGGTCCAGCGTCTCCTCCAGCGACCGGTTCTCACCGCCGCCCTGGTGCAGCACCCCGGTGCGCAGCCGGTCGGCGAATCCGAGGTAGGCCCGGTCCGTGGCGCTGAGCGCGTCCGGCCCGACGAGGTCGGCCAGCTCCTGCGCCTGGCGGGCGCGGGCCAGCGCGGCCAGTCCTTGCGCGGCCACGTCGAGGTGGTCCGCCCGGGTGCGACCCGCGCCGGCACCCTTGCGCATCAGCCGGGACAGCGACCCGAGCAGGTCGACCGGTGGGTAGACGCCGGCGGCGTCCAGCTCCGGGGAGAGCACGACCTGCCCCTCGGTGATGTAGCCGGTGAGGTCGGGCACCGGGTGGGTGATGTCGCCGGCGGGCATGGTGAGGAAGGGCAGCACGGTGACCGAGCCGGGCAGCCCGCGGATGCGGCCGCACCGCTCGTACAGCGAGGCGAGGTCGCTGTAGAGGTAGCCGGGGTACGCCCGGCGCGCCGGGATCTCCCCCCGGGTCGCCGACACCTCCCGCAGCGCCTCGGCGTAGCTGGTCATGTCGCCCATGACCACCAGCACGTGCCTGCCCTCGGCGAAGGCGAGGTGCTCGGCCACGGTGAGGGCCAGCCGTGGGGTGAGCAGTCGCTCGATCACCGGGTCGTCGGCGAGGTTGAGCAGCGTGACCAGCTCCCCGGCCGCCGACCGCTCCTCCAGCGCGTCGCGCACTGCGGCGGCGTCGGCGTGGGTCAGCCCCATGGCGGCGAACACGACGCAGAACGGCTCCCCGCCGGCCGAGGACTGGGCCGCGACCTGGGTGGCCAGGCTGAGGTGGGGGAGCCCCGCGACGCTGAACACGGGTAGCTTCTGCCCCCGTACGAGGGTGGTGAACCCGTCCAGCGCCGACAGCCCGGTGAGGACGGGCTCCGCCGGCGGCTCGCGCAGCAGCGGGTTGATCGGCATCCCGGTGGTGGGGGCCCGGTCGGGCCCCAGCACCGGGGGCCCGCCGTCCACCGGGTCGCCCCGACCGTTGCAGACTCGACCCAGCCAGCCCGTCCCCACCGGGATGTGCAGGGGTTCCCCGCTGAACGCCACCGCGGCACGGGCCGGGTCGACCCCGTCGGTTCCCTCCAGCACCTGCAGCACGACCAGGTCGCGATCCACCTCCAGCACCAGGGCATGGCGGGTCTGCCGCCCGCCACCGGCCCCCTCCAGGTGCACCAGGGCGAACTCGTCCCAGCCCACCCCCGCCACGGGCCGCACCACCATCAGCGGGTCGCGCACGGCGGTGACCCCGGTGTGCTCGACCCGGGCCCAGCGCCCGGTCACCGGGCCCCTCCGAGCAGGGCGTCCAGACGCGCGAGCACCGCGTCCCGGCGGTCGCACACCCCGGCAACGTCGTCGGGCGCGGTCTCCTCCCGGGCCCGCACGAGCGCGGAGTAGTCCAGCTCCTCCAGCGTCGTGGCCAGCACGCCGCGGGCGGCCAGGGCGTCGGCCCGGTCGACGACCGCGAGCACCGCGTCGACGAGGGCGCAGCCCTTCTGCGGCGTGCACGACGCGTCGATGTCGCTGAGCGCGTTCTGCTGCAGCACGCCGGCGCGCAACAGCTCGGCGCCGAGCAGCACCACCCGCTCGGCTGGGGGCAGCGAGCCCACGCCGACCAGGTCGGCGAGGGCGGCCAGCCGGTCGGCCTCGGCGAGCATGCCCACCACCCGGGCGCGCCGGGCCGCCCAGCCCGGGTCGCCGTGGCGCGCGTGCCACACGGCCAGGCTCGGCGCGTCCCGGGAGAACGACCCGGTCCAGGAGACGGCCGGGTAGTGCCGGCCGTAGGCCAGGTCGCGGTCCAGCGACCACAGGCAGCGCACGAACCGCTCGGTGTTGGCGGTGACCGGTTCGGTGCGATCGCCGCCAGGGGGGGACACCGCCCCGACCACGGTGACCGACCCGGTGCCACCGCCGAGCGTGCGCACCCGCCCGGCTCGCTCGTAGAAGGCGGCGAGGCTGGAGGCGAGGTCGGCCGGGTAACCCTCCTCGGCGGGCAGGGTCCCCGACCGCGAGGCGAACTCGCGCAGCGCCTCGGCCCAGCGCGAGGTCGAGTCGGCGATGACCACCGCGTGGTAGCCCATGTCGCGGAACGCCTCGGCCACCGTGACGCCGCTGTAGATGCTGGCCTCGCGGGCCATCATCGGCATGTTCGAGGTGTTGGCCACCACCACCGTCCGGCGGGCCAGTGGGGCGCCGCTGCGCGGGTCGACGAGCTCGGCCAGGTCGGCCACCACGTCGGCCATCTCGTTGCCGCGCTCACCGCAGCCCACGTAGACGATGACGTCGGCGTCGCACCACTTGGCCACCTGCTGCAGCAGCATGGTCTTGCCGGTGCCGAAACCGCCCGGGACAGCGGCGGTGCTGCCCCGGGCGACCGGGTAGAGCAGGTCGAGCACCCGCTGCCCGGTGACCAACGCCTCGGCCTCGTCGAGCCGTTCGGCGACCGGCCGCGCGTGCCGCACCGGCCACCGCTGGGTGAGCGGGACGGCGACCGGCTCGCCGCCACGCCAGGGCAGGACCCGGGCCAGGACCGCCTCATCGGGCTGCTCCCCGGGCGGCACCACGTCGACGACCTCGCCGGCGACCCCCGGGGGCACCAGCACCCGGAACGCCACCGCGTCGTCGAGCGGCACCGTGGCCACCAGGTCGCCGGGAGCGACCCGGGCACCGACGGCCACCGTGGGCTGCACCGGCCACAGCCGGCCCGCGGACGCGGGCCGGCTCGGCGTCAGCCACGCCCCGACCCCGGAGAGGGGGCGCAGCAGCCCGTCGACCACCGAGCCGAGCAGCCCGGGCCCGACCGCAGCCACCAGCGGGGTGCCGAGGGCGGTCACCGGTGCGCCGGGGGTGAGCCCGCCGGTGTACTCGTAGGCCTGGACGGTGGCCACGCCGTCACGCAACGCCACCACCTCGCCGGGCAGCCGCCGCCGGCCGAGCTCCACCAGCTCGGCCATGGCCAGCCCGGGCAGGTCCTCGACCTCCACGAGCGGGCCCGCGACCCGGACGACACGTCCGGGCGGGGGCACCTCAGGTCGGCCCGTCACGGCTCCCACACCCGCTCGAGACGGGAGCCCAGCCTGTCGAGGACCGCCTCGGCAAGGTCGGTCAGCAGGTATCGGACCCGGCGATCGGCGGTCTCGGCGACGACACCGCCGCCCGGGTCGTCGCGCACCACGGCCTCAGGGCCCAGATCGCGATGGGCCCGGACCGCCAGCCGGTCCCGTACGACGGGTCGCAGGTCAGGCTCGTCCCACCAGCTCAGCACCGCGCCGCGGACCTGGTTGCGCGCCTGCTCGAGCGCCTCGCGCTGGGCGGTGAGCACCACCGCCCGGGCCGTGCGCCGAGCCCGGGCTCGCTGCTGCACCCGCACCGCCTCGGCGTCCCGCTCGCCCTCGCCGCGGGCGCGGTCCGTACGCACCCACGCCTGCTCGCGGGCGGCCGCGACTGCCTCGTCGGCGTCCCGGCGGGCGGCGGCGCGGGCAGCGTCGGCGTCGCGCGAGGCCTGGGCGAGCAGGGCGGAGCGCACCGGCTCCAGCGGGTCCGGGACGGCAGGGGCGGGCGCAGGCAGCAGGGTGGACGTCACGGCAGCACCGCCCGCAGCCTCGGGGTCGTCCGGGGGGTGTCGGCTGCCTCGACCGCTGCCGCAGCCTGCGGGGTGAGCAGCACCAGGACGACGTCGTCGGGCAGCACGGCCCAGGCGGCGACGGCCTCGGCCGGCGTCGCGGCCGGCCGCACCAGCACTCCCGCGAGCGACCAGCCGGCCACCCGGTGCTCCGGACCGATCACCGCCGCGTGTCCCACGGCTCACTCCTGCCCGATGAGGATGATCCCGACGATGAGGCCGTAGATGGCGATGCCCTCGGCGAGCCCGACGATCACCATGGCCCGGCCGAAGATCTCGGGCCGCTCGCTGATCGCGGCCAGAGCGGCTGCGCCGGTGTAGGCCACCCCGATGGCTGCGCCGATGCCGCAGCCCGCGACGGCGATGGCCGCCCCGAGCAGTGCGGCCGAACGGGCGCCGGAGTCGGAGGAGTCCTGCCCGTCCGTCGACGTGTCCTGGGCCGGCACGGCGACGGCGGCGGCTGCCGCCCCGGGTAGCGGGGCCTCGCCGGCCGCCACGGCCGGGCCCGTCCCGCTCGCCAGGGCGGTGGCGAGCAGCACCAGCGCCGCCAGGGCGATGCCGACGTTGAGGACGACCAGCGCGCGGACCGCGGACCGCCGGCTACTCATGGTGACCACCTCGACTCCTGCTGAGCGGTGGGGACGTGCCAGGGGCGGAACGGGCGCCCCTCGGACTCGAACACCCGGGAGAAGAGCTCGTAGTACTCCAGTCGCAGCGCCTGGATCCCGGCGACCAGTGCCTCGAAGGCGACGATCGCCAGGGTCCCGACGACGGCGAGCACGAGCGCGCCCACCACCCCCAGCGGACCCAGCTGCTGAAGCGAGGTGACGGCGTCCACGAGCAGGCTCGACAGCGCGGCGTGGGCCAGGCCGAAGGCGGCCAGCCGGGCGAAGGACACCAGGCTCGTGCCCAGGCCGATGACGGCGTCCACCAGCTCCACGGTGGCCTGCGCGGCCCCCGCGCCCCCACCTCCGGCCGCAGCGAGCAGGCCGACGAAGGTGAGCACGAGGCCCACCACGGCCACCACGACACCGGCGACCACCAGGGCGGTGGTGCCGACACCAACCCCCCAGGCGACCAGGCCGAGGCCGATGAACATCGCCACCCCGGCCAGCCCGGTGGGGGCCACGAGGGCGGCCTGCCAGCCGTGCTCCCGCCACCGGTTGACGGCACCGAGCGCGTAGGCGCCGCCGAGCAGCAGCGCTCCCACGCCGATCGCGGCCCCCAGCAGCTCCACGGGCTGCCCGAGGGGGTCGATCCAGACCGCCGGCAGCACCCCGGTCGGGCCGAAGAGCTCGCCGAACAGCACGCCGAAGAACGTGGCGGACAGGCCGGCACCGACCACGAACGGCCAGGTACGACGGAAGCGGTCGAGGCGTCGGAACCGACCGCCGCGCAGCAGCAGACCGGCGGCCACCACGAGCAGGCCGTGGCCGGCGTCGGCGAACATCATCCCGAACATGACGACGTAGGCCAGGCCCGCCACGACGGTGGGGTCGAGGTCGGCGTAAGGCACCGTCGCGTAGGTGCGCACGAGCGGGTCGAAGGACGTGCCGAGGGCGCCCCGCGACCGCAGCAGCGTGGGTGGGTCGGTGCCGCGGGGCAGGGGCAGGGGCACCACCGCTGCACCGAGCGGGGTGAGGCGGTCCTGCACGGCTGCGAGGTCGTGGCCCGGGACCCAGCCGGTCAGGGCTGCCACCGAGCCCCGGTGCACGGCGTCGGTGGTGACCCCGGCCAGGGCGACCTCGCCCGCCAGCAGGGCGGCCACCCGCTCGGCGGGCTCGGTTCGCTCCAGGTCGTCGAGGTCGGGTGGGTCGACGCGAAGCAGCGGGGCGACCTCGGGCAGGTTCAGCCGCGCCAGCCGCCGATCGGCGTCGCCGGGAGCCGTCTCGGCGGCGTCGCTGACCCGGTCCAGCTCGACGACGCCGGTGTCGGCCACCGTGACGAGCGCGTGCCGCCAGGTGCGCTGCGGCGCCACCAGCGCCACCCGCTGCATGCGGACCGGTTCGAGGGTCTCACGCCAGGGCATCGAAGGGCTCCCGCGCGTGCGGCCCGGCCGCGGCCGCCTCGAGCGCGGCCCGGACCCGCCAGGTGTCGGCTGCCAGCACCGCCAGTGCCCCGACGACAGGGTCGCTGCCGAAGCCGGCGTGCGCCAGCATGGTGAAGCCGTCCCGCTCGACCCGTTGCCACCAGGCTCCTTCGGCACGCCACAGGTCCTGCGGGTGAGCGACCTCGGCCAGCGGCCAGCACGCCTCGGGGTCCAGTGCGGCTGCCAGCTCCGGCAGCGTGGTGGCTGTGGACCAGGTCGACCCGAGGACGGGCTCGCCGAGACGGACGACCTCCGCGGGCACGGCGCGGCCGGCGACCACTCGCTCGCGGGCCGCCAGCAGCGCGGCCGCGCCGGCAGCCCAGGCGCGCGCCTGCGGGACGGCCGAGGCCACCCGCGCGGCCCACGACATCCGCATCGCGAGCCGGATCGTTCGGACCCCCTCGCCCCCGGGGTCGCCCCAGGCGGAGGCGGTGAGCACCTCGCGCACCTCCCGGGTGCTCGCGGTGCGCACCAGCCGAGGCCAGGCGGTGGCGAAGGAGCCGAGCCGGAAGGGCGGCTCGGCCGGGTCGCCGCGGAGCGTCTGCAGGTGCTCGTCGGTGTTGGCGACCTCGAAGCCGGCGGCCAGGGCCCGCAGCGCCGGGGTGCCCGAGCGCGGCACCCAGCCGCCGAGCACCCGCAGGTGCCACAGCAGGGCCGCCGCCGAGCCGTGCTGTGCCGCCGCCAGGTCGTCCAGGGCTCGCACGTCGTGGCCGTAGGGGGTGTCGGCCAGGGCTGCGACCGCGTCGGAAACGGAGCCGGCAGCAGCCAGCGCGCGCGCTCCAGCCGCGCCGACGCGACGTCGGGCCAGCGCCCGCGCCCGCACCGACGCGGCCACCCACGCGGCGCTCACGCCAGCCCCAGCTCGGCCCGTGCGGCCGCTAGCACCTCGGCGACCACCTCGGGTCGCACCCGTTCGGCGTGTGCACGCACCCGCTCGGCCTGCTGCTGCGCCGCAGCCAGGGCCTGCGCGGTCTCGGCATCGGCCAGGGCGGCGACCCGGGCGGCCGCCTCCCGACGCGCGGCGTCGGCGTCCCGGTCCGCCTGGGCGAGCAGCGCGCGGCAGAGCGCGGCCGCGTCCGCGCGGATCGCCTCGGCGTCGGCTGCTCCGGCGTCCCTGATCCGCGCAGCCTCGGCCTCGGTGGCGTCCAGCTGCTCGAAGAGGGCGGCCAGCTCGGCCTCCCGCTCGGCGACGCGGTCGGCCGGCACCCCGGCACCGGCCGCTGCTCCCGGGGTGCCGCTCGCGCGGAAGCGTTCGAGGAAACCGCGCGCTGCCGGCATGTCGCGCTCCCCACGGCACCCGGCACCCGGCTGGCACCGGGACGACCCTGAGGCCACTGTCCGGCGGCACGAGCGCGGCCGCGAGGGCCGGAACACCCCGGAGCCGACGGGACCTTGGTCCCGAGCCGGACGAATCGGCCGGACGGTCGCCGGTCAGGCCGGAGTGAGGGCCACCACCATCGCGTCGCGGAGCACGTCGACGTCGGGTGCGTGCTCGGCGTCCCCGCTGATGCCGATGCACAGGGTTCCGTCGTGCGAGACGATGCCGACGATCACCCTCAGGTGGCCGTCCACGGGGATGAGCGGGTAGGCCAGCGGCATCCGGCGGCCGGCGACGTAGAGCGGGAACGGTGCCCCCGGCACGTTGGTGACCAGGGTGTCGGCCATGGCGCCGGGCACCCAGCGGCCATGGGTGACCACCGCCTCCTGGACCGGGGCGGGCACGAGGGCGTCGGCCAGGGCGAGCAGGGCTGCGCCCACCGCAGGGGTGCCCACCTGCTTCTGCCAGGTCGTGGTGCGGGCCACCGCGCGCACCCGGTCGTCGAAGTCCATCGGGCCCAGCGGGAGCTCGACCCAGGTGGCGCTGACCTTGTTCTCCAGGTCGTGGTCGGCGGCACCGCGCTGGGAGACGGGGATGACGCAGCGCAGCACCCGCCCGGCCACGGGTTCACCGCGATCGCGCAGCAGTGCGGAGAATCCCACCGCCACAGCCGCGAGCAGCACGTCGTTGACCGACAGCCCGAGCCGGCGGGCCACCCCCTGGGCGTCGCACAGCCGGGCGGTACCGGCGCACCAGCGGCGTCGAGCCGACAGCGGCCCGGTGAGCGAGCCACCCGGTCGTGGCGCGAGGTCGGCGGCCAGCCGGGCCGCCTCGGGCAGGTGCCGCACCGTGGCCACGACCTCGCCCATGGCAGCCCCCACGGTGGCGCGGGCCGCCTTCAGGGTGGAGCGAGGAGCCTCGGGGGGCTGGTCGTGGGCGTTGGGCCGAAGCTGCGCGAGCACGTCGGCCATCCGCCGGCTGCCGTCGGGGGTGACGTCGAGCAGCTCGCCGAGCATGGCCTGGGCGCCCTGACCGTCGGCGATGGCGTGGTGCCAGCGCCACAGCAGCACCCAGCGGCCATCGGGCAGGCCGCGGCCCACGGCGATCTCCCACAGCGGCCGGCTCTTGTCGAGAGGCTGCTCCATCACCGCCGAGACGAAGTCCTCGAGGCTCGCCGGGCTCGCCGCGAGCCGGCGGGAGCGGACGTGGACGCGCAGGTCGACCTCGCCACCGTCGCGCCACCGCGGCCGGCGTAGTCCGTGCTCGCCGTCGACGACCCAGCGCAGGCTGGGCATGGCGGGGAGCCGCTGGGCCACCAGCGACCGCAGCTCGGCCACCGGCGGCGGCGGCCCTTCGAGCACGCACACCAGGCCCGTCGCGATCGACGGCCCGGTCTCCAGCTCGAGCCAGGCGACGTCGAGGGCGCGCAGTCGGGCCACCGGCCTAGACCACCACGGTCCAGGGCGTCACGCGATACCCGGTGACCAAGCCGGCCTGCACGTAGGGGTCGGCCCGGGCGTAGGCCTCCACCTGGGCGGGGGGCACGTCGGCGAACACGAGCAGGGCCCCGACCGGAGGTGACCCGACGGCACCGACGTTGACCAGCTCGCCACGGCGGCGCGCGTCGCGCGCGTGCTCGAGGTGAGCGGGACGGAAGGGGTCCCGCCGCTCCAGCACGTCGGCCACGTAGTCGTAGGTCAGCACCTGGTACGTACCCGGTTCAAGGGCGGGGACCGTCATGACCGCATGCCTACACCCTCGCTAGGCTCGTAGGTGCTCGTCTGCGAAGGAGGGCTCGCCGTGGCAGCCGCAGTGCCGTCAGGCCGGGACGACCTCGGCCGGCTCATCGTCGCGTCGTCCGCAGAGGTCGACGAGAAGCCCTGGAAGCCGCTGGGGGACCTGCCGGGAGTCACTCACAAGGTGCTCTGGCGGTCCGGGGACGTCGTCCTGGGCCTGATCCACCTGGAGCCGGGTGCGCAGAACCCGGCGCACGTGCACCAGGGCGCCCACCACCACATCCTGCTCACCCAGGGCTCGGCCACCATGATCGGCCGCCCGCTGGACGCCGGGTCGTACGTCTACGTGCCTCCCGGCGTCCCGCACGAGGTGGTGGACGTCGGCCCCGAAGGCTGCACGTTCTTCTACACCTACCGGCCGGTGGAGGTCCCGGCCCGCCCGGCCGGCTCGCCGCTGGACGAGGAGTGGGGCGCCGCCGCCGGCTGAGGTGCCCCTGGTGGCCGTCGTCAACCTGGTGACCTCGTTCTGTGGCAGCAGTGGGAGGCCGGTCCGCCGACACCGGCCGCGCGAGTAGCGTCGGGGCCGCCGACGCGCACCCGGCGGGCGGCCGACGGGAGGAGACGGCGGATGGCTGAGTGGTTCGGGGTCCGCTGCATCGTCGCGCACCCGGAGAGCAGCTACGAGGAGCGCATCACCCTCTGGCAGGCCGACTCGTTCGACGAGGCGGTGGCGATGGCCGAGGCCGACGCCGAGGCCTACGCCGAGGACAGCGGGGCGACGTTCCTGGGGTTTGCCCAGGCGTTCGTGATGGCGGAGGCACCCGGCCACGGCTCGGAGGTGTTCTGCCTCGAGCGAGAGAGCGAGCTCGAGCCCGACGAGTACCTCGACGCCTTCTTCGACACCGGCGCCGAGCGTGAGGCGTCCCTCGACGAGACCGGTTGACCCGGCGCCC
>Ga0209594_1000150_pt1 | contig 52848 bp, 51 predicted proteins | sample AshMeaCrysSpring_FD_184126 | JGI IMG/M metagenome (GOLD analysis project Ga0209594, IMG submission 184126) | Groundwater microbial communities from Big Spring, Nevada to study Microbial Dark Matter (Phase II) - Ash Meadows Crystal Spring... | ecosystem: Environmental > Aquatic > Deep subsurface... | reverse complement strand
GTCGGTGTAGCCGTGGAAGCGCAAGTGCAGCTCGGTGAGCCGGGCCACGTCGTCGACCACGTGGTTGGGGTAGCGCAGCGCACCCAGCCGGCGCCTGACCATTCGGGCTCCGACCACCTCGTGGTGGTGGAAGGACACCCCTCCTCCCGGCTCGAACCGCCGGGTGCGCGGCTTGCCGATGTCGTGGAGCAGCGCTGCGAGCCGCACGACGAGGTCGGGCCCGCCGTCGGGCAGCCGAGGCTCCAGCGCGATGGCTTGGTCGAGCACCGTGAGCGAGTGCTCGTAGACGTCCTTGTGCCGGTGGTGCTCGTCGATCTCCAGCCGCAGCGCCGGCAGCTCGGGGACAACGTGGTCGGCCAGGCCCGACTGCACGAGCAGGCCCAGCCCTCGCCGAGGCGCGCCCGCCAGCAGAAGACGGCTCAGCTCCTCGCGCACCCGTTCGGCCGAGACGATGCCGATCCGGTCCGCCATGGAGGCCATCGCGGCCTGCACCGCCGGATCCACCGTGAACCCCAGCTGGGCCGCGAACCGGGCCGCCCGCATCATCCGCAACGGGTCGTCGCTGAACGACTCCTCGGGCGTGCCGGGGGTACGCAGCACGCCGGCGGCGAGGTCGTCGACCCCCCCGAACGGATCCACGAACACCGGCTGCGGCACCCGCACCGCCATGGCGTTGACGGTGAAGTCCCGGCGGCGCAGGTCGCCCTCCAGGCTGTCGCCATAGGCCACGTCAGGCTTGCGCGAGGACGGGTCGTAGCGTTCGGATCGGTAGGTCGTGATCTCGAGGATGTGCCCGTCCTTGCGGGCCGCGATGGTGCCGTAGGCCTGCCCGACCGTCCAGATCGCATCGGCCCACCCCGCTAGCAGGGCCGTGGTCTGCTCCGGGCGCGCCGAGGTGGCGAAGTCCAGGTCCTCGTCGGGCCGGTCGAGCAGCGCGTCGCGTACCCAGCCACCGACGACGGCCAGCTCGTGCCCGGCCGAAGCGAACAGCTCGCCCACCTCGGTGAGCAGCGGCGCGACCCTCAGCAGATGCCGGGCCGCCCGGGTTCGAGCGGTGGCCGCGCTGAACGAACCCGCCCCCACGTCCGTCGCTGCCCGCTGCGTGGTCACAGGACACCAGGGTAGGGCGGTCGCGGCACTACCCTTCGCTGCATGCCCCGCACGTCCCGGCGCCTGCCCGTGGTGCGGGAGGTGTCGGCCGGTGGTCTGGTGGTGGACGACGCCGCGCACCCGACGTCCGGCGTGCTCATCGCCCATCGCGTGCGCACCGGGCTGGCCTGGACCCTGCCCAAGGGGCACCTCGAGCCCGGTGAGAGCGACCGGGATGCCGCCGTCCGGGAGGTGCAGGAGGAGACCGGCCTGTCGGCGCGCATCGTTGCGCGACTGGGCACCGTCGACTACTGGTTCGTGCACGACGAGCGGCGGATCCACAAGTGGGTGCACCACTTCGTCCTCGCCGACCCCTCCGGCGAGCTGTCAGCCCACGACGTCGAGGTGGCCGACGTGGCCTGGGTGCCGCTGCAGGAGATGGCCGGTCGGCTGCGCTTCGACGACGAGAAGGCATTGGTGGCCCAGCTGTCCACGGTCCTCGCGGCCGAGTCGTGACCCCGGTGCCGGCGACACGCCGAGCCGGACGGACCCAGGCGGGGGGCCTTCTCGTCGCGGTCGTCGCCGCGGTGGTGCTGGTGCTCGCCGCCCTCCCGGTCCCCGCCGTCGGGCCCACGCTGCAGGTCCCCGGTGACGACGAGGTCGCTGTCGCGACCCTCACGGGGGTGGACCCGGCGTTCGTCGAGGACCCGGACGACGTCATCACGCTGCGCGGAGTCGTGCGCAACGTCAGCTCGCAGCCGCTGGTCGACCCGCTTCCCGCACTACGGCTGAGCCGGGACGCGCTGCAGAGCAGCGAGGACCTCGAGCTGGTCGAGCAGAACCCGTTGTTCCGCTACGGCCGCGCCTTCTACGACTACTCCTCCCCGCTGGACTCGTTGCCGCCGGGCGGGCAGGCGAGCTTCGAGCTGCAGGTACCCCTCGGCTCGCTCGTCCCCTCCCCCGGGGTCTACGTCGTCGGCGTCGACGTGCTGGCCACACTGCCCAGCGGGCCTCGGGTGTTCGTGGCGTCCGCCCGCACCACGGTGCCCGTGCAGGTGACCACGACCACCCCGGTGCCCACAGCCCTGATCTGGCCCCTGGCGGCCCAGCCGTCGCTGCTGCCCAGCGGGTCGTTGCTGGACGACCGGCTGGCGGCGCAGATCGCTCCGGGCGGTCGGCTGGAGAGCCTCGTCCGCGCCGGCACGCAGGCTCCGGTGACCTGGGTCGTCGACCCCGACCTGCTCGCCACCGTCGACGCCATGGCCGACGGCTACTCGACGATCGTCCCCCCCGCACCGGGCGAAGGGGCCGACGCCGCGGCGGGCTTCCGCGCGCTGCTGGGCTCGGCGATCGCACCGACCTCGGACGTCCGACGGGTGCCCACGGCCGATCCCGACGCCGGCGGGATGCTCGCCTCGGGCCTGGACGCCTCCCGGGTCCAACGGACTCTGTCGGTACCACCGGGAACGAACGTGTCCGCCGTCGTCGCAGACCAGACCCCCGCGCTCACCCACCTGGTGGGCGCGGGGGTGGACCTGGCGACGCTCGAGACGCACCGGGACGCCGGTGTCGTCGGCGTGCTCGTCGACCCGGAGGTGCTACGGCCTGCCGGGACCGACCAGGGCACCGCGGAGCCCGGTCCGGGCCCGCTGGCCCCGCTCGCCGACGTCCCCGGCCTCCTCGCGATCCAGGCCCGCACGGTCGGGACGGCCTCGGCCACCGGTGCCGCACCAGCACTGGCAGCTCGCCAGCGCCTGCTCGCCGAGACCGCCATCGCCGTCGGTGAGGGCAGCGGCCCCTTGGTGCTGGCTCCCCCGTTGCGCTGGGAGGCCACCGCCGGGGTCGCCGCTGCCGTGGTCACGGCCTGGCAGCAGGCACCCTGGGTGCGGCCGGTCGGGCTGAGTGAGCTACCGCCCTCGCCGCTCCCGGTCCAGCTGGCCGGCACCGCCCCGGCGCCGCAACCGCTCGACCCGGCCGTCGTCGCGGCAGTGGACCAAGTCGAGGCCGACCTGGTGAGGGTGGCGCCGCTGTTCCCCGCCGCGCCGGTCAGTGGCGAGGCGCTGCTGGCCGCTCAGGCGCGTGCGTTCTCCTCCGCCTGGGGGCCCGACCCGGCGGGCGCGCTGGCCTACGTGGCTGCACTCGGTGCGGGGCTGGCCGACGCCGAGAGCCGGGTCAGCCTGGTGCTCTCGCCCACGATCACCCTGTCCAGCCGGTCCGGCCGGTTCCCGGTCACGCTGGTCAACTCCTCGGCTGCCGACGTGCTCGTCGGCGTCTCGTTCAGCAGCCAGAACACCTCCCGGCTGCGGGTGGCCGACATCCCTCCCACCCTGCTGGCGGCCGGGGAGAAGCGCACCGTCGACGCCACCGCGCTGGCCACCGCCAACGGCCGGGTGGTGGTCAGCGCCCAGCTCGTCACCTCGCAGGCCCAGCCGGTGGGCGTCCCGACGACCACGATCATCGACGTCACCGACGTCGGTGCCCTCGGCTGGGCGGTCGTCGGCGCTGGTGGGCTGCTCATGGCGGCAGCCGTGGTCCGCGCCCGGCGGCGCCGTCGACGGGGGGACGCGGTCCGACCGGCGGCCCCGGCCGGGGCCCAGGTGCGCCAGTGAGCGCCGACGCCCCCCGCGGGCGAGACCGGGTCGGTCGGGCCACGGCTGTGATGGCCGCGGGCACCGTCGTGTCGCGTGCCACCGGGTTCGTGCGCGCGGCGATGATCGCGGCAACGCTCGGGCTCGCGCTGACCGCCGACATGTTCTCGGTCGCCGACGCGCTCCCGGCAGCGATGTACACCATCGTCGCCGGCGGCATCCTCAACGCCGTCCTCGTGCCGCAGCTGGTGCGCGCGATGAGCCGGGACGCCGACGGCGGTGTCGCCTATGCCCAGCGGTTGGCCAGCGCCGTCCTGCTGGTTCTGGCCGTGGCCACCACCCTGCTCGTCGTCGCCGCCCCCTGGGTGATCAGGCTCTACGTGAGCAACCGCTTCGCGACCCCCCAGCTGCAGCCTCAGCTCGACATGATCGTCGCGTTGGCCCGCTTCACCCTGATCCAGGTGTTCTTCTACGGCCTCTACACCCTGCTCGGGCAGATGCTGAACGCCCGTGGCCGCTTCGGGCCGATGATGTTCGCACCGGTGCTCAACAACGTCGTCGCGATCGCTGTGTTCGGCACCTTCTTGGTCGTCTACGGCCCCATGGACCCCGAGGCCGGCGTCTACACGACGGCCGAGGTCGTCTGGTTCGGGCTGGGGACGACCCTCGGCGTCGCCGCGCAGGCACTCGTGCTGCTGCCGGTGCTGCGCCGCACCGGGCTGCGGCTGCGGCTACGCCGCGACCTGCGCGGCGTCGGGCTCGGAAAGGCGTTCCGCCTCGGTGCCTGGACCGTCGGGCTCATCTGTCTCATGCAGCTGACCCAGGTCGTGGTGGTACGGCTGGCCACCGCTGCCTCCGCACAGACCGCTGGATCGCCACTGGCCGACTCCGCCGGAGGCATCGCCGTCTACAACAGCGCGTTCCTCATCACGATGGTGCCGCACTCGATCCTCACCGTCTCCCTGGCCACGGCGATGCTGCCCGACCTGAGCCGCCAGGCCGCCGCCGGCCAGGCCGCGGTGGTGCGCCGTCGGGTCGGGGCGGCGCTGCGGGCGATCATGGCGATCATCGTGCCGATGGCCGGCCTGCTGGTGGCCCTGGCCGGTCCGCTGACCTCCCTGCTGTTCGGCTACGGGGCCGCCCGGCCCAGCACCGACCTGCTGGCGCTCACCCTCGTCGCGTTCATGCCCGGCCTGGTGGCCTTCAGCCTGACCTACCTGGTGCAGCGGGCCTTCTACGCGCAGGAGGACACGCGCACCCCGTTCGCCGTCCAGCTGGTCGTCTCGACGGTGCAGGTGGCCGTGTCCCTGGCCGTCGTGCCGATGGTCGACCCGCGGCTGGTGGCGACGACCTTGGCCGCGGCCTGGTCGCTGGCAACCTTGACAGGGGCGGTCGTCAGTCTGCTGCTGCTCCAACGCCGGCTCGGCTCGCTGCAGCTGCCCAGGCTGGGGGGCTTCCTGCTCGTCGTCGTCGTGGCCGCGCTACCGGGGACGCTGCTCGTGCTGCGCGCCACCGCGGGTGCCACCGACGTGTGGGGCTCTGGGCCGCTCGGAGCCCTGGTCGTCTGTGCCGCCGGCGCCCTCGTCGCGGGTACCTCGTACCTGCTGGTGGCGTGGCTGCTGCGGGTGGGCCCGGTGCGCGACGGCGTCACCTGGGTGAGGACGGGCGGGTGGCGTCGAGCGGACGGCTGACGCCGCACGCCGTCCAGCGGGCCTACCATGAACCCGGCGGCCGGACGGACGGGAGGCGAGCACTCGGTGCGAGTTCACCCTGGTGACCGCATCGACGGGCGCTACGTCGTGTACGAGCAGACCGACGAGAACTGGGGGGTCTGCGGCTGGCGGGCCCACGACCAGGTGCTGGGTCGGGACGTGCTGCTCACCACCTTCCATCCGGAGGACCCACGGGCACCCGCCCTGGTCGAGGCGGCCCGCGCGGCCTCCCGCGTGCACGACCATCGGTTCGTGCGGATCCTCGACGCGCAGGTGCTCGTCCCCACCGGCTTCCTGGTGCGCGAGTGGGTCGGTGGTCGCACCCTCGCTGACCTGCTCGCGAGCGGGCCGTTGCCGGAGCCGGCCGCGGTCGCCGTCGCCAAGGACGTGGCCGAGGCAGTGTCGGCCGCGCACGCCGAGGACCTGGCCCACTTGTGCCTCGACCCGTCCACGGTGGTGCTCACCGAGGACGGCGCGGTGCGCATCCGTGGACTGGGTACGGCGGCGGTGCTGCGCGGCGTGCAGCCCGGCCCCGAAGGAGCGGCGCGCGACGACACAGCCGGCGTCGGCAGGGTGCTGTACGCCGCCCTCACCGCCCGCGCTGTGGCCACGGGCCCCACGACGCCGGAGACGGACCTCCCGCTGGCACCGGGTGCGGGGGCGGCACCACCCGCCCCGCGGCAGGTCCGCGCCGGCGTCTCCCCTCTGCTGGACGCCATCACCGTCCGCGCGCTCGGTACCACCCGCAGCCACCGCTTCCCACCCTTCCAGTCACCGCGGGAGGTGGCCCGCGCCCTGGACAAGGTGAGCAGGCAGAGCCCGGCGCCTGTCCCCGTGCTCGCCGCGGTGGGGCATGACGTGGACGGAGGCGTTCTCGACCCTGCGGTGGTCGCCCCCCGCCCTGGTCCGGTGCGTCCGGCCCTCGACCCGTTGCCCGGTGCCACGGCGGCCCCCGAACCGCTCGCCCTCGACCGCCCAGCGGCCGCGCCGACCGGTCCGGTGCGGACGGGGTCGTCGGGGTGGCTGCGCGCGGCGGGCCTGCTCGCCGCCGTCGCCCTGCTGGCCGGTGCCGTGCTGCTCGGCGTCGAGCTGCTGGCAACCAACCGCGTCCCCGACCCCGCGGCACCCGCGGCAACCGGCGCCACCGACCCGACGAGCCCGGCGCCGACGGGCAGTGCCGAGCTGGCCGCCCAGCTGCAGGTCGTGGCTTCGCGCGACTACGACCCCCTCGGCAACGGCTCGGAGAACGCCGAGGACACGCGGCTGGCCATCGATGGCGACCCGGCCACCGCCTGGCTCACCCAGACCTACTTCGACCCGCTGGAACGCCAGAAGGACGGGGTCGGGCTGCTGCTCGACCTCGGCCGGGCGGCCGAGGTGGGCGGCGTGGCACTGACCCTGGTCGGCGAGACCAGCGACGTCGAGGTGCTCGTCGCGCCCGGTGCCGTCGCTCCGCCGGCGACGCCGGGCGCGTTCGTCCCACTCGCCTCGGCGTCCGGCGTCGGCACCTCGGCGGTGCTGACCGGAACCCCGCAGCAGACCCAGTACGTGCTCGTCTGGTTCACCCGGCTGCCCGCCGTCGACGACGGGTGGCGTGGCGGGGTGAGCGACGTGCAGGTCACCGGGTGAGAGCCGTGGGCGGCAGGTCGCGCCGTCCACGTCCCGCCGAGGGCGCTGCGCTCGACGACGCAGCGCTGCTCGCCGCGCACGTCGCCGGCTCGCCGGACGCCTTCGCCACGCTCGTCGCGCGGCACCAGGACCGCCTCTGGGCGGTGGCCCTGCGCACCGTCCGCGACCCCGACGACGCAGCGGACGTGCTGCAGGACGCCCTCGTCAAGGCGTACCGCGCCGCGGGTGGCTACCGAGGAGAGGCGGCGGTGACGACCTGGCTGCACCGCATCGTGGTCACCACCGCCCTGGACCTGCTGCGCCGGCATCAGCCGGTGCTGCTCGAGCCCGTCGAGGTCCCCGACCCCGTCGACGCGGTCTCCGGTACAGAGGTGGCCCTGGACGTCGAGCAGGCGCTGTCGGCCCTGCCGCCCGAGCAGCGTGCCGCTGTGGTGCTGGTCGACCTGCAGGGCTTCGGCGTCGACGAGGCGGCCCAGGTGCTCGGTTGCCCTGCCGGCACGGTGAAGAGCCGCTGCTTTCGTGGCAGAGCCCGGCTGGCCGCCCTGCTCGGCGACTACGACCCGACGCCGCGGAACCAGCAGCCTGCCTCGCACGTCGAACAGTCGAAGGCATCGACGCGCCACGAGGGGGAGCCGTGAGCGAGCCGCTCACCCATCCGGACGACCTCGACCTCGCCTGGCCCGGCCCGGAGGAGTGCGCGCACCTGGAGCAGTGCCCGCGCTGCCGGCAGCGGTCGGTCGACGTTGCGGCGGTGCAGCAGCAGGCGCGGCTCGCCCTTGCGCCGCTGGCCGGACCGATACCCGTGCCACCGGTGGTCGCCCGTCGGGTGGCCGCAGCTCTGGCCGCTACGGGTTCCGGCCGCGCCCCTGGCGCCCTCCCGTCGGGTCCCTCGCGGTGGCTGCTCGCCGCTGCGGCGGCGGCCGTGGTCGTGCTGGCTGCTGCGGTGGTCGTGCCTCGTGTCGGCGGGGGCGGCGACACCAGCGTGCTCCAGGCCGAGGGTCAGGACAGCGCCGAGCGGGTCGGGTCGGCGGCCGGGTCGCAGCCGCCGTCCGACCAGCCGGCCCCGTCCGACCAGCCGGCCCTGGCCGACCAGCCGGCTCCAGGTGTGCAGCTGGCCCCGGGAGTCCCGCCGCTGCCGCAGGTGCTGCTCGCGCGCGCCGACGAGATCGACGGCCGGGATCCGTCTCCTCCCGGGTGCGGTGAGGCCCTGGCGAGCGCGGTGCAGGCCACGGTGGTCGCGGCCGCCGACCCGGCCTCGCCGGACGTGAACGGTGTGCTCGTCGTGCTGACCGTGCCGACCGGCGACCCCGGACGCCAGGCCTGGTGGCTGCCGACCTGCCAGGCAGGCCCCGACCAGGCCCTGGGAGCGTCGGGCGTGCGGTGAGACGCCGGCCACCGGGGGCCGGGGGAATGCCCACCGCCTACGATCGGTTCAGCCCTTCGGCGCGCCCTGCGCTCCGTCCGTCTGGACCGAGCGCACCGACGGGCGCGGCAGCGAACCAGCAGAGAGGCCTCGTCGGTGGCGAATGTTCGTGACGTCGTGATCATCGGTTCCGGTCCGGCCGGCTACACCGCCGCCGTCTATGCCGCCCGTGCCCGGCTCGCTCCGGTGCTGCTCGAGGGCTCGGTCACCGCCGGCGGTGCCCTGATGAACACCACCGAGGTGGAGAACTACCCCGGGTACGCCGACGGGATCCTGGGCCCTGACCTGATGGACCAGATGCGCCGGCAGGCCGAGCGCTTCGGTGCCGAGCTCGTCACCGACGACGCCGTCGAGGTCGCGCTCGATGGGCCGGTCAAGACCGTCGTGGACGGCACGGGGCGCAGCTACCACGCCCGCACCGTCATTCTCGCGATGGGCTCGGGCTACCGGGAGCTGGGGCTGCCGGACGAGAAGCGCCTGTCCGGCCACGGCGTCTCCTGGTGCGCCACCTGCGACGGCTTCTTCTTCCGCGACCAGGAGATCGCCGTGGTCGGCGGGGGTGACTCGGCGATGGAGGAGGCAACGTTCCTGACCCGCTTCGCCAATCGGGTGCACGTCATCCACCGGCGGGACAGTCTGCGGGCGTCCAAGGTGATGCAGGAGCGGGCCCTCGCCGACCCCAAGATCACCTTCCAGTGGAACTCGCTGGTCACGGGAGTCGAGGGGGACGACAAGGTGACGGGCGTGCGGCTGACCGACAGGATCGACGGCCGGGAGCGCATCCTGCCGGTCACCGGCCTGTTCATCGCCATCGGGCACGACCCACGCAGCGACCTCGTGCGCGGCCAGGTGGCCCTCGACGAGGAGGGCTACGTGCTCGTCGACGCACCGTCCACCCGCACCAACCTGCCTGGCGTGTTCGCCGCCGGGGACCTCGTCGACCACACCTACCGGCAGGCGATCACCGCTGCCGGGACGGGCTGCGCCGCGGCGCTCGACGCCGAGCGTTACCTCGCCCTGCTCGACCAGCACTCCGCCCCCGACCCCGCCATCGCCGTCTAGGAGGACGACGCCCATGACCGTGACCCCGGTGACAGACGCTGACTTCGTCGAGACCGTCCTTCAGTCCGACAAGCCCGTCGTGGTCGACTTCTGGGCCGAGTGGTGCGGCCCCTGCCGGATGGTGTCGCCCATCTTGGACGAGCTGTCCACCGAGCACGGCGAACGCATCCGCTTCGTCAAGCTCAACGTCGACGAGAACCCGCAGACCGCCGCCTCGTACCGGATCACCTCGATCCCGACGCTCAACGTCTACTCCGGCGGGCAGGTGGTCAAGCAGATCATCGGTGCCCGGCCGAAGTCGGCGATCCTCGGCGAGCTCTCCGCCTACCTGGACTGATTCGGGACATCCAGCTCGCCGACACGCCATCGGGCTCCTCGGCACTGGCCGTGGTCTGGGAGAACAGCCGGGCCGTCGGCTGGCGAGGCCGTGGCGTCCTCACCGACGAACAGATCGCAGCCGAGAAGGCCGAGCTGCTCGGTAGCTGAGGCCTCGGCTGAAGGAGCCGGCGGGGGGCGCCCCTAGGATGGCCCGCGCGCCTACCCTTCCGACAGCCGAGGACATGCCTGACGCCGAGCTGACGCCGATCCGTCCCGGGGAGCACCACCCCGCGGTCCGGGAGGTTCGGCGCAAGCTGCGGTCGGTGGGGGTGCTGCCCACGGACGAGCCGACCGACCCCGACTGGTACGACCCGCAGACCGAGCAGGCGGTGCGGCACTTCCAGCAGGAGCGCGGCCTCGTGGCCAACGGCGTCGTCGACGCCACCACCTACCGGGTGCTCGACGAGGCGCGATGGAGGCTCGGCGACCGGCTGCTCTACCCGCAGCCGACCCGGGCGATGACCGGCGACGACGTCGGCCAGCTGCAGCGTCGCCTGGCCGAGCTCGGCTTCGACGTCGGCCGCATCGACGGCGTCTACGGCGCACGGACCGTTGCGGCCGTTCGCGAGCTGCAGCGCAACGTGGGCCTACCCCCCGACGGCACGTGCGGGCCGGCCACCTTCAAGGCGCTGGCGCGGCTCGCGCCGTTGGTCACCGGCGGGCAGCCCGATGCGCTGCGGGCCCGGGAGCTGCTGCGTCAGGCCGGCCCGCAGCTGTCGGGCAAGCGCGTGGTCATCGACCCCGGGCACGGTGGGGACGACCCGGGTGTGCGGGCGAACGGCCTGGTCGAGGCCGAGCTCACCGCCGACCTCGCGGCCCGGATCGAGGGACGCCTGGCCGCCACCGGTGTGCAGGTGTGGCTGACACGCGGGCCGTCGGTCACCGGCACCGTGACCGACGCCGACCGGGCCCGGGTGGCGAACACCACCGCTGCCGACGTCGTCCTGTCGCTGCACACCGACGGGTCCAGATCGGCGACGCCGCACGGCGTGGCCACCTACTACTACGGACGCGACGAGGCCACCTCGAGCGCGCTCGGTGAGCAGCTCGCCTCGCTGGTCCAGCGCGAGATCGTCGCCCGCACCGACCTGCTCGACTGCCGTTGCCACCCCAAGACCTGGGAGCTGCTGCGCAGCACCCGGATGCCCGCGGTGCGCGTCGACATCGGCTACCTCACCAACCGCCAGGACGCAGCCCGGCTTGCGGACCCCGCGTTCCGTGACACCCTCGCCGAGGCCGTGGTCGTGGCCCTGCAGCGGCTCTACCTGCCGGTGGACGCCGACCCGCAGACGGGCTCGCTGAGCCTCGCCGACATCCGGGGCGCTGGGCTCGTCCGCTGACGGGCGCGGTCAGGCCCGCAGCACCGCCCGGTGCGGGCCGACCGCCGTCGTGCCCCGCGGCGGGGTGGGGGCGACGTAGCTGATGCCCTCGGGCACCTGCCGGCGGCGCAGCAGCCCCCCGAGCGCGCCGAGCAGCACCCCGAGGACGGTGGCCACCAACCCCCACAGCATCATCCGCAGCACACCGTCATGGTACGAGCGGTGGCCCCCGTACGCTTGCCCCGCGTGAACGACCCGAGCCTGGGGAGGTCGCTGCGACAGGGGTCGCGTCTCGACCACTACGTCGACCGGTACGCCGAGCGCACTCACGGCATGACCGCGTCCCAGATCAGGGCCCTGTTCGCGGTCGCCTCCCGGCCCGAGGTGGTGTCACTCGCCGGCGGCATGCCGACGATCTCCAGCCTCCCACTTGACGTCATCGGGGCCCAGGTCGCCGACCTGGTACGAGAGGACGGCCAGGTGGCACTGCAGTACGGCTCGGGGCAGGGCGACCCCCAGCTGCGCGAGCAGATCACCGAGGTGATGTCGACGGTCGGCATCAACGGGCATCCAGACGACGTCGTGGTGACCGTCGGCTCCCAGCAGGGGCTCGACCTGGTCACCCGCATCTTCGTCGACCCCGGCGACACCGTGCTGGTGGAGGCCCCGTCCTACGTCGGTGCGCTGTCGACGTTCCGCTCCTACCAGGCCTCGGTGCATCACGTGGCGATGGACGAGCACGGCCTGCGTCCCGACGCCCTGGCCGAGGCGGTCGCTGCGTGCGAGGCCGCGGGTTCCCGGCCGACGTTCCTGTACACCATCCCGAGCTTCCACAACCCCGCCGGCGTCACCCAGACCGCCCAGCGCCGCAAGGAGGTGCTCGAGGTGGCCGACCGGGCCGACCTGCTGGTGATCGAGGACGACCCCTACGGCCTGCTCGGCTTCTCCGGAGATCCTCCGCGGGCGATCCGGGCCGACGCCGACGACAGGGTGATCTACCTGGGGTCCTTCTCCAAGACCTTCGCCCCTGGGCTGCGCGTCGGCTGGGTGCTGGCACCGCACGCCGTGCGGGAGAAGCTGGTGCTCGCGGCCGAGGCGTCGGTGCTGTGCCCGCCGGCGCTCACACAGCTCGTGGTCTCGCGCTACCTCAGCCGGTACGACTGGATGGGCCAGGTGAGGGTCTTCCGCGACCTGTACCGCGAGCGCCGCGACGCCATGCTCGACGCCCTGGACGACCAGTTCCCCCCAGGGTGCTCGTGGACGGTGCCCGCGGGCGGCTTCTACGTGTGGCTGACACTGCCCGAAGGGCTGGACAGCCAGGCCATGCTCCCCCGCGCAGTGACCGAGCGCGTCGCCTACGTGCCGGGTACCGCGTTCTACGCCGACGGCTACGGCAGCCGGGAGATGCGCCTGTCCTACTGCTACCCGACCCCGGAGCGGATCCGTGAGGGCGTGCGCCGGCTCGCCGGCGTGGTCGAGTCCGAGCTCGACCTGGTGCGCACGTTCGGCCCCGGGCACCTGTCCGGCCGCGCCGGCCTCGGGCTGCCCGCCCCTGACCTCGCCTGACCACCGGAGGACCGACATGACCGATCTGGGTCGCATCGTGGTGCTGGCCGGCGGCCTGTCCCACGAGCGGGACATCTCGCTGCGCTCGGGGGGGCGGGTGGCCGACGCGCTGCGCGACCTCGGCCTCGACGTGCTGGTGCGCGACGCGGACGCCTCGTTCGTCCACGACGCCCGGCAGGACCCGCCGGCGGTCGTGCTGCCACTGCTGCACGGGGCGCAGGGCGAGGACGGATCGCTGCCCGCCGTGCTCGACCTGCTGGGGCTGCCCTTCGTCGGCACCACGGCCGCCGGTGCCCGCGCGGCGTTCGACAAGCCGACGGCAGCCACGATCGTCGGGTCGGCAGGTCTCGCGGTGCCCGCCGGGGTGGTGCTGCCGCATGCCGCGTTCCGCGACCTGGGAGCCGACGCCCTGCTGCGCGGCGTGGTCAGCGCCCTCGGCCTGCCGCTGGTGGTGAAGCCGGCGCGCGGCGGGTCGGCGCTGGGCTGCTCGGTCGTCCGGGACGCCTCCGAGCTGCCCTCCGCCATGGTCGGCTGCTTCGCCTACGGCGAGGACGCGCTGCTGCAGCAGCAGGTGCAGGGCAGCGAGGTGGCGGTGTCCGTGGTCGAGGACGAGCGAGGCCCCGTCGCGCTACCACCGGTGGAGATCGTCCCCGACGGGGACTTCTACGACTACCAGGCCCGCTACACCGCCGGGGCGACCGAGTTCTTCGTCCCCGCCCGGCTGACCGACGAGGTGGCCGCGGCGGCCGGCGCGGCCGCACTCACCGCGCACGCCGCGCTGGGCCTGCGGGACCTGTCGCGCACCGACCTGGTCGTGGACAGCCAGGGCACCCCGTGGTTCCTCGAGGTCAACGTTGCGCCCGGAATGACCGAGACGTCGCTTTTTCCTCTTGCGGTGGAGGGGTCCGGGCAGGACCTCGGCACGGTGCTCCTGGACCTGCTGCGCGCCGCCGCGTCCCGCGGGGAGGTCAGGGCAGCAGTGCGTTGACGATCCGGTCGAAGTCCTCGACGGAGGCGAACTCGATCGTCAGCCGCCCCTTCGTGCGCCCGACGTCCACCCGCACCCGGGTGTCCAGCCGCTCGGCCAGCGCGTCGGCGCGGTCGATGAGGTGCTCGGGCACGATCGGTCGCGTCCGGGGGGACCGTGGCCGCGAGGTCGGCGGGCCGGCGACGACCTCCTCCACGGTGCGCACCGAGAGCCCCTCGGCGACGATGCGCTGGGCGAGCTCCTCCTGGGCCAACGGGTCATCCAGGGCCAGCAGGGCCCGGGCGTGCCCAGCCGAGAGCACCCCGGCGGCCACCCTGCGCTGCACGAGCGGCGGCAGTCGCAGCAGCCGGATGGTGTTGGAGACCTGTGGCCGGGAGCGGCCGATGCGACGGGCGAGCTCTTCCTGCGTGCAGCCGAACTCGTCCAGCAGTTGGGCGTAGGCGGCAGCCTCCTCCAAGGGGTTGAGCTGGGCCCGGTGCAGGTTCTCCAGCAGGGCGTCGCGCAGCATCTGCTCGTCCGCGGTCTCGCGCACCAGCGCCGGGATCGTGGCCAGCCCGGCTTCGCGTGCCGCGCGCCAGCGCCGCTCCCCCACGACGAGCTCGAACCGGGCGGCGGTCCCACTCCCGGCAGGCCGCACGACCACCGGCTGGAGAACTCCGACCTCGCGCAGCGAGAAGGCCAGCTCGGACAGGTCGTCCGGGTCGAACACCTGGCGGGGCTGGCGCTGGTTGGGCTCGATGTCGTCCAGCGCCACCTCGAGCAGGCGCAGACCGGCGACCGGAGCGAGGTCGGCCCCGTGCTGCTGGGACGCCGGACCGACCGGTCCCGGCGTGAAGTAGGCGTCCAGCGGGCCCCCGGCTGCTACCGGGGTGGGGGGGATCAGGGCGGCCAGCCCCCGGCCGAGGCCCCGGCGCCGCTCTGCCGTGCTCTCACTCATGCGGACTCCTTCACGACCTCGCTGTTGCGGCGCGCGATGTCGCGTGCCGCCTCGAGGTAGGACAACGACCCCGGGGACCCGGGTGCATAGGTGTGCACGGTCTGGCCGTAGCCGGGAGCCTCGCTCAGCCGCACCGAGCGGGGCACGACCGTCGGTAGCACCACGCCCGGCCCGAAGTGGCCGCGCACCTCGTCGGCGACCTGGGCCGACAGGCGGGTGCGACTGTCGTACATCGTCAGCAGCACCGTCGAGACGACCAGCTGCGGGTTGAGCCCGCGGCGCACGAGGTCGATCGTGCTCAGCAGCTGCGAGAGGCCCTCCAGGGCGTAGTACTCGCACTGGATCGGGATCAGCACCTCCATGCCCGCCGCCAGGGCGTTGACCGTGAGCAGGCCGAGGGTCGGGGGGCAGTCCAGGAACACGTAGTCGACGGGGTGCTCGTGCAGGTGGGCCGCGAGCGCGTCGCGCAGCAGCAGCTCTCGGCGCTGGCGGCTCACCAGCTCGATGTCGGCGCCGGCCAGGTCGATCGTGGACGGCACGCCGGACAGGTTCGGTACGTCGGGGCAGGCCTGCACGGCGTCGGCCAGCGGCAGGCCCTCGACGAGCACGTCGTAGGTGCCGGCCACCTCGCTGTGGTGGGGAAGGCCGAGGGCGGTGGACGCGTTGCCCTGGGGGTCCATGTCCACGACGAGAACCCGGGCGCCGTGCAGCGCCAGCCCAGCCGCCACGTTCACCGCGCTCGTGGTCTTGCCCACCCCCCCCTTCTGGTTGGCCACCACGACCACCCGGGGCCGGCTGGGCAACGGCAGCGGCTCGCGCAGCAGCCGCCGGGCCCGCACCGAGGCAGCCGCAGCACGAGCCAGTGGCAGGTCGTCGTCGCCGTCGAGGGGCTCGCCCGCCAGGGCTGCCGCCGTCGGCACCCCCGTCAGCCCTCCGACGCGTTGCCACACCGATGTTTCACGTGAAACCTCGTCGTCCGCGTCCAGCTCCTGACCCTCGTCATCCCTGGCGAGGTCGGAGCCCGCGGAGTCCGTGGGTTGCGGTGGCCATCCCAGCCCGGCACCGTCCTCGTCCTGCTCGGCGGGCCAACCCAGCCCCTGGTCACGCTCCATGGTCACCTCCGCGTCCGGCTATTGTCGCTCGCCCACTCGCCGCCGTCCGGCAACGACGACCACCGCGCGCGTCGGCTCGTCCTCGCCGGCGACGCGGTACTCCTCCACCGCCACGCTGCTCGCGCCGGCGGCGTCCAACGCCGTGGCCGCCGCGTCCACCTCGCGCTCGGCGGAGCGGCCCTTGAGCGCCACGAGCCGTCCACCGGGTCGCAACGCGGGCAGGGCCAGTGGCACCAGCCGGGACAGGGGTGCGACGGCCCTGGCGACGATGACATCCACCGCAGCCGGGGCCAGGTCCTCCCCCCGACCTCGCACGACGCGCACACCCAGACCGAGGTCGGCAACCACCTCGGACAAGAAGGTGGACCGGCGCAGCAGCGGCTCGAGCAGCGTCATCCGAAGGTCGGGGCGGGCCAGCGACAGCGGGATCCCTGGCAACCCCGCTCCGGAGCCGAGGTCGACCACGCTCGCGTCGACCGGGATGGCAGGAGCGACGGCGGCGCTGTTGAGCACATGTCGAACCCAGATGCGATCGACCTCACGCGGGCCGAGCAGGCCCCGCTGCACCCCGGCGCCGGCGAGCCAGGCCACGTAGTCGACCGCGAGCGGCAGCAGTCCGCCGAAGACCTCGGCGGCTGCGGCGGGAGGTTCGGGAGGCAGGGCGGGTTCGCTGGACGTCACGGCCGTTTCACGTGAAACATCCGTGCGGGCCACGGTGCGGCCACGACGCGGCGGTGGGACACCGTCAGGACGAGCGGACGACCACGCGGCGCGACGGCTCCTCGCCTTCGGACTCGCTCGCGAGCCCCTCCGCCGCGACCGTGTCGTGCACGACCTTGCGCTCGAAGGGTGTCATCGGCTCGAGCACCAGGTCCTCGCCCGAGGTCCGCACCTGCTCGACCGCGGCCCGCGCGAGCTCGGCGAGCTGCTCCCGCCGGCGGGCCCGGTGCCCGGCGACGTCGAGCATGAGCCGGCTGCGCTCCCCCGTGCCCTGCGCCACTGCGAGTCGGGTCAGCTCCTGCAACGCGTCGAGCACCTCGCCGTCCCTTCCGACGAGGGCATCCAGAGCCCCCGGGTCGTGTGGGTCGGCCACGATCGAGACGCTCGCGCGGCTGCCCTCCACGTCCAGGTCGATGTCGCCGTCGAGGTCGAGGACGTCGAGCAGGCCCTCGAGGTAGTCCGCGGCGATGTCGGCCTCCCGCTCGAGGTCGGCCACTCCCGGTTCGGTGTGGACGGCATCGGCGTTGCCGGCCGACACGTCGGTGCCGGCTGCATCGGTGTGTGCGCGGGTGAGGTCGGCGTCGGTCACTGCTGGGCTCCGGCTACTTCTTCTTGCGCTGGCTACGGGTCGTGCGCTTGGGCTGCTGGCGGCCCTGCGGCTTGAGGGGGCTGGGCTCGGCCACCACGACGGTGGGAGCCGCCTCGACCGCGGCCGCCGTCCCGTCGCGCCGGGCCTTCGCCTCCCGGCGCCGGCGCAGGTTCTCCTCAGCCTTGCTCCCCGGTGCAGGCATCCGCCGGATGACGTAGAACTGCTGGCCCATCGTCCAGATGTTGCTGGTGAGCCAGTACAGCACCACCCCGAGGGGGAAGGCGTAGCCGGAGAACAGGAACATCAGCGGCAGCACGTAGAGCAGGATCTTCTGCTGCTGCGCGAAGGGCCCCTCGAGCGCCGCCTTGGGCATGTTCTGGCGCATGAGCTGGCGCTGGGTGAAGAACGTGGTGGCAGTCATGAGCACGACCATCACCGCAGCGATGATGCGGGTGGTGGCCCCATTGGGGTAGTCGTAGGCGGTCGCGAACGAGGCGGCCAGCGGCGCGCCGAAGATGGTCGACTGGGACAGCGACTCGAACAGGTCGGGGTACTGCCCGAAGGCCCCGTACGCCTCGCCGCTCGCGATGCCGTTGAGGGTGTGGAACAGGACGAAGAAGACCGGGGCCTGGGCGAGGATCGGCAGGCACGAGGAGAACGGGTTGGTCCCCGTCTCCTTGTAGAGAGCCATCATCTCCTGGCTCAGTCGCTCACGGTCGTGACCGTACTTCTTCTGCAGCTCGCGCATCTGCGGCTGGATGAGCTGCATGTTGCGCATGGACTTGATCTGCCGAACGAACAGCGGGATGAGCAGGATGCGCACGACCACGACGAGGCCCACGATCGACAGCGCCCAGGCGGCGCCGCTGTCCTCCGGCAGCACCAGGCTGAACAGCCAGTGCCAGCCGACCATGATCCATGACACGAGCCAGTACAGGGGCGCGAGCAGGGTCTCCAGGTCGAACGTGGACACGTGGCGATCAGACTCCTTCGCGCGCGGGGCGGCTGTCGCCCAGGTCAGGCGCCGGCTCGTCACCCCGGTCGATCGTGTCGCAGCCCGGGCTGCGACCCCACCAACGGTAGTCGTCCTTCAGGGGCACCCGGTCCACCCCGCCGGGGGTCCAGGGGTGGCAGCGGGCGAGGCGACGGGTGGCGAGCCAGCTGCCCTTGACCGCTCCGTGCCTGCTCACGGCGTCGACGGCGTACTGGGAGCAGCTGGGGTAGTACCGGCACGAGGCAGGCAGCAAGGGGCTCACCAGCCGCTGGTAGGCACGGATGAGCTGGACGAGCAGGGCAGCCATCGCCATCACCCCCCGGTCCGCACGGCTCGCTCGCACCGGACGAGCTGACGGTCGAGGTCGGACCCCAGCTCGGCCGACGCGGCACCGGCAGCCGCTGGGGTGACCCGCACGACGACGCTGGACCCCGGCTGGAGCCCGGAGAGGCGCTGGGCCAGCAGGTGCCGCAGCCGGCGCTGGACCCGGTGGCGGGTGACTGCGTCGCCGACGGCCCTGCTCACCGCGATACCGACCAGTGCGGGCGTGGCCGGGTCGGTGCCAGGGGACGCCGGCAGGACGTGGAGCAGCACGAGTGGACCACGGGCCGCCCGGCCGCGTCGCATCGTCCGCGCGAAGTCGTCGGACCGGCGCATGCGATGCCGGGCAGGGAGCATGCGCTCAGGCCGACAGGCGGGCGCGACCCTTGGACCGCCGGGACTTCAGCACCGAGCGACCGGCCCGGGTTCGCATCCGCACGCGGAAGCCGTGCGTCTTGGCCCGCTTGCGGTTGTTCGGCTGGAAGGTGCGCTTCACGTCGGGGCTCCACGGTGTGGTCGGTAGGGCCTGCCGTCACCACACGACCCACACGTCGTCAGGCGTACCCAGCAGGGATGAGTCAGGGTACGTGAGCGCTGATCAGCGGGTCAAACGCGAGCCCGGCTGGTGGACGTCAACGTCCCGTGGGGCGCCTCACACGGAAACGGGTCCGAGAAGTCCTGTTCGTCCTGTGGACAACTGTTGTCCCCGCCCCTCCTCCGCTGTAGCGTCGGGCACCCTGCACCCGGAGCCTGCTCGTCGGGTCCAGGGACGGCCGGCCCCGACCTGGCGGCTGGGACAACGATGTGGTGTGGCGTCACCTCGCCATCCCCAGGTTGTGGACAACGGTGTGGACGGGGGACGGGGTGACGGAGTCGGTCCCGCGGGGCGAGGACGACCAGGGTGGTCAGGGCGCCTCTTCGCTGACGATGGCCGAGGTCAACCTGCTGTGGGACGAGGTCGTGGCCGACGTCGGCGCCGACCTCGGCCCGGCTGTGCTCGCCTTCATCGCCCAGACCCGGCCGGTGGCCATGGTCAACGGCACGGTCGTGGCCGTGACCAGTAGTGAGTACGCCAAGAGCCAGCTCGAGCGGCGGGCCCAGGCCATGCTGGTGCATGCGATGTCGCGTCGGCTCGGCAGCAGCGTGGGCATCGTGGTCGAGGTGGTCGACGCCGGGGTGCCCGGGCAGCCCACCTCCGCGGCCGACACCCGTCCTGCACCAGCCGCGCTCACCGGACTGGCACCCGCCGGCACCTCCACGACCGGGACCTCCACGACCGGGACCTCCACCGGCGGGACCGGTTCGGTCGGGGCCGGGACGGGCGGGGCCGACCAGGGCGTCCCCCCCGAGTACCGCCCGCAGCACGCCGTGCCCGTGGTACCCGCGCGCCGTGACGGCGAGGCCACCGCCCTCAACCCGCGGTACACCTTCGAACGATTCGTGATCGGGGCGAGCAACAGGTTCGCCCACGCGGCGGCCGCTGCCGTCGGAGAGGCTCCCGGCAAGGCCTACAACCCGCTGCTCATCTACGGGGGGTCCGGCCTCGGCAAGACCCACCTGCTGCACGCGATCGGCCACTACACGGTCGAGGTCTACGCGGGCACCCGGGTGCGCTATGTGTCCAGCGAGGAGTTCACCAACGACTTCATCAACTCCATCCGCGACGACCGCGCGCACGCGTTCCACCGCCGCTACCGCGACGTCGACGTGCTGCTCATCGACGACATCCAGTTCCTCGAGGGCAAGATCCAGACGCAGGAGGAGTTCTTCCACACCTTCAACGCGCTGCACAACGCCAACAAGCAGATCGTCATCACCTCCGACCGGCCCCCCAAGGACTTCGCTGAGCTCGAGGACCGGCTGCGCAACAGGTTCACCTGGGGACTGATCACCGACATCCAGCCACCCGACCTGGAGACCCGCATCGCGATCCTGTCGAAGAAGGCCGCGGCCGACCGGCTGGCCGTCCCTCTCGACGTGCTCACGTTCATCGCCAGCCGCATCGACACGAACATCCGGGAGCTGGAGGGAGCGTTGGTGCGGGTCACGGCCTTCGCGAGCCTCAACAGGCAGCCCGTCGACCTCGCCCTCGCCGAGGTCGTCCTCAAGGACCTCGTCCCGACCGAAAGGGCCCCAGACATCAGCTCGGCGACGATCATCGCGCAGACGGCGTCCTACTTCTCGCTGTCCATCGACGACCTGCTCGGCACCAGCCGCAGCCGGACCCTGGTGACTGCGCGACAGATCGCGATGTATCTGTGCCGCGAGCTGACCGACCTGTCCCTCCCCAAGATCGGCCAGGAGTTCGGTGGCCGCGACCACACCACCGTCATGCACGCCGATCGCAAGATCCGCACCCTGATGGCCGAGCGGCGCTCGGTCTACAACCAGGTCACCGAGCTGACCAACCGCATCCGGCAGAGCTCGAGGCAGCAGTGAGCGCTGTGCCGCACCGGACCACGCCCTCCGAGCGGGCTCTGGCGGGCTGGTCCCCGCCTGTGGACAGGGTGAGGACGGACGCCGCTCCGCCGGCGCTGTCCACCGTCCGCCGCCCGGTGTCCACCGCCTCGGCCTTCGTCGTCCCCAGCTCGTCCACCCGTCGACACAGCCCTGACCTGCTGCTTCGGTACTCGTCCCCGGTGTCCCCAGCGCCTACGACGACGAAGGGACTGCTGTTTGACACGGCGCTGTGCTCGTGGTGGGGGACAGGTCGTGTGGAAAGATCGAGACCAACGGCCGGACGACGACCGTCGGCCGGGATCGGCCGGTGACGAGAGGTGCGCTGGTGAAGTTCCGCATCGACCGCGACGTGCTCGCCGACGGTGTCGGCTGGGCGGCGCGCACGCTGCCCAGCCGACCGACCCTGCCCGTGCTCGCGGCGCTGAGGCTGGATGCGGGCGAGGACACCCTGCGTGTCGCCGGCTACGACCACGAGGTGTTCGGTGAGGTGACCGTGCCCGCCGAGGTGGCCGATGCCGGGGTTGCGCTCGTGTCCGGCCGGCTGCTGGCCGACATCGTGCGCTCGTTGCCGTCGCGCCCGGTCGACATGGTCTGCGAGGCGGGCAAGGTCTCGGTGACCTGCGGGTCGTCCCGCTTCACTCTGCAGTCGCTGCCGGTGGAGGAGTACCCGTCGCTGCCCGACCTGCCGGAGACGGTCGGCCGAGTCCCCGGCGCGCTGCTGGCCGAGGCGGTCTCACAGGTGGCGGTGGCGTCGGGACGTGACGACATGCTCCCCGTGCTCACCGGCATCCGCATCGAGATCGACGGCGACCTGCTCACCCTGGCCGCGACCGATCGGTACCGGCTCGCCGTGCGCGAGCTGCCCTGGCAGCCGGCGCGGCCAGGGACATCGGCGGTCGCCCTGGTGCCTGCCCGGTCGCTCGCGGAGACCGCCCGGTCGCTTGGCCACGACGACGTCGAGATCGGCCTGGGCGCCAGTGGGCTGCTCGGGCTGGCGACCCCCGACCGGCGTAGCACCGCCCGGCTCATCGACGGCGAGTTCCCGAAGTACCGCACGCTCTTCCCCAGCGAGTCGAGCACGATCGCCCGGGTCGATACCGCCGCGTTGGTGGAGTCGGTCAAGCGGGTCTCGCTGGTGGCCGACCGCAACTCTCCGGTGCGGCTCACCTTCGGGCCGGACGAGGTGACCCTGGAGGCCTCCAGCGGGGACGACGCGCAGGCTTCGGAGTCGCTGCCGGCCCAGGTCACGGGCGAGGGACTGACCATCGGCTTCAACCCGGGCTACTTCCTGGACGGCCTGGGGGCGATCGACGCGCCGACAGCCGTCCTGGCCTTCACCCAGCCGGCCCGCCCTGCCGTGCTGCAGGGCGCCGACGACCTCGACGCGCCGCCGGACCCCGACTACCGCTATCTGCTCATGCCGGTGCGGCTGGCGGGGTAGCCGTACCTGCCGACGCCCATGCACGTCGCCGCGCTCTCGCTGCGGGACTTCCGCTCCTACGCCGCGCTCGACCTGGGTCTCCAGCCGGGTGTGAGCGTGCTGCTTGGTTCCAACGGCCAGGGCAAGACCAACCTCGTCGAGGCCGTGCAGTACCTCGCGACCTTCAGCAGCCATCGGGTGGCCACTGACGCTCCACTGCTGCGGGCAGGGTGCGCGGCCGCGCACGTGGCCGCCCGGGTGGTGGCCGCGGAGCGGTCGCTGCTGCTCGAGGTCGACCTGGTCGCGGGCGGGGCGAACCGGGCGCGAGTGAATCGGGCCCCGGTTCGCGGCGGCCGCGAGCTGGTGGGCCTGCTGCGGACGGTGCTGTTCGCCCCCGAGGACCTGGCAGTGGTCAAGGGGGACCCGTCGGAGCGCCGCCGCTTCCTCGACCAGCTGCTGGTGGTGCGGCGGCCCCGGCTGGCCGGGGTGCGGGCCGACTACGACCGCGTCCTCAAGCAGCGCACCGCCCTGCTGCGATCGGCGGCCCAGCTGCGCCGGCAGGGGGGCCGGGACCCCGCTGGGCTGGGCACGCTGGACGTGTGGGACAGCCACCTCGCTCGCACCGGCAGCGAGCTGGTCGCTGCCCGGGTCGAGCTGGTCGAGGCGCTCCGCCCGCTCGTCCGCGACGCGTACGCCGCCCTGGCCCCCGGGGCGCCTGCGGTCGAGCTGACCTACCGGTCGCGAGCCGGCGTCGATGCTCTGCCCGACGACCGCGAGGCCTGGGAGGCAGCGCTGCTGTCCGCTCTGAGTGAGGCCCGCTCGGAGGAGATCGACCGTGGCCAGTGCCTGGTGGGTCCGCATCGGGACGAGCTCGTGCTGGCCCTCGGCTCGCTGCCGGCCCGCGGGTACGCCAGCCAGGGCGAGTCGTGGTCGCTGGCCCTGGCCCTGCGGCTGGCGAGCTTCGACCTGCTGGTCGAGGAGACCGACTCACCCCCGGTGCTGCTGCTCGACGACGTGTTCGCCGAGCTCGACGACCGCCGCCGCGAGCACCTCGCTGAACGCGTCAGCGACGCTGACCAGGTGCTGGTGACGGCGGCCGTCGAGGCCGACGTGCCGTCGCTGCTGTCCGGCTCCCGGTTCATGGTGGGTGCGGGCGAGGTCAGCCGTGCCTGACCCGGCCGGCAGCGGCCCGCAGGTGACCGCGTCCCCACCGGCGGCCCGGCCGTGGTCTGCCGAGGGCACCGAGCTTGCCTGTGCCTTCGTCCGTGAGCGCACCGGGGTCACCGGCACCGTGCCGCTGCGGGCCCGACGCAGCACCCGCCGCGCCGACCTGACCGACCAGTCGTGGAGTGGCGCGGGGGCCGACCGGCGTGACCCAGCCCCGGCCGCCGCCGCGCTCGAGGAGGTGCTGGCCGAGCGTGGCTGGCAGCCGACCGTCGCCGTGCACTCGGTCACCGGTCGTTGGGCCGAGATCGTGGGCGCCGACGTGGCGGCGCACACCCGGGTGGAGGGGTTCGACGCGGGGGTGCTGCTGGTCCGGTGCGACTCCACGGCCTGGGCGACGCAGCTGCGCGCGCTCGCACCCGACCTCATGCGCCGGATGGCCGAGGAGGTCGGCGCCGGGGTGGTGCGAGAGGTTCGGGTGCTCGCTCCGACCGCCCCATCGTGGGTCCACGGACCTCGCCGGGTGAAGGGGCGCGGCCCTCGCGACACCTACGGCTGATCACGCACGTCAGAGGGTAGAATCGGGACGTCGTCAGTCCCTGGGTCCCCGGAGGTCTCCGCCCGTGTCGCATGCCCCGGTGCAGGCCCCCGACAGCAGCACCGGCAACGGCGTGGATGGCTCGGCCACTACTCCTGCGACGGAGTACGACGCGTCGGCCATCACCGTGCTCGAGGGTCTCGAGGCGGTGCGCAAGAGGCCTGGCATGTACATCGGCTCCACCGGTGAGCGCGGGCTGCACCACCTCGTCTACGAGGTCGTCGACAACGCCGTGGACGAGGCCCTGGCGGGGTACTGCACCTGCATCGAGATCGACCTGCTCGAGGACGGCGGCGTGCGCGTGCGCGACGACGGCCGTGGCATCCCGGTGGACGAGCACCCGGTGGAGAAGCGGCCGGCGGTGGAGGTCGTGCTCACCGTGCTGCACGCCGGCGGCAAGTTCGGTGGAGGCGGGTACAAGGTCTCCGGAGGGCTGCACGGCGTGGGGGTGTCGGTCGTCAACGCCCTCTCCGAGCGGCTCGAGGTGCAGGTGTGTCGCGACGGCTACGCCTGGGGGCAGGCCTACCACCTCGGCGCCCCGGTCGGCCCGCTGCAGCGAGGGGAGCGCAGCGACGAGACGGGTACGACGATCACGTTCTGGGCCAGCCCGGAGATCTTCGAGACGACCACCTACTCCTTCGAGGCGCTCACCACCCGGCTGCGGGAGATGGCCTTCCTCAACCGCGGCCTCGAGATCGTTCTGCGCGACTGGCGCCCGGCCCCGGTGGACGAGGACGGCGACGAGGTGGCCGAGGCCGGGCCGGCCGAGCCGGACGAGGTCGTCGGGCCGAGGGAGGTCCGCTTCCGTTACGACGGCGGCCTGGTCGACTTCGTCACCCACCTCAACCGTGGGCGCGAGGCGGCGCACCGCAGCGTCATCGCGTTCGAGACGGAGTCCCACGGCGCCGGCATGAGCCTCGACGTGGCCATGCAGTGGAACAACAGCTTCAGCGAGTCGGTGCACACGTTCGCGAACACCATCAACACCCACGAGGGCGGGACCCACGAAGAGGGCTTCCGCGCCGCGCTCACCGGCCTGGTGAACCGCTTCGCGCGCGAGTGGGGGGTGCTGCGGGACAAGGACCCGAACCTGACCGGAGACGACGTGCGCGAAGGGCTGACCGCCATCATCAGCCTGAAGATCGCCGAGCCACAGTTCGAGGGTCAGACCAAGACCAAGCTGGGCAACACCGACGCGAAGTCCTTCGTGCAGACGGCGGTCAACGACAACCTAGGTGCCTGGCTCGAGCAGAACCCCACCGAGGGCAAGGACATCGCGCGAAAGGCGCACCAGGCCGCATCGGCCCGCATCGCCGCCCGCAAGGCTCGCGACATCGCCCGCTCCCGTAAGGGGCTGCTCGGCGGGGCCGGCTTCGGCAAGCTCGCGGACTGCCAGTCGACCGACCCGGAGGAGAGCGAGGTCTTCATCGTCGAGGGCGACTCCGCCGGCGGCTCGGCCAAGGGCGGGCGCGACCCACGCATCCAGGCGATCCTGCCGATCCGAGGCAAGATCCTCAACGTCGAGAAGGCCCGGATCGACCGCATCCTCCAGAACACCGAGGTGCAGTCGATCATCACCACGCTCGGCACCGGAGTCCACGACGACTTCGACCTGGCCAGGCTGCGCTACCACAAGATCATCCTGATGGCCGACGCCGACGTCGACGGGCAGCACATCCGCACGCTCCTGCTCACGCTGCTGTTCCGGTTCATGCGCCCGATCGTCGAGACCGGCCACGTCTACCTCGCCCAGCCGCCGCTGTACAAGATCAAGTGGTCGCAGGGCGACCCGGACCTCGCCTACAGCGACAGCGAGCGGGACGCGCTGCTGGCGGCCGGCCGGTCGGCCGGTCGCAAGCTACCGGCGGCGGCGCCCATCCAGCGCTACAAGGGCCTCGGCGAGATGAACGCCGACGAGCTGTGGGAGACCACGATGGACCCCACCCAGCGCATCCTGCTGCAGGTCAAGCTCGAGGACGCCGCCGCGGCCGACGAGGCGTTCTCCGTGCTGATGGGGGAGGACGTGGAGAGCCGGCGCGCCTTCATCCAGCGCAACGCGCGCGACGTCCGCTTCCTCGACATCTGACCGGGCTTGCCGTGCCCCCCTGCTGCGCTGACCTGCTCCGCCCGAGACCCACGACCGAGAGGCTGCGGTGACCGACACGACGCTCCCCCCCACCAGCGGGCCGGAGGGCGACGGCCCGCGAGTCCGCGACGTCGACCTGCAGACCGAGCTCGAGCGCAGCTACCTCGACTACGCCATGAGCGTCATCGTCGGACGGGCCCTGCCCGACGTCCGTGACGGCCTCAAGCCGGTGCACCGCCGGGTGCTGTACGCGATGTACGACGGCGGCTACCGACCCGACCGGGGCTTCTCCAAGTGCTCGCGCGTCGTCGGTGACGTGATGGGCCAGTACCACCCGCACGGGGACTCGGCGATCTACGACACCCTGGTGCGACTCGCCCAGCCGTGGTCGCTGCGGTACCCGCTGGTGCACGGCCAGGGCAACTTCGGTTCGCCGGGCAACGATCCGCCGGCCGCGATGCGCTACACCGAGTGCCGCCTGGCCAGCCTGGCGATGGAGATGGTGCGCGACATCGACCAGGAGACGGTCGACTTCCAGCCCAACTACGACGGCCGCGCCTCCGAGCCCACGATCCTGCCCAGCAGGTTCCCGAACCTGCTGGTCAACGGCAGTGCCGGTATCGCGGTCGGGATGGCCACCAACATCCCCCCGCACAACCTGCGGGAGGTCGCCACCGGGGTGCGCTGGGCGCTGGAGAACCCACAGGCGTCCCGTGCGGAGCTGCTCGCGGCGCTGATGGAACGCATCAGCGGGCCCGACTTCCCCACCGGTGCCCTGATCGTCGGCCGTGCCGGCATCGAGGACGCGTACCGCACCGGGCGCGGCTCGGTGACCATGCGCGCGGTCGTGGAGGTCGAGGAAGACGCCAAGGGCCGCACCTGCCTGGTGGTGACCGCGCTGCCGTACCAGGTCAACCCGGACAACCTGGCGGTCAAGATCGCTGAGCTGGTCAACGCGGGCAAGATCGGCGGTATCGCCGACATCCGCGACGACACCTCCAGCCGCACCGGGCAGAGGCTGGTGGTCGTGCTCAAGCGCGACGCCGTGCCGATGGTGGTGCGCAACAACCTGTACAAGCACACCCAGCTGCAGGACACCTTCGGCTGCAACATGGTGGCGCTGGTCGACGGCGTGCCGCGCGCGCTGTCCCTCGACGCCTTCGTCCGGCACTGGATCACCCACCAGGTCGAGGTGATCCGGCGTCGGACCGAGTTCAGGTTGCGCAAGCGGCGCGAGCGGCTGCACATCGTGCAGGCGCTGCTCAAGGCGATCGACGTCATCGACGAGGTCATCGCGCTCATCCGGGCCAGCGCGTCCGCTGCAGCCGCCCAGGTCGCCCTGATGGACTTCCTGGACATCGACGAGGTGCAGGCCCGGGCCATCCTTGACCTGCAGCTGCGTAAGCTCGCGGCACTCGAGCGCCGAGAGCTGCAGGACGAGTACGACACCCTCACGGCCGAGATCGCCGACCTCGAGGACGTCCTGGCCAGCGACGAGCGCAAGCGGAGCATCATCCGGGACGAGCTGGACGAGATCGTCGAGCGGTTCGGGGACGACCGGCGCACCCGCATCGTGCCGGCCGAGGGCGATCTGACCGACGAGGACCTGATCCCGCGCGAGGACGTCGTGGTGACCCTCACCCGGGGCGGCTACGTCAAGCGGACCCGGGCCGACCTCTACCGCTCGCAGCGCCGAGGCGGCAAGGGGGTGCGCGGGGCCGCCTTGCGCGGCGACGACGTGGTCGACCACCTGCTGGTCACCACGACGCACCACTGGCTGCTGTTCTTCACCGACCAGGGTCGGGTCTACCGCGTCAAGGCGCACCAGACGCCGGAGGCGGCTCGGGACGGCCGTGGCCAGCACGTGGCGAACCTGCTGTCGATGGCCGCGGAGGAGTCCGTGGCCCAGGTGCTCGCGGTCGAGACCTTCGAGCAGATGCCCTACCTGGTGCTGGCGACGCGCGCGGGGTACGTGAAGAAGACACCCCTCACCGCCTACGACACCCGACTGACCGGTGGCATCAAGGCGGTCGCCCTGCAGGACTGGGACGCTGTCATCGGCGCGCACCTGCTCACGGCACAGGACGAGCTGCTGCTGGTGTCGCGCAAGGGCATGGCTGTTCGCTTCCGGGCTGACGACTCCGCGTTACGTCCGATGGGCCGCGACACCCGGGGCGTGCTCGGGATGCGTTTCCGATCGGGTGATGAGCTGCTCTCGATGAGCGTCCTGCCCGCCGACCTGGACGAGGACGCCACCTTCGTGTTCATCGTCACGGACGCGGGCTTCGCCAAGCGCACCCCGGTAGCCGACTACCGGCCGCAGGGCCGCGGTGGGCTCGGGCTGAAGGCGGCGCGGCTGACGCAGGCGCGCGGTGGGCTGGTCGGCGCGGTGATCGTCGGGGACGACGACGACGTGCTGGCCATCCGCTCGTCCGGCAGCGTGACACGCAGCCCCGTGCGCGACGTGCGGGCCACCGGTCGTGACACGATGGGGGTGACCTTCGTGGACGTCGCCGCGGACGACGCCGTGGTGGCCATCAGCCGGGTGGTGGAGGACGACCTCGGTAACGGGGACGCCGTCGAGCAAGTTGGCGACGAGGCCGTCGTCGGGGAGGATGGTGAGTCGTGACGGCCAGCACCCCCCCGCCCGCGAGTGTCGGCAGGGACGACGACACCCAGGCGGTGGCCGCCGTCGGTGTCGCAGACGAGCCCACCGATGCCCGAGGCAGCGCCCCGCTGGGGGGCTCGCACCGTGCCGCTGACGTGGCCCCGACACCCGGTACGGTCGACGAGCCCACGGCGGCCGTGGCCTCCCCTGGCGCCGACGTGGTCGGCCAGCGTCCCATCACCCCTGCGGTGCGCCGAACCGGCAAGGTGCGCAAGGCGCGACTGAGGCTGCTGCGGGTCGAGCCATGGTCGGTGATGAAGTCGGCGTTCGTGCTGTCCATCGCGGTCGGCATCACCTTCGTCGTGGCGGTGGCGACCCTGTGGTCGGTCATCGACGCGGCCGGGGTGTTCGACGTCGTGGGCGGCCTCATCACCGAGTTCACCCAGTCCCCCGACTCGGTCGGGGTGGACGTCAACGACTATGTGGGCTTCACCCGCGTCGTCGGCCTGGCCACGGTGATCGCCGTGGTCAACGTGGTGCTGCTGACCGCACTGGCCACCCTTTTCGCGTTCCTGTACAACCTGTCCGCCGCCCTGCTGGGCGGGTTCGAGGTCACCCTGGCCGAGGACGACTGACCCGCACACCCCCCGCACCGACCCGCGCCACCCAGGTACCCTGGGCGCGCAGCACGGGCCTATAGCTCAGACGGTTAGAGCGCTTCCCTGATAAGGAAGAGGTCACTGGTTCAAGTCCAGTTAGGCCCACGTGGTGAAGAGACTTCTCGTCGTCGCGGTCGTCGCCGCCGGTGCGGCCTACGTCGCCTATCGGGGCTGGTCCGGGCTCCAGGAGGAGAACGACGCGTGGGCCCGCGCGACCGACCCCGTCGAACCGAGGGACCTGCGCTAGAGCGGGCTGTGGCAAGCCCGGGCAGGGGGACGTAGCTCAACTGGCAGAGCACCGCCTTTGCAAGGCGGGGGTTAGGGGTTCGAGTCCCCTCGTCTCCACCCGACAGGGGTGAGGTGGTCGGCCTGACCGTCACCCAGGCCGACCACCTCACCTCGCTCTGTCAGCTGTCAGTGGCGTTCTCGGCCTTCTCCGCTGCCTGCTGCGCCTTCGCGGTCGCCTCGTCCAGGGCCTCGTCGGCCTTGGCCGCAGCCTCGTCGGCCGCCTCCTGCACGCGGTCGAAGGCGTCCCCGCCACTCTGCGTGGCCGTGTCGGCCGCCTCAGCGGTGGCGTCGGAGGCCTTGGCCGCCGCGTCCTCCACCTTCGTCGCGGCCGTACTGGCGGCGTCCTCGACCGACTGCGCGGCGCTGCTGGCCGTGTCGCCGACCTTGCGGCTCCAGTCCGACGACCCGCTGTCCCAGCCGCCGGCGCTCTCCCATGCGTTCTCGCTCGAGGAGCCCATCACCTTCTTGGCGACGACCGCGCCGATTGCCGCCAGGGCTCCGACGAACACCAACTTCCTGACTGCACCCATGCCGGGCCTCCCTGTTGTCGATCTCATCCGATCACGTCGTCCCGGCAGCGGTCCAGTGGAGGTGAGACACTGACGGCCGAGAATCCCTGACAGGAAGGTAGTGCTCGTGCCCGAGACCCTCGTGGCCACCCTGCGGACCAGCCGCGGCGACATCGCCGTCGAGCTGTTCGGCAACCACGCCCCCCGCACCGTCGCCAACTTCGTCGAGCTCGCGCAGGGGAGCAAGCAGTGGCGCGACCCCGCCACCCGTCAGCCGGTCAGCCGTCCGTTCTACGACGGCCTGTCCTTCCACCGGGTGATCCCCAACTTCATGATCCAGGGCGGCTGCCCGCTGGGCACGGGAACCGGTGGCCCCGGGTACTCCTTCGCCGACGAGTTCCACCCCGAGCTCGTGTTCGATCGCCCCTACCTGCTGGCAATGGCGAACGCGGGTCCGAACACCAACGGGTCGCAGTTCTTCATCACGGTCGCGCCCACGCCGTGGCTCAACCGCAAGCACACCATCTTCGGCGAGGTGACCGACGCGGCTGGCCGGGCGGTGGTGGACGACATCGCACTGGTCCCCACGGACGGCAGCGACCGACCGCTGGAGCCCGTGCTGATCGAGTCGGTGGCGATCGAGCGGACGGTCTCCTGAGCGAGGCCGCTCGAGGCCCGGCAGCTCCCGCCCCGGCGCGCTGCTACCGGCACCCCAACCGGGAGACGCGCATCTCCTGCACCCGCTGCGGACGCCCGATCTGCCCGGAGTGCATGGTGGCGGCGCCCGTCGGGTTCCAGTGCCCGGTCTGCGTCGGCGAGTCAGCCCGACTGGTGCCGCCGACCCGCAGCGCGCTCGGGGCCCGGGTGCGACGCCACCCCAGGCGTGCCACCCAGGCGCTGATCGCGCTGAACGCGGTCGCCTACCTGCTCACGCTGCTCGGTGGGCAGTCCTTGCTGGTCGAGTACGGGATGGTCGGTGGCGCCATCGCCGCCGGTGAGTGGTGGCGGCTGCTCACTGCGCCGTTCCTGCACGCCGGTCTGTGGCACGTCGGGCTGAACATGATGGCGCTGTGGGTGCTGGGCGGCACGCTGGAGCCGATGCTGGGTCGCTGGCGCTTCGTCGCCGTCTACCTGCTCTCCGGCCTGGGCGGAGCCACCGCCTCCTACCTGTTCAGCGACCCGCGCGTGCTCTCCGTGGGGGCATCCGGCGCGGTGTTCGGTCTGCTGGGAGCCATCCTGGTGGCACTGCGGCGGCTCAACCGCGACACCTCCGGCGTCGTCGTGCTGCTGCTGGTCAACGTGGCCCTCGGCTTCGCGTTCCCGGGTATCGACTGGCGGGCGCACCTGGGTGGGTTGGTGGTCGGGGCGGTGGTCACCGCCGCCTTCGTCTACTCGCCCGCGCGGTATCGCTCGGCGGTCGGCTGGGGCACGGTGGCGGGGGTGTTGCTGGTGCTGGCCTGGCTCGTCGCGTGGCGGACCGAGCAGATCCTCGCGCTCGTCGGACTGGCGTGACCAGCGGCAGCACCCGTGCCCGTCGGTCCCCAGCAGGCGTCCACAGTGTGATTACACCCGTGTGATTCATCCCCAGTGGGGACAACCCCTGTGGATGACGCCGGGCTACTTCCAGCGGGTGAAGACGAGGAAGCCCGCCACGATCGATCCCATCCCGATGAGAAGGTTCCAGTTGGCCAGCGCGGCCATGAACGGGATGTCGCGGCCGGCGACGTAGTAGAGGACGATCCAGACCAGGCCGAGGACGAGCAGCACCGACCCGGTGATCGGCACCCATCGGCCGCTGTGCTGCTCCTCGACAGGCACCGCCCGGTGCGGCGCACGGTAGGAGTCCTGCTCCTTCTTGCGCCGTCGCGACTCCGGCACGTCGGGCTCCTCTCCGTCGGCCGCAGGTCTTCGCGCCTGCCCGGTCGCGTCTAGCCTAGAGGGCCGAACAGGAGGTCACATGGCGGGACGAGGCTGGCACGGGGCTGCCGTGCTGGTCCTCGTGGCTGCTGGACTGCTCGCGGCCGCGGGAATCCGGCTGAGCGGCGACGACGGCGTCACCGCCAGCCGCGGCGGTGACCTCGTCGGCCTGGTCGGACGCCATGAGGCCCGGGTCGCCGAGCTCGAGCAGCGGGCGACCGAGCTCGCCGCCGAGGTCGAGCAGCTGGGACGGGGCAGCGCCGACCCGCAGGCAGCCGAGGTGATCGCGCAGGCCGAGCAGAACGCCGCCGCAGCGGGGTTCACCGCGGTGCAGGGCCCCGGCCTGACGGTGACGCTCACCGACGCCCCTGTCCCGGATGACCTGTCCGATCTGCCCTCCGGGACCACCGCGGACGACTTCGTCGTGCACCAGCAGGACGTCGAAGGGGTCGTGAACGCGCTGTGGACCGGGGGCGCCGAGGCCATGGCGATCATGGACCGGCGGATCACCAGCGTGAGCGCGGTCCGCTGCGTCGGCAACGTCATCATCCTGGACGGCCAGGTCTACTCCCCCCCCTTCACGATCACCGCCGTGGGCGACCCTGCCGCTCTGCAGGACGCGCTCGACCGATCGCGTCAGGTCCAGGTCTACCGTCAGTGGGCTGACTTCATCGGGCTCGGCTTCGGCGTCACCGAGCACGACGAGATCGTCCTGCCGGCTGCCAGCGGGCCCACCACGTTGAGCCACGCCACCGCGGCGGAGGGAGCATGAGCACGGCCACGCCACCCGAGGGCGCGCACATCCTCGTCGTCGACAACTACGACAGCTTCGTGTTCAACCTGGTCCAGTACTTGGGTCAGCTCGGCGCTCGGTGCGACGTGCGGCGCAACGACGCGGTGGGGGCGAGCGAGGCGCTGGGCTACGACGGCGTGCTGCTCTCGCCCGGTCCGGGCACGCCGGAGGGCGCGGGCGTCTGCATCGAGATGGTGCACGCAGCAGCCGGCCGGGTCCCGGTCTTCGGCGTGTGCCTCGGCCTGCAGGCCATCGCCGTCGCGTACGGGGCGACGGTGGGCCGGGCACCTGAGCTGCTGCACGGCAAGACCAGCCTGGTGCACCACGACGACGTCGGCGTGCTGGCCGGTCTGCCCGACCCCTTCACCGCCACCCGTTACCACTCGTTGGCCGTGCAGGAGGACACCCTGCCCGCGCAGCTGCACGTCACCGCCCGTACCGCGAGTGGGGTGGTGATGGCCGTGCGGCATCGCGAGGTGGCCGTGGAAGGGGTGCAGTTCCACCCCGAGTCGGTGCTGACGGAGGGGGGCCACCGCATGCTCGCGACCTGGTTGGCCGCCTGCGGTGACGTGGCCGCCCCCGCGCGGGCGGAGGGCCTGCAGCCCGTCGTGCGCCGGGGGCCGGCGTCGCTTCCGCTGCCCGCCCCGCAGGGCTGAGCGCGACTGCGCCTCAGGGCGTCGGTGCCGGGGTGGGTGCCGGGGTGGGGGTCGGGGTGGGGGTCGGGGTGGGCGCGGGCGCTGTCGCCACGGTGATCGCCACCCGGGCGCCGGCGCTCACCTCGGTTCCGGCCGGCGGCGCCTGGAAGACGACCACACCGGGTGGCTGCTCGGATGTCGCCTGCTCGGTGACCCGCACGTCGAACCCCGCCTGGGCGAGGATGGCCTGGGCCTCCCCGCTGGGCAGGCCGACGACGTCGGGCACCGTGGTCGTGCCGCTCGACACGGTCACGTTGACGGTCGACCCGACGGCGACCTCGCTGCCCTCGGGTGGGTCGACCGCCAGCACGGTCCCCTCCGGCTGGTCGCTGGACTGCGGCGTGGTGGTCCCCAGCACGAGCTGGGCGTCGGTGATCAGTGGGCGGGCCGCGCCCAGCTCCAGGCCGACGATCTGCGGGACGAGCGTCGTCTCGGGTCCGGCCGAGACCACCACGTCGACGGCGGTCTGCGGGTCGACCAGATCATCGGTGGCGGGGTCCTGCTCGATGACCGTCCCCTCGGGCGCGTCGGGGTCGGCCCGCTCGGCGGTCTGTCCCAGCACCAGGTCGCGCTCCTCCAGCAGCGCCTGGGCCTGCTCGAGGGTGCTGCCGACGAGGTTCGGCACCCGCACCTGCTCGGCGTCGGGCTGGAACAGCGCCCAGCCGACCGCCCCGGCGAGCGCGAGCACGCCGATGACGGCCAGCGCGATGAGCACGTAGCGGCCGGTCCGCCGTGGAGGTGCGGCCGGCTCGGCCTCGGACAGGCCCGGCACCAGAGCTGTCGCGGCGGGCTCGGCCGCCGCTGTCGTTGCGGTCGCGGCCGGGACGGCAGCCGCGACCGGACGACCCGACCGGGCCTGTTCGATGTCCGCCCGCATCTCCGCCGCACTCTGGTAGCGCTGCAGCCGGTCCTTGGCCAGCGCGGTGAGCACGATGGCGTCGATCTCGGGGGTGACCGAGGGGTTGAGCGCCGACGGAGGCACCGGGGCCTCCTTCACGTGCGCCATGGCGACGGAGACCAACGAGTCGCCGACGAACGGTGGCCGACCGGTGAGCAGCTCGTAGAGGACGCACCCGGTGGCGTACAGGTCGCTGCGCGCGTCGGCCTTCTCGCCGCGGGCCTGCTCGGGGGACAGGTACTGGGCCGTCCCCACCACCATGGAGGTCTGGGTCATCGTCTGTCCGGCCTCGCCCATCGCTCGGGCGATGCCGAAGTCCATCACCTTGACCTGGCCCTGGTTGGTGATCATGACGTTGCCGGGCTTGATGTCGCGGTGCACGATGTTGGCCCGGTGGCTGTAGTCCAGCGCCCTGCAGATCTCCCCGGTGATCTCCAGCGCGACGTCGGTGGAGATGGACGGCTCTTCGCGCAGCATCTCCCGAAGCGTCTTGCCGTCCACGTACTCCATCACGATGTAGGGCACCGAGATACCGTTGATCTCGCTCTCGCCGGTGTCGTACACCGCGACGATGTTGGGGTGGTTGAGCGAGGCCGACGACTGGGCCTCACGGCGGAACCGGGTCTGGAAGACGGTGTCGGTGACCAGGTCGACCCGCAGTGACTTGATGGCAATCAGGCGCCCCAGGCGCAGGTCGCGGCCGAGGTGGACCTCGGCCATCCCGCCGCGTCCGATCACCTCGCCGAGCTCGTACCGATCCCCCAGCACGGTGGTGGGGTTGTAGGCGACCTCGTCGGGGCCCTCGGTCATCCTTGCCCTCCCTGGTTGAGAAGAACGGCCTGCATGACCGCTCGGGCGATGGGTGCGGCCAACCTGCCGCCTGAGATCTCCACGTCTCCACTGGGGTCCTCGATCACCACAGCGACGGCGACGAGGGGGTCCTCGGCCGGGGCGAACGAGGTGAACCATGCCAGGGGTGACTCGCCGGGTCCGCGCTCGGCCGTCCCGGTCTTGCCGGCGACCTCCACCCCCGCGATGGCGGCGTTGGCGCCGGTGCCCGACTCCACGACGGTGACCATCATGTCGGTGAGCGCAGCGGCCGTGCCGGCGGAGACCGCGACCGACTGCACCGTCGGCTCGGTCACCTCGAGCGGGGCCAGGTCCGGGGCCAGCGCCTCGGCGACCAGGTAGGGCCGCATGAGCGTGCCACCGTTGGCGATGGCGGCCGAGGTCATGGCGACCTGCAGGGGCGTGGCCCGGACGTCGAACTGACCGATGGCGGCCTGCGCGGTCTGGGCCGGGTCGAGGTCGGGGGGGAACACACTCGTGGCCGCGTTGTAGGCGGGCAGCGGCTGGCTGTTGTAGCCGAACGCCTCGGCCTGGGCGCGCAGCGCGTCGTCACCGAGCTCGATGCCGATGGCGGCGAAGGCGGTGTTGCACGAGATGCGCAGCGCGTCGGTGAGCGTCGTCGTGCCGCCGGGCCCGCACTCGCCGCCGGATGAGTTGGTCAGCACCGAGGTGCTGCCGGGCAGCTGCAGCTGCGCGGGCCCGGGGACGGGGCCGTCGGTGGTGTACTGCCCGCTCTCCAGCGCGGCCGCGGCGGTGACGAGCTTGAACGTCGAGCCGGGCGGGTAGGTGCGGGCGATGGCCCGGTTGAGCAGCGGCTGCAGCGGGTCGGACCGGTAGTTGTTCCAGGCCTCCTCCTGCACCTCGGCGTCGGGGTCGGCCAGCGGGTTGGGGTCGAACCCCGGCGTGGACGCCATCGCCAGGATGGCACCGGTGCGAGGGTCGAGCGCCACCACCGCGCCGACCTGGCCGCCCAGGGCGTCCACGGCGGCCAGCTGCGCCTGCGGCAGCAGCGTCAGCCGCACGCTGCCGCCCTCGGGTGGGCGTCCGGCCACCAGGTCGACGATGCGCCGGGCGAACAAGGTCTCGTCGGTGCCGGCGAGAACGTCGTTGGCGGTGCGTTCGGTGGACGAGCGCCCGTAGAGCCACGAGTAGAAGCCGGTGGCATGCGAGTACAGCCGGGGGTCCGGGTAGACGCGGCGGTACTGGAACTGACCGGTCGAGGGCTGGGAGAGCGCCACCGCCTGGTCGGCCACCAGGATCGGGCCGCGCTGGCGGGAGAACTCCTCCAGCAGCACGCGCCGGTTGTCCGAGCGTGCGTTCAGCTCGTCGGCCCAGAACGCCTGGACGAACGTGACGTTGGCCAGCAGTGCCCCGAAGAGCAGCAGCATGACCACCGACCAGCGGCGGATCGCTCGGTTCATCGCAGCCGCACCGCCTGGGTGTGCGCCTCGGTGAGCGGAGGGGGCGGAGCCGGGGCGGGCCGGCGCCCGGCGTCGCTCACGCGCAGCAGCAGCCCGATGATCACCCAGTTCATCACCAGCGAGGAGCCGCCGAGGGAGAGGAACGGGGTGGTGAGCCCGGTGAGCGGGATGAGCTTGGTGACCCCGCCGACCACGACGAACACCTGCAGGCCGATCGCGGTGGCCAGGCCGGCTGCCAGCAGGGTCCCGAACGGGTCGCGCACGCCGATGGCCGCGCGCAGGCCGCGGGCGACGAGCACGCCGAACAGCACGAGGACCACCATCAGCCCGGTGAGCCCGAGCTCCTCCCCGACGGCGGCAGCGATGAAGTCGGACTCGGCGAAGGGGATGAGGTCGGGCTGCCCCTGCCCGAGCCCGGCGCCGAGCACGCCGCCGTAGGCCAGGCCGTAGAGGCTCTGGATGATCTGGTAGTTCGCGTCCGGGTCGGCGAACGGCGCCAGCCACGCCTGCACCCGGGTCTGCACGTGAACGAACAGGGTGTAGGCGGCGAGCCCGCCTGCGGCCGCCAGCAGCAGCCCGACCACGAGCCAGCCCACCCGCTCGGTGGCGATGAACAGCAGCACCACGAAGATGCCGAAGAACAGCAGCGCGGCGCCCAGGTCGAGCTCGAACACGAGGATGGCCATGCCGATGAGCCAGACGACCAGGATCGGCCCGAGGTCGCGGCCGCGGGGCAGGTCGATGCGCAGGACCCGGCGGCCGGCCAGCGCGAGCGCCTCACGGTGCACGACGAGGTAGGACGAGAAGGCGACGACCATCACCACCTTCGCCGCCTCCCCCGGCTGGAACGACTGCCCGAGCAGCGAGATCCAGATGCGGGCGCCGTTGATCTCGACCCCGAGTCCCGGCACCAGCGGGAGCAGCAGCAGCACCACCCCGAGCAGGAAGGTCAGGTACGTGAACCGGGCCAGGACTCGGTGGTCGGGGACGAGCACCAGCACCAGCACCATCAGTCCCACGCCCACGACGCTCCACACCAGCTGCCCGGTGGCCTCGGGAGCAGGGACGGGCACCCCGAGGCGGACGGCCTCTGCGGCGGCAGCCAGGTCGAGCCGGTGGATCATGGCCAGGCCGAGGCCGTTGAGAGCGAGCGCCGTCGGCAGCAGCACCGGGTCGGCCCAGGCAGCGCGCCAGCGCACGAGCAGGTGCGCGCCCACCCCGATGGCGAGCAGCAGCAGCCCGTAGCGCAGCGTCCCAGCCGGGAGACCGCCGGTGACTCCCACCCCGACGCTGGCATAGGCCCCGACGCCGATCGCCACCGCGACCAGCACCAGGGCCAGTTCGGCCCACCGCCCGGTCCCGGTGCGCTGCCGGGCCTGCGACCCGTTCATGACGCCGCGCCGGGAGTGGGGGTCGGGGCGGCAGAGGGGGCAGCCGAAGGGCTCGGGGTCGACGCCGAGCCGCCAGGTCGCACCGTTGTCTCGGAGCAGTCCAGCCGGCCGGTCGTCGGCCCCAGCGTTCCCCCGTTGGTGGCCAGGCAGGCCTCGCGCCTGAGCCGGAGCACGATCTGCTCGGCCTCGGCGAAGTCGTCGGCACGGATCCCCTCGGCGACGTCTTGCTGGTACACCAGCGGCAACGCCTCCACCGGGAGGTCGTCGACCTCCTGCTCCACCGAGCTGCCGGGCACGCCGGGCACGCCGGTGCGGATGGCGACCGACTCGCCCGCGACGCCGACGAAGTACTGGTCGGCGAGCCAGTCCGACGCCGTCCGGACTGCGGCGAACGCCAGCACACCGACACCGAGGAGCACCAGCGCCAGGCTGAGCCAGCGCCAGCGGCTGCGGCGGCGCAGCGCGTACCGCTCGACCTCCTCGGGGTCCTCGCTCCCCCCACCGAGCCCGCTCGTCTCGGCGGCGGCCCGCGCTGCCGCCAGGCCACCGGCGACGAGCTCGGCGTCGGCCGGCTGGTCGTCCTCGTCGTAGCGCAGCTCGTCCGGGTGCCCGGCGCCGATGGCCGCCGCTCCGACCAGGTGGGCCTCCGTGGTGTGGTCAGGTCCCGGGTCGTGCTCGGCGTCGGCCACCTCGACGACGTCGCCCAGCACGCAGGTGATGTTGTCCGGCCCACCGGCCGCCCGGGCCAGCGCGACGAGGCGGTCGGCGGCGACCTGCGCACTGTGCTCGTCGGTCAGGACGACCCGCAGATCGTCGGCGGCGACCACACCGGACAGGCCGTCGCTGCACAGCATCAGGCGGTCACCCGGCTCGGCACCGACGTCGGCGAGGTCGGGCACCGGGTCGTCGCCGCCGAGGGCCTGCAGCAGCAGCGAACGAGCCGGATGGGTCTCACGCTGGGACTCGGTGATGCGGCCCTCGTCGATCAGGGCCTGCACGTAGGTGTGGTCGCGCGTGAGCTGGCTCAGCCGGCCGTCGCGCAGCAGGTACGCGCGCGAGTCGCCGATGTGGGCAAGGCTGAACCCCGCCCCCGTCCAGAGCAGGGCCGTGACGGTGGTGCCCATCCCGGCCCGGCGCGGGTCGGTCTCGACCAGGTCGCGGATGCGGGAGTTGGCCCGCACGATCGCGTCGGCGAGCGAGCGGGACGCCTCGTCGTGGGGGGCCGGTCCTGGGCCATCGAGCACGGCGAGCGTCTCGACGGTGACGGCGCTGGCCACCTCGCCGGCGGCGTGCCCGCCCATCCCGTCCGCGACGACGAGCAGGCGAGGTCCGGCGTAGCCGGAGTCCTCGTTGCCGGAACGGACCAGGCCGACGTCGGACTGCGCGACGGAACGGATCGTGAGAGGCACCGGCAGCTACTTCCGCAGCTCGACGACGGTACGGCCGACGCGGACCGTCGAACGGGTGCCCACCGGCGTGGGCCGGGTGATCCGGGCGCCGGCCACGTAGGTGCCGTTGGTCGAGCCCAGGTCCTCGACGTACCACTGCCCGTTGTGCGGGACGAAGCGAGCGTGCCGGGTGGAGACGTACTCGTCGCTCAGAGCGATGTCGTTGCCCTCGCCACGCCCGACGGTGAGCGCGCCGGCCAGCGGTGCCTGACGACCCGAGTCGGCCCCCTCGATGACCACCGCGAGGGTCGGCGCGCTGCGGTTCAGCTTCGCGGGTTTCGCCGGCTTGACCGCCGGCGCCGGTGTGCCGGACGCCGCTGCGCCGGGGGTGGCCGGATTGGGCGCTGAGGCCGTGCCACGGGACTGGCGTGGACGCACCCCGAACAGGTCGGCCCGGATCGCCGAGGCGATCGCGAACGCGAAGATCCACAGCAGGGCCAGGAAGCCCATCTTGATCAGCGTGAGCGTCAGCTCGGACATGGCACCGCCTCAGCCGGCCGGGGACCCGCGGCGGGGGTCTTCCCGGTGGACGGTGATCGTCGTCGAGCCCACCGCGACGGTCGTGCCGTCCCGCACCGGCGCCTGGGCCACCCTGGTGCCGTCGACCAGCGTGCCGTTGGTCGAGTGCAGGTCGACGACGACGACGTCGGCGTCGGACCCCTCGCCGAGCACCCGGAACTCCGCGTGCCGGCGGCTCACCCCCGGGTCGTCGATGCGGATGTCGCAGTCCGAGCCGCGGCCCACGAGCACGCCCGCGGCCAGCACTGGCACGACCGCGCCGTTGACTGCGAGGTAGGCAGCTGCCGGTCGCGACAGCGGCACGGCCGCGGCGGCCTGCACGGCCGCCTGGACCTCGCTGGAGACACGGAACTGGCCGGTGCGTAGGTGCTCGTCCCGGGTGAGGGTGACCTGCACCGGACCCGGGAAGGCGTAGCGCTGGAGGTCTGCGTGCTCGTTGACCAGTGAGGTCAGCTCGGTGACCAGGCTGGTGGAGTAGGGAGCCAGGCGGTCGTGGTCGCGGGCGGACAGGACCACGGTGAAGGCGTTGGGTGCCAGGGACCGATCCCGGGAGACGACCTGCGCGTTGTTGTCCAGCTCGCGCTGCAGCGCGGCGGCCACCTCGACCGGCTGCACCTCGGAACGGAACAGCCGGGAGAAGGCGCCGTTGACCCACGACTCGAGGCGCTCCTCGATCCGCTGCAGCCTGCTCACGACACCTCCTCGGCGCTGCGCTGATGGTATCCACCTGCGCGGTCAGGGCCGGTGAGCGCGCGGGACGCGGGAGTCGCCCGTGCTAACCTGAGACGCTCTCGGGCGAGTGGCGGAACAGGCAGACGCGCACGGTTCAGGTCCGTGTGTCCGCAAGGACGTGGGGGTTCAACTCCCCCCTCGCCCACCGTCGACTGCCCCGCCCCGGTCCACGTCGGGCGGGGCATGGTGCGTCGGCGGGGTCCGGTCGATCCCCGTCCTGCGAGCCGCCGGCACCGCGCACCATCGATGCGCAGTTCAGGTCATGGATGACGGCTCGAAGCGCCCGGCTCAGGGCACGGTGCTGGGCTGCCCGGGCGCTCGGATCGCGTCGGCCCTGGTGCCCGCGCCGCTGCCCGGCGCACCATAGGGGCGGGAACGGTCGTGCGGGTACGGAGGGCGACGTGCTGCGTTCGTTGGAGCGGTGGCGGACGCGATCCCGCTCGTCCGACCCGTTCGAGACGCTCGAGCTCCAGCAGCGGCTGAGTCGGCTGGCCGGTGAGCTCGCCCGGCTCGACGCGCATTGCGAGCGCGGCTTCGCGCGCGGTCACCACCTGAGGGCGGCCATGGAGGCGTACGAGCGAACCCTGGACGACGCCTGCCGGCTCGCCGGCATCCCCGTCGAGGACGGACGCGGAGCGGCACACCGGCTGTTGGCGGAGGCGAGGCTGGCCGAGCGCGGTTGGAGCTGGTGAGGCCTGCGGGGTCAGAAGATGCGGTCGACCGTCCGGCCGTCGGCGACCACGCGTTGCAGGTGCAGGCGCAAGGGGTCGATGCGGATCAGTGCCGGCGGGGCCGCCAGCCCACCGGGCAGCTCGCGCATCAGTTCGTGGAAGGGCTCGCTGGTCCGGTGCGCCGCCAGCGCCTCGTCGTCCCTGAACCACTCGTAGAGCCACACGATGTCGGCCTCGTCGGGATCGACGGCGAGCACGAATGCCTCCGTCCCGGGCTCGGCCGACAAGCCGTCCATGTAGCGGTTGACCGCGTCGAGCACGGTCGCACGCCCGCCCGGGCGGCACACCAGTCGCACGAACAGGCCCACCCGGCCGGGCAGCAGGGCACCCACGGGGCTCTCGATCGGGGCGGCCACGTGGCTAGTGAACACCCGACCGGGCCTGCCCGCCCGTCCGGGGCGTCGCGGCGGGTGTGCGGCGGACGAGGCGGTCCGAGCTCGCGACACCCTCGCGCACCGGGGACACTGGTGCCATGCCCGTGGCCGACGAGCTCAGCACCGACGTCCTCGTCGTCGGTGCGGGTCCCGCGGGCGCAGCGGCCGCCGCGTGGGTCGCCCGCGACGGTGCCGAGGTGCTGCTGGCGGATGCGGCGACGTTCCCTCGCGACAAGCCCTGCGGGGACGGGCTCACGCCGCGGGCGGTGCACGAGCTGCGGCACCTGGGGCTCGCCGACTGGCTGAGCGGGTTCGCGGTCAACCGCGGGCTGCGGGCCGCTGGCTTCGGCCAGACCCTGTACCTGCCCTGGCCCGGCGGCTCGCTGCCGGTGCACGGCGGAGCCGTCCCTCGCGCCGTGCTCGACGCGTCCATCCGGGACGTGGCGATCGCCGCGGGGGCCAAGCCCCTCGAGGGCGTGCGTGCGGTCGACGTCGAGTGGGACGGCGATCGCGTGGGCGCGGTGCGGATGCGGCGCGGGGCCGACGGCGTCACCGTGCGCTGCCGCCGGCTGGTCGTCGCCGACGGCGCCCGCTCGCAGCTGGGCCGCCGGCTGGGCCGCCGCTGGCACCGCGACACCGCCTACGGCGTCGCGGCCCGCGGCTACGTCGACTCGGCCCGCAGCGACGACCCTTGGATCTCCTCCCACCTCGAGCTGCGCGGCACCCAGGGTGAGCTGCTGTCCGGCTACGGCTGGGTGTTCCCGCTCGGCGGGGGGCAGGTGAACATCGGCGTGGGCACGCTGGCCACCGCGCAGCGGCCCGCCGAGGTCAACCTGCGCGTCCTCCTCGACCACTACGCCGACCTGCGGCGCGAGGACTGGGCGCTGGACGGTCCCGTGCGCGCCCCATGGTCCGCACTGCTCCCGATGGGTGGGGCCGTGTCGGGGGTGGCCGGTCACAACTGGGTCCTCGTCGGGGACGCCGCCGGGTGCGTCAACCCGCTCAACGGCGAGGGCATCGACTACGGGCTGGAGACCGGACGTCTGGCCGCCGAGCTGTTCGCGCTCGGTGATGACCCGACCCGGTCCTGGCCGGCCACCCTGCACGAGCACTACGGCTCGGCGTTCTCCATCGCCCGACGGCTGGCGGGGCTGCTGACGGTGCCGGGGCTGCTGCCCGCAGCAGGTCCGGTCGGGATGCGCTCTCGCCCGCTGATGACCGTGGCGCTGCGGCTGATGGGCAACCTCGTCACCGACGAGGACACCGACACGGTGGCCCGGCTCTGGCGGGCGGCAGGCCGGTGGTCGCTGGCCCGCGACGCCCGTCCGCCGTTCTCCTGACCCGGCCGCCCGACTCGCCGTCCGCGCCCCCACCCAACGGTGATCTTGGAGGACACGCCGGCGACACGCCGAGAAGAGGCCCGCTTTCTCCAAGATCACGCGGGAGGGGGAGGGCTCAGGCGCGCTCGATCTGCACGGCGGGGGTGAGCTCGTGGTCGGCGTAGCGGCCGACCTGCCAGGTGAGAAATGCGTCCATGCCGGCGCCGACGCCGCCACCCAGCAGCGGCACCCGGCGGACCAGCTGCAGGGTCGCGTGCTTGGTCGTCACCCGGGTGATGAGGTGCTGGCCGACCGTCGAGGTGAGTCGCACCCGCAGCGCCTCGTCGGTGATCGGTGGGCCGAACGCCAGGTCGCGTGGGGTACCGGGCAGGTCCCGGGCCAGCACCGCCTCGGTCACCCCCTGCTCGCCGAGCAGGCAGGCCAGCGCGGCGATGCGGACCCTCGGCTGGTCGACGTCGTGGCCGCGCAGGTGAGCGATGGTGGCCGTCATGCGCAGCTGGATGGCGGCGAGGCCGGCCACGTTGGCGGGCAGCGTCACGACCATGGCCATCACGCCGCCGACCTGGGTGACGAAGCCGCCCAGACCGGCCAGGCGCACGTGCTGCTCGATGACCTCCTTGATGGCGGCGTCCACGTCGCCGGTGCGACTCAGCTGTTTGGCCGCCGTCTCCCGCGCGCCCGGGAAGCCCTGGAAGCCGTCGATGGAGCGGGCGAGGAACAGCCGCCCCGCCTCGCCCGCCGCGAGGGGGGCCACCCGCTTGCCGGCCTGGCTCGCGGCGAGCGCTGACAGGTCACGGAAGCTCACCTCGCCCAGCCTACGCAGTGGTGCCAGCAGGGCCAGCACAGCGACAAGATGGGCCCATGGCCGACGGCAACCGCGCAGGCATGGCCCCCCTCGAGCCGCCGCCATCGCAGTGGCACTTCCCCGGCCCGTCCCGCTGGCCGGACGAGGACCTGGTGGGGGTGGGTGCCGACCTCGAGCCCGGCACCCTGCTCGAGGCCTACCGAACCGGGCTGTTCCCGATGCCGTTGGGTCATCGCCGGCGCCGTGTGCTGGCCTGGTGGTCGCCCGACCCGCGTGGGGTGCTGCCGCTGGACGGGCTGCGCGTGAGCCGGTCGCTGCGGGCCGCCACCCGGCGATTCCAGGTGCGGGTGGACACCGCGTTCGGCCGGGTCATCGGCTCGTGCGCAGACCCGGGACGTCCGCACGGCTGGCTGAGCCCCGAGCTGGTGCGGGCCTACCGGCGCCTGCACGAGCTCGGTTGGGCTCACTCGGTCGAGGCGTGGGACGCCGATGGGCGGCTGTGCGGCGGGCTCTACGGCGTGGCGGTCGGCGGGCTGTTCGCCGGTGAGTCGATGTGGCACGAGCCGGGGCCGCACGGCCGGGATGCGTCCAAGGTCGCGCTGGTCGCGCTGGTGGACCTGCTCGCGCGCGCGGGGGAGGCCCCCGTCCGGCTGCTGGACGTGCAGTGGCAGACCCCGCACCTGGCCAGCCTCGGGACGGTGGCGATCCCCCGCACCCTGTACCTCTCCCGGCTCGCCGAGGCCCTGTCGCTCCCGGCGCCGGACTGGCCCGCGACCGAGGACGTGTGAGGAGGCGGACATGCCCGAGCTGCCCGAGGTGCATGCGCTGGCCCAGTTCTTGCGCGAGCGCGTCATCGGTGAGGTCGTGGCCGGCGTCGACGTCGCGGCCATCAGCGTGCTCAAGACCGTCGACCCACCGCTGAGCGCGCTCGGGGGCCTGCCCGTGACAGCGGTGGCCCGGCACGGCAAGTTCCTCGACCTCGACGTCGACGGCCTGCATCTGGTCGTACACCTGGCCCGGGCCGGATGGCTGCGGTGGCGGGATCCCGGGGCCCGGCCGCTCGCCCCGGCCCGCCCCGGCAAGGGCCCGCTGGCGCTGCGGGTGCGGCTGGCCGACGGGGGGTCGATGGACCTGACCGAGGCCGGCACCCAGAAGCGGCTCGCGGTCTACCTGGTGCGCGACCCGGCGCAGGTCCCCGGCGTGGCCGCCCTCGGGCCTGACCCGCTCGACCCGTCGTTCACCCTGGCCGCGCTCGGGGAGGTCCTGGACGCGGCCGGGTCGGCCCAGCTCAAGGGAGTGCTGCGCGACCAGCGGCGGGTCGCGGGCATCGGCAACGCCTACTCCGACGAGGTGCTGCACGCCGCCCGGCTCTCGCCGTTCCGGCCGGCATCCAAGCTCTCGCCGGCCGAGCGGGCGACGCTGCACGCGGCCGTCGTCGAGGTCCTCACCGATGCGGTGGCACGCTCGGCGGGCCTGCCCGCCGGCGAGCTGAAGGACTCCAAGCGGGCAGGCATGCGCGTGCACGGGCGCACCGGCCTGCCCTGTCCCGACTGCGGCGACACGGTGCGAGAGGTGGCCTTCGCCGACTCGTCCCTGCAGTACTGCCCCACGTGCCAGACCGGCGGCCAGCCGCTGGCGGACCGACGGCTGTCCCGGCTGCTGCGCTGACGGCCGGCCGGGAGAGGTCGCGGTCAGACACCTGCGAGCTACTCCAGCAGCGGCACAGTGGTGCCCGAGCGGGCGATCTCTCAGCCGTCCTGGCGGTTGGACGCCGTGCGGTCTGACGCGCGGGCACCCCCCGGCGGTTCCCCGTCGACACGATCGGGTTGTCTACGAGTGTGTAGTGATTTCGCTAGATACGAGCATACAGTGCGATCATGGACCCGATCCGCAACCCCTATGCGCCCGGGGCCGGGCAGCGGCCCCCCGAGCTGGCCGGCCGGGACGGCGAGCTCGCGGCCATCGAGGTGGCCCTCGAAAGGGCCGCCCGCGGACGGCCCGAGCGCAGCGTCGTGCTGGTGGGGTTGCGTGGGGTCGGCAAGACCGTCCTGCTCAATGCGCTGCGGTCCAAGGCGATCGAGCGCCTGTGGGGGACCGCCAAGATCGAGGCGCGACCGGGGCTGTCGCTGCGTCGGCCCGTCGCGTCGGCCCTGCACCTGGCGGTGCGCGAGCTCGGCGCCCGGCACCGCGACCCGGCTCGGGTGGAGGAGTTCCTCGGCGTGCTCAAGGCCTTCGCCCTGCGGGCGGCACCCTCGAAGGCGACCCTGCGGGAGCGCTGGCAGCCCGGCATCGAGGTGCCCGCCGCGCTGGGGCGGGCCGACTCCGGTGACATCGAGATCGACCTGGTCGAGGTGCTGGTCGCGGCCGCCGAGCTGGGCCGTGACGTGGGCACGGGCGTCGCCCTCTTCGTCGACGAGATGCAGGACCTCACCCCCCAGGACGCCTCGGCCGTCTGCGCGGCCTTCCACGAGATCTCCCAGCAGGGGCTCCCGTGCGTGCTCGTCGGGGCAGGCCTGCCGCACGTGCCGGCGACCCTGTCGGCGTCCAAGTCGTACTCCGAGCGGCTGTTCCGTTACGTGCCTGTCGACCGGCTCGACCGGGACGCGTGCGACCGGGCCCTGGCCGCCCCCGCCGCCGAGGAGGGGGTGGCCTTCACTGCTGAGGCCCTGGCCGCCCTGCACGCCGCAACCGAGGGGTACCCCTACTTCGTCCAGGCCTACGGCAAGGCCGTCTGGGACGTCGCGACCGGCTCGCCCGTCACCGCCGACGACGTCGACGTCGCAGCACCGCTGGCCCGAGCCGACCTCGGCGTCGGCTTCTTCGGCTCCCGCTACGAGCGGGCCACGCCGGCCGAGCGCGAGTACCTGAGAGCCATGGCCGACCTCGCGGTCGACGGGGTGCCGGGCGCGGCGGTGGCCACCTCCGACGTGGCGGGCGTGCTCGGGCGCAAGCCGTCCTCGCTCTCGCCGGCCCGGGACGCGCTGCTCAAGAAGGGGCTGGTCTACTCCGCCGAGCGCGGCCGGATCGCGTTCACCGTCCCGCACTTCGGCGCCTTCCTACGCACCCAGCCCTGACCGCACTGATCACGTTAAGCAGGCGTCGGTCGGCTTTGCACGGTGTCGGTGCCGTGCAAAGCCGGCCTTCCCCGTGCAAAGGGCCGCCGCCACGAGCACGATCGGGAGGATGGTGCTGCTGGACGCGCTGCGCGCCGCGCTCGGCCCCGACGCCGACGCGCACGTGCTCACCGACCCCGACCTCACTGCGGCCTACGGCACCGACTGGACTCGCCGCTGGTCGCGACTGCCCGCGGCGGTGGTGCGGCCGGGCAGCGTCGAGGCGGTGGCCGCCGTGCTGAGGGCCTGTGCCGAGCACGAGACCCCGGTCGTGCCCCAGGGGGGCAACACCGGGCTGGTGGGCGCGTCGGTGCCGCACAGCGGCGACGCCGTCGTGCTCAGCACCACCCGGCTGGACCGGCTCGACCCGGTCGACCCGGTGAGCCGCCAGGTCACCGTGGGTGCTGGCGTGACCCTGGCCGACCTGCAGCGGCACGCCCGCGCGTCCGGGCTGGGCTACGGCGTCGACACCGCCTCCCGGGACACGGCGACGATCGGGGGGACCGTCGCCACCAACGCCGGCGGGCTGCGGGTGTGCCGCTACGGCGACACCCGTGCCCAGGTGATCGGCCTGCGTGCGGTGCTCGCGGACGGGTCGGTGCTGAGCCGGCTGCAGGGCCTGCCCAAGGACGGCGCCGGCTACGACCTGGTCGCGCTGCTCGTCGGCAGCGAGGGCACCCTGGCCGTCGTCACCGACGTGCGGGTACGGCTGCACCGGCCCGACCGGCCCGGGGTGGTCACCCTGGTCGGCTGCTCGGGTGTCGCCGACGCCGTCGGCCTGCTGCCCGACCACGACGTGGGCATGGCCGAGCTGATGACCCTCGACAGCCTGGCGCTGACCTGCCGGGCCACCGGGCTGCCGCACCCGCTGCGTCGGCAGTGGCCCGCGTACCTGCTGCTCGAGACCCCCGACCTGCCCGACCTGCCCGACGGGGCCGACGCGGTGGTCGACGAGCGCCTGGTCGCCTACCGCGAGCGGCACACCGAGGCGGTGTCGACCCTGGGCATCGCCCACAAGCTCGACGTGGCACTGCCGCTGGGCTCGATCGACGAATTCGTGGCACAGGCGGCACGGCTGGCCGAGCCCCACCGCCTGTACGTCTTCGGGCACCTCGCCGAGGGCAACCTGCACCTCGAGCTGGTGGGGCCCGACCCGGACGACGACTCCGTCGACGCGGCGCTGCTGGGGCTCGCCGCCCGGATGGGAGGGACGATCGCCAGCGAGCACGGCGTCGGGACGGCCAAGGCGTCGCTGCTTGGCCTGCACCGGGACGAGGCCGACCTCGCGGCGATGCGGGCGATCAAGCGCGCGCTGGACCCCCGCGGGATCCTCAACCCGGGCGCGGTCCTGGCCGTCTGACACCATGCGGCGCATGTCGAAGCGCTCGCGCGGCTCCCGTCCGGTCGTCGACCCGGCCCAGGTGCCGGTCGTCAGCCCGCGTGAACCCTGCCCGTGCGGGTCGGGCAAGAGGTACAAGAACTGCCACGGCCGGGACGCGGCCCGGGCCGCGCGCACCGCGCCCGTCGAGAGACCGTTCGAGGGGCTGGCGGGGGAGGCCGACTGGATCGCTCTGCGGGAGTTCGTCCCGGCCGCCACCGCGAGCCTGACCCTCGCTCCCGACATCGCCGCCGCCCATCCCGACCGGTCGGCCACGCTCGTGACGGTGCTGCCCGGGGCCGTGCCCGCGCTGGCCCGAGACAGTGGCGAGGTGCTCGTGGGGGTGCAGACCACTACCTCGTCCGGGGACCCCTCGCGCGACATCGCCGCCGCGCTGCTCGCTGCGCTCGAGCAGCCGCCGGGCTCGCCCGTCACGCTCGCCGGGCTGCCCGGACCGGGGCCCCGACTGCAGGACGTGCTCGACCCCACCGCCGAGCTGGTGGTCACCCTGCACGCGTCGTTCGACTTCTGGGCCGCCGACCAGGCCGACGACCCTGCGGTGCGGGCCTTGCTCGACCAGGCCACCGCCTCGATCATCCCGACTCACCGACTGACCGGGGTGCCGGCCGCCTACGTGGCCGAGATGGGGGAGCGGCGCTACCTGCGTTGGGTGCAGACCCATCCGGAGGAGGCCCTGCTGGACGCGCTGGCCCGGCTGCGGGCCGCGGGCGAGGACGGCCTGGGTCCCGACACCAGGCTGCTCGGCACGTTCCGGGCGCACGGCCTGCTCGTCCCGGTCTGGGAGCTCGGCGCCCAGGTGCTGCTGGACGACCTGGAGGACCCCGCCGCGGCGATGGCCCAGACGCTCGAGGCGTCGGTCGCCGACCCGTCCCCGCTGGACACCGACGCCCGACGGGCGCGAGCGGCCCTGGCCAACCGCCAGATCACCCTGCGCTGAGCACGTCTGGCACTCTGACCGGCGTGCGCTACGGCTACCTGGGACCCGCGGGCACCTTCACCGAGGCGGCGCTCGCGGGCGTCGCGACCGACGCGACCGACGAGCGGGTCGCGTTCCCCACCGTCGGTGCCGCGCTGGCGGCGGTGCGCGCGGGCGAGGTCGACGGTGCGGTCGTGCCGATGGAGAACTCCATCGAGGGCTCGGTGAACGCCACCCTCGACGAGATGGCCGCCGGGGTGGCGCTGGTCATCGACCGGGAGGTCGTGCTGCCGGTCGCCTTCGACCTGCTGGCCCGGCCCGGGACGGCCCTGGCCGACGTCACCCGGCTCACCACCCACCCGCACGCCGAGGCGCAGTGCCGGGCGTGGGTGGCCGAGCACCTGCCGGGGGTGCGGGTGGTGCCGGCGGCATCCACCGCCGCCGCGGCGCAGACGGTGGCCGACCCCGCGTCGGGCTTCGACGCCGCGATCTCCGCTCCGCTGGCAGCCTCGCGCTACGGGCTTCAGGTGCTGGCCGCCGGCATCCAGGACGCCGACGCGCACACCCGGTTCGTGCTGCTGGTACAGCCGGGTCACCCCCCCGCGCCCACCGGGCACGACAAGACCACGCTCGTGGCCTTCATGAAGCAGGACCGCACCGGGGCGCTGCTGGAGATCCTGGAGCAGTTCGCCACCCGCGGGGTCAACCTCACCCGCATCGAGTCCCGGCCCGTCGGGGCAGGGCTCGGCAACTACTGCTTCTCCATCGACTGCGAGGGCCACGTCGCCGACGCACGGGTGGGGGAGGCCCTGATGGGCCTGCACCGGGTCTGCGCCGACGTCCGCTTCCTGGGGTCCTACGCGCGCGCGGACGGGCAGGCACCCATCGTGGCGGCGTCGACGAGCAACGCCGACTTCGCCGAGGCCGCGCAGTGGCTGGCCCGGCTGCGGGGCGACCCGCCGTCCTGAACGGGCCGCGCCGGGCGAGGCGGCAGCGAGGTCCCTCAGCCGTGCGCGGGCCGGTCGGGCACGGTGCGGGCGTAGCGGTGCGCCACCGTGAGCAGCCCCATCGCTGGCCAGAAGCGCGAGGCCTCCAGGTTGGTGGTGCGCCAGTCGGCCACCACACAGGTGTGGCCGAAGCTCGCCATGTCGCGCATCGCGCTGGTCACGAGCAACCGTCCCACGCCACGACCGCGCGCCTGCGGGTGCACGGCGAGCAGCAGCATCTCGGCGCTGCGCTCGTCGTAGAACGGCACCGGTGGCCATGGCCGCCACAGCAGCAGGCCGACCGGCGCGTCCGAGTCGATGGCCAGCAGCACCCGCGCGTCCTGCGTCTCGACCGCGTCGCGGTAGGACTCCGGCAGACCCGAGTAGAACTCGTTGGAGTGCCGGTCGAACACCGGCGAGCCCTCGTGGTGGCGCGCGACGAGGTCGCCCAGTGCCACCACGTCACCCAGCCGCTCGAGCCCGGCCCGCTCCACCTCCACGTCCGCGACCCGCGCCGCGGCCCCGCCGCCGTCGCTCAGCGACCGCACCGCGTACGCGGTCTGCCGACCGAACGACAGGTCGAGCAGCCGGTCCCAGAGGGCGCGGTCGATGCTCGGGACGACGACCTCGTGCGTGGTCCGGCCGTCGGCCACCCAGGCGGCACCCGCCACCGCGTAGAGCTCCGCGACGTCGTCCGGGTCCCCCACCGCACCGAGCAGCCCCGACAGCGCGCCGTCGCGGTGCGGCTCCCAGAGCAGCGAGGCGGCCACCCGTCCCGACCGCACCTGCACCCAGCCGACGGGGTCGGCCGGCAGCGCCGCGCGCACCTCGGCGGGCCGAGCGAAGGCGGGGTTGAGCTCGCGTGCCGCCCCCTGCACCCGGGCGTGCCGGCGGGCGAGCAGCTGCGCGACCGAGTCGAGGTCGTCGGGTCGGACGTCACGGATCACGACTCAGAACGCTAGCCACGCATCGCCTAGGCTCGCATCGTGATCGACCTTCGCCTGCTGCGCTCCGATCCCGACAGGTTCCGGGCGTCGCAGGCGGCTCGCGGCGAGGACGCTGCGCTGGTCGACCGGGTGCTGGCTGCCGACACGCGGCGGCGGGAGGCCCTGGCCCGGTTCGAGGCTCTGCGTGCCGAGCAGAAGGCCGTCGGCAAGCAGGTGGCTCGATCCCAGGGGGACGACAAGCAGGCCGCTCTGCACCAGGCCCGCAGCCTCGCCGAGGGCGTCAAGGCCGCCGAGCGGGCCGCGGCCGACGCCGACGCCGACGCCCACGCGCTGGCGCTCGGGCTGTCCAACCTCGTCGACACTCAGGCACCGGTCGGCAGCGAGGACGACTTCGCCACGGTGGCCACGGTCGGCACGCCCCGCGACTTCGCCGCCGAGGGGTTCCAGCCGCGCGACCACGTCGAGCTCGGCCGACTGCTCGCAGCGATCGACCTGGACCGGGCCGCGAAGGTGTCGGGAGCCCGCTTCTACTTCCTCACCGGCGTCGGCGCCCTGCTCGAGCTCGCGCTGGTCAACCTCGCGATGGCTCGGGCCGTGCGGGCCGGGTTCACACCCATGCTCACCCCGGTGCTGGTGCGGCCGGAGTCGATGGAGGGCACCGGCTTCCTCGGTCAGGCCGCCGAGAACGTCTTCCACCTCGAGCAGGACGGCCTCTACCTCGTGGGCACCTCCGAGGTGCCACTCGCGGCCTACCACGCCGACGAGATCCTCGACCCGGCGGCGCTGCCGCTGCGCTACGCCGGCTTCTCCACCTGCTTCCGGCGCGAGGCGGGCAGCCACGGCCGCGACACCCGAGGCATCATCCGGGTGCACCAGTTCGACAAGGTGGAGATGTTCTCCTTCTGTGCCCCGGAGCAGGCCGAGGACGAGCACCGCCGGCTGCTGGCCTGGGAGCGGGAGTACTTCGACCTGCTGGAGCTGCCCTACCGGGTGATCGACGTGGCAACCGGCGACCTCGGCGCCTCGGCGGCTCGTAAGTTCGACATCGAGGCGTGGGTGCCCACGCAGGGCACCTACCGCGAGGTCACCTCGACCTCGAACTGCACGCAGTTCCAGGCACGCCGGCTGGCGGTGCGCACCCGCACCACGGACGGCGGCACCGCGCCGGTGGCCACCCTCAACGGCACGCTGGTGGCCGTCCCGCGCACCATCGTCGCCCTGCTGGAGAACCACCAGCGGCCCGACGGCTCGGTGCGGGTGCCCGCGGCCCTGCGCCCGTACCTGGACGGGCGCGACGTCCTCGAGCCGCGGGAGCCGGTCGGGGCGGCATGAGCGACTCGACCGTCCCCTCGGCG
>Ga0209594_1000149_pt1 | contig 52953 bp, 61 predicted proteins | sample AshMeaCrysSpring_FD_184126 | JGI IMG/M metagenome (GOLD analysis project Ga0209594, IMG submission 184126) | Groundwater microbial communities from Big Spring, Nevada to study Microbial Dark Matter (Phase II) - Ash Meadows Crystal Spring... | ecosystem: Environmental > Aquatic > Deep subsurface... | reverse complement strand
AGTACCTATAAACGATTTGATTAGGGTTGCAACGATTATAACTCATTTTCCTTTGCACCTTCAAAAGCAATCTTCAGGGTTCAATCTCTGTTGAGACAAGGGTTTTATCTTTATTCAGCAAACCCTAAATACTTGGTTTATTTGTAATATTTTATCATAACCACTCTGGAAGAAGCATTTTATCTAATTACTTATTAGCAATATTAACGCAATCATTTACTTTCTTGCTCACACATTTGTTGAGTTATTTCATGGCGATAGCGAAACATATCTCTTAAACGCAAATTAACCCACCAACCCAGAAATAACTCTGTTAAAAAGCCTCCAGGTATGGCATATTCAATGGAATCAATTAAACGAGTTTTCCCATTTTCTGGCACAAATTGATGACGATGTACCCAATATTCCATGGGCCCTTCTATTTGTTGATCTGTAAATAAGCCATACTGCTCAAATTCAGTGTGACGCGCAACCCAACGCACAGGAATAGGGCCCAACCAAATCTGAAATTCAGAAATTGCTCCCACATTTAACCCCCCTTCCCTACGAATTATCTTAACTGGTTGCCAGGGAGGAGTAAGTAACTGTAAAATATCTTCTCTTTCGTGGAAGTTCCAGACAACTTCTACATCAGCATTAATCAAGGTAGAATATTCAAAATTTAACATTAGTAATCATCAAAAACTTGTTACCAAAAATTCATTTATTGTACGGTAGAAAGAGGTAAAACTTTAGTCACTGACATTTGAAATCCAAGAGACTTAAGTACCTTTTCTATGGTCACAAGTTGGGGTTCTTTATTTGCCAAAAATTCTGTAAATAGTTTTTCTTTTTCCAGATTTGCTTCATTTTCTGTCTTATTAATTCCTTTATTAGCCTCAACAACATCTTTTAATGCAAGTAAAAATAATTTAATTCCACCATCTTCTAGTGCATCTTGAAGGTATCCTAAAGCAAACTCTGTATCTTGCAATTCACTCTTGAAAGTTTCGTTAAAATCTTTCAGCTTCATTTTTATACTCCTGCCATAACTTAATTGCTTTTTTAATATCTCTTTCCTGACTACTTTTATCACCCCCGCCCAAAAGCACTATGAGCGTATTTCCAACCCGACTGAAATAAACCCGCAAACCAGCACCCAAATCAATCCTAAGCTCAAACACTCCACCCTCAATACTTTTCCAGTCTCCAAAGTTACCCAAGGCGAGTCTTTATACGCCTTCTAGTTTGTTTGTCTTTAACAGACAAATACCACTCCTCAAAAGGACTAACTCCACGATCATCCTCAAGAACTTTAATTACTTGTTCTTCCATAATTACAATATCAAATCACAGTTCTCTTCCCAAAAACTCAAAACTGTAAATAATGGAGCAACTGGGAAATAACCTCACTACTCAAACCCAGACGGCGCTGTAAATCTGCTAAATTACGATAAACCCCATTTTGATTTCTATTTTCCACAATCATCTTGGCTGTAGCCGCATCAAGAAGGGGAATTTTTTCTAATAATTCTTCTAAGTTAGCAGTATTAATATTTAATTTTGCGGGAGTTAAAGTACTTTCTGGGTCATAGTAGGAAAAAGATAACACTGCTTCCCAGGGTTTAATTCTCCCCACTGGCATATTTAAAGCTGCCGCTAAATCTTCAATACAGAGTATCTGTACTCCCATCCCAATAAGTTCAACTAGCGATCGCGCTTGATGGATCGAAATACCAGGCAACCGTAACCAGTCATCTACACTAGCAAAGTTTACATCAATTCTAATTCCCAATTGTGCAGCTATTTCTAGCTCTGTCATTGACTCTAACCGACAATAGGGGTCATTGAGGAGTTTAAGGGCGATCGCCTTGCGTTTCAACCACATAATTATTAAGATATCCGCTCAATTAGTTGACGGCGTTTTTGTTCAAACTCATATTCAGAAATCAAACCATCTAAACGTAGTTTATCCAATTCGCGCACAGCAGTTGCGATCTCCTCCACTCGTTGTGTTCCTCCTACCTTATCCTGAAGGTAAATTCTTGTTACCCCAGTATCAGGTAACTGCTGGTTAAAAGCCCAATTAAACTGTGCAACATCTTGCACCAAATACAAAACCGCTTCAAAAGCACAAGCAATTTGGGCCATAGGGGTAGACCAGCCTAAAATAAGATAGAGAACCCCCCACAAAGGTTGACCCAAATAAAATTTGTGAATACCTGCAAGAGGAGTTACCGTACCCAGCAAAGCTAACAGAACGGCAATTTTACGACTTTTTGGCTTATTAATTAGCTTTTGCAACACTGTTTTTCCACTTTGAACTCTGACAATTTAATTACTTTAGCTAAAAATACCTCGAGAAAACAAGCCAGAGATAGCCTGTTCCAACACTTGCGCCGATTGACAAAGTTTTAACCCATGTTAAAAATTGTATCCTAAAGTTATTCATTTGACGGTTTTCCGTATTTGCAAGCAAGTTTCCACTCATTGAAAACTCATTTAAAATTAAAATATTAGACCTTTTGCTTCATTACGAAAAACTGTCATCCTGAGCGCAAGCGTTGGATCAACGATCTCCAACGCTTCGGGCGGACTGATGACAGTTTTAATGCTTGGACTTTTGCAAAAGGTCTATTATTCATTGATATATAACTTCTAAAGGTAAAAAGCGATGGGATTTTTTGACTCCGAGGTAGTCCAGCAAGAAGCCAAACAGCTATTTGAAGATTATCAATCCTTAATCCAATTAGGGAGCGAATACGGCAAATTTGACCGTGAAGGCAAAAAAATTTTTATTGAAAAAATGGAAGAGCTGATGGAGCGCTATCAAATCTTTATGAAGCGCTTTGAACTTTCAGAAGACTTTATGGCACAAATGACCATTGAACAGCTCAAAACTCAGCTCAGTCAAGCAGGTATGACTCCTCAGCAAATGTTCGAGCAAATGTACGTTACTCTTGAGCGCATGAAATCAGAAATTGACCATTAAACAACGATAATCATTAAGGTTGAGGCTGGGAATAATCAGTTGGTGAGGGAAATTCCAGCACTGGCTCATCTTTTAGTGCTTCTAGCATAAATGCTCGCCAAACTGGGGCAGCGTGTTCCCCTCCTGTGATAGCTTTTCCTATAGGTTGATAATCATCATTACCTATCCAAACAGCCGTTGCAAGTTGCGGTACATAGCCAACAAACCACACATCTCGCTCTGAGTTGGTTGTTCCCGTTTTACCCGCTGCAGGGCGATCAATTTTAGCGTTCATCCCTGTACCTTTTTCAATTACTTTGGTTAATTCAGAAGTTAAGGTAGCAGTTGCCCACTGGTTTAAAACTAACTTAGGTTGTGGTTCATTGTCAATCAAAACATTTCCCTTACTATCCGTAACTCGGATAATCATTGTAGGTTTATTATGCCAACCATTACTCGCCAAAGTAGCATAAGCTCCTGCCATTTCTAATGGTGTCACCCCCATAGAACCTAAAGGTAAAGATACCACCTCTTCCAGAGGGCTTTGGATCCCCAACTCACGGCATACTTCGATAACTTTCTCTAAGCCTACCGCTTGTCCAAGTTCTATGGCTGGGATATTACGGGATTGAATTAACGCTTGAGTCAGATCTATCTCTCCTAAAAACTCTTCATCGTAGTTTTGCGGAATGTAATATTTCTCCCCATCTCGATATTTTACTTTTCGATCTTCAATCAGGGATTGTGGAGTGTATTCACCAGAAGCAAAAGCTGTGTAAAAAACAAAAGGCTTGAAAGAAGAGCCAGGCTGCCTTCTGGACTGGATAGCTCGGTTAAACTTACTTTGACTATAATCCACACCCCCCACTATTGCTTTCACAAAGTGAGTACGTGGATCTATGGCAACTAGAGCCATTTGATCAGCATTAACTCCTCTAGCCCGCAACTTTTGATATTCTTCTTGTACAATTTGTTCTGCCATCTTCTGGAAATTGTAATCAACAGTTGTTTGAACCCGCATACCTCCTTGGAGTATTGCTTCCGGCCCAAATATCTCTTTTAACTCCTCAATTACAATATCAGTAACATAAGGTAAACTACTTTTTTGCCATGCAGTGGGTTTAGCCACCAACAACGGCTCTTTAAAGGCAGTTTCTGCTTCTTCATTGGTGATCCACCCTAACTCTTGCATCCGGCTGAGTACAACTGCTTGTCTTCTTTTCGTTTCTTGATAGTTGATATATGGACTGTATTGTTCCGGTGCTTGAATGATGCCAGCCATCATTGATGCTTCGGCAAGATTCAACTCAGAAGCTGACTTATTAAAATAACTTTCTGCAGCTATTTCTGCCCCATAACTGTTGTGACCCCAATAAATATTATTGAGATACATTTCTAAAATTTCGTCTTTGCTAAAGATTTGTTCAACTCGAATAGCCAGCACCGCTTCAGCTAGTTTTCGAGTTAATACGCGATCGCGGGAAAGAAAAAGATTTTTCACCAACTGCATCGTCAAAGTAGAAGCACCTTGACTTACCCCGCCTTTTTCCAAGTTCACTAAAAATGCACGGGCAACACTATTAGGATACAGTCCCTCATGTTGATAAAAGTGACTGTCTTCTACTGCAATTACTGCTCGCTTCAGGTGCGGTGAAATATCATCGAGTTTCACTACTTTACGATGGGTTTCTCCATGAAGATTCGTTAAGAGCCTTCCCTTAACATCATAAATATAACTGGTTTCTGTGGGTACATAGCTTCGCAGTATTCTCACATCTGGAAGGTTACGAAAACTGAGCGCTAAACCAACTACTCCACCTGCTATCACTGAACTTGCTAACATAGTAAGTCCTAATATGGTTCCTCCAGCTACTTTGGCTACTCCGCCACAGAAGCGAGCAACTGGCACTAATTTCTTCTTCAACTCCTCTTGTTTCTCAATGGTGCTAAAAGACACTGCTAATTTCTTTCCTCACTACTCACTATTGCCATTGGGAGATAATTTAAACTATCCTGTTATCAATCTTATACATAACCTAGTTTTTTGTGCTACTTTGCTCCCATCCCTCAGACTTTCCCCCTAATCTTTTTATTATTACCTTTATTTTTCCTAAAATCTTACAACATTTATAGTAATGCAAAACAAGGGGATCCGCGCCCCTTGTCTTAAGCCCTTTGTTTGATTTAAGTAATTCATGGGAGATAATTAATTGCTAATTTTATATAACACTTCTCTTAGTCTTAAAGTACGGACAAGGGGATCCGCGCCCCTTGTCTTACCAAGAAAAACTATACGTTACCATTATAATGATTGCTACAATAGCATTTCTCTTGGTCTTGAAGTACGGACAAGGGGCTAAAGCCCCTTGTCTTACCAAGAAAAACTATACCTCGCCATTATAATAATTGCTATAATTGATATTCGATAATTAATCTTTGAGATAACTAATTATTAACAATAACCCAGATTTCATTATTCTAGATTCTAAATGAATGATCTTGAAAATAATAAAAACTTGGATTGGTTGAATCGGGGAACTAGCGAGATTTTCCCTAATCAACCCAACTCACTCAACCCAGATGAAAATTTAGCTCAACTTTTAGCTCAGACAGACCGCCCTCTACGGGTAAAATTAGGGATCGATCCCACTGGTGCAGACCTCCATCTGGGTCATAGTATACCTTTTCGCAAATTGCGCGCTTTTCAAGATGCAGGTCATACTGCTGTTCTTATTATAGGCGATTTTACTGCACAAATTGGTGACCCAACTGGAAAATCAGATGTGCGTCGTCAGTTGAGTACCACAGAAGTTAAGGAAAATGCTAAGGACTACCTTAACCAGTTACGCCCCATTTTGGATTTTACCACCCCAGGACGTTTGGAAATTCGCTATAACTCAGAATGGTTGTCTAAATTGGATTTGGCAAAAATTCTGGAGTTGCTCTCTACTATGACTGTAGGTCAAATGTTGGCTAAAGAGGGTTTTGCTGAACGTTACCAGCTAGAAAACCCTATCTTTCTCCATGAGTTTATGTACCCTTTGATGCAGGGTTATGATTCGGTGGCTGTAGCAGCAGATGTTGAACTGGGTGGCACTGACCAGAAATTTAATATCGCTGTGGGACGAGACTTACAACGTCGTTTTGACCAAAAACCTCAGTTTGGTCTCCTCTTACCTATTCTTTTGGGCACCGATGGGGTACAAAAAATGTCTAAGTCTCTTAATAATTATGTGGGATTGATAGAACATCCTTCTCTGATGTATGGGAAACTAGAAAAAACTCCTGATAATCTCTTAAATCAGTACTTTGAATTGCTTACAGATTTGCCACTAGACCAATTACCAGCTTCTCCACGCGATCGCCAAAAACAATTAGCTCTGACGATCACTGCTCAATATCATGGCACTGAAGCAGCTCAAAAGGCTATGCAGGATAATTTGTCTATCTCTGGGGGTGCTGCAACAGAAGCAGCCGCAATACCAGAATACTCACTGGCAACCATTCAGTTTCCTACGCCTTTGTATTATATTTTAAATGCAAGTGGGTTGTGTAATAGTAGTGGAGAAGGTCGCCGTCAAATTCAAGGTGGATCAGTACGTTTAGATGGCGATCGCATAAATGATGTTAACCTCTCTTTTGACTCCCCAGATTTATTGGTAGGAAAAGTGCTACAAGTTGGAAAGAAAAAGTTTGTCCGTTTAATTCCTTAAAGAAATGCAAAATACAGACCGCATTATTGTTCCTTTGGATGTACCTAGTCTCACAGAGGCGATCGCCCTTGTGGAAAAACTGCCTCAAGCTTCTTTTTGGAAAGTAGGTCTACAATTATTTGTCAGTGCAGGTCCTGAAATTCTCAAATTTCTCAAAGAACAGCAAAAACGCATTTTCCTAGATTTAAAGTTCCATGATATTCCTAACACTGTGGCAGGTGCGGTAGATGCTGCTGCTCAATACCAGATTGACTTGCTTACTATTCATGCTACAGCAGGACGAGCAGCCCTAACTTCCGCAGTCAAAGCTATTTCAGCAGAAACTTATCGCCCCAAACTATTAGCCATCACTCTCCTCACCAGTATCAATTCCCGTGAGTTAGCCATGGATTTACAAATACCCTTAGAATTGTCAGAATATGCCTTAAAAATGGCTCTCTTAGCTCAAGAAACAGGGTTAGATGGGGCAGTTTGTTCTCCCCTTGAAGCAGGACAACTAAGGCAAGTTTGCGGTAATAATTTTCTCTTGGTTTGTCCTGGAGTGCGTCCGATTTGGTCGGTTACACAAGATCAAAGCAGGGTGATGACCCCAGCTCAGGCTTTAAAAGCTGGTGCAGATTATCTGGTTATTGGTCGTCCTATTACTGCTGCTCCTGACTGTGTGGCAGCTTGGAATAAGATTTGTGACGAGTTGGCTTAATGTTCATCCTCCCCATGTCAAACTTTTTCCCGCTTCTTCCCCTTCTCCCAGAAAAATGCTTAGGGGAAGTCTTGACAAATTTATTGTTAGTTATAACCTGCTTACTCACAACCCCCTCTTTTGTCAGAGCTGAGATGTCAGGAAATCATAACTTTTCTTGTCCTGCCGATCTGGAAACATTAACCAGTGTCATGCTGGAGGAATTACCAAATTATGCTAACAGAGTAATTCATAGTTCTCAACTTTTAGAAAGTACCAACTCTCGTTTTACGATCATTGCAGGTCAGCCAGAGTTTCAACCCCTAGAACTTAATCAGCTTCAATATACCCCCGTTTTGCCAGAAAACTTTCAACAAGTGTTTTTTACTACTTTAGAGCGGCAGTATTTAAATGGGAGAGCGGTGGAAATTCAGAATTATCACTGGTTATTTCTCACTCAAACTGCTAATGGCTGGCAAATGGTAATGATTTTTTCCCGTTTTGGGTATACTTCACAAAATCGCCCTCCTTCTCCTCCCCGTGAAACAAGTAAATCACCCATTGGTCAAGCTGTTCAGACATTTTTACGCGATTGCAATTCACAAATTTAGTGAAAAAAGAAGCGAGAAGTAAGTACGTCAATTGTAACATGCATAATTTAATTATTTTTTTGTTTTATAAAACAACAATGTACTATGTTGGGGAAAAAATGGGGAAAAACGCCGCCTTGCCTTGCTTTTGGAAGACCTCACGGAGGATGAGTACAAAGAAGTGTTAGAAACCTAAATTTAATATGTAGATTTTCCTGAAAATAGAGGAGATACAATTTTGTTGACAAGATAGTTACAGGAGGGTGATTGTGTGAGGGGGGGTATTATATACAGGTTCGGAGGAGAGGTAGAGCCAGATAACTGGTTCTATCGACTCATTAATTGTTACCCCACAAAAAAAAATTTGGCAAAAACCTTGCAATTTTTCAGAACAATCATCTACAATAGATGATTGTGACCAAAAAACGGCTAACCTCAGTTTTGAGCCAGTCTCCTGAAAACAGCAAGAGTCAAAAGTCAAGATTATTCAGCTTGACACCCAAGATCTAGGTTAGTAAATTATTGGTTGAAGGAATAAATACAAGCCTCCTGCAGATACTGAGGTAAAAACACCTTAAGTCTAAGGGAACAAAAGGCAACAAAAAACCAGTTAAACAAATTTAAAATCTGTAACTCACCTGGTTATAAAGATTGACAAAAAAAACTCAGATTAAAACTCCTGATTGCAAGGAGAAAAAAATCCAAGCAGGATAGCAAAGTGAGTAAAAAGCTCTCAGCTTTAAATGATATCCTGCAAAAAATTGTTGTGTAGCAAAGAAAGGGGGTTTTTCAGTGTCTGTCGGTATCCTCGGCACAAAACTGGGCATGACCCAAATATTTGACCAAGAAACAGGGATAGCCATTCCTGTAACAGTAGTCAAAGCAGGACCATGCACCATAACTCAAGTAAAAACCAAAAAAACAGACGGTTATAACTCAATCCAATTGGGTTATGGCGAAGTAAAAGAAAAAGCATTAAATAAACCAGAACTGGGACATTTAAGCAAATCTAATGCTTCACCATTGCGTCATTTAAAAGAATATCGAGTAGATGATGTTAGCTCTTATGAACTTGGTCAAGCAGTGACAGTAAATGTGTTTCAAGCTAAAGAATTGGTAGATGTAACAGGAACAAGCATGGGGCGAGGATTCGCAGGTTATCAAAAACGGCATAACTTTAAGCGAGGATCAATGACCCATGGTTCAAAAAATCATCGTCTTCCAGGTTCAACAGGAGCAGGAACAACCCCAGGTAGGGTATATCCAGGAAAAAGAATGGCAGGAAGGTATGGAGCATCGCAAGTAACAACAAAAGGTCTCCAAATAGTAAGAGTAGATGAAGAGCGTAACTTACTGCTAATCAAAGGAGCAATTCCAGGAAAACCAGGAGGATTGTTAAATATTGCCCCTGCCAAAAAAGTTGGTAAATAACCATTGAAGAAGCTAGGGTAAGAAAAAAGAATAAAGGACAAAGATATGGTTAAGTGTGTAGTGAAAAATTGGCAAGGGGAAGAAACATCAGAGGCAAGTTTTGAATTAAAAACAGCCAAAGAAGAAACAGCAGCTCATATAGTCCATCGCTCCTTAGTGCGTCATCTAGCAAACGCAAGACAAGGCACAGCCTCCACCAAAACAAGAGCAGAAGTTAGAGGAGGTGGACGTAAACCTTGGAGACAAAAAGGAACAGGACGAGCTCGTGCTGGTTCTATTCGCTCTCCATTATGGAGAGGCGGTGGTGTAACTTTTGGTCCAAAACCAAGAGATTACAGCGTCAAAATGAACCGGAAAGAAAGACGCTTGGCGCTGAGAACAGCGTTTAGTAGTCGTGCAGAAGATCTAATAGTAGTTGAAGACTTCAGCGAACAATTTCCACGCCCAAAAACTAAAGAATTAGCAGCAGCACTCAGCCGTTGGGGAATAGAAAAAGAAGCAAAAGTATTGTTGGTTTTGTCAGAAATAACAGAAAACGTAGAACTATCAGCAAGAAACATGACCCAAGTTAAACTGATCAAAGCTAATTGTTTAAACATATACGATGTGCTAAGTGCTGAGAAAATTGTTACAACCCCTGAAGGGCTGGCAAAAATACAGGAGGTTTACAGTGACTAAAATAAAAAGAAGAAGTCAAACAAGGAGTAAATGTCAAACAAGAGATTTACCAGATTTAATCATAAAGCCAATAGTCACAGAAAAGGCAACAATCCAAATGGAACAAAATAAGTATGTCTTTGATGTGCGCAAAACGGCAGAAAAACCAGACATTAAAAAAGCGATCGAAAGTTTATTTGATGTCAAAGTGGTGAAAGTCAATACAATAAATTTGCCACGCAAAAAGAAAAGAGTAGGCAAATTTATCGGATACAAAACCCAGTATAAGCGAGCTATTGTAACATTAAAAGAAGGAGATACAATAACTTTATTCCCAGAAGTATAGCAAGCAAAAATAGTTCATTAATTATTATTAAGTTATGGGTATTCGTACATATAGACCATATACACCAGGGACTCGCCAAGCAACAGTAGCAGACTTTTCGGAAATAACCAAAAGTAAACCCGAAAAATCACTCACAAAAAATAAGCATAGAGCAAAAGGGCGAAATAGTCGCGGCATAGTTACAAGCAGACATAGAGGTGGTGGACATAAACGTCTTTATCGAACAATAGATTTTCGCCGCGATAAGCATAATGTTCCTGCAAAAGTAGCAGCAATAGAATATGATCCCAACCGCAATGCTCGCATTGCTCTTCTGTTCTATCAAGACGGAGAAAAGCGCTACATTTTGGCTCCATCAGGGTTAGAAGTAGGAACAATAATTATCGCAGGAGTTGATGCACCCTATGAAGTAGGTAACGCATTACCACTAGGTCGTATTCCTCTGGGAACAGAAGTTCATAACATTGAACTGGTACCAGGAAGAGGAGGACAAATGGTGCGGGCTGCAGGAGCATCAGCGCAAGTGATAGCAAAAGAAGGGGATTATGTAACTCTAAGACTACCATCAAAAGAAATGCGCATGGTACGCAGAGAATGTTATGCAACTATAGGCACAGTTGGTAATGCAGATGCACGAAACTTGAAACTAGGAAAAGCAGGAAGAACTCGACACCTAGGCAAAAGACCAGAGGTACGAGGAAGTGCCATGAACCCAGTAGATCACCCCCATGGCGGTGGAGAAGGAAGAGCACCCATCGGAAGAAGTGCGCCTGTTAGTCCTTGGGGTAAACCAGCTCTAGGGTCAAAAACTAGGAAGAAAAGAAAACCTAGTGATGCTTATATTGTTCGTCGTCGCCAAGCAGCAAAAGGAAAATAATAAGGTGGATTTTCAGAAAAACTAAAAACAAATAATTAAGTAGGAAAGAAAAAAATAATGGGTCGTTCAACTAAAAAAGGTCCTTACATAGATCATAATCTGGCAGAAAAAATAGAGAAACTTAACAAAAAAGGGGAAAAACAGGTAATAAAAAGCTGGGCAAGAGCTTCAACGATCGTCCCTGACATGGTGGGACATACAGTAGCAATTCACAATGGAAAACAGCACGTGCCGATTTATATTTCGGAACAAATGGTAGGGCACAAATTAGGAGAATTTGCTCCAACTAGAACTTTTAAAGGTCATGCCAAAAGTGATAAAAAAGCAGGTCGAAAATAAAAGGTTATTAATAAGTTTAAAGGGAATTAATAACCAATGAAAGGAGAAAAAATGGCGCTAGATATAACACAAGAAACTCAAGCGATCGCTAAATATATTCGGATGTCTCCCTATAAAGTGCGAAGAGTGCTAGATCAAATTCGTGGTCGCTATTATCGGGACGCATTAATCATCTTAGAATTTATGCCCTATAAAGCTTGTGAACCAGTACTAAAGGTGCTACGTTCAGCAGCAGCCAACGCTGCCCATAACAGAGGAATAGAAAAGACAACACTGGTAATCAGTAAAGCTTACGCAGATGGAGGACCAAGCTTTAAACGTTATCGAGCAAGAGCGCAAGGTCGTGCATATCAAATTCGCAAGCCAACCTGTCATATAACAATTGCAGTTGCTCCCGAAGTAACAAAAGAGTAAATAAGAAGAGCCTTAACATAAAAGTATGGGACAAAAGATACATCCAATAGGATTTCGACTAGGTTATACTAAAGAGCATCTATCTTGCTGGTATGCCAATAGCAAAAACTATCCAGAATTGCTACAAGAGGACTATAAAATTAGGCAATTCATAGAAAATCAAAAATCAGAAAAAGATAAAGGTCAAGCATTAGGTAAAAGCGCAGGCATATCAGAAATAAAAATAGCCCGTAAAGCAGATCAAGTAGAAATTGCTATTCACACAGCGAGACCTGGAGTGGTTGTAGGGCCAGGTGGTAAAGGAATAGAGGCTTTACGGGAAGGTCTGAAAGAAGCTCTAGGAGGTCAGCGTCAAATTAGACTAAATGTAATCGAAGTATCAGGGCCAGATGGAAATGCAGCATTAATAGCAGAATATATCGTAAGCCAACTGGAGCGAAGGGTTTCATTTAGACGAGTAGTGCGTCAAGCTATAACCAGAGCAGAAAAAACAGAAGAAGTAAAAGGGATAAAAATTCAAGTAGGCGGACGCTTGAATGGGGCAGAAATCGCACGCACAGAATGGACCCGTGAAGGAAGAGTACCATTGCACACTCTAAGAGCAAATATAGACTATGCCTACCGCACAGCTTTAACTATTTATGGAATATTAGGTATTAAAGTGTGGGTATTCAAAGGAGAAATTTTGCCAGGTCAAGAAGATAAACCCAGTAAGGTAACACCTACACAGCGCCGTAAACAGCGTCGCCAGCAGTATGAAGACCGCTCAAATAACTAAAACCTCTAAAACAGTAAAACAGTCATTCTTTTAAAAGTTGCTCAATCACTAATTAACCAACTATGTTAAGTCCCAGAAGAACAAAATTTCGCAAACAACAAAGGGGACGGATGAAGGGGTTGGCTTATAAAGGCAATACCCTGAACTTTGGTGAGTATGCTCTCCAAGCAACAGAACCTTGTTGGATAACTTCACGCCAGATAGAAGCTGCACGACGAGCAATAACTCGTTATGTCCGTAGAGGAGGTAAAATCTGGATTCGCATATTTCCTGATAAACCAGTCACCATGAGAGCAGCAGAAACCCGAATGGGATCAGGTAAAGGATCTCCCGAATATTGGGTAGCAGTGGTAAAACCAGGAAGAATCATGTTTGAGATTTCTGGAGTAACCGAAGAGATCGCTAGAGAAGCTATGCGTCTTGCAGCTCAAAAATTACCCATAAAAACTAAATTTGTAAGTCGTGATGAGGAGTATAGCTAAATTATGGCTCTACCGAAAGTACAAGAAGCAAGAGCTCTAAATGATGAAGACTTGGCACAAGCTATTGTAGACACCAAAAAGAAACTATTTGAACTCAGATTGAATAAAGCAACAGGACGTGAGTTTAAATCTCATGAGTTTAAGCATAACCGACATCGTCTTGCTCAATTAATGACTGTAGAAAGAGAACGTCAAATAGCAGCAGCAAAAAACAAAGAAATAGCCCCAAATGAAACAAAAGTGGAAGAAAAACAAAAACCACAACCAGAGGAGTAAGATTAAATGGCAGTAAAAGAAAGAGTGGGAATGGTTGTCAGCGATAAAATGAATAAAACTGTAGTCGTGGCAGTGGAAAACCGTTCTCCTCACCCAAAATATGGCAAAATTGTCGTAAACACTAAAAAATATAAGGCTCACGACGAAGAAAATCTTTGTAAAGAAGGCGATCGCGTACGGATTCGTGAAACACGCCCCCTCAGCAAAACTAAACGCTGGATAGTAGCTGAAATTATCAATAGTCAAGTGGAAAGTCAGTAAAAAAAAATGATACAACAGCAAACTTATCTTAATGTAGCCGATAACAGTGGCGCTCGCAAATTGATGTGTTTGCGCGTTTTAAGCACTGGAAATACTACTTATGGTGGCATTGGCGATGTAATAATAGCAGTTGTCAAAGACGCTATACCAAATATGGCAGTAAAGAAATCAGAAGTAGTGCGAGCAGTGATAGTTAGAACCCGTAAAACTCTACGCCGAGAAAGTGGTATGAGTATTCGATTTGATGATAATGCAGCAGTATTGATCAACAACGAAGGAAACCCCAGGGGAACTCGTGTTTTTGGTCCTGTAGCAAGAGAATTGCGGGACAAAAACTACACAAAAATTATTTCGCTCGCACCGGAGGTACTCTAAATGCCAAAGCCAACCAAAAAAAGTAAAACACCCCAACGTTATAAAATGCACGTAAAAAAAGGGGATACAGTTCAAGTAATTTCAGGAAAAGATAAAGGGAAAGTAGGTGAAATAATTAAAACATTAGCAAAATCCAGTAAAGTCGTGGTTAAAGGGGTAAATATTAGAACTAAGCACGTAAAACCCCAACAAGAAGGCGAATCTGGTCAAATAAAAACATTTGAAGCACCTATTCACAGTTCAAATGTGATGCTGTATTCAGAAAAACAAAAAATAGCAAGTCGTATCTGCTACACCTTTACAGAAGAAGGAAGAAAGGTACGAATGCTCAAGAAAACAGGGGAAATAATTGATTAACCAGTAAGTTAACAGTTAAATCATCAAAATAGAAAAATAAATGATAACTGAAACCTGAAAAAAATAAGTTGGAAAATGAGCCAAAAACTAAAAAATATATACCTAGAAACGATAGTACCTAAGCTAAAAGAACAGTTTGGATATACAAATATTCATCAAGTTCCTAAAGTAGTGAAAGTAACAGTAAATAGAGGCTTGGGCGAAGCGTCAACTAATGCAAAATCACTAGAATCATCCCTAAATGAATTGGCGATGATTACAGGACAAAAACCTGTGGTGACTAGAGCAAAAAAAGCGATCGCTTCATTCAAAATTCGCCAAGGGATGCCAGTAGGCGTAATGGTTACATTGCGCTCAGATAAAATGTATGCTTTTTTGGATAGATTAATCAATCTAGCTTTACCTCGCATCAGAGACTTTCGAGGTATTAGCCCAAAAAGTTTTGACGGACGTGGTAACTATACACTTGGGATTAAAGAACAGTTAATCTTTCCAGAAATTGACTACGATAAAATAGAGCAAATTAGGGGCATGGATGTGTCAATAATTACCACCGCAAATACCGATGAAGAAGGTCGAGCCTTACTTAAAGAGATGGGTATGCCCTTCCGCAACAGCTGAATCCAAATAGGAGGAAATAAAAGCAATAATGGCATCTAATGATACTATCTCAGATATGCTCACTCGCATTCGTAATTCTTGTTTAGTTGGTCATTCAACCACTAAAGTACCAAGTACTAGAATGACAAAAAGCATTGCTGGAGTTTTAAAAGAAGAAGGCTTCATAGAAGATTTTGAGGAAATTGGAGAAGGAATCAAAAAGTATTTACTTATCTCTCTAAAATATCAAGGAAAAACCCGTAAACCGATTATTAAAAATCTTACTCGTGTCAGCAAACCTGGATTGAGAGTTTACTCCAATCGGAAAGAATTACCCCGTGTTTTGGGAGGAATTGGCATTGCCATTATTTCTACCTCCAAAGGGATTATGACAGACCGAGAAGCTCGACAACAAGGAATCGGCGGAGAAGTACTGTGTTATGTTTGGTAGAAGCCATCAGGACTAAAAAAAGAGATTAAAACCGCATAGATATTAGAGGAGTAAGAGTATGTCTCGCATTGGCAAACGTCCGATCGCGATTCCCAAACAAGTTACAGTAGAAATTAATGGCTCGCAAATTAGTGTAAAAGGGCCAAAAGGGAGTTTATCTAGGGAATTGCCATCAGGAGTGATAGTAGAAAAAGAGGGCGAAACACTTCAGGTTGTTCGTCAGGATGAATCACGTACTGCTAGAGAACGTCATGGTTTATGTAGGACGCTATTAGCCAACATGGTAGAGGGAGTTTCAAAAGGATTTTCAAAACAACTTCAAATTATTGGCGTAGGTTATCGAGCGCAAGCACAAGGAAGCAAACTAACACTTAACGTTGGCTATTCTAAACCAGTAGAAATGAATATGCCAGAAGGGATTCAAGTAGCAGTAGAGAAAAACACTGACGTTACCATAAGTGGCATAAACAAAGAAATGGTTGGTAATGTGGCAGCCTCAATTCGCGCAGTACGCCCTCCAGAAGTTTACAAAGGAAAAGGAATTCGTTATCAAGGCGAATTTGTAAGACAAAAAGCGGGTAAGACAGGTAAGAAGTAGAAATGAAAATAACTCGTAAAGATCAAGTAAAACGCCGTCATCAAAGATTAAGAAAAAAAGTAAACGGCACAGAAGAGCGACCGAGGTTAGCAGTGTTTCGCTCAAATAAACATATATATGTTCAAGTAATAGACGATGTAGCTCAACACACCTTAGTAGCAGCATCCACAGTAGAGCCAGAATTAAGAAACAAACTATCATCAGGAGCAACCTGTGAGGCCTCACAAGCTGTAGGCAAGCTGGTTGCTCAAAGAGCAATAGCTAAAGGGATAACAAAAGTGGTCTTTGATCGTGGTGGAAACCTATATCATGGTCGGATCAAAACCCTAGCTGAAGCAGCTCGTGAAGGTGGCCTAGATTTTTAGTAATACCAATAACCAAAGTAGCAATTATGGCAAAAGAAAAAGGTAGCAAAAACAAGCGGAGTAAAGAAAAAACCTCCGAATGGCAAGAAAGAGTGATTCAAATTCGTAGAGTATCAAAAGTAGTAAAAGGTGGTAAAAAGTTAAGCTTTAGAGCTGTAGTTGTAGTAGGCAACGAAAAAGGGCAAGTAGGGGTTGGCGTTGGTAAAGCTAGTGATGTAATAGGTGCTGTAAAAAAAGGGGTAGCTGACGGGAAAAAGCAATTAATCCAAATAAATCTCAATAAAGCCAGTTCGATTACTCATGTTTCTAACGGAGTATCTGGAGGGGCCAAAGTAATGATGCGACCTGCAGCACCAGGTACTGGAGTAATCGCAGGAGGAGCAGTAAGGACAGTTCTTGAATTAGCAGGCATAAAAAATATTTTGGCAAAACAACTAGGCTCAAAAAATCCACTCAATAATGCTAGAGCTGCCATTGATGCTTTAGAAAATCTTCGTACATTTGCTGATGTAGCTGAAGAAAGAGGCGTTTCTTTAGAGCGTCTCTACACTTAATCAAAATTAAATCATATAATGGAGAGTGGAGATGAAAATTAATGATGCCGTACCAAAACCAGGATCTAGAAAAAGGCGGCGACGTTTAGGTAGAGGAATTTCAGCAGGTCAAGGAGCTAGTTGTGGATTTGGAATGCGTGGTCAAAAATCTCGTTCAGGAACAGGCACAAAACCAGGTTTTGAAGGAGGACAAATGCCTCTTTATCGTCGTGTTCCCAAACTAAAGCACTTCACAGTCATCAATCCCAAAAATTACACAGAAATCAACGTAGAAAAATTAGCATCACTGGCTGAAAATACCGAGGTAACTTTAGAGTCTTTAATGGAACTAAAAATTGTTACCAGTAACGACGGTCCCCTTAAAATACTTGGGAACGGACAATTGAATGTTCCCTTAAATGTAAAAGCAGCCGCATTTACAGCAAGTGCTAAACAAAAAATAGAAGCAGCAGGTGGTAGCTGTGAAGTAATCAGTGGTTAAAATATTTAAGCCAACCCACTTTCCTTGAGATACATCCTGCAAAGTAACCGCAGGATGTGTTTGTTATCTTCAATAAAAAACTGAACCCATTTCAGGATATATTAATACTCTGAAAAATCTTAAGTAAAAATAAAGATAAAAGAACTTGCATTTATAGTGGTTAACTTGGAGTCAAGAGAAAACTAAGGCAAAACAAAAATAATAAAGGTTAACTGGATCAGAAGCCAGAAAAATTATACATTAGAAAAATCAATGCAAACCTTTCGGGAGGTTGCCCAGTATGGTTGTAAGTAAAGACAAGACACCTACAGCACAAGAAACATTTATTCAAATGGCACAAGCAGCAGGCTTAAGAGGTCGGCTGCTGATTACAATTGGTCTGTTAGTGTTAATACGCTTGGGAATTGCTATACCAATACCAGGAATAAATAGGGACACATTTGCAGCAGCGATCGCAGATAGTGCCGTATTTGGATTTCTGGACATATTTACAGGAGGCGGGATATCAGCCGTAGGCATTTTTGCCCTGGGAATTTTGCCATATATTAACGCCTCAATTATTATGCAGCTACTTACGGCTGCAATACCAGCTTTAGAAGACTTGCAGAAAAATGAAGGAGAAGCAGGAAGACGAAAAATTTCTCAAATCACTCGTTATGTGGGTTTAGCATGGGCAATAATTCAAAGCTTAGGTATAACAGTAGGATTACTGAGACCCTATGCTTATAATTATGGCACTTGGTTTGTAGTAGAAACAGTACTGGCATTAACCGCAGGGGCAATGTTCGTAATGTGGGTTTCCGAATTGATCACCGAAAGAGGTATTGGTAACGGAGCGTCATTATTAATATTTGTGAACATAGTAGCAGTATTACCTAAAACATTGGGCAGAACAATTGATTACGCTCAAACAGGTGGTAGGGAAACAGTGGCACAAGTAGTAATATTGTTATTAGTATTCCTGGTGATGATACTAGGAATTGTCTTTGTGCAAGAAGGAACAAGACGCATTCCCATTATCTCAGCCCGTCGTCAAGTAGGAAGAAGGTTATATCGAGAAAGAACAAGTTATTTACCTCTGCGATTAAATCAAGGAGGAGTAATGCCAGTGATCTTTGCATCATCAGTCTTGATTTTACCCTCATCAATAGCAGGATTAACTCGCAATCAAACAGGTGCAATTAATCCAATTGTAGAAGGAATAACCAGAGCTTTAAGTCCAGGGAGTCCATTATACATAGCAGTGTATTTACTGTTGATACTATTTTTTAGCTACTTCTATGCCTCATTAATCGCCAACCCAGTAGATATGTCACAAAACCTGAAAAAAATGGGTGCAAGTATCCCAGGAATTAGACCAGGAAAAGCAACCAGTGCATATATAGAAGGCGTGTTAAACCGCCTCACCTTATTGGGAGCGATTTTTTTAGGAATTGTAGCAACTTTACCAACATTAGTAGAAGGAGCAACAGGAGTACCAACATTTAGCGGTTTAGGTGGAACATCTCTATTAATCATAGTAGGTGTGGCGATTGACACTGCCAAGCAAGTTCAAACTTACGTTATCTCTCAGCGTTATGAAGGAATGGTAAAACAATAACCCTCTAACCATCTTGGGAAGTAAGAGGAAATTCGTCTTACTTCCCAAAATGGGATTGAATAAAAATGAGAAAAGAAAAAAAGAATGAAAAATAAATTGATTTTTTTAGGACCACCAGGAGCAGGAAAAGGAACTCAAGCAAAAATATTAGCAGATTGGTTGGAAATACCCCATTTTTCAACAGGGGAAATATTAAGAGAGGCGATCGCCAACCAAACAGAACTAGGACAAAAAGCAAAAACATATGTAGATGAAGGGGAATTAGTTCCTGATGAGCTAATTTTGGGATTAATTAGGGAATGTTTAACCCTTCCAGAAACAAGTAATGGTTGGATTTTAGATGGATTTCCTCGTAATGTAGCGCAAGCAAGTTTTTTAGATGAACTGCTAAAAGAAATAAACCAGTTAGCAGATGGTGCAGTTAATTTTGAAGTACCAAGTGAAGTATTAAAAAAGCGACTCTTGGGAAGAGGAAGAAAAGACGATAATGAAGAAATAATTAACCACAGGCTGGATGTTTATCAACAACAAACAGCACCAGTAATAGATTATTACCGTCAACAGAATAAACTAATCAGTGTCAACGGCGATCGCACTCCAGTAGAAGTAACAGAAACTTTAAAAGAACAACTTAAAAATTGACCCAATAACAACCATCTCCCTCAAGAGGTCATTCTCAAGGAAAACTTTGATAAGATATGTGGATAAGAGAACATTAATTGGATCTCTATGCTAGCGGATTAAAAAATAGGGAGGTCAAAAAATGGCTAAACAAGACTTAATCGAAATGGAAGGCACAGTAACAGAATCACTGCCAAATGCCATGTTTCGGGTAGATTTAGACAATGAGCTGACAGTACTAGCTCACATAGCTGGGAAAATCAGAAGAAATTACATCAAAATACTCCCAGGAGATAGGGTAAAAGTAGAAATAACTCCCTACGATCTTAGTAGAGGAAGAATTACATATAGAATGCGCAAGAAATAAAAAAGCTCCTCCGATCACACCTTAAAGGTGTGTGCGGGGGGAAAAGAATTTATCCTAAAAAAAAAGTAGTAAAAAGAAAGTATAAAAAAATAGAGAGGGAAAAAAACAGGAAATAAAGAAGCTGAAAACGAAGAAAAAACATGATGTTAATAAGAAGTTAAATAAAAAAGTCAAACAAAAAAAAAGAGAAAATAATTGACAAAAAGAAAATAAAATTGTTATAATAAAAATTTGGGATGAGTTAGCGCCAGAAAGGCATGAAAGTAAGAGCATCAGTCAAAAAAATGTGTGAGAAGTGTCGTGTAATTAAACGACGCGGTAGAGTTATGGTGATTTGCACAAACCCAAAGCATAAGCAACGTCAAGGCTAACCTATGCTAAAAGAATCACTAAAGTTGTCAAGAATAAATAAGGAGGCTACAAAAGCGTGGCGAGGATTGCAGGCGTAGACCTACCACGAGAAAAACGTGTGGAAATAGGTCTGACATACATATATGGAATAGGGCTGTCGCGCTCCCATGAGATCTTAGCAAAAACAGGGGTAAACCCAGATACAAGAGTTAAAGACTTAAGCGATGAAGAGATAACAGCACTGCGTTCATTCATAGAAACAAACTATCAAATCGAAGGGGATTTGAGACGTTTGGAAGCAATGAATATCAAACGTTTAGTTGACATAGGTACATATAGAGGTCGGCGTCACCATCTGGGCTTACCAGTGAGAGGACAAAGAACCCGTACCAATGCAAGGACTCGTCGTGGTAGAAGACTAACTGTTGCAGGGAAGAAAAAAGCACCTGGTAAAAAGTAATTAATTACTGATAAGAAGAGGACAAGCGAAAAGCTATGGCGCGACCAACAAAAAAAAGCGGCCCAAAAAAACAAAAAAAGAACATTCCTAACGGAATTGCCTACATCCAATCAACCTTTAACAACACCATAGTAACAATTTCAGACACAAAGGGAGATGTAATCTCCTGGGCATCTGCAGGATCCAGTGGTTTTAAAGGGGCAAAAAAAGGCACTCCTTTTGCAGCACAAACGGCAGCAGATAGCGCGGCACGTCGAGCGATCGATCAAGGAATGCGTCAGATAGAAGTTATGGTATCAGGTCCTGGAGCAGGTAGAGAAACAGCAATTAGGGCGCTTCAAGGTTCAGGGTTAGAAATAACCCTAATTCGTGATGTGACCCCAATTCCCCATAATGGCTGTCGTCCACCCAAGCGACGTCGAGTTTAAAAAAAATCATCCCCAGGGTAAACCAGTCATGTTTAATTTTAATGACTGTGTAGTGAAGCAAAAAAGGGTTTTAAGCAAGGGATAAAATCTTGACCATAATCAAAGCCAGGTTTAAATGCTTAAGTAGAAGCAAGAGGATAGCTACACCGAAAAAAAAATTTTGAGGTTTAAATCAGCTTTAAATAATTAAAAAGTGTAAGCAGAATCAAAGAAAAAAAATTGGAGCTTTTGGAGAACAAGAGATAAATCTTGAAACAAAAAAACCCAAACTTCTTTTTGTAAGTGACTGTTTCTAAAGCAAAGAATGTGGCGAACAGGCTAAATCTACTAAGATTACAAGCTAGATTTTTACCCTTAGCAAATCTCTGGCTCACGTCTGCCCAGGGATGTATTATGTTTTTTTTTTGAGTACAAAAGGATAAAATTTGAAACTTGTAGTTTTTAAAAAAAGAAAAAAATGCTTAGTTAAAATAAAAGAGCAGAAAAGTCAAAAACAAGTTATTGGGTTGGGATGATTTGGCTTAAAAGAGCTATTTTAAATTGACAATGTTTCAGGACAGGATCTTAGGAAGGTTAATCAACCTTTCTAAGAACTTTGATAAATAAGGGAGTCACTCTATTATCTATGGCGGAGTTTAAAATTGAGTGTTTACAGACAAAAACTGAGAGAAATAAAAGTCAGTATAGCAAATTTGTACTCGAACCTTTAGAAAGAGGTCAGGGTACAACGTTAGGTAATGCGCTAAGAAGGGTTCTCCTATCAAATTTGAAAGGAACAGCGATAACAGCCATCAGAATATCAGGGGTAAACCACGAATTTGCCACAATAGAAGGGGTAAGAGAAGATGTTCTGGAAATAATGCTGAACATGAAAGAAGTGGTATTAAAGAGTTATACAAACGCTCGGCAAATAGGTCGCCTAATCAAAAACGGACCTGCTAACGTAACCGCGAAAGATTTTGCTCTACCTTCAGAAGTGGAAATAGTTGACCCTTCTCAATACATTGCGACTCTGGCTGAGGGAGCAAAACTAGAAATGGAGTTTCAAATAGAAAAAGGGACAAGTTATCAACCAGTAGAAAAAAGAAAAGAGGACACAGGATCATTAGATTATCTGGGAATAGATGCGGCATTCATGCCAGTGACAAAGGTTAACTACAGTGTAGAAGATGTTCAAACAGACGGAACTGTAGCAAAAGAACGTCTAATTTTAGAAATTTGGACAAATGGAAGTTTAAAACCAGAAGAAGCTTTATCACAAGCAGCGGCTATAGTTGTAGATTTGTTTAATCCACTCAAGGATTTAAACATTATTGATAGACCTGAAGAGTTCAAAACAGATCTAAATCCAGAAAACCAGATACTAATTGAAGAATTACAGCTATCAGTTAGAGCATATAACTGTTTGAAAAGGGCACAAATCAATTCAGTAGCAGATTTGCTTTCTTACAGCCAAGAAGAACTACTAGAAATAAAAAACTTTGGTCAAAAATCAGCTGTTGAAGTCATGGAGGCTCTCAAAAAACGTTTGGGAATAACCTTGCCTCTAGAAAAGGCAGAAAAATAATTATTAATTGCAGGGAGGAAAAAAACAGAAAAAGAATAATATATGAAAAAGAGATTAAAGGAAAATAAATCAAAATAAATTGTAAATGTAAGAAATAAAGGGAGAAAAATAAAATGCGTCATCGGTGTCGAGTGCCAGAATTAGGATTACCAGCAGACCAAAGAAAAGCATTACTAAGATCTTTAGCAACAGAATTAATACGTCATGGTGAAATAACCACAACCTTAACTAGGGCAAAAGCATTACGGGCAGAAGTAGATAAAATGGTAACCCTTGCTAAAGATGGATCTTTAGCAGCAAGACGTAGAGCATTAGGCTATTTATATGACCCTAAATTGGTTCATCAATTGTTTGCCAAAGCACCTGAACGCTATGGGAATCGTTCAGGAGGATATACCAGAGTTGTAAGAACAAAGCCACGTCGAGGTGATAATGCTGAAATGGCAATAGTTCAGCTAGTGTAGGAAAAATTCTTAAGGGAGGGGATGAAAACAAATAAACAGCGAGTAGCTTTGGTGATTCAATATTTAGGAACAAAATATCATGGCTGGCAAAGACAACCCCAAAAGGAAACAATACAAGCAAAAATAGAAACAGCACTTGCTAGTGTACTTAAACATCCAGTGACTTTGCACGGTGCAGGGAGAACAGATGCAGGAGTACACGCAGCAGCACAAGTAGCGCACTTTGAACACCAAAGTCCAATACCCGCTCATAGCTGGGCAGCAATACTTAATTCTCGTCTGCCAGATGAAATCCTCATCAGAAGTTCCCTTTCAGTACCATTAAGCTGGCACGCTCGTTTTTCAGCCCTTTGGCGGCGTTATCGCTATACAATCTATACTGCCAAAGAACCAAACTTGTTTGTCAAACAGGTAAGCTGGCATTATTACCATGCTCCAATTGAAGAATCTTTGATTCAGGCAGCTTTAACTCCCTTAAAAGGAAAACATGATCTCGCAGCATTCCTCCGCACAGGATCATCAAGAAAACATTCTTGGGTAGATGTGCAAGAGGTATTATGTTATCGTAGAGAACCATTTGTATATATAGAAATTCAAGCAGATGGTTTTCTCTACGGCATGGTACGTCTATTAGTAGGGATGTTGATCGAAGTAGGGATAGGAAAGACTTCGCCAGAAAACTTTACCGAAATTTGGGTCAACCAAAGGCGCGAGCAAGTTAAATATTCAGCCCCTGCTAAAGGTCTTTGTTTGTTAAGAGTTGGCTACCCAGAATTTCCTTTACCCAAAAAAATCTGGTTTGATACTCAACCCACCTTCCTCTTTGGCGAATAAAAAAATAAATATGGAGACAAAAATGAATAAAACACCTTTACCCACAAAAGAAAACATAGAAGCAAAATGGTATATTGTTGACGCAGCTAACCAAAGATTGGGGAGGCTTGCAACAGAAATAGCCATGATCCTACGAGGTAAAAATAAACCAACCTTTACCCCTCACATGGATACTGGAGACTTTGTAATTGTTATCAACGCAGAAAAAGTAGTGGTAACAGGCAAAAAAAGTAGTCAAAAACTCTATCGTCGTCACTCAGGAAGACCTGGAGGAATGAAAATAGAAACCTTTGAGCAACTCCAAAGCAGAATACCAGAAAGAATTATAGAAAAAGCAGTTAAAGGAATGCTACCAGGCAATTCTCTTGGGAGAAAACTCTTTACTAAACTAAAAGTTTATGTGGGGACAGATCATCCCCATCAAGCCCAACAACCAGAAGTGTTAACAATTAATACTATTCCAGCGGGAGGTAAATAATGGAAGGAAAAGCACAAGATCGAGTAGTTTATTGGGGAACAGGTCGTAGAAAATCATCAGTAGCACGAGTGCGTCTGGTTCCAGGAACAGGGGAAATGACAGTTAATGGTAAACCAGGAAATATTTACTTTAACAAGATTCCTAGTTACATTTCAGCCGCTAAAGCTCCCTTAGAAACTCTGGGGCTAGAAAACGAGTATGACATTTTAGTTAGAGCTAATGGTGGCGGACTCACAGGTCAAGCTGATGCGGTTAAATTGGGAGTTGCCCGAGCTTTGTGTCAACTTGACCCAGAAAATCGTCAACCACTCAAAATAGAAGGCTACTTAACTCGGGATCCACGAGCTAAAGAACGGAAAAAATATGGTCTGCACAAAGCTCGTAAAGCACCACAATATTCTAAGCGCTAATTTTTGGTTTAAGATTAAATTTGTTCAAGAATGGATAATGGATAATCAATAATTACGAATAATCGTTATGCTTCCTAGGTTATGATTAAAATAAATTAGGGAAATAATTATCAATTATCAATTGTTTTGTAAATCAGATTAAGAGGTAATCATTATGCCTAAACCGGGTGTTCATCCTAAATGGTATCCAGAAGCTAAAGTTATCTGTAATGGCGAAGTAGTGACTACTGTGGGATCCACTCAGCCAGAAATTAACGTTGAGGTTTGGTCAGGAAATCATCCTTTTTATACTGGAACCCAGAAAATTATTGATACTGAAGGACGAGTTGATCGTTTCTTACGAAAATACGGAATGCTTGATGCAGAAGATAAAACTTCTGATACTAAAGAAAAATAGCAGTTTTGCTATCTTAATTAACCCAGCAGGATTCGTTCTGCTGGGTTTAAACTATTTAAATGTGTTGATAATCAATAAGCAAAGAAAATTATTATGGCAGAATCTTATTTACTTGAAAAATTGCAATCTGTTGAGCAAACTTTTAAAGAATTAACCCGTCGTCTGGCAGATCCTGATATTGCTACTAACCCAGACGAATTGCAACGAGTTGCAAGAGTGCGCTCTTCTCTAGAGGAAACTGTGAATACTTATGAAAATTGGAAAAAAACTCAGGAAGAGTTGGCGGGAGCTAAACAAATTTTAAAAGAAGCTAGCAACGATCCAGAGATGAAAGAAATGGCAGCCCTGGAAGTGGAAGAATTACAGACAAAAGTTGCTAATCTGGAAAAAAGAATGAAAATTTTACTGTTGCCACGGGATCCCAATGATGAAAAAAATATTATGTTGGAAATTCGCGCGGGGACTGGGGGCGATGAAGCTAGTATCTGGGCTGGGGATTTACTCAGAATGTACTCGAAATATGCAGAGTCACAAAAATGGTCTGTGAAACTGTTGAGTGAATCTCTGGCTGATATGGGTGGCTTTAAAGAAGTAATCCTTGAAATAAAAGGAGATATGGTCTATAGTAAGCTTAAGTTTGAAGCTGGGGTTCATCGGGTGCAGCGTGTACCTGTGACAGAAGCAGGAGGAAGAGTTCACACATCTACGGCAACTGTGGCAGTGATGCCAGAAGTGGATGATGTGGAAGTGAAAATAGATGCAAAAGATATAGAAATGTCTACAGCTCGGTCTGGGGGAGCTGGCGGACAAAATGTAAATAAGGTGGAAACGGCGGTGGATCTATTTCACAAACCTACGGGAATTAGAATATTTTGTACGGAAGAGCGATCGCAACTGCAAAACCGTGAACGAGCAATGCAGATTTTACGGGCAAAATTGTACGAAATAAAGCTACAAGAACAGCAGGAAGAAGTAAGTTCTAGACGGCGAAGTCAAGTGGGTACTGGATCTCGTTCTGAAAAAATTCGCACTTACAACTATAAAGATAATCGTGTAACAGATCATCGTTTAGGTGAAAACTTTACTTTAACTAGCGTACTTGAAGGTAATATAGAAGATATGATTCAATCTTGTATTTCTCAAGACCAGCAAGAACGTTTAGAAGAGTTAGCAGCATCTCCCGCTACTGCTGAAGCATAAAATCTAGTCACGTTGTTTTTACTTAAATAAAGTAAATCCTGCTTTTACTTCTATTATTGGCATAATTAAATTCATGGCTTTATTTGGTTTAAATAGCGGGACAAGTGCTGCTATGGCAATAGCTAGACGCGTATTAAAACTAACTGAAAAAATTCCCCAGTACTTGTCAAAACCAGAGGATTGCAACAAGCATTATTGGACTTCTTGGAATAAAGTTGTTAGATATATCAAGCAACATTATATCCGAAGAAGTCAGCGCTTCGTCCTCGGTAGGCGCACCGCTTTTTCAATGGAAGAAAGCCATCAAAAGTGCTCGCACCCAGGATAGCTTCTCCGAGTACCTAGCAAAGCTCCAGTGTTGGCGGTTTTAATTCTAATGGTTTCGTTTTGCAGGGCAAAGATTGAGGCTAAATTGACTTGTGGTCATTCTGTGTTTTTGTGAATAGATTTCGGTTTTTTTGCGGGAAAAGGTGATGTTGAGGTTGTTGTGGCTAAGTTCAAAAAAGCTTTGGAGTTTGATGTAGAAAGGATTAAAAACACGAATACCAATCACCTAACTAACTTTCAAATTCTACTTTGGCATAAATATCTTTAAAAGTAATTTGAATTGCCATTGTTTCTAGGGTTAAAATTGCGTTTTCTCCCTGATATTCTTTAAATATCCATTCTCTTTGAGATTTTTTGGCAAATTGTTCTATATAATAACTATATTGGTCAATTAAAATATACTCTTGCAATTGAGGAATTGAGCGGTAATACTGAAACTTATCTCCCCTATCTCTAGTTTTGGTTGAGTTGGATAAAACTTCTGCAATTAAACAGGGGTTTGTTACGGTAGTTCTTCCTTTTCCTTCATAAATTGGTTCTCCTGGAATTACCATAATATCTGGATAGGTGTACTGGCGATATTCGGGTATCCATAAGCGCACATCGCCCATATAGATATCGTAGTTTTCCCCGCTTAAAGCTAATTTTAATTGAAAGAAAAAATTACCTGTTATTTTATTATGATTTGTTGTGCCACCTGTCATTGGTACAATTTCTCCATCTCTGTATTCATGTTTAATTTCTGCGTCTTTTTCTAAGGCGAGATATTCTTCTGGAGTGTAAGAAGTTTTTTTAATTTGTGTCTGCATAATTTGTCTTTTTTTTTAATATTATACCAAATCCAATTACTATTACCTATCAGCATGGTTTTGGTAAATAACATTTGTTTTGCGGTGGTTTCGACTACGCTCAACCACCTCATCTAATGATATCTTTATTTATTAGAAAAATGAGGGCTAAAGCCCTCACATCTATTCATGAATACATAATTGCACGAGATTGAGTAACGGCCTGGGTGAGAATTTGTGCAGCGGTTTCGATTTCTTGTGCTGTGGTAAATTTACCTATACCAATGCGTAAGGAACTTTCGATGATTTCAGTGGATACACCTAATGCTTGCAGTACATGAGAGGGGGTTTCTACTCCAGATGAGCAGGCTGCACCTGTGGAAATGGCTAGTTGAGGGCGTATTCTGGCAATTATGGCATGGTTGGGAATGCCTGGCATGGCAATGTGAAGGTTTCCTGACAATCGTGCCTCTAAATCGCCGTTAATTACTATGTCTGTGATGTGTTTTTGTAATAAGTTTTGTAGTCGGTTGCGGAGAAGGGCGATCGCTTTTTCATCTTCTAGCATTTCTAATTGTCGTAAGCGACAAGCTTCGCCTAATCCTACAATACCTGGTACATTGAGTGTACCTGATCTCATTTTTCCCTGATGTCCGCCACCATACATTATTGGTTCTAACTCATATCCTTTTTTTACTACTAATGCTCCACAACCTTTTGGACCGTAGAATTTATGAGCGGAAATTGCCAAATAATTAATACCCCAGTCAGTAAAATTAAGGGGAATTTTCCCTACTGCTTGAGAAGCATCAGAGAAAAAAGGAGTGTCATATTTTTGGGCTATTTTACCTATTTTTTCGAGGGGATAAATATTACCTATTTCGTTATTTGCTGCCATAAAACAGAGCAAAGAAACCCCGCTTTTTACAATTGTTTCTAACTGTTCTAAATTTATTCTGCCTTGGCGATCAACTGGAAGAAAAACAAGCTCAAGTAAGCCTTTTTTTGCTAGCACCTGACAAGTATCTAAAACTGCTTTATGTTCGAGTTTGGTGGTAACAATTTTAGGGGTTTTTCCCTTATTATTTGCTACCAAACCTTGCAAAACAAGATTAATACTTTCTGTTGCTCCTGAGGTAAAAATAATTTCTTTTGGTTTAGCATTGATTAAGTTAGCAAGGTAATTTGTTGCTTCTGTGACTGCTGCTTCTGCTTCATCTCCATAAACATGGTCTATACTGCTAGGATTACCGAAGGCAGTAGTGAGATAATGGAGCATTTTTTTTGCTACTCTAGGGTCAACTGGAGTGGTTGAATGGTAGTCTAAATAGATGGGATAGGATTTCATTTTTGGTTAGAGCTTATATATTCTCTGTCTTTCAGCTTTCCTTTCGTCTCGATTAAACTGGAGCAATTTCACAGTTGTTCTCCCTTCAGCAGTCAACCTCTCGAAGGCGAGATCCTACTTGTGCGAGTTTTTCTGAGAGTTCGTCAGACACTTCTATGGTGATTTGAGCCATAGTACAATTTAGTCCCTTTTAAAATAAGACAAATTTATTACAGATATTTTTGCAATTTACGAATTAGAGTAGCTCGCTGTTTTGGAGGAAGCTCTTGAAAGAGAAAAATGATTTGATGTTCTTGGTTTTGGTTTTGTAATTCTTCACATTTTTCTTTGATAGTTACTAATAATTGCTGCTCTTCTGGGTTGAGCATTTCATTATAATTTGTTCGTTGTAGTTCTATTTCTTGGAGTATTTGATTTGCTCCGCGCAGTTTGGCTTCATCTATTAACTCATCAAGTTGAGCTGTTTGACTTTGTAAATTTTCTAACCAAACTTTGGCTTCATCTTGTTTTGTATCACTGATTTGCTCTATTTTTTGTTCTAAATCGTTGCGGAAAAATTCACAGCGAGTTTGCAGACTTGGAGACAGATTATTAAGACTATTTTGCCATTGATTTAATCGCGTAAGTTGAGCTTTAATTGCTTCTACATTATCTGTTATTGGTGCTTCTGCTATTTGGAAAAATCCAGATAAAGCGCGAATTTCTTCTCTTAATTGTTGATAGATAAAATAACTTGGGGAGTCTTTAAAAGTTGAGTCGAGTCTTGAGTATTCAGTGATTAAGGTGTTTAATTCCCTGGAGTTGGCGACTACTCGTAGGCGATCGCGCAAATTTTGCAATTGGCGATTATATTCTGTGATTTTATTCTTTAATTCCTGAAGTTTTTCTTCTATTTCACTTTTATAAACCTCTGGGTCATTTAACTTTCTTCTCAGACTTGATATTTCTCCGATCGCTTCTTCGCAGAGACGAATTCTATCGAGTATTGCTGGATTTTTTTCCCGAATTGTCTGGATTATTTTTTCATCTTGTTCTTGTTTTTCTGGTTCTATTGTTGATTGATTTCTCCCTGCAAAAATTATGGAGTTTAGTTGCTCTAATAATTGCTCAACTTGCTTTTTACTTTCCTCTTGTGTAAAACGATTTTTTTGACTGCTTATCTGTTGATATAGTTCCAAACCTTTACTAGGTGTTATTCCTCCTATTTTTGCTGACCAATTATCTAACAATAAAATTAATTCATGTTGTTTTTGTTCTAATTGTTGTTTAATTTCTTGATATCTTTGCTCTTTTTTTGCATCAGGTACTCCTCCTGATAAGGTTTCAATTGCATTGAGAGCTAACCAATAATCTTGTTGACTTGCGTTTTCACTGACGGAGTTATAGCGTATCTCTATTTGTTCGAGACATTTGTAGATTTTTGCCTGATTTCTCAGATGTGCTACTCTTGTTTGTGCAGTGTTATCTGCTTGTTCTAAAGTTGCGATCAACTGCACTGGTAAACCCTGTACTTGACTTATTTTTTCTATTGCTTTTTCCAGCTCTACTTTATAGCCACCATATTCTTCTTCTGATGCTAATAATTCTGCTTTTTCTAGGAATAAATTAACTTGTTGATCGATTTTTGCTTGAACATTTTCTAAGGCTCTTGTTTGACGATTAAGTTGCTCTTCTGTTGGGCTAACATTAATTAATTCTGAGCTTGTTTCAATCAACCAATGTTGTCGCAAACGGGGATATATTTCTACCAGTGTATCTATTTTTGTTTCTGGGGAAATATTTTCTGCTGCTTCTAGGGGTTGCAACTTAGTTTCTACCTTTTTCATTCCAGTAATTAGCTGTTGTTTTTTCAGCTCAATTTCTTGTATTTTTACTGGATCTGGTTTTTCTGATTCGAGGTAGTTTTCTATGGCTTTTATTAGTTGTTTTGCTTCGTCATAATTTACTTTGTTGGGTATTTCTGGTGCAGTTACTGGTTGACGGCGAATTAATCGGGGTTTTCTACCGCTTTCTATCCATTTATAAATCAAGTCTTTGGGTTTACTAAAGACATTTGTAGTTGCCCAATCTTTTATTGGTTTTACATATACAGATATTAATTGTGTTTTCTTTTGAGGAATGCCAAAACTTCCTTCTAATTGCACTTCTGTTCTGTGATAAGCTAGCCATGCTGTAAATAACATGGTAAATGTTAATTCATTGTAGCCAAATGGTGGATTTGATAGTATTTGCCAAATTTTATCTATATCAACTCGCTGCTCTTGCTTATCTTCTAAGGCGGTTAATTCTGATATTTTATCCCAAGCTGCTTTAACATTTTTTTGGCTGGGAATTTGCACTAAATATTTTTGTTCTGTGTTTTTTAATATTCCCCATCCTTCTACAAATACTGGGTTGATCAAGTTTTTATATGATTGATCTGGGAATTTTTGCTCACTTAAATCATCTTCTAATAAGCGATTTGCAACATACCCTATTACTTTAGTTCCTGCTGGTTTTCCTTTTGCCATTTTTTCATTTTTGGCTATGGGTGGTACTAAAGGATATAGTGCTTGTAATAAATGGCTTACTAATCTTTGGGGGTTTTCTTTTTCGCTTGCGGATAGTTGTTCTATTTCTAGACAATAATATTTACATGAGTTGATAATTTCTTTTATTTGTCTTTCTACTTTTTGTTCTAACTGTTTGCGTAATTGACTACTTGCTGCTCCTGATTCTTGTTTTTCTACGCTTGTTCTTTTTGTGAGTAGATTTTGTAGTGCTAACTCACGGGCTATTTCTTCTGTGGGTTTTTCGGGAATAGCTATTACTATTCGCTCTTTTATTGGGGAGTTTTTTATGAGTTTTAAAATGGTTTTTTCTAACTCTTGCAGTTCGCTTTTTGTTTCTGCTAGTACATAAGCAAATGTTCCCTGTGTTTCTTCTATTTGGGTTATTATTTTTTGTTTTCCTGTTAAGATTTTGGTTATTTCTTCGGCTGAATAAAATTTATATTCAAAGAACCATTCATCATTGAGTTGTTTATTTTCTTCTACAAAGTAATTTGCTCTTATTACTGGTTCTCTTAAGTATGTTTCTACATTTAGTTGGCAATAGTTTACTACTTTGTTTACTGTAATGTTTTCGTTTCTTTTTTCTAATTCTTCTTCGATTTCTTCTCGTAGTTCTTTTAAGTTTATTCCTCCATAGAAGCGATAGGTGTTGTCTCCTTGGTTATGGTAAATTACTTGTCTTTTGTTACATAAATCGTTGATGGTTGCTTCTGTTTCTGTTAGGGTTAAGCCTGATAATTCACTTAAGATGATTTCGTGTTTTTCCGTTTCTGGTTTGATGAGTTTATTTTTGCTTGTATAGTAGAGAAAAATTGCTTTTAGGAGGGTTATTTCTGCTGGTTTGGCTGAGGCGGCGATCGCATCTCTTGCTCTTTCATATTCTAAGTAACTTGCAAATTGACTGAAGTTACTTTTCATTGCATCTACTAACCCCACTGGAGCTAAATAGTTGATGTTATTATTTTTTTCTACTGCTTCTGTTTCAATAAAGTTTTTTACTTCTGCTTGAATATATTGTATTGCTGTTCTTCCCTGGGTAAAATCCAAGTTGCAAAGTAAATAAGCATTGAGAGGATGAAGTGGGAAACAACCGAGGGTTATACTTTGATGAAAGCTCTCTAAACTCCAGCCTCTTTCTCGATAGGTTGGTATTCTTTTTTCGTGTCCATTTCTACTATCTGTGAGTAAATTGTTGCCCCATTTTGCAATAAATTGTTGCCATTCTTTTGTGTTTACTTGTTGTTCGATTAACCCATTTATTACTAATTCTAAACTTGAGATGGGTTCATAGGTTGTTTTTGCTATTTCTAATCTTGAGGCTAATTTTTTATAGTCTTCTGCTGATTTATTTGGTAATGATTTTAATGGTCTTATTTGAGTTAAGCATAGTAAAGCTATTTTTCCTTTATGATTTTCACAAGCTTTTGTGATACTTTGGAGTGCTGCTCCTCCTGCTGCTACTGAGTCATTCGCCCATGATTGTAAATAGTAGTTTAATTCGTCAAATATGATTAATATTCCTTGATAGGAATGGTTTTCTCCTGAGCAGAGATTTTTGATTAAGTTATCAATTATTTCTTCTATATTTAAGTCGGTTTCAAAGTCGATTGCAAAGCCTTTGTTTAATTCTCGACTAATATCTTTAACTGTACGAATAACGCGATAATTATCTTGTTTTAATAATTCTATTAAGGTGTTGATATTTTCCCAGGGGCTTTCTATTTGCTGGAGAAATTGGTTAGCGATCGCCTGTTCTGTTTCATTTAAACTTTCCAAATATTCCAGGGGTTTTTTACATAGTTGAATTGCGAATGATTCTGTTATCCCTTCTTTTTCTAATGTATCCCGAACTCCTCGCAGAAATATTTGTCTTAAGTCTAAGGAGCGATCGCCGCTTAAACAAATTACCAAGTGTTTTTTACTTACTTGTTTTTCTTGTTTAATTTTACTGACAATTGTTTGAGAATTGCCTGCAGCTATAGCCATCTGCTTGAAAATTCCTTGAACTTCTGGGCTATTTTCTAGCTGTTTAAAAAAGTTAGCTAACGTGAGGGCAAAATGTGATTTTCCCTTCCCATAGTCTTGCACCATTAAATGGATATTATTTTCTTGATTTTCCTGATAACTTTGCCATACTGCTTCTAATATTCCCAGGGTTGATGCTTTAGGATTTTGATAATTATAATTAAATACAAACCCTTGACATAAGCGTAGATTTTTTTCTGGATCGGTCATCATACCAAAATCTACAGCATTTGCTACCATTCCTGTTTCATTTATTTTTACAACTTCATTAAGCTGCATATTCAATCTTCCTTTTTTTGAATGATTTAAGAAAAAGTTGGTGCTTTAATAAGCTTTTCAAGCGCCAATTTTTCTTAATTTTGTTTTTGGTTTTTGTCGGTTAAGTTTAGTGTTATTTACTCACTTTCATCTGCTGTTTCTGCTGTTTCTTCTGTTTCTTCTATTTCCATTTCTTCTTCTGAGTTACTTTCTACTGGCACTGATGGAGTAAATTGAGTATTTTCGTATGCTTTTTCCAGGAGGCTGAGGGAGTCATCCCATCGAGGTATAATTTGGTATGGTTCTACGGTACGTCTTTGTTCAATTAGAGAGAGTGATTCTAATTTATCTAATTGTTCTTGCAGTGCTTCTGAGCTTATGCCCAAAACAGCAGCGAGTCCCATTTTTTTGTGGAGGATATCGTCTAAAAGCACAGATGTTTCTTCTTTCAAATCTCGCTCCCATATTTTAGCTAATAAATAGCCTATCATGTAGCTATTGGGGAGAACTTGTTCTCCTGCCACATATTTATTTTTTTCTGGTTTATGGATATATTTTATGCCTCCCATAGCTTTAGCTTCGGTATAAGCTCTGAGAAGAATCCTAATATTTTTGGTGAGTTTTTTGATGTTTTCTTCTTCAAAAATGGTGGCACTTGTCTGTACTAAATCTTCCAAACTAAAACTCTGATGTTCTGGCACAAAAGTATAAACAAAGTAAGTCCATCCTCCCCATTCTGATGGTTCTGGGGGCAATTCTTTTAGTCCATAACGACCTAAACTCAGATTGAAGTGCATGAGCCATTCTGTTGTTATTGACTCTAATTGTGGGTCATATTTTCTGACAATTTCTCCTGCTGGACTTAACTTACTTCCTTTGATAAAACCTGCTCGACTTGTCCAAGTTTTCATTGGTGTTATTTTCTTATTTCCTAGACCTGTTTTTTCCATCAAATTTTCCAAAGAATCATTTAATCCTTGTTCTGATGCAGCTACTGCTATTATTTTGATTAGGTCTTCTTTTTTCAGAGCAAAAGTTGTGTGAAAACTTAGTTGTAATTTTGGCATATTTTTTTTGACTTCCATACAATAATTATAAATGACAGACGAAACAGGGCAAATCATCATCTTCTTCATCTAATACAGCAGCTAATGCTTGAGCTAGTGGTTGATTTTGATTTGCTTTTCTTTCTTTTGCCATTGATTTTTCGTGATTTGTAATTATTTCATCCTTGCGTTTTATTATGTCCAATAAACTTTCCCCTGGAGTCCAAGTATAAGTTCTTCCATCTTTATGTTTTTCTTCATATTCTACTGCTTTAGCGAATAGATCTGGATGCTCCTGAGCTAACATCACCCATTCATATTTTCTCTGAAAAAAACAAAAGTAGCAACCTGAACGACTGCGCCAACGATAATAATCTGGTAATCCTATCCCACTATCTTCTAGTAGTTTGATTATATCTGCTTTTACTAATCCTTTTTCTTTAAAGGGGAATTTTGGCTGTATATTTGGTTTGGTAGAAATATAGCCGTCTCGATTTTCATCAGCTCTGATCCCAATATAACTAATAGCATCATCTTCGCCTACAAAATCTTCAAGGGGTTTAATTTTTAATTGTTTGGTACACCAACGCATTTTTGGTGAAGGCAATACTCCACCGTAAACATCCAACCAATGATCAAATCCTCGTTCGGCACTTAAATAATGTATTTTAATTCCTAAACGTGCTTTAATCCGATCTAGATATTCGTATGTTTCTTGTAACTCTTTGTGCGTGTCACAAAAAAAGTATTCCATTTCTGGAATTTCTTTATGCAGCAATACTGCTAAGGCAGTACTATCTTTTCCACCTGATAGACCTAGTATATGTCTAATTTTTTTTTGGGTCATAGTCTAACTTTTTGATTTTATCTCGAATCAGAGATAAATTACTATAGCAATTTAGTTTGTGGTGAGGCAAGGGGTTTAAACTGGGGTGTTGATTTTGGCTCAAATTTAACAACGTAATTTCATACACTTTTTATTTTAAGTAGGGTGGGCATTGCCCACCACAAATGCTATGGTGGGCAATGCCCACCCTACAAAGAAAAATTGTCTGATTTTAAAATTTGTAACTTGATAAATAATCAACACCCCAGGTTTAAACCCCTTGTCTAAATACCCTTGTTTATTTTTTATTGATCACGAATCATAAATGACTTGCTATACCGTTTGATTAATAGTAACTCCATAAGGGTTGATTTAATTTTAACCAGCTTAACATTTTTTCTGGCAATAAAGACAATTTAATTTTTCACTGTTACCTATTTTTTTTAGATACATAACACACAACTGTTAAATCTTAATCAAGATTTGAACTTAATATTTTTTCAGTGAGAAAAGCAATTAATGCAAGTCTGGCTTTGTCATCTGGTAAGTTTCGTAAAATCTCTTCTCCTAACTGTTGAGCTTGAGTATATTGTGCATTATCTATCCAAATCATTTGATGAGTTTCTTTGCCATCAGGATAAGTTATCGTAATCATACGTGTTTCTTTTCCTGAATTTGCAGGACTATTGTTCTGCTGCAAGGTTTCAAGGTTGTTAAATTTTCTGGCAATTTCACTAAGCTGGATCTGAAATTTAGTTACGTTTTCATCTGTCCAGGCTTCTGCTGGTTTATCTGCTACAATCATAATCAAGGCTGATAACCACTCTTGTAAGGTTTTATCTTCATCTACCGCAGCCTGGGTAAAGCTTTTTAAAGTACGTTCTACACATTGCCCCATCAAAATACTCGATCTTAACCGTAAATCTTCTCTTAGACTTAAATTAGTCCCGCGTATGCCAAAAGCTTCAGAGAGAAGATTTTCGCACTGTTTTAAAAGCCTATCATAAGCAGTAAAAATCTCTTTTAAGGCTAAAGTTAATTCAAAGCGGAAGGTTTTAGCTAAGTTAATACCAGCTTCTTCTGTACCGATGGGAGACAAACCGCAAGCAACTGGTAAAGCATGAAACAACAATTCATCTGGTTCGATCGCCTTTTGTAATGCTTCCCTCACGGCTAAACCTTTCTCACTGAGGTTTTTGGTTTGCAGGGTATAGGGAGGCAGCTTCTTAATAAACTGATAAAGTGGCTTAACCACCATTAACATCGTGGCATTTCTCATCCCTGCTGGTATTTGAGCATGGGAAAAACGCAAAACCTCTTCAAGTTCGTGAAATACTTCTCCTCGTAAACCTGCTACATCAAAATATTTCACCCCAAACCGTGATGGATCTTTCACCAGTAGCTCAAAATGTTCTCCTCCTAAAACAGGGATAAAAGTCCCATCTTTATAAACTCCCACATCATCGACATGATAAAGCAATACGGAGGTCAACAATATAGGAATAGGACCTGTAGTAACTCCGTATGGAGGTTGGGCGAGAATTTGATATAGTTTGTCCAAACTTTGAATTTGTTTAGATGACTGGCAAAAATCGGCGATCGCCTGCCAAACTGTCCAGACGCTACAAACTGGTGCAGGAGGATAAAACCCCCATTTTCCTTCTTCTTGTCGATGAATACCTGTTTCATGGAGAAGAGAATAATAAATACAAACCTCTGGTCCATATCCTTTCAATCCGAGTCTTTCCGTATCTCCTTTGCTCAACATTGCTTCAATCAACCGACGAGATGCCATTGCTCCCTGAGAAGTTAATTCACGACGATTAATTAACTCGTTCCAAATTTTTGGACTTTGAGGATAAGTTTGGTCACATACTTGAGAGAGTAACATCTGAAATTCAGCTATTTGAGTAATAACTCTCACCTCTGAGTTTAACCAGCATTGTTGTTGCGCTACAAAGCCAAAACTATGTTTTAAGTCTTCATCGAGTAAACTTTTACTCTGGTTTAAACGATAGCGCACCTCTTTTCTGGCTACTCCATCTGTTTGTAACTGAGGTACAGTTGCTTGAATTTTGGTTAAGGCGGCAAATTCGAGGGTGCGAATGCGTAAACTTTCAAGTCTATATGCGCTGACTAAAATGAGAGGTTTTCCATCTGCTGTTGTATTTGGTATTTTTTGAGGTAATTCTGAATCTAACCAATAAGCAATTAAACCATTACAATTGATATCTTTTGACCGCAATTTTGTTAAAGCATGGGAATTATCCAAATAACACCTTTCAAAATATCTAATTGTTCCTGTTATGTAACTATGACGTTGAGCAACTAATGGATTTAAAGGATATATTTTCTCTAACAAAACAGAAATTGGTTCACGTTCTTTTTCGATATAAGCTTCAACTTCTGCATCAACATTAAAATCAGAACCTTGCCATATTCTTAACTCATCAAGGGTTTTTAAATGAGTGATAATTCCTTTTTCTTCGAGAGTGGCGATCGCCTGTTCCCAACGTTCATGTTCTACACTTTCAGGTGAATCACAGAGGGCTAATTTTACCAGATTCCGACTTGCTTTTATCCTAGAAGTACTCATTAACAAATTGAGAATACCTATTACTTTCAAAACCCTTAAACTATCTTGATTTAATTGTGAAGCATCAGCAATTAAACCTTGAATTTCTACCCAGCGGCTCATGTTTGGTCGGGATCCCATTCCCATGCCTACTGTTTCGATAAAATAATCATAGAGTCCATCTAATTTTAAGGTTGGTAAATTTTGCCCGTCAAAGTTAGTTGCTGCTAAAAAATTATGAAATGAAAAGGGTTCAGCGCTGGTAAGAAAAGTAAATAAAGAACGAGTTTGTTGTGCATAACGCAAGCAAATAACAGGTAGAATTAATGCAGAGATAGGATGTAAAGGATAAACAGAGGCTAAATTTTCTTTTGTTAAATCATTAGTAATCTCACCAAGAACATTTAACCATTGAGAAGACCATTGATCAATCTTTTCTTGGTAAGAAAACCCCAACTCAGACATTGATTCTGCATTTGATTGATCGATTACTTGAGCAATCAATCTAATCATTTGCCCTGTGGAATCAGTAAAAGGTATATCTTCAAATCTTCCCTGAATTTTTGCCCATTCATTTCTTTGTAGAGCAGCTAAATTTTGCCCATATTCTGAAAATTCTTGATGCAATATACCTAACAAATAGATAGGGTTTTGTTTGCCATTTTTCGGTAATTCTATTAACTGTTGCAACAGATATAAATCTTCGCTACCTCCACTTGTTGCGGCATATTCTAAACTTTTACCCAACTCATCAATAATGAGCAAAACACCTGTTTTTGCTCCTTTAGCTACCTCTTGAATTAAAGGTGGTATTTCTTTACTTTCTACACTGCCAGGGTTTGTACTTATTTCTAGCAGTTTTTTAGCTACATTTGGTTTTCTTTTTGCAGTCCAATAATTTTCTGCTCCTGTTACCAAAGCTCTGATAATTGTATCTTTAATAGGTTCTCTTTGCGCAGTAGCAACGGCTCGAAAAAAGCCTTTTTTGGGTAATTTTTCGTGAATTTTTTCTGCTGCTAAAGCTGCCTCTGCAATAACTAATGATTTCATTCGCAAATCAGAACTGGCAGGAGCTGCAAGACAGGAGAAAAAGTGAGCAAAAGCTGATTTTCCTGTACCGTAAACACTGGTTAATGTCCAAGCATGATTTCCCCCAGAATCTGTTAATCCTGCTAATATTCTTCTGAGAGCATCTGCTGATCTTTCAGTTAGAATATAACCATTTAATGCTTCTATTCGCTCTTTATCTCGCTCCAAATTTATTGAGCGAGCATAACGGCGATGAGTTCTAAAATAGTGAGACAATGGTTTTTTCATCAATAATAATTAGTCATTTAGTTATTAGTTATTAGTCATTAGTCATTAGTTATTAGTCATTAGTTATTGGTCATTAATTATTAATTATTAATATCTAAATCTAGCAATTTTTTGGAGTTTAAAATCAATCTAGTCCAAGACAAGGGGCTTAAGCCCCTTGTCCATCAAAATGGTATAACCAATTAATTATAATACCCATCTAAAATACTGTAAGCTAAATCCAGTGGTTGTTGAATAAAGGAAAATTGAATTAATCCTGCAGTATCTGATAAAAATATAGAATCATTGTTACTTGTAACTTTTTCTATAGCTTCACAAATACTGCTTTCAGATAGTTTAAAAACTAAACCAGGACTACCCCGATCATAACTCAAACTGGAAATAGAGATAGTTTTCTGCTCGCCACGTTCTACAGCAAACTCTAAACAAGCTGCAACAATGACTTCTGCGGGTAAATTTGTTTTATTACCTACGCGAAAACTATAGTGTTTTCCATCCCCTGCAGTCTGAATAATTCCTAACTGAGAAAATGGACAGTCAAGAAAATCTTCTAGTACATTTTTTTTGAGATCGGCGGATCCATACATTCGTAAAATACAAGTGAGGTCTTTTTTTAAGGAAGAATCAACAACTTTACTAGCCAGATTACGACTATAATCACTTAAAGCTTTAAGTAAGTCATCACTGGAAAATTCCACAGCACGAAAAATATTAAACGCACAATACCACGCAGCAGCTTCACAAGTCGGTTTAAGTAAATTCCAATGAAGTAACCACAAAGAAGCTGGATCTTCCAGAAATGGATCCCAGCCATCATCATCTAGGAGTCTTCTGCCAAAATCGCTTGGATTATCTTTGTCTATAACTTTAAATGCTCGACACCAATAACGAATAGCTCGTACCATGTTTTTACCCACACCTAATTTTACTGGTGCATCTTCTCTTAAGAATACTCCTCCATCTTTTTTAGCTGCATCAAATCCTTTTTTTATCCAACCAAACCTCGGATGAAAGGTTTGATGTCTCGCAAAAATTGGCTTAACTTTTATATTTTTCTGGTCAACTATCATTTTAGTTATTGATTATTTTCTCTTCGCAATTTCAATTATTACTTATCCTTATTTTTATTAATTTTCAGCTCTCATATTTAGTTCCTCAAATATCATTTCACTTTTAAATTGGTTGTTAGGAGACAAGGGCGATCGCCCTTGTCTTAATTTGTTTTCATTAATAATTACTATAATTAACTAATAACTGAGCTTAGAAGTTGATAAAAATTCAATTCTTGCTTGGAGTGGATCTTGAACAATACCAATACCGTTAAATCCCCATCTTTGTAATAAACCTTTTAATTGAGTACCAGAAACTGATTCTACTCCAAAATTATCTACTAAATCAACAGCATGAGTATTAAGGTAACTCAAAGCATCAAAATGTTCTTTAAACATCAATAAATAACCTTGTTTTTCAGTTTGATTTTGTTCTTTTTTTATCCTAGCTGTGAGATATTTACCATCTCTTTTTGACCGAATTAAATAGTATATTTGTTCAAGCATAATGATTTTAGTCCTTAGTCATTAGTCCTTAGTCATTAGTTATTAGTTATTAGTTATTAGTCATTAGTCCTTAGCTAAATGTTATGATGTTTTTAAGAAAAATTAATATGTTTTTATATTACATACTAATGACTAATGACTAATGATTAAATTAATTGTTATCAAGTTTGATTCTAGGATCAACTACTTTGAGTAATAAATCTGCCAGTAAATTGCCGATAATCAACATTGTTGCACCCATCATTAAACTTGCCATAACCAGATAAAGGTCTTGGGCTTGTACTGCTTGTAAAATCAAACGTCCTAAACCTGGCCAATTGAAGAAAAATTCAGCAATAAAAGCTCCTCCGAGTAGAGATGCAAACTCAAAACCCAGGAGAGTGATTAAGGGATTGATTGCATTACGCAAGGCGTGCACATAAAGCACCTTGTTTTCTGGGAGTCCTTTGGCTCTGGCAGTTTGAATATAATCTTGACGGAGTACATCTAAAAGTTGTCCCCTAGTCAAACGTTGTAGCCCAGCAAAGCTGGTGATACTCAAGGCAATAGTTGGCAAAATCATATGCCAACCAATATCAAGTACCTTTCCTAGAGGAGATAAATCAGTATAATTAATACTGGTCATTCCGCCGACAGGAAAGAGGGGAGAAGTTTGTTGAGCGATGAATAACAAAGCTAAAGCGGTAATAAAACTGGGAAAACCCTGACCTATATATCCTAACGTGCGGAGGACTTTATCAACCCAAGTATTTTGTTTAACGGCGCTGATAATGCCCAGGGGAATGGCGATCGCCCATGTAATAATAATAGAAGCTACTGCCAATACTAACGTTGCTGGTATCCGCTCCAACAAAAGAGAAGAGACAGAGCGCGAATACACAAAACTCATACCAAAGTCAAAACGAGTAATCACCCTGAAAAGCCATAGCCAGTATTGCTCAAATGCTGACTTATCCAGACCAAATCTTACTTTTAACTCATCCAAAGTTTCTTGAGAGATGGTGGGATTTTGCTTTAAAGTATCGAGGTAATCCCCTGGAGCCAGTTGAATTATGGCAAAACTGAGGGCTGATGCCAAAAACAGGGTTAACAGCCCTTGTAATAACCTTTTGCCAACATAGAAAAATGTTTCATCACTGAAAAATTTTTTCAATCCACTCAAATTACTTGCTTCAGGGGATGGATTTATAGCGCTCATAAATCTGCGAATAATGTTAATACTCAACTAGGGTAATAATTGGTACTGGGGGTAGTTTTTGTCTTCCTCCCAACCCTGTTAACTCGATGATAAAGCCCATAGCGAGCAATTCACAGCCCATTTCTGTCAATAAATCTGCTGTTGCTTTAGCGGTTCCCCCTGTAGCTATTAGATCATCTACAATCACCACTCGTGAACCAGCTTCGAGGGCATCTTGATGTATTTCTAGTTTATCCTTTCTGTATTCTAATTCGTATTCTATTGAGTTTACTGGTGCTGGCAGTTTTCCTGGTTTACGCACTGGCACAAAACCTGCTGATAGTTGATATGCTAGAGGCGGTCCAAATATAAAACCTCGCGACTCCATGCCAACAACATAATCTGGTTTTAATCCAGCATCATTAAACTTCTGGGTGAGAGTGTCAATAGTGTATCTTAGTCCAGAGGGATCTCTCAAGAGAGTAGTAATATCTCGAAACAAAATCCCTGGTTTAGGAAAGTCAGGGATATCGCGAATTAAAGCTTTTAAATCCATTTTTTGTTTATTTTTATTGATATTTGTTGCTTATAATTACTTGTATTTTAAAAAAAATAAAAGTAAGATTGAAAATTAGGAGAAAAGGAGGTGAGCAAGTAGCTAAACTCAGTTCTCCAAAATGATAGTATAATATAGCTGGGTAAAAAATTAGAGATTTGGGAATGATAAAAAGTGTTAGAAGTAAGATAGAATAAGGAAAAATAAATCAATAAGTAGCTCAAAAAAATATGCTTGGCATCAATCAATATACTCAGTGCAAGATTCAGCTAGAGCCGAGAAATAATTAAAAGAATAAGTAAAAAGGTAGTACCTTGAAATGAGAAAAAATCAGCCTGCCTAAATATATTAAAGAAAATGAGCAATTCTGTGAGCGTAATGCCAGATAAGAGTAATCCTGATGGGGAAAGGCCAGTTGTATTAGAACAACTACCAGATTTTCCTGTATCAAGCCCGAGAGCACATGTGAGGATTCAACAAAAAATTGACCTGATCCTATTGGCGTTAGAAGCCTTAGAATTAGGAGGGTCGGAATATATGTTAAAAACGGCAAAAGAACTCCAGTTAAAAAATATTATTAAAAATAGAGTAATTCTTTGGCGACTCCGCTGTAGTAATCCCTGGCGACGCTCCTATACAAGGGATGAGCTTAGTTTGGAGCAAGCAAAAGGATTAGTGGCGATCGCTTGTTCTCGTGCAAATCAACTTAAAGTCTTAATCCGACAGCTCCTAATTGCTGAACATCAAATGAAGGAAAAAGGCTTTCCCCTAGAAAGCAATTTTCGCTTGTCTGAATATCTCGAACGTTTTCGCGCTCACTTTGCTAGTAGAATGAATCCCCGCCGTGCTAAAGTTGCTTTTTATCTGGCTGATGAGACAGCATTAAATGAGTTGGCTCTGTCTTTGTTAAGAGAGTTATTATTTTGTGGGGGAGTTAAAGGAAAAGAGCGTTTTTGGATTAGTTTGTTTGATGGAGAGGTAGAGTGACAATTAAACGTCAATATAGTTCGCCTAACTGTAAGCTGATTTTAGAAGGATTGAGTCAGAATACTGATTCTAGTCCCCTCAACGGATTACCTTTGATGTCGATTTTGATTAATTCTGAGTGTCATTTTCTTAATTCTGACAAAATTATCAGTGGTGGTTTAGATTTTTTTAAAAATTTTGTCAAGGCTGTAAGTTCCTATTCCCAGGAGTTTTTGAGCGGAATCCCTCACCCCATAGAAACTCACTCTGACACTGATAAAGTTGTTTTACAGAAGGTGGAAGGAAAGGATTTACACCATTTAATTTGGGAATCTCCAGATAATAACGAAAAAGTTGAGATGGACTTGACAACGGTACAGTTATTTGATCTGGTTGAAACTGTGGATCAATTTTTGGCTGACCCACTTACTTTACCTGATATTAAATGGAATGTGCAGCCAGTTTCTCGCCGTTATCGTCAAATTGATGAACCATTGGTAAAAAGAGCAACTCCAGTGGGTTTAGGGGTTGCAGGTTTGGCTTTAACTGGGGTTGCTTTGTTGTTTGCTCCTATTCCTGAAGAAATGAAAGACCCTAACCGTCAACCTTCCCCACAACCCAACCCTAGCGAAACCCTCCCTAATACACAAGCTCCTAATTCAGGTGAACCCACTCCACAACCTAATCAAGAGAAATAGTGAAAAACCTGGGAGACAAGGGGCTGAAGCCCCTTGCCCCCCAGGAACGAGACAAGGGGCTTCAGCCCCTTGCCACCCAGGCAACGAGACAAGGGGCTGAAGCCCCTTGCCCCCCAGGCAACGAGACAAGGGGCTTGAGCCCCTTGCCTCCGTAACAATAAGTGAATGCACAAAATTTTATTACCCAAATACACTATTCTTTGATGTAATAATCCCTAGTTCCTTTAGCATCGAGAGCTTCTCCAAGACGATTTAAGGCATGAATGTAGGCTGCTGTACGCATGGAAACACCGAAGTCTTGAGATATTGACCAGGTTTTCTCTGTTTCCTCCACCATTTTCTCTTTGAGTCGTTCATTAACTTCCTGTAATGTCCAATAAAGTCCGCTGCGGTTTTGTACCCACTCAAAATAACTAACGGTCACACCTCCAGCATTGACTAAAATATCTGGAAAGACATAAATCCCTTTTTCTGCCAAAATTTGATCAGCGGCAGAACTAATTGGACCATTGGCTACTTCAAAAATATATTTGGCTTTCACCTCCGCCGCATTAGCGCTGGTAATTTGATTTTCCAGTGCAGCAGGTATCAAAACATCTACATCTAAAGCTAATAATTCAGCGTTGCTAACTACTTTATGTTCAACAATATTGCAAACAGTGTCTTTACAGTACACTGCTTTAATGCCATTGCGCTGGCTTTTATATTGTTGAATACTGGGAATATCTAAGCCTTTAGCTGAGTAAATACCTCCGAGTGAATCACTCACCGCCACTACTTTATACCCAGCTTGACACAGTAATTGTGCCAAAGGTGCACCTACTTTACCAAATCCTTGAATAGCGACGGTGGTTTTTTCTGGCAACTGGTCAAATTTAGGTAAAATAGCGTTCATTACATAAAAAGCACCTGTACCAGTTGCTGCATCTCTTCCTTGACTACCTCCCATAGTCAGAGGTTTACCTGTCACTACCCCAGGACTAATTTTGCGTCTGATGATGGAATACTGATCCATCATCCAACCCATTACCATCTCATTAGTATAGACATCGGGGGCGAGAATATCCACATCAGGGCCAATAAAATCGGCGATCGCCTCTATATAACCTCGACTCAACCTTTCCAATTCTTGCTTTGATAATTCTTTCGGATTTACAGTTATGCCACCTTTTGCACCACCAAAAGGTAAATTTAACAAAGCACATTTAAAAGTCATCCAAAATGCCAGAGACTGAACTTCATCTATAGATACATGAGGATGATATCGTACTCCTCCTTTACCTGGCCCTCTGGTGTCGTCATAACGTACCCGATAACCCTGAAAAATCCTGAGTGTGCCATCATCCATTCTTACAGGAATAGAGACACTCAAACTAGCTTTAGGATATTTTAAGCGAGAGCTGGCATCCTCTGAAATAGAGACATATTTCAAAGCTTTTTCCAGTCGCTTACTAGCATCTGCAAATAGTGACTCAGACATAGTTATTTTTCTCCCAATTTGAAGAAAAGGGGGCTGAAATAGTAATTGTGATGAGACAAGGGGCTTAAGCCCCTTGTCTTCCAGTACTCGCTATTTTACATGGTATTACCAGACTCAACCACCCTTTAACTTTATTTTACCCCAAAAAATGTATAATTTGCTACATTTTTTGACTAGATGTTTAAAATTCACAAAATCAAATCAATTTGATATTTTAAGAAAAAATTAAAGCTTATTGAGATAAGTAAAAAAATTTATTGCCCACAGAAATATATAAATTGGAAAAAATAACAAAAATAGTGAATTAATATGAAAAAAAGTTTACAAGAGCGAAAACCGTAGAGGGGTTAAGCATAACAAAAATCCGTGCAAAGCAAAAAACCGCGCCGTAACGCACCAGACCTAAAATATAGTTAAACTAAAATAAGAAAAACTCACCATAAATACGCCTTGACTGTTCAAAAAGAAACCCTAGAACTACTCGAATGGTCCCGTCTGTGTCAGCACCTCTCCACTTTTGCTGCAACAAAACTGGGTGCTGTCGCAGCTCGCCATTTAATCATACCTAGTACCCCAGCAGCAACCCTCAACCTATTGGCACAAACTAAAGAAGTTTATCAAATAGAAGCGCAACTAAACTCAGGTTTGTCTTTTGAGGGGATAAAAGACATCGGAGTATCTTTAGAAAGAGCAGAAATAGGAGGAATGCTCACAGGAGAAGAACTGCTCGATGTTGCTACTACTTTAGCAGGAGTTAGACGTTTACGACGAGTCATAGATGAACTAGAAGATGTACCAGTACTGCAAGAATTAGTAGCTGAGTTGCGCACTTACCCAGAAATCGAACAAAACATACACCACTGCATTGATGACTCTGGGAAAGTAACCGATCGCGCTTCCTCCAAACTCGCAGAAATTCGCAGTAAACTGAAAATAGTACGAGAGCGAATTGACAGAATACTCCAACAAATTATTCAACGACAAGGAGGAGCGCTACAAGAAGGAGTGATAACTCAAAGAGGCGATCGCTTTGTGATCCCCGTAAAAGCGCCCCAAAAAGACCAAATACCAGGTATTGTCCATGACATCTCAAGTACAGGTGCAACATTATACATAGAACCAAATCGCATTGTAGAATTAGGTAATCAACTGAGACAATACCAGCGTCAAGAGCAAAGGGAAATAGAAGCTATTCTTCAAGCATTAACTACACAAATAGCAGAAGTACTCCCAGACTTAGAACAATTGCTTGTAGTAGCAACAACAATAGACTTGGCTACAGCAAAAGCTCGTTATAGTCTCTGGTTGGAAGCAAACCCCCCCAAATTTATTGAACAGGGGGAAACTATTACCCTGCGTCAACTACGTCATCCCCTCCTAGTTTGGCAGCATAAACACGAAAATGGAGCAGAAGTAATACCAAGCAACGTACAAATAGAGCCAAAAATCAAAGTAGTAGCAATTACAGGACCAAATACAGGAGGAAAAACCGTAACCCTGAAAACTCTGGGGTTAGCTGCACTTATGGCAAAAGTAGGCTTATTTGTTCCTGCAAAAGAACCCGTAGAATTGCCCTGGTTTGAGCAAATATTAGCAGATATCGGCGATGAACAGTCGTTACAACAGAGTTTATCGACATTTTCAGGTCATATCCGCCGTATAATTCGCATTATAGAAGCGATCGGTGAAGAAAAATATAAACCAAGTCAATCGTTAGTCTTGTTAGATGAAGTAGGAGCAGGCACAGATCCAGCAGAAGGAAGTGCACTGGCGATCGCCCTGCTCAAATACCTAGCAGATAATGCTTTACTCACAATTGCCACTACACACTATGGTGAACTCAAAGCTCTCAAATACCAAGATCAGCGCTTTGAAAATGCTTCTGTGGAATTTGATGACCACACCCTCTCCCCTACCTATCGTCTCCTCTGGGGTATTCCAGGTCGCTCAAATGCTCTCAGGATTGCCCAAAGATTGGGGTTGAGTAGTGAAATTGTGGAAAAAGCTCAAGAATTAGTGGGAGGTGAATATGAGGATGTGAATCAGGTGATAGCAGCCTTAGAAGCACAACGTCGGGAACAAGAAAATAAGGCAAAAGAAGCAAGTAAATTATTAGCAAAAACAGAAGAATTTTATACAGAAGTATCAGAAAAAGCAGCATTTTTGCAGGAGCGAGAAAAAGAGTTAAAACAAAATCAAGAAAGGGAAATACTTCATGCGATCGCCTTAGCCAAAGAAGAAATTGCTCAAGTAATTAGAAAGTTGCAGCAAGGTCCGCAAACTGCTCAAAATGCTCAAAAAGCAACAGAAGAATTAAATGAAATTGCACAGCGAGAATTAATAAGTCAAAAACGGAAAAAAACCAAACCTAGCTATCTTCCCAAAGTAGGAGAAAAAGTGAGACTACCTAGTTTTGGTCAAACTGCGGAAGTGTTAGAAATAAATCAAGAAGAAGGAGAGTTAATTCTGAAGTTTGGTTTAATGAAAATGACAGTAGCTTTAACTGAAATAGAGTCTTTAGATGGACAAAAACCAGAAGCACCTGTTAAACAAAAAACCTCTCCTCCTCCTACTGCAAAAACTCAACCTTCTGCTCCGAAAACTGTTATTAGTGTGCGCACTTCTCAAAATACAATTGATTTGCGGGGAAGTCGGATAGCAGATGCAGAAATAGAGTTAGAAAGAGCAATTTCTAAAGCAATTGAGTCTGGAGTATTATGGATTATACATGGGAAAGGAACAGGGCGCTTACGTCAAGGAATCCATGAATTTTTACAGCGTCATTCCCTAATTTCTCATTTTGAAATAGCCTCACAAAAAGAAGGAGGAAGTGGAGTTACTATTGCTTATTTGAGTTAACTTGAGCGGGGAGTTTTAGGGGTGTTGATAAATTAAATAATGAATTGTTTTATTTAACCAAATCCTCATTCTCTCCCTTCTTATGATAATTTATATCCAGGCTAAATTATTTATGTAATAAGCTATTTTCATTAGAAATGCAAGATGGGTCCCAACTGTCTCATCCAGCCTGTTGTTTGGTATTTTTCTCCTTCTATTTCTAGGGATTCTGTTTGCTCAAAATACTCTTTTAAACTAAAGATTTCTGCGGTAGATAACATGATTTCTGACTCTATATTTAAGCTTATCCCATCTAATTTCCAATCATCATTTCCTTGATGTAAATAATAGATTCCTATTTCTTCTTTGACTTCAATAGCAAATCTTTCTGTTAAGTTTTCTAATTCTTTTTTTGCTTGGATAATTTCCCCTCCCAATTCTTTTTGTAAACTTTCTCCAATTACCATTTTTCCCTCTACTATCTGAATTTTTCCCTGAGCAAATTGGAGGTTTTCTTGTTCTACCATTATCGAATCTGAATCTAATATTTTTCCCAATAATGGATTTTGCAAAAGGAAAAACCAGCTAAATATTAGTAACAATAAACTCCAATTTTTCATGATTTATAATATGTTTTAATTTAGATTAAGTACTGGGAGGCAAGGGGCTTAAGCCCCTTGTCTCATCATAAAGCAAAATATTATTTTTTTAAAAAACAAAAATGAAATGCACTCTTCACAATCTTCCCTACTTAACAGTTGCTTGTAAAGTGTAATCTCCTGTTTCTCCTGGGCTAAAAGCATTAGCAAACACGATGTAAACCCCATCTGCTGGCAAAGTAGCTACTAATTTTGCATTAAAATTCTCTGGGGAAATATCGTCATTTTGCTCCACAAATTTTTCGGCTGTGGCAAATAATAAAAATAAAGAAGGATCGATTTTTTCAGATTCCATTTCTATGGTTATTTGTTGTCCTGCTCGCCCTTCAAAAGCATAAGCATGATAATAACTATTATTTGGTAAAGTATTGTCCCCATTTTTTAATGTTCCTGTGATAATTTGACCATCAAGAGGTAATTGGGCAACTTGTGGATTTTCACGGGGTTGTTGTGGTTCTCTCTCTGTTATTTTGGGAGCACTACCTTCTAGTACTGCTACTAGAAAAGGCTGCACTATATCTGTGGGAATGGCAAAACTAATGCCGATAAAACTGGAGCTTTCTCCATCGGTGCGAATGGCTGTATTTACTCCAATTACTTCTGCATCGGAGTTGAGCAGTGGACCCCCAGAATTTCCAGGATTTACTGCTGCATCGTGTTGTATTAATCCTCTTTCTGGATCGTAACGACTTACTACACCACTGGTATAAGTATTTTGTAATTCTAAATCAAAGGGAGTACCAATGGCATACACTGACTGACCAACCCGCACTGAGTTTGCTGGAGCGAGGGTAACTGTAGGCAAATTGTTTTGATCGCGAATTTTTAGGGCTGCTAAGTCTAATCCCTGGGCGTGAAAACCCAGAATGTCTGCAATGAGTTCTCTTCCATCTGCTAAAATTACTGTGACTGTAGGGGGCGCATTCTCTACCACATGAGCGTTGGTGAGTACTAACCCATCTGGACTTACAATAAAACCACTCCCATGTCCTGTATCAGTTTTAATTGTTACTACACAAGGGCTGGCCTCTTCATATACTCTGATGCGGGTTTCTTCTTCTTCTGAACTTGCAAGTAATATGGAAGTTTCGGCAATTCCTGGAGTAGGAGGAAGGATTATTAAACTAGCGGTGGTTAATATTGCTGCGGTTAGTATGGTGAGTTGGGTTTTCATGGCTTTATTTGGGGTTTTTTCTCTGACTACCTACTATCTTATTTACCTTCACTCCTGTTTCTCAAAATGTGAGTAAAATTTCACAACTGGCGGCGATCGCCTTTATGATTAGCAAGGGCGATCGCATTTTTTATAATAGGCGGTGATCTCAGCATCTATTTCTTGTTTATTGGCGTAATAATAAGCTAAAGCAGTATAAATTTTTGCTAAATTCAAGTGGGGTTTATCTTCTAAAATTTCTTCTGGAGTCATTCCTGCTTGATAATCAATTACAATATTTTTAACTGTAATTCTACTATTTACGATGCGGGGACGACCGCCACAAATTCCTGGGGTACAAACAATCATTGTGCCTATTTCTGTTGTTGTTGTCATCGTTTTTTTCCTCAATTTTAATTTTCTTTATTCCTTGTTCAAAAAGTATTATTTTCTCATCAAGGAAAACCCACCGAAGGAGGTTTTATTTATTAAACAATAATCAAAGTTTGCCAATCTCGTTGTCTGCTATTTCTCTGACAAAGTCCTCATCTAATTATAGCATTTCTACTATTTCTTGAATGCTCAAATCTTTTAACTACTGTATTTGTTTGATCCTGAAGTTGTTCTTGTTTAATTCCTTGTTCAATTCCTTCTTCTAAAGCTTCTTGATCCACACCACATGTGCACAAGGTGGTTGAGCGTAGTCGAAACCACCGATAAAAATAATCGAATTTGGTATAATCTTTTTAGATCCTCATTTTTTCTAAATTTTATCTGCTCAAACTGCTAAACTATTAATTAAGGATTAGGGTAAAAATATGTTAGCTAGCTATCTTGATAAAGCGATGGAATTGGCTGTTTATGAAATTATTGAAGATGGTACTTACTGGGGTGAAATTCCACCACTACAAGGAGTTTGGGCAAATCAAAAAAATAAGATAAGTTGCCGCAAGAAATTACGGGAAGCTTTGAGGGATTGGCTGGCTTTACGTTTACGTTTAGGCTTGTCTATTCCTGTTAGTGAAAATCTTGACCTAAATGAATTAAATTAATAAAACCATGAATAAAATTAACTATTGTGTTGAGGCATTTTGGGATGATGAAGCTGATGTATGGGTTGCAACCAGTAATGATATTCCAGGTTTGGCAACAGAAGCGCCTACCATAGAACTTTTAACGGATAAATTGCGGTTGATGATACCAGAATTGGTTTTTTTAAATCATCTTGTTCCTAATAATTATACTGGTTCTCTTAGTTTTGAATTGGTTTGTCATCGTCAAGAAATTATTGAGGTGGCTTGATAAATGGCTGTTTCTTTCACTCCACGTTTGAAAACAATTCTTTTGGCTGCCAACTGTTATTTTGAACGACAAGGAAAAGGCGATCATGAAATTTGGTATAGCCCCATAACTAATAAAAGATTTGTGGTAGATAATTCTATTAAATCACGTCATACAGCTAATGCAGTTTTAAAACAAGCAGGACTACCTAAAGCTTTTTAACTCTTTATTTTCTTGACATTTTCAAATATAAAATTCAATGGAAAACAACAGCAACCAAGGAATTAAAAAAGCTTTATCTTAATTTATATATTGCATCAGTTTCATAAACCGCCAGGGAATAAATTCCTAGACGCAATAGGTTGAAACCTATTGCTACCCAGACAAAACCCGCCTGCGCGGGTTTTGTCGAAGGTGCAAACGGGTTTTAACCCGTTGTTATTTGTGCAATAATATAACGCTGCGCGGGTTAAGATTAGGGAATGATTATCTAAATTGCGCGTGAAGACGGACGCAAAATTCTCAACAAAAAAAAACAGGTGAATTTAGCGGGAGATGAAACGCGCCAAAAAAAAACGCACAATAGTTGCGCTAGTTTTTGCTATTAATCAGGAGTTTTTTGTGATTCAACATACTTTTTTAATGTCTCAATAGTAACTCCCCCACAACTAGCTACAAAATAAGACCCCGTCCTTAAATAAGGCTTTCCATAAAAAAATTTTTTAGATAATTCTGGGTGTTTTTTTCTAATTAATCTACTGCTAACTGTTTTAAGA
>Ga0209594_1000148_pt1 | contig 53541 bp, 44 predicted proteins | sample AshMeaCrysSpring_FD_184126 | JGI IMG/M metagenome (GOLD analysis project Ga0209594, IMG submission 184126) | Groundwater microbial communities from Big Spring, Nevada to study Microbial Dark Matter (Phase II) - Ash Meadows Crystal Spring... | ecosystem: Environmental > Aquatic > Deep subsurface... | reverse complement strand
CGGATAATTAGTCATCATAAAACTAGAAATGCTAACTCAGACGAGATGTTTTAATCCCACACCCCACACCCCACACCCTACTCCCCATCAGAAGCAAATATATTGAGTATTCAACCGGACATGATATCATTTGGAATATTAAATAAGTCTGGAAATATTGAACAAGCCGATATTCCGAATCAATTTAAAGCAGCAATTTTAAAAGTTCCTTACAAGTATCGAGCCGGAACATTAAAACAACTTTGTACCAGTTGGAATGAGTATGTTAAATCCCGATCAAAGCAGAATGAATTAGAAAGGGGAAAACCAAAATATAAACGGTATCGTGATCGCGTTGATACCATTATTCATCCCAACCCCAACGCGGGGAAATCCAAGCCAGCCACTAAAGATGCCTGTAGAATTAAGCCGGATGATATACTGGTATTGCCTTCCTTTGGGAAAGTAAAAGTTAAGGGTTTAAATAAACGTTGGTTGAGTCATGAAACGGTTCCACGGGTTAAAACTGTAAAGATCATGAATCGTCCTAGCGGTTGGTATATCCAGCTAACGGGTGAATTTGAACCTCGCGATCGCCGCTATCGTCAGGCTCACGGTGCAATCGGTATTGATTCAGGCTGGAGTGAAGAGAATTGGATTACGACTGATCGAGATTGTACCACGAAACCCCGTTGGTATCGGGAGGGGGAAGAAAAATTAGCAGAATTACAACGTCAACTGGATCAAAAACGGTTACATCGCGTTATTTTGTGGTTAAACCATCCGGAACCGGAATAACCAATCACAACGCTCAGGAATGAAAAAATCTTTGTTGGATGCGGCTCATGGACAATTTATGCAACTTCTTGAGGATAAAAGCAAAATCCAAGAACGCTGTTTTGAACGGCTTAAGCCTAATTCTGATAAACATCCAGTCACAAGGGAGCGTATTGCACCCAGCAAAATGTGTCCAGTTTGCGATCATAAAAATCTGGCTCAAAAAGACCTCAATAATAAAGATTTTAAGTGTGAAAATTGTGAATTTACCCATGAAAATCGCGATTGCATCCCAGGGATTAATTTCACCTTATGGGCTTATTTTGAAGGAAAAGCAACTGGTGAACAGCTTAGTAAAGAGGCGGCTAGTATTCTTCGCTTGAGACGACTATAGAATGTCCGTCAATACTCAGTTCACGCTTCTCTGTCACCTAAATATGCGACTGTTCAAACTGGAGTTCTTGGAGTACATTGAAATTGTTGAAGTCAGTCTACCAAACCAAGATAATGAACTCTCAAACCCTTTTTAAATCAAACTCTAAAGTGTTTCCGATTATTAGCCGAGGAACAACAGGGATTTATGTGAAACAACTGCAACTGCGTTTACAAGATTTAGGCGCTCATGTATTAGCAGATGGTCTGTTTGATTCTGAGACAGAAGCCGCTGTCAAAACGTTCCAACAACAGCAACGCTTAGTTGTCGATGGCATTGTTGGGGATCAAACTTGGAGAGAGTTATTACCCATCTTACAACTCGGTAGTATTGGGGATGAAGTTAAACGACTGCAAATCCGTCTAAATTTCCTCATCGGAACGGACTTAGAAATTGATGGGATTTTTGGCATGATGACAGCAGCGGCAGTCAAGCGATTTCAGGCTCAATTTGCTCCTCCAGTTAACGAAATTGTTGATCTTCGGACTTGGGATGCTATGCTGCGTGCGGTCATTTTATCTGTGGATGTTGAAGGTTATTGTCGTGGTTAAAACAGTTTAGTTAATCCTTTCTCTAATGTTTTATGGCTTAAACAATAAATTAATCATATTCTGCTCCTTGCCTCTCTAATGTGCCATGCTTAAACTCGGTCAAATTTTAGTTAAAAAAAAATTAATTTCTTCCGCTCAGCTTCAAGATGTTATTCAGTTACAAAATTTAGGTAAAAAAAAACTGGGAGAAATTTTAGTATTACAGGGAGTAATTCGACCCGAAGAATTGCGAAAAGCTTTACAGGAACAACTTGAACAACAAAGCCAAGAGTATCAGTTAAAAACAGGCGCTTTAACCTGGGAAACTCAGGACGATGATTATCAAGCGACTTATGGGGATGAACTGGGTGTGTTTATTTTCACGATTCATCCTAAAAAATCAGAGTCATTTCATTCTCAAATTAAATATCAAGTGAACTGTGAATTTCAGTTATTAGATGAAAACGTGATGCATGAATATTGTGGGACTGTAGCCACATTAGCAGCCGCTCAACAGTTAGCCGAAGAAAAGTTGAAGGATTTGCTTTAATATTATATCTGTAAATTGAACGTCTCTACAGAATAATAAATCAACTGAACTCAATCTGACTTCTAACTTGCGCGTATCGCTATATGATATCTTCCTCCCAGCAAAAACAAAGAGACATCAAGAGACGCTCTTATGAGCGTCTTTCTGTTGTAAGAATCAGTTAAGAAGCAACCCGTGCCGCTGTGCGTGTCCGTCGCCGTCCAGGAGGAGTAGAAGAAGAAGAATTGCAAGTACTGGAGGCGGTTGCTGACTCGTCGGGGGTATTAATTAACAGAACTAACAATGGATTACTTTGAATTTCCCGCCGCAGTAGCCGTTGTAGAGAATGTTCAATCTCCGCTTTAACGCCAACCCAATCAATTTCTTTTTGGCCATTCTCAAAAGAACGCGCCAACTCAGACCAACGGTCATTCAAGGTTTGTTCCATTGCTTGAGTCATCAGCCTTTGCAGCGATGAAGCATCAGCGTTACTGACCACACCTTTGAGATGAACTTGGGGTCTCGTTAGCAGTTTACCCTCCAAACCAATGGCAGCAGCCACTGTAATGACCCCATCTTCAGCCAGTTGTTGCCGTTCTTTGAGGACATCATCCCGCACAAAACCTGAACGAGAAGAGTCAACCGGTTCTATCCCGGCTTGAACTTTATCTGCAACGCGAATGGAATCTTCCGTTAGTTCTACCACATCCCCATTATCAATAATCACCATATTTTCTGGGGGAACACCCATGCTTTGCGCCGTTTGAGAATGTTTAATTAACATCCGATGTTCACCGTGAACAGGAACAAAGAATTGAGGACGAGTTAAAGCTAACATTAATTTTTGGTCTTCTTGGCAACCATGACCAGAAACGTGAATGCCTTTATCTCGCCCATAGACTACATTGGCTCCTAACATCATGAGTTTGTCAATGGTGCGAACCACTGCAATGGTATTACCCGGAATAGGGTTAGCGGAAAAGACAACCGTATCCCCTTCTTTGATGCGAATTTGACGGTGTGCGCCGTTGGCAATGCGGGTTAAAGCTGATAACGGTTCCCCTTGAGAACCTGTGGTTAAAATTAGAACTTTTTCATCGGGTAAATCCCGAATGGCATTGAGGGGAACAAACAAGTCATCCCGACATTTAACATATCCTAAATTACGGGCATGAGCAATCACGTTTAACATAGAACGTCCGACAACTGCCACAGAACGTCCGATTTTTTCAGCAATGCCAAGGATAATATTTAAGCGGTGAACAGAAGAGGCAAACGTTGTCACTAAAACCCGTCCGGAGGCTTGGGTAAACACCCGTTCTAGGTTAGGTATAACAGAAGCTTCTGAAGGAGTAAATCCAGGCACTTCTGAGTTGGTGGAATCACTTAATAAACAGTGAACCCCTTTCTCGCCGTATTCAGCTAAGCGTTGCAAATCAAACCGTTCTCCATCAACGGGAGTATGGTCAATCTTAAAATCTCCCGTATGAATGACAACTCCGATGGGGGTATTAATAGCCACCGAAAAACTATCTGCCATCGAGTGGGTATTGCGAATATATTCTACTAAGAAGTTCTTGCCAATGCGGACAATATCCCGAGGACGAACAGACCTTAATTCAGTGCGGTCAGAAACCCCTGCTTCTTCTAGTTTTCCTTGCAATAATGCCATGGCTAGACAAGGGCCATAAATCACCGGAATGTCAAATTGTTTGAGGTGAAACGCAATGCCACCAATATGATCTTCGTGACCGTGGGTGACAATCATCCCTTTAATTTTGTCAGCATTTTCTCGCAGATAAGCCACATCGGGTAACACGATATTTACCCCATGCATACCATCAGTGGGAAAGCCTAATCCAGCATCTAACAGAATAATTTCATCTTCATATTCAAACACACAAGTGTTTTTTCCGATTTCATGTAATCCTCCCAAAGGGATAATTTTTAAGGTTGGTTTTTTGGATGGTGTAGTAATCACTTTACGAGTTGAATTGCGGGTTTTAATGATAGGTGCAGTTTGACTTTTGACCATTTTTTTTCCTAATCTAGTTGACAATGAACGCTAACAATTGAATAAACAAACCTCGATATAAAACTCTAAGTTTTAGTTAAGTTAGCTGAATGAGTAGGAGTGAATGACTAAACTTGACTAAATTTACTATTTGGTTTTTAAAAACCTGAAATCAGAGATTAGGTTTAAATTAAATTCAGTTCACTCAAAACAGTTTTTAGCATTTGGATCAAATCTGTTGACGGCTGAGTCAAAGGCAGACGAGTATCACCTACGTTCCAACCTTGTAACTGGAGGGCCGCCTTAACCGGAATGGGATTGGTTGTGACAAATAACGCCTTAAATAATCCAAATAGCTTGAGATGAATATCCGTTGCCGTCTGTACCTGGCCCGTTTCAAACCCTTGAATCATCTGTTGTAGCTCGTCCCCAACCAGATGACTGGCAACACTGACAACGCCACTGGCTCCAACGGCTAACATGGGTAATGTTAAAGAGTCATCTCCAGAGTAAATCTTAAATTCAGCAGGTGTCAAGCGGCGAATCTGACTCACTTGATCTAAGCTACCACTGGCTTCTTTGATAGCAGCAATGTTTGGCACTTCTGCCAAGCGTGCCACTGTTTCTGGCTGAAGATGGCAACCAGTGCGCCCAGGTATATTGTAAACCATAATGGGCAAATCGGGGCAGGCGATCGCGATCGCTTTAAAATGCTCGTAGAGTCCTTCTTGGGGGGGTTTATTGTAATAGGGCACCACTTGCAACGAACCATCTAAACCCAAATGAGCGGCTTTTTGAGTCGCTTCAATGGCTTCTTGGGTGGAATTAGACCCTGTTCCGGCCATCACTTTTGCCTGGTTTCCCACTGCTTTTTTGACAACCTGAAACAGTTCATACTCTTCATCCCAAGTTAATGTGGGAGACTCACCGGTTGTTCCACAAACCAGTAAGGTATCTGTACCATGGTCAGCCAAATGAGCGGCTAACTGTTCAGCGACAGCGTAATTGACCTGACCTTCTTTTGTAAACGGCGTAATCATCGCCGTCATCACTCTTCCAAAACTTACCATCTGTCCTCTGTACCGTTTTGCCTGTTTCTAGGTGACTCAATTGACGGTTCACTTTGACCCGATCAATGATTCCCAAACAGGTAATATTTTTGTATCTCTTCGGTGGGTTAAGGATGGGTTGCCAATGCCGGAGGATTGACAAGTCCACTTTGATGAATTAACAGTTCTGCAATTTGAACTGCATTCAAGGCTGCTCCTTTACGAACCTGATCACCGCTCAGCCACAATTCTAATCCACAGGGATGAGAAATATCCTGACGAATGCGACCCACCAAAACTGGGTCTTCCCCTGTTGCATCTATCGGCATCGGGAAATAATTAGCCTCCCAGTCTTCCACTAATTTGACACCGGGTGCTTTTGCCAAAACTGCTTTGGCAAAAGCCACATCAAAGGGTTGAGCAAACTCTAAGTTAATGGCTTCAGAATGGGCACGCAGTACGGGAACCCGTACACAAGTCGCAGATAACCGCAAATCCTCTACCCCAAAAATTTTACGGGTTTCGTTGACCATTTTCATCTCTTCCTGGCAATATCCCGCCTCATTCAGGGGAGAATTGTGAGGAAATAGGTTAAACGCTAATGGATAGGGAAATAATTCCGCTTTTGGGTCTTCCCCGTTGAGAATTGCCTGGGCTTGGGTTTTCACCTCTTCCATTGCCCGCGCCCCTGCCCCACTGGCTGATTGATAGGTTGACACAATAATCCGTTTAATTGGTTGTACCTGATACAACGGCCACACCGCTACCGCCATCAAAATGGTTGTGCAATTGGGGTTAGCAATAATTCCTTTGTGGTTTGCCGCTACTTGTGGATTGACCTCCGGTACAATCAAAGGTACATCCGGTTCCATTCTAAAAGCACTGGAATTATCAATCACCACTGCCCCAGCTTCAACCGCCTTCGGTGCCCAGGTTTTGGAGGTTGACCCTCCGGCTGAAGCCAGCACCCAATCAATATTGTTAAACGCTTGGTCATTAACTGCCTCAACCCTCAAGGATTCCCCGCAAAAAGACAGGGTTGTCCCGGCTGAACGGGGAGAGGCGAACAGTTTGAGATCAGCCACTGGAAAATTACGGCTTTCCAGCAATTGTAGCAGTTCTGCCCCGACTGCCCCGGTAGCCCCTAAAATTGCGACTCGATAAGACTTTGACAAGTTGGTTTCCTCCAAATCAAGATAACTTTTTTAAATAAATTTGAAATTTATAATTTGATCGATGCAATCACGCATTTCGTAACTTAGAATAAATAGGTTGTTCCCCATTAGAAATTATCATAACAGTCCGTTTCGAGAGGGTTGACACGAACCCAACTGCCCCTAATAATCAACAAGGCGCTTGAATTACCCCAGGATTCCCTGAAACAACAGACATCCTGAATCCATTAACCTCAAATTATAGTCCCCCAGAATCAATTCGTACCGGGGGTGAATAAACTCAGCATATCACGACTATGAAAGTAACCCAGGAAAAACTTCCCAAGAGCCAAATTGGTATCGATATCGAAATCCCACCGGAAAAGTCCAAGACTGCTTATGAGCAGGTGATTCGCAACTATGCTAGAAATGCGAATATTCCTGGGTTTCGCAAAGGAAAAGTCCCCCGCCATATTTTAATCCAACGCCTTGGCGCAGAACGGATTAAAGCAGCCGCCTTAGATGAGCTGATGCAAGAATGTTTACCCAAAGCCGTAGAACAGGAAAACATCGAAGCCATTGGTAGTTTTGAGTTACGGGGAGATGTTGACAAACTGGTTGAACAGTTTCAACCGGGCCAGCCGATTACAATTCAGGCGGCAGTGGATGTCAAACCGGAAGTCACCCTGGGTGGATATACGGGATGGGTCCTGCAAGCCGAGGAAGTTGCCTATGATCCAGAGAAAGTGGAGAAAGTGTTAGAGCAAGAACGGGCTAAACTCGCCACGTTAATCCCCATTGAAGATCGCCCGGCCCAAGAAGGAGATGTAGCATTTATTGATTTTATCGGTCATTTTGCGGATGTTCCGGAAGGGGAAGAACCTGAAGAAATTCCCGGTGGTAAAGGAGAAAATTTCCAAGTTGAGATTACCGAAGGACAATTTATCCCTGGCTTTACGGAAGGAATTGTGGGGATGAATCCGGGTGAAACGAAAGAATTAAATCTGAGTTTTCCTGAAGATTATGGCAATGAGGAATTAGCTGGAAAAGCAGCCGTTTTTACGATGACGTTGAATGAATTAAAAGAAAAAGAACTGCCCGAACTCGATGATGATTTCGCTGAAGAAATTAGCGATTTTGAAACGATGGCAGAATTGCGGGAGTCCTTAGAAAAACGCTATCAGGAAGAAGCCGAAGAGAAAACCCGAGCGAATAAAGAAAAGGCGTTAGCGAAAGCCTTAGTTGAGGTGATGGAAATTGAACTCCCAGAAACCATGATTCGCCAAGAAGTGGATCAAATCCTCACCCAACAAGCCATGCAGTTGAGTCAAATGGGAATTGATGTTAAACAATTCTTTACGGGTGATATGGTCACCAAAATGCGGGAAAATGCCCGCCCTGAAGCCGTTGAACAGTTAAAACGATCTTTAGCACTACAACAAGTTGCAAAACTTGAATTGATTGCCGTTGATGAGGAGGAAATTAAGGCAGAAGAAGCAAAAATCCGAGAACAACTCAAAGATCAAGAGGTTGACCCAGACCGATTACGAGAAGTGGTCGAAAATGACTTAATCAATAAGAAAACCTTTGCTTGGTTAGAAGAACATTCTACCGTGGAATTGGTTCCCGAAGGCACGCTGAGTGAATCGGAGGATAAAGCTGATGAGGATGATAAATCTGAGTCAGAAGTCAGTGCCGAAACCGCAACCGTTGATGTGGAAGCGGTAGACTCAACTGAGGAAGAATGAAGAAGGGAGTGGGACGTAGGGTGTAGGGTGTAGGCAGTGGGGAGATGGGGAAGGGTTTAAGGGAAAAGAGAGGGTAACGAGCAGACAAGGGGGACAAGGGAGATGAGGAGAAATCTAAAATTCCCTTCAGCATAGCTGCCTTCCTAAACCCACTCCCCACACCCTGCTTCCTACCCCCTAACTCATTCCCCATTTCCTCAAAAGTACGTCATAATAAAGACAACGGATAAAGGAACGGCTACCCACCCCGTAAAAGCGCTTAGAATTCGTCTACAATTTCTACAAAAGTCAATAAAACTTTAGCATTGCAAGATTTTTGTGTTTTATGATCTGTTCTGAATCTTCCCATCATCCAATTCGGAGTTATTCCAATTGCGACATCACTAGCCACCGTCAAGTTGAAGTCAGCTTAGGGCCGTCCAACGTGGTTCCGATGGTGGTGGAACAGTCCGGCATGGGAGAACGAGCATTCGATTTGTATTCTCGTTTGCTGCGGGAACATATCATCTTTCTCGGAACCCCCATTGATGACGATGTTGCTAACGCCGTCAGCGCTCAAATGCTGTTTCTAGAAGCGGAAAACCCGGAAAAAGATATTCAGCTTTATATCAATTCTCCAGGGGGTTCAGTCACCGCTGGCATGGGGATTTATGACACCATGCAACAAATCCGTCCCGATGTCGTCACCATCTGTTATGGCTTAGCAGCCAGTATGGGAGCCTTTTTACTGGCATCTGGCACAGCCGGAAAGCGGATGTGCCTCCCTAACTCCCGAATTATGATTCACCAACCGTTAGGGGGCGCACAAGGGCAAGCCGTTGATATTGAAATTCAAGCTAAAGAAATTCTGTATCATAAACAAACCCTGAATCAACTTTTGGCGCATCATACGGGGCAACCTTTAGAACGAATTGAAGTCGATACTGAACGGGACTTCTTTATGTCTGCCCAAGAAGCAAAGGAATATGGTCTAATAGATCAAGTGATCACTAAGCAGAATTTCCCTGTACCAGGAGAATCTGTCCCAGCAGTCTAACAATGAGGCAATTATGTCTAAGTACGACTCCTATCTAAAATGTTCTTTCTGTGGGAAATCCCAGGAGCAAGTTCGCAAACTCATTGCAGGCCCGGGTGTTTACATCTGTGATGAATGTGTCGAGCTGTGTAATGAAATTTTAGATGAGGAGTTGTTTGATTCTAACTCAGCCCCCACAGCCACTACCACAACTCGTCCCCAAGCTGCACCCGCTCCCAAGCGCCGTTCTCGGCCGAGTCGAGTTGCCCTGAATCAGGTTCCGAAACCTCGAGAAATTAAGGCTTATCTCGATCAACACGTCATTGGTCAGGATGATGCCAAGAAAGTGTTATCCGTTGCCGTTTATAACCACTACAAACGGTTAGGCTTTATTCAAGCCAAAGGCAGTCGCACCTCACCGGATGAAAACATCGAACTGCAAAAGTCGAATATCCTGTTGGTCGGACCAACCGGATGCGGTAAAACCTTGTTGGCGGAAACCTTAGCCAAAATGCTGGATGTGCCTTTTGCCGTTGCTGATGCCACGACCTTAACAGAAGCCGGATACGTGGGGGAAGATGTGGAAAATATTCTGTTACGGTTGTTACAAGTCGCAGATTTTGATGTAGAAGAGGCACAACGCGGCATTGTTTATATTGATGAACTGGATAAAATTGCTCGCAAAAGTGAAAATCCTTCCATTACCCGTGATGTTTCTGGGGAAGGAGTCCAACAAGCTTTACTGAAAATGTTAGAGGGAACCGTTGCCAACGTCCCCCCCCAAGGGGGTCGCAAACATCCCTATCAAGATTGTATTCAAATTGATACCAGCAATATTCTGTTTGTCTGTGGCGGGGCGTTTGTGGGGTTAGAGAAAATTATCGATCAAAGGACCGGTAAAAAGTCCATGGGCTTTATTCAATCAGGAGAAGAAAAGTCGCAAGATAAACAGACCAATGACTTAGTGAAAGCCATGGAACCCGATGATTTGGTGAAATTTGGCTTAATTCCCGAACTGATTGGCCGAATTCCAGTGGTAGCCGTCTTAGAACCGTTAGACGAAAAAGCCTTAATGGCAATTTTAACTGAACCCCGCAGTGCTTTGGTCAAACAATATCAAAAGTTACTGCGGATGGATAATGTGCAGCTAGAATTTGACCTAGAAGCCATTCAAGCGATCGCGCAAGAAGCCTATCGCCGTAAAACTGGAGCAAGGGCTTTACGGGGTATTGTAGAGGAACTGATGCTCGATGTCATGTATGAGCTACCCTCCCGCAAAGATGTGAAGCGCTGTTGTGTCACCAAAGAAATGGTGGAAAAACGTTCAACGGCAGAGTTGTTAGTGCATCCCTCTTCCTTACCCAAACCCGAATCAGCTTAAGCTTTAGACACCGCCGGAGAATGGGTTAAATACCAACGCCAGGGAATGTCTGTGCCTTGAGAAATACCAATGCGGGTTGTTTGGGTTAATTTTACCGTTTCTTGGGCAATCGCCGTCTGTAAGTCCACGCTACGGTGTTCTAACCATAAGGGTTGACTGGGATGCAAAAATAAACCCGTCAAACTCCGATCAATCTCCATTATCCGACACAGCTTACCCGGCCCGGCTGCGAGTCGGTCAATTTGTTTTTGCGAGAATTTTTGATTCGGTTGCCGTTGACTCACCCATGCTGCCGAAACTGGGTTTAATTGTAGCGCCCGAATTAATACCGCACTCGCTACCCCATCTAAATCCGTCACAATATTTAAACAATGGTAAATGCCATAAATCAGATAAACATAACTCATCCCTGCTGGCCCAAACATCACCTCATTCCGGGGTGTACGATGGCGATAGGCATGGCAAGCCGGATCTCCCGTTTCGTATGCTTCGGTTTCTACGATCATCCCCCGAATTTGTTCGCCATTGGGGAGTTGTCGGACGAGGGTGCAACCAATTAATTCTGGCGCTACCCTAGGAGATGGACGTGCCAACCAAGATGCGTCTACAATCTCATTGATCAAACCTGAAATCATTCAATAGGAGACCTATAAATGGACATTAAACTGATCTTAGCGGGGTTAACCGTTTTGTTTACCGTTGCTTGCCTATTCTTTGGCACTAAAAACGGATTTTACGACACCGACGACTATCACGGCAACGGCTGCGCTCATTAAGGTTAACAGAAAGCCAACACCACTCAACATCCTACGGAGGTCAGCGGATCAAGGAACTTCCCTCGAGATTCTTTTCTGGCCTCTGTTGATATGGAAAATTTTGTAAAGTTTATCTTGAATCCGGTTGAGTACTCCCCCTCAAAAAGGATTAAAATTATTCATTGATCAGGGATTAGTTAATAGCAAACAGCCGGATTTTTTATTAAAAATATCCCTTGACATTTTTAACAAAAAACTGAAACAATAAATATAGCACTTATAGCTTGAATCTCTTCAAATCAGGGTGAACGTTCAAATGATACCTCTGTCTCAAGCCTAAATATTGGGGAAGTTTCTCAAACAATAGGTCTTGTTGATTCGCTTACACATCACTGACCCATTAACTCGAAGAGTATGAAATTCACATATCGAGGCAGTAAGTATAACTACAGTCCTCCTTCAGAACCCTTACAAAAATCACCAAATAACGGAAAGTTTACTTATCGAGGCGTTACCTATAACTATAGCCCTCTCCAAGACACTCACAATGTGACTGCATTAACCATTCATGTGGTATTTCTCACAGAAAATCGCCATCCAATTGTCAACAAAGAAATTGAAAAACGTTTAAGAGAATTAACTTCCAGAATCTGTATCAAACGAAGCTGTTCTCTCTTAAAATGTCAAGCAGATTTAGGGAAACCCGATCATATTCACTTGGTTATAGACAAAAATCCAAGTGTTGCAGAAGCAGATTTAGTGATGCTTTTGAAAACAACAACTGAGAGAGAGATTAAACAAGAGTTTGCCCAGTACCTAAAATCTTATTACCCCAAACCTGCCCTTTGGCAGCGAGGTTATTGTGTCGTTTCTGGCGATAGCATCCACCTCAATAAACTCACTGCCTATGTTAAACACTCAACTCCTTAGAGGGAAAGGCTTCTAGCAGAGGGATCATCCGATCGGGTGAACTTTTCTTTTAAACTTGACATTCTCCTAAAAAACTGTAACAATGAATACAGAAATAAAAAACGTTCATCCCTTGAGTTTGTCGAGGTTCATTAGATTCAGTTCACAAGCTCGGGACGGAAGTAGGGACAACTCCCGAAGGAACGCGCCTCCATCAACAAATTGACGCATTATTTATTTAGAGAGGCGAAAATCATGAAACTGACATATCGTGGTATTGCATACGAATACAATCCTCCTCAAGTTGAAACAACAGTCGGTCAGAAAGCCGGTAAATATCGGGGTCAAGACTGGCGGTTCCGCAACTTGAAAAAACCCCCAGTCCTGCAACCGACTCATCATCTGACTTACCGGGGAGTCAAATATTCTAATCATCCGGTTGCTTCTGTTCAGCCTGAAGCATCTCACGCAGTTGCTGAAAAAGCAAGAATCTTGATGCTTAATCAAGAACGAACTGCCCTTAAACGGGAACAATCCATGTTATCTCGCTTAGCAAAAGAAGTTGGGTTAGACAAGGGTTCTGAATCCTATCATCACGCCTAAGGATTCTCTTCTTAATTGTCTAACAGTTAATTGTTAAGTTCAAAGACACTCCTTTCTCATGAGGGGTGTTTTTTTTGGGTGTAGGGTGTGAGGCCAGTAGAATGATAATCACTTATTCCCTGTTTCCGACCATCAATCATGCTTTCCCCTTCTCAACATACTCTAGCCCGTAGTCTCAAACAATCCGGCATCGGTTTACACAGCGGTAAAACCACAACAGTTAAGTTGTTTCCTGCCGCTGCTGGAGAAGGACGTTATTTTGTCCGGGTAGATTTACCCAACCCTTCCCCCATTGCCGCCAATGACTCATCCATTCTCTCTACGACTCTTTCTACTGAACTAGGTCATCCTCAAACAAATGTTACTATCCGGACTGTAGAACACCTTCTCGCCGCTTTAACAGCCACCGGAGTGGATAATGTTCGCATCGAAGTTGACGGGCCGGAAATCCCCTTATTAGACGGTTCTGCTAAACCCTGGATAGATGCCATTACTGCGGTTGGTTTAACTGTCTTAGACTCCTCAAAAAGGTTAGAGAATATCGCTACAGAAATTGTTGTTCGTCAACAGGATGCTTTTGTTGTTGCCGTCCCTTCAACCGAACTTCGCTTTACCTACGGCATTGATTTTCCCGTTGCCGCCATTGGCAATCAGTGGTATAGTTGGTCGCCCCAACAGGAAAGTTTTGCGGAAAATATTGCCCCCGCCAGAACTTTTACCCTTGAACATCAAATTCAACAACTGCAACAAGCTGGATTAATTAAGGGTGGTAGCTTCGATAACGCCTTAGTTTGCGGGGATTGCGGTTGGTTAAATCCCCCCTTACGATTTGCAAATGAACCTGTTCGTCATAAAATCATAGATCTAGTTGGGGATTTAAGTTTATTGGGTCAAATTCCAGTTGCCCACTATTTTGCATATAAAGCTGGTCATCATCTACATACTCAATTAGTGAAGCAGATTTGTCAAACCCGCGATCAATTGCAGAAAATTTAACGTATTATTTTCCCTAGTGATAAAAATCTCCTAAATTAAAAATTTGCAATGTCGGTTGAAGTCATCTCTGATACAAATAACAAAACCTCAAACGGTACAACAATGCCTGAGTCTCCCACAACTTTCTCAGTTGAACAGATTCACGAACTCTTACCCCATCGCTATCCATTTGCTTTAGTGGATCGAATTATAGAATATGTTCCGGGTGAAAAAGCCGTTGGAATTAAAAACGTTAGCTTTAATGAACCTCACTTTCAGGGACATTTTCCCGGTCAACCCATTATGCCCGGTGTTTTAATTGTCGAAGCTATGGCGCAAGTTGGGGGTGTGGTTCTGACGCAACTTCCCGACATGAAAGGCAAACTCTTTTTATTTGCGGGTATTGATGGGGTTCGGTTTCGTCGTCCTGTGGTTCCTGGTGACCAATTGATTATGACTGTGGAACTGATTGCCGTTAAACGTCGTCGTTTCGCTACAATGCAGGCAAAAGCGACTATTGACGGACAACGAACCTGTGAAGGGGAATTAATGTTTTCTCTGGTTGACTAAAAGACTAAACTTTTGGCCTAAAATTTGTTACAAGTTAAGGGCTAAGTTTCCATCGTTTAATTTATGATAGCAATGACCCCCCTGATTCACTCAACTGCCGTGATTCATCCCAATGCAGAATTGCATCCTACCGTTCAAGTGGGGGCTTATGCTGTCATTGGAGAACAGGTTAAAGTAGGGCCAGGTACAACGATTGGTCACCATGTGATTTTAGAAGGCTGGACAGAAATTGGGGCAAGAAATCAAATTTATCCCGGCGCAGTCATTGGTTTAGCCCCCCAAGATTTAAAATATCAAGGGGCAGTCAGTTACGTTAAAATCGGCGACGATAATATTATCCGAGAATATGTCACTATTAACCGCGCTACCTACGCCGAGGAAGAAACTCGCGTAGGAGATGGGAATTTGTTGATGGCTTATGTTCATGTCGGTCATAATTGCGTCATCGGTGATAAAACGGTGATTGCCAATGGGGTGGCGTTGGCAGGTCATGTGACAATTGAGTCGATGGCGCGAATTAGTGGGATTTTAGGCATTCATCAGTTTGTGCATATCGGACAACTGGCGATGGTGGGGGGGATGACGCGGGTTGAACGAGATGTTCCCCCTTTTATGTTAGTGGAAGGCAATCCTTCACGGGTGCGATCGCTGAATTCGGTGGGGTTAAAACGGGCAGGATTTTCAATAGAAGATTTAAGTTTATTGAAAAAAGCCTTTCGGATTTTATATCGTTCTAATGATCGTTTAGAGACTCGTTTAGAACAGTTAGAATTACTTCCCAAGAACCCTCATCTTCAACATTTAAAACAGTTTATTCGACTTTCTTGTACGTCTCAACGCCGGGGACTTATTCCGGGAAAACAGCGTTCAGCCAAAGATGAAACATGAGAATTTTCATCAGTACTGGGGAAGTTTCTGGAGACTTACAAGGGGCTTTACTGGTGGAAGCGTTGTATCGCAAAGCCAAGCTTAAAGGGATTAAATTAGAAGTGGTTGCTTTAGGCGGTTCCCGTATGGCAGTGGCAGGGGCTAAACTATTAGGAAATACGGCAACCATTGGTTCAGTGGGAATTTTAGAATCTTTGCCGTTTCTATTGCCAACCTTCCGATTACAACAACAAGTTTTGCAATATTTACGTCAATTTCCTCCCGATGTGGTGGTGTTGATTGATTATATGGGGCCGAACTTAAAAATGGGTCGTTCTCTGCGCCACTCTTTCCCCAGTATACCCATTATATACTATATTGCGCCACAAGAATGGGTATGGTCTTTTAGTGGGAAAGGAACCCAGCAAATTGTTAAATTAACGGATCAATTATTGGCTATTTTTCCGGAAGAAGCCCGCTATTTTCAAGATAAAGGCGCGAATGTTACTTGGGTGGGTCATCCCTTATTAGATCGAATGCAAACTTCCCCCAGTCGAGAACAAGCCCGTCAGACATTAGGAATTTCAAATGATGAAACGATAGTCGCTTTAATTCCGGCTTCTCGTTGGCAAGAAATTCGCTATTTAATGCCAGTGATGTTTCAAGCAGCCCAGGAGTTACAAGCTAAATTACCTGAGATCAAGTTCTGGATTCCAGTTTCATTAGAAGAATACCATGATTCCATCAAAAAAGCAATTCAAAAATATAATTTAAACGCTCAATTGGTCACAGCACACACACTAATAAATCATACATTAAATGTGTTGGCGGCTGCTGATTTAGCGATAACAAAATCTGGGACAGTCAACTTAGAAATTGCTTTATTAAATGTGCCGCAAGTAGTGATGTATCGTGTGAGTCCTATGACAGCTTGGATAGCGCGTCATCTCCTCAAGTTTTCGATTCCATTTATGTCGCCGCCGAACTTAGTGCAAATGAAGTCAATTGTACCGGAATTACTTCAGGATGAAGCCACGCCTGAGAATATTGTTGCAGAATCAATTCAACTTTTGCAAAATATAAATATCAAGAATAAGATGCTGGAAAACTATCAAGAAATGCGGCATAATTTAGGAGAAGTGGGAGTGTGTGATCGCGCAGCGATTCAAATATTAAAATTTAGTATTAAGTGAGAAAATTAATATGGAAACCATTACTTTAAATTTAAATACTGTAGATTTAAGCGATGAACAATTTTATCGTCTATGTCGGGCGAATGAACATTGGAAACTGGAACGAACCCCGTCAGGAGAATTAATAATTATGTCACCTGTTGGTGGAGTCAGTGGATATCGAGAAGCGGATTTTATTACAGATTTAAATATTTGGAATCGTCAAAATCAGGCAGGAAAAGTGTTTAGTTCTTCTACAATTTTTCGGTTGCCCAATGGCGGCGATCGTTCGCCAGATGCGGCTTGGGTGAGTTTAGAAAGATGGAATTCTCTTTCATTGGAAGAACAGGAAAGATTTCCACCGATTTGCCCTGATTTTATCATTGAATTACGGTCACGAACCGATCAGCTTGAACCGTTACAAGCCAAGATGCAAGAATATTTAAATAGTGGTTTACGGTTGGGGTGGTTAATTAATCCTCAAAGTCAACAAGTTGAAATTTATCGTCCTGAAAATGAGGTTGAAATAGTGTTACTTCCTGCTATTTTATCGGGGGAGGATGTGTTGGTGGGGTTTGAATTGGGTTTGTCCCGGTTTTAAGTTTGATTGAACCACAAAGACACAAAGAACACAAAGATTTTAGATGACGATATGATAGAAAGTATTAATAGTTGATGAGGATGAGTGATTATGATTCAAACAGCAACCCGTACTTATGCGCCTGAAGAATATCTGGCGTTAGAGGAACAGTCAGAGATTAGAAATGAATATCATGATGGGGAGATTGTACCGATGACAGGTGGCACAACAAATCATAATTGTATTATTGTCAATTTAGTGGCGTTTTTAAAGTTTGCATTTCGGGGTCAAGATAAGAGTTTGTTTACGAGTGATGTTCGCTTATGGATACCGGAGTCTAACCGCTATACTTATCCAGATGTACAGATTATTTGTGGTGAGGTAGCTTATGATGAAAATCGAAAAGATACAATTATTAATCCTACGGTAATTATAGAAGTGCTGTCTCAGTCAACGGAGGTTTATGATAAGGGAGATAAGTTTAAGTTTTATCGGTCTATTCCCAGTTTTCAAGAATATATTATTATTAATCAATATCAGTTTGAAGTCGAGCAATATGTTAAAACGGAGAATGGTAAATGGTTGGTGACTTATCTGGAGTCGGAAGAGGCGGTTTTATCTTTAAATTCGGTTGAGTTTGAGATTTCTCTGCGGGAACTTTATGAAGGGGTGGAGTTTAAGGCATTAGAAAAAGAAGATTTTTCAGAAAAGACTGAAGTGTAAAGAGAATTTCGTTATAATTATTGAAGAGATTTTTTGAGTGTAGATCTCTATCTAAAGTAATACTGAATTATACTTAAGGAATAGGTCATTATGTTTTTAGTAACAGGCGCAACCGGACAACTGGGAAGACGCATTGTCCGACAACTCTGTAATTTAGAAAAACCAGTGCGGGGGTTTGTTCGCTTAACTTCTCGTTATGCTGATTTAGAACAACGGGGGGCTGAAGTTTTTATTGGAGATTTAAAACGAGATCAAGATATTCAAAAAGCTTGTAAAGATATTAAGTATGTGATTAGCGCCCATGGTACAGGAAGTGATGTTTCGGCGGTGAGTTACCGGGCAAATATTGAGTTAATTGATGCGGCTAAAGCGGCGGGTGTAGAACATTTTGTGTTTATTTCTGTGTTAGGGGCAGATCGTGGTTATGAAGATTCTGCCGTATTTAAAGCAAAATGGGAGGTGGAAAAATATCTGAAAAATAGTGATTTAAATTATACGATTTTACGTCCTTCGGCTTTGGCTTCCAGTTTATTACCTTTGGCGGAACGGTTTAAAGAAACAGGCATTTATCTGTTAATTGGTGATCCGAAAAATCGCACTTCTGTCGTCAGTGATGATGATGTGGCGAAAATGGCTATCCATTCCGTTGAACTTGAGAGTGCAAAAAATACCATCTTTGCTGTGGGGGGGCCAGCAATTATTACACGGGGAGAAATTCCTCAAATCTTTAGCCATATCTTCAATAAAGAACCGATTTTAATTAATCCCCCCCTCATGTTATTTGATGGAGTTAGAAGTGCATTAGGTTTGATCAATCCCGACTTACAACGAGGTTTAGGAACGCTACGGGTTTTACTCGGTAACGAGTTTTTCTGTACACCGGAAGAAATTAATCTGCTAGAAACCACGTTTGACCTGAAATTAGAATCTTTAGAAAGCTTTGTGCGGCGTTATTTAGGAAAGTGAACCGCTTGGGTTGTTGATGTAAGGCTAAGTCATGCCTTGAGGGAATTACCCTTCAGGGCAGTCGTTCCACTTTATGAAGAAAAAACGAAGAGAATTTTGGCTCAGATTGAGGCAGACAGGGGAGAAAATGGGAAAAAATGGAATCAGTGGGAGGGTGTTGCTAAGACCGTCAGACCTTGTAAAATCGCTATAAACGGTCAAATTGTCAGATAAAATCAGGAGTAGGTTATCAAAGCTTCACCGAGAAAAATGAGTGCATCATCTTAACGAACCATACAGGATACAATATCACCAAAATTGACTATCTTCACGCTCGTCAACTTCTACCCGAACTTCAGGTGTGCAAGATTGAAGACGGTTGTCGGTTTTGTAGAATACTTCTCAAAACAGCGACTTCAGCTTACGCTAGTCTTGCGAAAGAATGACCGTACTATCTGAATCCTATGCAGTGATTATTAAGGAGAGTTTATGACTCAATCCCTGATTCCTCCAGAGAATTGTCCCATTCAAATCGAAGATGACCGCACCGGTATGAGTGTGGAAACCCTCAAACGTGCTTTTGCAGATAACTTGTTCTATCTTCAAGGTAAGGATGAGTCGATCGCCACATCGACCGACTTTTATATGGCTCTAGCCTATACTTTACGCGATCGCCTGTTAAATCGCTGGCTGCAAACCTTCAAAACCTATATGGATAAGAAGGCGAAAATCGTCTATTACCTCTCAGCGGAATTCTTAATGGGTCGCCATTTAGGTAATAGTCTGATTAACCTGCATGTTTATGATAAAGTCCGTCAAGCGGTGAAAGAATCAGGACTCGATTTAGATGAACTCCTCGAACAAGAACCCGATCCCGGTTTAGGGAATGGGGGTTTAGGACGGCTAGCCGCTTGCTTTTTAGACTCTCTAGCGACTTTAGAAATACCTGCCGTGGGTTGTGGAATTCGCTATGAATTTGGCATTTTCCACCAAACCATTCAAGAGGGTTGGCAAGCCGAACGACCCGATAAATGGTTAAAGTTTGGGAATCCTTGGGAAATTGCCCACCCCGAACAGTCCGTTGAGATTAAATTTGGGGGGCATACTGAATTTTATCACGACGATAAAGGTCAATATCGGGTTCGCTGGATTCCGTCTACAACAGTCATTGGTATCCCCTACGACACCCCTGTACCGGGTTATGATACCAATACCGTCAATCCCCTGCGGTTGTGGCGGACTGAGGCCAGTGATGACTTCAATTTCGATGCCTTTAACGCCGGGAATTATGACGGGGCTGTTGCTGAAAAAATGCGGTCTGAAACGATCTCAAAAGTTCTTTATCCCAACGATAATACCCCTCAAGGAAAACAACTGCGCTTAGAACAGCAATTCTTCTTTGTCTCCTGTTCCCTCCAGGATATTATCCGGACTCATCTGCTGCGTTATCCCAACTTATACAACCTGCATGAAAGTGTTGCGATCCAATTAAATGATACTCACCCAGCCGTGGCGATCGCTGAAATGATGCGGTTGTTAATGGATGAACACGCCCTAGACTGGGATACGGCTTGGCGGATTACCCAAAATACCTTTGCTTATACCAACCATACCTTAATGCCGGAAGCGTTGGAAAAATGGCCGGTGAGTTTGTTTGGCTTTCTGTTGCCTCGTCATCTGGAAATTATTTACGAAATTAATCGTCGTTTCCTGGAAGATGTCAAGCTTTGGTATCCTGACGATAAAGCGATGATCACTCGCCTCTCTTTAATTGAAGAAGGGCTAGAACAATTTGTGCGGATGGCAAACTTAGCCTGTGTCGGTTCCCATGCCATCAATGGGGTGGCTGCCTTACATACGGAACTGTTAAAACAGGATACGTTACGGGACTTCTATAAGCTGTGGCCAGAGAAATTCTTCAACAAAACCAATGGGGTCACTCCTCGTCGCTGGGTCTTGATGAGTAACCCAGAATTGTCAGATTTGTTTACGTCTAAGATTGGCAATGGCTGGTTAAAAGACATGGACAAATTGCGGCAGTTAGAAGCTTATGTTGATGATCCAGAATTTTGTCAACAATGGCATCAAGTCAAACTGGATAATAAGCGCAACCTGGCTGAATATATCCGTAAACACAATGGCATTCAGGTTGATCCCAATTCCATGTTTGATATACAAGTGAAGCGAATTCACGAGTACAAACGTCAACATCTGAATGTGCTTCACATTATTACCTTGTACAACCGGATTAAGCAAAACCCTAATATTGAAATTGCCCCCCGGACGTTTATTTTTGGTGGAAAAGCAGCCCCTGGCTATTTCATGGCGAAGTTAATGATTAAACTCGTCAATGCTGTCGCCGATGTTGTGAATAATGATCCTGATGTTCGAGGCCGGTTAAAAGTGGTGTTCCTGGCGAACTTTAATGCTTCTTTAGGGCAACGAATTTACCCAGCAGCGGATTTATCTGAACAAATTTCAACAGCGGGTAAAGAAGCTTCTGGAACCGGAAACATGAAGTTTTCCATGAATGGTGCCCTCACTATTGGCACGTTGGATGGGGCAAACATTGAAATTCGGGAAGAAGCAGGAGAAGAGAACTTCTTCTTATTTGGTTTAACCGCCGATCAGGTTTATAAAATGAAAGCAGCCGGGTACAATCCCCATGAATATTACAGCAGTAACCCGGAATTAAAAGCAGTCATTGATCGCATTTCCAACGGCTATTTCTCCCACGGCGATCAGGAAATGTTCAAGCCGATGATTGACTCTTTAATGTACCATGATCCTTATATGTTGTTTGCAGATTATCAATCCTACATTGATTGTCAGGATGAAGTCGGTAAAGCCTTTTTGGATCGGCAAAAATGGACAAAAATGTCTATTCTGAATTCAGTGCGGATGGGTAAATTCTCCAGCGATCGCACGATTCAAGAATACTGTGAAGAAATCTGGGATGTTAAACCCACTCCTGTCAACCTTGAAGAGTATGACCAAGCCTCAGCCTTTCTCAATGTTGCCAAGTAAGGTTTAATTTGACTGTCTTTTAACGGGAGTTCAAGTAGGGATTTACAATTAACTGTAAGTCCCTATTTTTTAGCACGTAGTGCTAGGAAATAGGCAAGAACAAATCACTAATGACGAATAACAAATCACTACAGCCTATGAAGTTTCAAAAAATCGTTAAACGGTTGAAAAATTGGTTTCCTAAAGCCCAAGAACAACTTCGAGAACAAGCCAATGAATTAGAAGCAAAACTCACGGACTCCGAACTCAATCCTCTCACTCAAGAACAACTTAAACCCATTCAAAAGGATATTGCTGCTTTACCTCATCCAGAACCTTATCAAGTTGCCATTCGTTCTCGATTAACGGAACTTTTGACCCAATGGCAACAAGGGAATAGTGGTAACTGTTTAGTGATATTATGCCATTCTACTGAGGATATGAATTCTCTATTTCATCAAACTCTTTCTGCTAGTTCAATTGATGATTCGTTGGTGATTCATACCTTGCCTTGGTCTCATCGTCCGGAAGATTATTCAACTATCTTAACCCAACTACAACAGGAAATTGCACCAACAGAAGCGGATAAGCCACCCCATCAATTTAGAGTAATTCCAGACTTAAGTTGGTGTTTTTTACGCTGTCTTTATGGGTTAGATGGGGTAGAATGGCTGCAAGAAACTTTATTTCAAGATCAGTCTCAATTTTGGTTAATTGGGTGTAATTATTGGGCTTGGCAATATCTCAATTGTGTCTATCAGTGGGAAGCATATTTTGAAGAAATCATGGAATTACCAGCGCTTGAAGCCCTAGAAATTAAACACTGGTTACAACCAATGATGGAACAGTTAGCGTTTAATTTTGAAGACAATAGTAATTCCTCTCAGTCGGAAGATTCAGAGGAAGAAGAATGGGACTCTAAAGCCGAACGCAAGTATTTTGAACGGTTAGCAAAGGAGTCTTTTGGGACTCCTCCAACTGTTGCTCAGCTTTGGCTCAATTCCTTGCGGCAGCAAGAACCAGAAGAACAAGAAGATACCCCAGAGGCTCATATCACGGCAGAAAGTACATCTCAGCCGATTATCCTGGCGCGGGTTGATTTACCGAAATTACCCCAGTTAACTAAAGCCGATCGGTATTTACTGTTTTCTCTGGGATTGCATGGTAACATGACTTTAAATCAGCTTGCCGTCAGTTTAGGCGATCGCATCACCTTAGTTGCCGCAGGAGAAGGTCAGGTACAAGCCCAAGTCCAGGTTTTACAGCGAGTTGGTTTAATTCAAAACCGACAAGGATGGTTGTCGATTGCTCCTATTCATTATCCTCGCCTAGAACGAGATTTGCAGGATAATCAATTTCTTGTAGATTAATGGGATGTCTTAAAACGGTATGGGCAGGGAGGGACTCGAACCCTCATGACCGAAGCCGCCACATTTTGAGTGTGGTGCGTCTACCAATTTCGCCACCCGCCCTGGGTGTTTTCAACTTTACTATTATACATCATTCTGTCACCTTGCAACAATTTTTGATAATCTGGACTGCTGGCCCAGCGATCTACTTCTCGCGCCCGGAGAACGGGTAAGGGGTGGGTCAATTGTGCCGTTTGAGCCTGTTTAAGGAGTTCTCCAATTTCCGTCTGACTCATTTGATCATAAGCACGGGCTTGTTCTAAAAAGGCATCGAGATTGAGTTGAGCAGCCAAACGGGGCGATCCGCCGGAGAGTTTCATTAAGACCGACATCACCACTCTAGGATCTTGGGTGGCTAGTAATGCTGCGCGATCGCAAGTTAGTTCAGCACAGCGTACCCATTCTAAAATTTGAGATTGTAACCCTTGCACCAATAATGTTCCTACGGTTGAGAGTTGTCCGGCAGCTAACACCAGTAAATTAGCAACCGTTAAATAAACCCCATGTTCGCACTTGAGATGACCGAGTTCATGGGCAATCACAGCCTGAATTTCTTCTGGGGTCAATAAATCAATTAAGGACGTATGCAGTACAATAAACGGCTGTTTTCCTCGCATGGCAAACGTGTAGGCATTGGGAACAGGGTTTTGACGAACATACAGTTGAGGGGGTTCTAAATCCAAAGTCTGGCAAGCGTCAATCAACAGTTGATGCAGATCCGGCAATTGTTTTTCACTCACCAAAACCCCAGACGCAATATTTTCCAAGTAAAAAAACTGTTCGCCGATATTTCCTAAAAACTGTCGAATCAGTAAATCTAAACCAGGAATTTGTTTGAGGGTACGAGTGGCTTGCCCATCTAAGGGATGGCGAAAGTGATCGGCTTTTAAACCCACCAAAGCAGTTCGAGAGAGAGTCATATCTGTGCCAGTTTTGAGGTTGTGGAGATCAGGAGTTTGTTATTAGCTGATTGGAGGACAGACAGGCCGCTAATAACTTACTCCTCATCTTTATCCTTAGTTTAAGGCTTTTTGAAGCTATTAGTGGACATTAAGTTAAGGGTGCAACCAATTGAGTTTGAATCCGCTCAATCTGAGCACCTAATTTTTGCCACTTTTGCTCAAATTTTTCATAACCGCGATCCAAATGTTTTAATCCCTGAATTGTACTGGTGCCTTCAGCCGCTAAGGCTGCTAATACCATCGCCGCAGAAGCCCGTAGGTCTGAGCCAGCCACAGGTGCCCCAGATAAAAAGGGAACTCCTGTGACTACTGCTGTATTCCCCTTGACTCGGATATCAGCCCCCATGCGAACCAGTTCAGGAACGTGATGTAAGCGATTTTCAAACACGGTTTCAGTCACTAAGCTACTGCCTTCACACAGGGTGAGTAATGCCATAAACGGCGCTTGTAAATCAGTCGGAAAACCGGGATAGGGTAAGGTTTCAAGATCCGTGGCAATATGCCGTTCTCCGGGACGTACCCGCAGTCGATCTGGGGCTTCTGAGATAATCTCTACCCCGATCTTGCGCAACTTAGAAATTGCAGCCGTTAAATGATCGGGAATCACAGGGTAGAGGCTGAGTTCAGAGCGAGTAATGGCACTACCAATTAAGAAGGTTCCTGCTTCAATGCGATCGGGGATAATCCAGTAATCGGTAGAATGCATTTTTTCCACACCGGAGATCACCAGGGTATTGGTGCCAGCCCCTTTAATTCGCGCCCCCATGGAACAGCAGAAGTTGGCTAGATCCACCACTTCGGGTTCTTGGGCGGCATTTTCAATGATAGTTTCTCCTTCGGCTAACGTCGCCGCCATCATTAAGGTTTCGGTTGCACCGACACTGGGATAATCTAAGTAAATTCGTGCTCCTTTTAATCGCCGACTCCGTCCTGGAACAGCAGCATGAACCACACCATGATCGATGTAGACTTCTGCCCCCATCGCTCTTAATCCTTGAACGTGTAGATTCACAGGTCTAGCACCAATGGCACATCCTCCCGGTAAAGGCACCTGTGCGACCCCTAAACGGGCGAGTAATGGACCGATAATAAAGAAACTAGCACGTAACTTGCTAACTAACTCATAAGGGGCTTGGGATTGGGTAATGTGAGCCGCATTAATCTCAAGGGTGTCACCCCGTTGTTGGATGTCAACTCCCAAGGTCGCAATCACTTGGCTCATCCGAGTGACATCGACTAAGTTGGGAATATTCCGAAGACGACAATCTGCAGAACAGAGTAATGCTCCGGCAAGAATCACTAAGGCTGCATTCTTTGCACCACTAATGCGGACTTCTCCCTGTAGGGGAAAACCGCCCTGAACTTCAAGGACAGGCTGATTGGCATCGGATGCACTAGAGAGATTTGATGAGCTGAGCGCGAGTGTAATGGGTCTATCCTCCACAATTCCAAAGGGTAAGTTTACATTCGTTAATTTTTGTTCTGATTCTACAGGAAAGATTTCAGATGTCTAGGGGGAGACAGAGGGGAGAAGGAGTCACTCGTTATTTGTTACTCGTTATTGGTCATTAGTCAATAGCGCCCCAGGCGCATGGCTTTGGGCTTCGCCCATGCTTTGCAAACGCCAGTGGTCATTGATAATGATCTGCCAATTGCCTATTCCCTACACCCGACTGACTACAAATAACAAAAAACAAATGACAAATAACTAATTACTCTACTTCAATGTGTTCCCCATAACTTATTCTTGATTCACGAATTCTCTACAATCAGAGAATCATCAATCATACACAATTTGAGGTTGTAGAAATGGAAATTGGTATTCCAAAGGAAATAAAAGATCAGGAGTTTCGCGTGGGATTGAGTCCCAGCAGCGTAAGGGTTTGCACAGAAAAAGGTCACGCTGTCTTTGTCGAAACAGGCGCAGGAGTGGGTGCAGGCTTCACAGACGAGGATTATCAGCAAGCGGGTGCTGAGATTGTCTCCACTTCACAGGAAGCCTGGAATCGAGAATTAGTGGTAAAAGTGAAAGAACCGCTCCCGGCCGAGTATTCCCTGATTCAAAAAGATCAACTGCTATTTACTTATCTGCACTTAGCCGCCGATCGCAAACTGACTGAACACTTAATCCAAAGTGGGGTAAAAGCGATCGCTTATGAAACGGTGGAACTCCCTGATGGTAAATTACCGTTGCTCACCCCGATGAGTATTATTGCAGGTCGTTTATCGGTGCAATTTGGTGCTCGTTTTCTCGAACGACAACAAGGGGGTCGTGGTGTCCTCCTCGGCGGCGTTCCGGGTGTCAAACCCGGTAAAGTCTTAATATTAGGGGGGGGTGTAGTTGGTACAGAAGCGGCTCGAATCGCTGTGGGATTAGGCGCTCAAGTCCAAATTGTAGACATCAGTGTGGATCGCTTAGCGTACTTAGAAACCCTGTTTGGTTCAAGAGTGGAACTGCTCTATAGTACTTCTTCTCAGATTGAAACCCTGGTTCCGGATGCTGACTTGTTAATTGGTGCAGTTTTGGTCTTGGGACGCAGAGCACCCACGTTAGTTTCTAGGGAGTTGGTCAGTAAAATGCGTCCTCGTTCCGTCATCGTCGATGTGGCTGTCGATCAAGGGGGTTGTGTGGAAACGTTGCGCCCCACCTCTCACACTCAACCGACCTATACAGAAGCGGGAGTCGTTCATTATGGCGTACCGAATATGCCCGGTGCAGTGCCCTGGACAGCCACCCAAGCCCTGAATAATAGTACGTTACCCTATGTGTTACAACTCGCCCAACATGGTATTAAAGCCTTAGAACTTAACCCGACCCTTGCTAAAGGATTAAATGTAGAAAACCAGCAACTGGTGCATCCAGCCGTTCAAGAAGTCTTTCCGGATTTAGTTTAATTATTTGTTATTCGTCATTTGTTTTTGGTTATTCGTCAAGGGAGACGGGGGTTATAGCGCTACGCGCAAGTCAGAAGCCCGTCAAGAGCATAGGCGGGGATCAGAAGTTGACGAAAAAAGGCTTTCAGCTTTTACTCATGTCCTAACCATAGTGCGTAGTGCTATAGAAGTCAGGAGGCAGCTTTGCTGAAGGCGACTCAACAGTTACTCGATAGTCTACAATGACTCCTAAATCTTCTCCAATAACAAATGACTAATAACCAATGACCAATGATTATAAATGTTAGCTTAGAAGAGTCGTCTATCTATCTCTATGCTTGTGGTGAGTGAATTAAATTATCAAATTATCAAGCCTGTTTTATCAGAAGGAAAACACTTCGATCTGAGTTTAGAATCAACGTTAGAAGATTTACCTTTATATGACTTTCAAGTGTCTTCTGAATGTTTAGGGATTGAAGTCGCTCAACTGTTTGAAAAATATCCACTGGTTCCTGGGGTGATCATTGTTGAACCGGGAAAAGATCACCAAACCACGCTTTTAGGGATGATTTCTCGGCGACAATTCTTAGAATTCTTAATTCGTCCCCATGGCTTCAAGTTATTTTTACATGAACCCCTACGAGTACTTTATAGTTATGCTCGAACTAAAACACTGATTTTACCAGCAGAAACCCTCATCCTTACGGCGGCTCAAAAAGTTCTGAGGCGTTCAATAGAATTAGCCAGCGATCCGTTAGTGGTTGTGCATTCTTCTGGCTCAAATTTACCTAATTCATCAGATATTTATTATCAATTACTCGATGTTCATGAACTGAATCGGGCTTACTGGCAAATTCGAGGAATTGAAACGCAAGTTCGTTATGAACGCAGTCAAACTCAAATGATTCAGAGTGAAAAAATGGCAAGTTTAGGGCGTTTAGTTGATGGTGTTGCTCATGAAATTTTAGATCCTGTCGGGTTTATTTGGGGTAATCTTTCTCATTTAACTGACTATCATAAAGACTTGATGAAGCTGTTGGCAGCTTATGAAAATCACTATTCTAATTCAGACTATCCTGAAATTCAAGAAATTAAAGAAGAAATAGAATTTAATTTTTTAAATCAAGATATCCATCAAGTCATTGAAAGTATTAAAAGTGGCGCTGAACGATTAAAAAAGCTATCGACAAGTTTACAAAATTTTTGTCACGTTGATGAAGTTCATCCCAAGCCCGCTGATATTAATAGTTGTATTGATAGTATCATATTGCTACTTAAAAGTAGAATTTCTAGTGATATTTTGATTGTCAAAAACTATGGTAAACTACCCCCTGTTTATTGTTATCTAGGACAATTAAATCAGGTTTTTATGAATATTTTAACTAATGCAATTGATGGATTATTAAGCCAAGCCGTGACCCAAAACTGGGAAAGAGATTTTGGTTCTTCTTATTCTAAACCATCCCAAATGCAACGGCTACAAAAACAACCCAAAATTGAAATTACAACAACTATTCAATGTTCAGATCTAATCTGTGATTGCCCCAGCCAACAACGCCATTGGATTTTAATTCGGATTGCAGATAACGGCCCTGGGATGTCGTCTAAAAAACGCTCAAAAATATTAGACTCTTTCTCAATCCACAAACGAGCCGAAAAAGAAACAAGTTTAAGTCTAAGTTATTACATTATTACCGCAAAACATGGGGGTCAGTTCAACCTGCGCTCGCAACTGGGGGTCGGTACAGAATTTGAAATTCTTTTACCCTTAGATCCCAACCTTACATAGACAATTGTTACGAAGTTGATTAAAATCTAAAAGATAACTATCGTATTCTAGGCAATATTGTGCCCAATCGTCTTTCCTTACTCTCTCTAGTGGTGTCCCTGGGATTGTGGAGTCTCCCGCAAGCGGTCATGGGACAAGCCCTTGTTCCTTATACACTTCAATTAGATCCAGAGCAAATTGAGCAAACCGGCAAAGGCTTAATAGAGGAAGCTGCCCAGTTAACCCGATTTCAGCAATATGAACTGGCAATTCCTAGGGCTGAACTTGCCACAGAGTTAGCGCCTCAAAACTATCAAACTTGGGCATTATTAGGGAGTTTATACTTACAAGTAGATCGGATTGAGCAAGGCATTGCAGCTCTTGAAAAAGCCCAAGGAATTGAACCGGATAATGCAGGAGTTCGGTTTGTGTTAGGAGAAGCGTATTTTCGTCAGAAAGAATATCGTCGAGCCATTACCCAAATAGAAGCCGGATTAAAAGAAGAACCCAATGCTCCCAGTGCGTTATTTGACTTAGGAAATGCTTATTATATGATTGGACAATTAGACAAAGCAATTGCCCAATATAATCAAGCATTTGAGCAAGAAGACACCCTATGGCCAGCGATTAATAATGTAGGGCTGGTGAAATATGAAATGGGAGATATTGAGGGAGCCATTGAAAATTGGAAACAAGCCCTAGATATTGATGCCAAAGCCGCCGAACCTCTTTTGGCAGTAGGGGTTGCCCTTTACACACAGGGAGAAACAGAAGAAGGTTTAGCCATGGGAGAAGCCGCGTTGCGTTTAGATGGACGCTATGGAGATTTACAATTTCTCAAAGATAATTTGTGGGGAACTCGTCTTTTGAAAGATACTGAAGAATTTTTAGCCACTCCTCAAATGCAAGAAGCGTTAGCTCAAGTTGAAGGAGACTCAACTGATCCTTAGTAGCACTTTTAACACTAAAGGGAATTTGGGAAGAATAATAATAATATAGTGGGTTACATTAACACACCCTACAAGGGGCTATTGATAGATCTGGCCCCCATGTTTAAGCCATCCATCAACATGAGAACCTGTCGGATCACGATGAGTCCAATGAATAACACCCCCTTCACTATTCCACTCATATTCACCATAGAACATCACTAAATCACCTTCTTGAAGTCCATTAATTCTTGGAGCTAAATCTATGTTATGACTAATCAATAAGGTTTGACCAGAACTAAGCCTAATAATAAATCGCTGATGCCGACTTCCATCAAGATCATCAGCAAGAATTTTGATTACTATACCCTGACCTTTTACTTGAAGATTACTCTTTCTATTGTCAAAGGCATCTTCTAAAAGTTGCTCACTGCCAGGAGTGGGTTCAGAAATTCCTGGATCCGAAAATTCACCACTTTGGATAAATAAATAAGCTGCTGTAATGACTGCAATGAACAATAGAAACTTCCGCATTATTCTATACATTTTCTTCAGGGGTTACATATCGATGTAACGTTTAGGGGATTGTTTGATCCGATAAACTGCATCCTCTACAGCATTAATAAAAGCCTGTGCTATCTCAACCCGTTGATTTTTATAGTATTGAACTGCCTCCCCATATTCTGCAAGAGCTTCGGGATGAAAGACATATCTCATTATTCCAGTAACTCTCTAACTTGAGCTAAAGCTTCTTCTCCTGGAATTGGCTGCACCACACCATCTCGAACCTGATCTCGTCGTTTCTTAGCTTCAGTCGTCCAAGCTGCTTGAATGGCTGGATCAATATCAAACTCAAGACTCTCGACCAGTTTTTCCGCTAAGAGCGCTCTAGACGTACTAGGAAGAGCGAGAAGTTCTTCTGTCAGTTGCTCAATGGATCGCATAATTTCTCATAACATCATATATTAAATACTGTTCATATTTTAACAAACATTCAATTTCTCTAAAGTTTTCGATTATCTAAAACTCCTCAAGACTGGAAATATTCAACCATTCATCGCTTTATTGCTTTAGGAATTTATCCCCCAGATTGGGCAAGTGATGAAAAAATAGAAAAACCACAGGGAATTGGGGATAAATATAATGGTAGGATACCTTATTATCGCACCCTACAAAAGGCGATTTCACAAAGTGAACGCTCTGCGATCGCACTTGCCTTTAAGCGTATCGCCCTGACTTGATATAAAATAGATGTAGGCGACAGTAACATAAAATGCACATTATCAGTCGGAAAAAATTAAATGAATTTGCCCAAAGCTATCCCGAAAGCCAATCTGCATTAAAAGAATGGTATCAAAGAATGAAGACCGGACAATTTAAGTCTATAGCCGAATTAAGAACAATTTTTCCTAGTGCTGACAAAGTGGGAAAATTGACTGTATTCAACATCGGTGGAAATAAAATTAGACTAATTGCTGCGATTCCTTATAATCGGCAAAAAGTTTATATTAGAGCAGTTTTAACTCACGCTGAATACAATAAAAACAAATGGAAGGAGTAGCAAATGCAAACGATAGATATAGAGACCACACAAAAAGCATGGACAAGCTTAAACAAAATACTTTTTATCCCTCATACTGAATCAGAATATAATCAATTAGTTGTTATGTTAGATAATCTAATAGATGAAGTGGGAGAAAATGAAAATCATCCTCTGGCTTCCTTAATGGAAATTATTGGAATTTTAATAGAAAACTATGAACAAGAAAATGTCCCTGAATTGTAAATTATAAAATGTATTCTCTTAGTTGGGTAAGCCATCAAAGAATGGAAAAACCACAGGGAATTTGGGGAGAATAACGGTAGGGTGCGTTATTAACGCTACAAGAGGCGATCGCACTTCATCTGTTAATGGTGGAAAGTCAAAGTTTACTAAACGTTGTAAAATCTCTAAAGCAATCTCCACTTGCTCTGGGTTAGGTAACCTATCAAAATTCTTCAGAATTTCTTCAGCTAAAGTAGTCATAGGAATTTACCTGATACTTATCTTAGACATTAGCACAGCAATCAAAGAACAGAAGCGCACTAACAATCACATTTGTATCAAAAACGTAGCGCACTTCATTCTTCATCCAAAATTGAATCTAAAATTTCTGGGGTCAATCCTCGTGCTTGAGCATTCCTGCTGATATTACTCATGACTTCTTCTAAAGGTCTCTTACTTCGAGTAGCATCACTCAGTTTGAGGCTCAATAATGCCTCCAATTTACGACGTTGTTCTTCAGGTGCTGCCTCAAAGATGCGGGCAACCTCAGCACTAACCCGAATTGTAATTGATTTGGTTTCCATTTTGTTTGCATTACAATGCTCTTAACACATTATCGCTCATATCTGATTGAGTCAGGTAGGGTGCGCTATTAACTACAAGATCCGTGATCACACTTTATATTGTGATTATATTTATTGTAATCTAGTGCATCATTGTGTAAAAATCATACTGATTGGGAATGTTCAACCATTCATCGTTTTATTACTTTAGGAATTTATCCCCCAGATTGGGCAAGTGATGGAAAAATAGGAAAACCACAGGGAATTTGGGAGGAATAATAATGGTAGAGTGCATTATATTAACAAACTCTACAGGAGGCGATCGCACTCGATCAACTATTTAGCCTTAGGATTAGCGCTTTGATTAATATATCAGTCTCACTTTCTGCCTTAAACTGCTTTTTTGATATATCTAATCCTGATTTCTCAAGAAGATCTACGACATTTTTAAAAAGTTCATTACATGAATTTTCATTATCTAATATTGAAATAAATTCTTCTGATTTTTTATCTATTTTATGGCTGTTCAACAGGGGAGCCTCAGTTGAATTCATAGCTAACATTCTAGCAAGCATAATCATGTGAAACCGAAGTTTTTTGTACTTGGTATCAATAGAACCAGTGCGAAACAGTCCCTCAATCCTATAGTAGCATAGAGCACTTGAATAATATGGTGCATACTTATGATTGCTTTCAAAAATCTTACCCTGGAATCTTTTGGCAATTGTTCCGTAATAACCAGAAACTAAATGAGGGGCATTTAGGAATGCAGATGCAAATGTTTTGATCTGAATCGGAATTGAAATAATTTGCGTTTTTTTGATTCCAGGAGTTGCATGATATTGCTGAGATCTTCGCTCATAATAAAGAGCTACTTCTACTTTTCCTCGCATCGAGCCATAGTATAGTTCGAGTTGTTTCTGAAAAGTTGTTAAGGACGCTAATTGTTCTGGCTTTACTTCTGTCTGACTGTTTGTGGCGAGAGTAATCTGGTTTTTTATATCTTCATCCTCAGTCACAATTACTTTAACAGGGACATTCACCCTATCAATACCTGAAATATTCTTAGACTTGTGGAGAACATGACTTGTTTGACAACCGTTGACTACTTGATAGTCACGTAAGGTGAACTTATTGCCAGCAGGTGTGAGAGAACTTGCTACAAGGGTAACTCCATTATTCAGAACACAAAAAAGATCAAATTTTCTTTCTTTCAGAGTTCTCATAATCTTCCCATTTACTTCGTTATCCCCTTGAAAATCTCGAACATTGTCATAAAAAATATTGTTCATTGATTCGTTGTTATCTTGAATCAATTTTAAAAATTCCTTAAATGGAATAATTCCTAGATAGGCTTCTTTGACACCGTCGATATCAGGTAAAGTAATTCTGTTTTGAAATATCACTGTACTGGCAAACTTATTGCGTGTCTTATGATATAGCTTTTGTAATTCACTAGCTCCATAAGACTCAAAGAAAACATCGTCAAATAGTCCGCTATCTTCTATTTCTTGACTACCAGATGAAATCACAGCTTTGAGGTTTTGATCGTTAACCCATTTACCTGTTGTAGCGTAGTAAAGCTTACAGTTGGGGCGGCGGTTAATCATATATGAAGATTTACCAATAACTGCTTCCCAGATTTCTTTTTGTTTTTCCATTTTTTCGTTATGGACAAGCTGAGGTTCATCAGCGATAAAATCCTTGACACCAAAAATAAAAGACCCTATCTCTGAACCCTCAAACTTTGAAGACATTTTTGACTGAATAAATGCTATCTCACAATCTAAGTACTTACTCTCATCTACTATGTCTTCAAGTTCTTGAACATCCGTAATAAGCTTTCCGTTAATAATAATAGCAAGCCCATCAATCGCTCCATCACCACCATCACCTGTATCCAAAGAATCAAGCTCGAAAGTATTTCTGTGTAGCTCAGAAACTATAACATAGTTTACAAAGTACTCAAACTGCTTATATTCATTAAGTTGCTCGAGTTCATTCTCAGTTACGAAATCTTCAAGTAAGGTTCGAGTAATTCTATCCATAGTCAACAACTTTAATTTGCAAGTTAAACCTGAGCTTTTTACCTTAAATATTGAATGTAAAATAATATTTTAAACTTATTTATTTTATAGTAGTGAATGATGTCTAGCCATAATTAAGTGCATGAACTTTGCCCAAAACTTAGAAGTCAGCTGATAGTTGTAACGTAATTATGGTATCATATACTCCACCAGATCAAAATGATACAAAATCTGATAGACCTGAACTGGCTTGAGAAGCTACCTTAAAAATAAGGGTGATTAATTATCTTGAGGTCTAATTGCTGTGGTTACTGTTCCAACCTGGATTGTCGGTGAAAGCCGTAGTGGTAAAACAACTCACTTAATCGAACAATTACAACGCTTTAGCCATCGCCTACCGCCTCAATCTCAAGCGATCGCACCGACTGCTTTAATCTTTGCGGCAAATAGTCAAAATAGAATAAAATTAGCGGATCAAATTTGGGAAGTTACAGAAGGAAATATAGCATTTCATTCCACAACACCCCTGGGATTTTTTCAAGATGAAGTGATATTATTTTGGCCGTTATTGGTGGAGTCATTAAACCTGAGGGCACAATTTCCTTTGAGATTACGTCCGGAAACAGAACAGGAACTTGCAGCGACGCTTTGGAGTCAAGAATTAGAGTCTGGGCAACTCAGCCTGTGGCGAGTGAACCCTGAGCGTAAAGTTCGTCAAACCCTTGATATTTTACAACTTGCGGCCCTCAGCGGTGTGCCTTTAGATGATGTGCCGACGATTTTACAGCAGGGTTTTGCGTTGCCGGATGTGCCAGAGGGTTTATATACCGATTTAAAAACGTTGCTAGTTCAGTGGCGAGAATGGTGTTTACAACGAGGATTTCTCACCTACGGTATTGTTAGCGAGTTATACGGACAACATCTACTTCATCATCCCACTTATCAACAGCATTTAATGCGCCGCTATCCGGTAGTGTTGGCTGATGATGTGGATGAGTATCCCGCAATTACCCGTTCATTATTTGAGTTTATGTTAGATCGAGGAGCGATGGGGGCATTTACTTATCACCCAGAGGGATCGGTGCGTTTGGGTTTGGGGGCTGATCCTGAATATTTGCAAGAACTTGAACAACGCTGTCAAACGGAGGAATTACCGTCATCTTCTCGGCGCTGGAGAATGTCAGTGAGTGAATGGGTAGAAGGAAATACTTACAGTCCTGATTTTTCTGCTATTGCGGCCGAGATGCTGACTTTGAGAACAACAGCGCGGGGAGATCTATTGCGACAAACGGCGAATATAATTATTAAGGCCGTGCAAACGGATCAAGTTCAACCCCATGAGATTGCTGTGATTGCGCCGGGGTTGGATGCGATCGCCCGCTATACTTTACGGCAGTTATTAAGCCATGCTGGGATTGCGGTGGCATCTTTGCAGGAACAACGTCCCTTAATTAGTTCGCCGATGGTACGGGCATTACTGACGCTGTTGGCGTTTGTTTATCCGGATTTAGGGCGGTGGATTAATCGTGAAGCGGTGGCGGAGATGTTGGTGGTTTTAAGTCATCCCATTCCCGTGAGTCAAAAGACTCCAACCCCCACTCAAACAGGGGATTTAGCCCCCTCTGAGACGGCTTCAGACTTGAATTGGCTGCTCAATGATAATTTTCCTCAAAATCTGCCTTTCTCCTCTCATCCGGCCATTGATCCCGTGCGGGCGGGACTGTTAGCAGACCATTGCTATTGTCCTGATCCCAGTCAACCCCAGTTATTGGATGTGACGGCGTTTCCCCGTTGGGATCGGTTGGGATATCAAGCGACAATGGCTTATCAACAGATTCGACAATGGCTTGAAGTCCAAAAATCTCAGCAACAATCTCGGCTGTTACCCAGTCCTGTATCTTTGTTAGACCGGGCTATTCAGCGATTTTTGATTCCGACACGAATTTTAGGGGGAGATCAATTAGCCATTTTACGAGAGTTGATGGAAACAGCTTTGCATTATTGGGAAGTCGATAGCCGACTGCATCCCCAACCGACCGGAAGTTTTTCCTCAACCACTATTGCTGAGTATATTCAACTATTGCGCAAAGGCGTGATTAGCGCTAACCCTTATCCAGTAACCGATTTAGGGATAAAGCCTTCTGCGGTCACCTTGGGTACTATTTTCCAATATCGCGCCCATCGCTTGTCTCATCGTTGGCATTTTTGGCTAGATGCGGGTTCAGTGTTATGGCTGAGTGGCGGGGCGAGTGAGTTGTGGGGGGCACCCTTATTTTTGCACAAACAGTTGGGTCAGGCTTGGACTACTACCGATAGTCAGAATGCAGATTTGGATCGATTGCGTCGGATTTTGCTAGATTTATTGAGTCGAGTTAGCGATCGCCTGTATCTTTGTCACAGTGATCTGGCTGTTAATGGTACTGATCAACTCGGCCCTTTACTCCCTTGGGTACAAGCCTGTCCGGCAGTGATGATGGAAGAAGTCCTCACACTGCTTTAATCAGGTGACTAACAATCCCTCATTTGCCGTTTTGTTATCCCTCGTCTAGCGATGTGACCTTTGCAATTTGCTATCCCCTAGGATAATGCAGTTGCTATGACTGTGTACACCCACTCAGAAAAGCTCATTTTCGTTTTACTCATTTTACAAGCATACAATGATTAGAAATTCGATTACACTGATGAAAGTCTACTTATCCTGCAAATTTTTAATGCATTTCAGTTGGGAATTTGAACAAGTCAGTGTGCAAAAACTAATCCCGATTCAGGGGATTTAACTATTTTCCATTATGGGTTAAATATCCAGATTTATTGTCTAACTCAGACAGCCTTTTAACCTAATTTTGGGAATACTTATAAATTGACAGATATTGGGGTAAAATCCAGAAGATTTTTTAAATTTAAATGGATAGTGCAGTCAAGCAGTGCAAAGTTTGGGGAACAGAAAATGTTGAAACAAAGTCCAACCTTTCTATTGGCAGTGTCTGTCCGGCATCACTTTGTTATAAAAACTTTAACGGATCAACCCTTTAAGGATTGATTTTTGAAACGGCTTATCTGTATTCGACTAGGTGTTTTTAAGAGGAGACTCAATTCATGACAACAGCAGGTATTGTTGAGATTTCAGCCATTAGAACGGATACTGAGACAAGTGTTATTATTTTTGAAAATGAAACGGGTCGCTTTCAAACCTTTAGTGGTGAATTAGGGGATACTTTACTCGGGGCGAATGGAGAAATATTGTTTCTTCCCGATAACCCTATTGATCCAGATGATGGCACAGATGATGGTACGGATGATGGCACAGATGACGGTACGGATGACGGTACGGATGACGGCACAGATGACGGTACGGATGACGGCACAGATGATGGTACAGACGGCAGTGGCGGAAGTGATACCCTCGATCCTGATAATGAACCACCTGTTGCAGTGGATGATTTTATTGGAGTCGAACAAGGCAGCGCCGTTATTTTTAATGTTCTGAGTAATGATATTGATCCCAACGAAGACGATACATTAACGGTAGATCAATTTGGTTCTGTTGCTAACGGAACCTTAGTTGCAGGAGCAGATCCAGGGGTTTTTACCTATCAACCCAATCCCGGTTTTTTTGGTCAAGAAGTATTTGCTTATCGTGCCAGTGACGGTCAAACCACTTCTAATTTAGCCAATGTTTTTATTGAAGTTATTCCCGGTCAAGGGGTTACTATTGAAGGTATTGGTCGAGGCACTGCCGATAACGACTCCATTATTGGTTCATCGGCCGCTGATGTTATTAACGGTTTAGAGGGAGATGATACTATCTTTGGCTTGTTTGCCGGAGATGAACTGAGGGGAGATGAAGGCAATGACTTCCTGTTTGGCAATACCGAAAACGATACCCTTGATGGCGGTATTGGCAACGATGAAATATATGGCGGTAAACAGGATGACCTACTCTTAGGACTAGAAGGCAATGATGCCCTGTTTGGCAACTTAGGTCAAGATACATTGTTAGGGGGTTTAGGTCTAGACTCCATGTATGGTGGCCAAGCCAACGACTGTTTACGTGGCGCGGCGGATAATGACATTGTATTTGGGGATAAAGGTAGCGATATCCTATTTGGAGATGAAGGCAATGATAGTATTTATGGTGGCGCGGACGAAGATTTAATTTTCGGTAATGATGGCGCGGACTCGATGTTTGGTGACCTCGGCAGTGATAGTATTTTCGGCGGAACCGGTTCAGATACTATTCTCGGCGGCCAAGATAACGATCAAATTTCCGGTGAAGTCGGTACAGATGTCATCTTTGGCGATAAAGGCGCGGATACCCTCACCGGAGGGTCAGACAGTGATATTTTTGTCGTTGCCGAAGGGACTGGCGGTTCTAATATTGAGGATGCGGATATTATTAATGATTTTGAACCTAGCGATCGCATCGGTTTAGCTGGGGGACTCAGTTTTAGTGAGATTAGTATTTCTCAAAGTGAAGAAAATGCCGGCGATACCATTATTCGCATCGGGGAAGAAGGGGAATATCTGGCAGTTCTTGTCGGAGTTGATAGCAATACGATAGACGATAATAACTTTGCCATCATTAATGCCAGTGGGCCGTTGCCACCCACACCCACACCCACACCGACTCCAACCCCGACTCCAACCCCAACTCCAACTCCAACCCCAACTCCAACCCCGACTCCAACTCCAACCCCAACTCCGACCCCAACTCCGACTCCAACTCCAACCCCAACCCCAACCCCAACTCCGACTCCAACCCCAACTCCGACTCCAACTCCAACCCCAACCCCAACCCCAACTCCGACTCCAACCCCAACTCCGACTCCAACCCCTAGTCAAGCGCCGGAGGCAGTGGATGACTTAGTTCAAAGACGACCAGGTGATGCAGTTACCTTTAATGTCTTAGCCAATGATAGTGACCCGCAAGAACAACCGTTAAGACTGGTGTCTTTCTCAACAGCCACTAACGGGGTTGTAAGCGAAGTTGAAGGAGACACAGAAGGCCTTTTAACTTATACGCCAAATGCTGGGTTTAATGGTTCAGATAGCTTTACCTACGCTGTTACTGGAGGAGATCCGAGTTTAGTGTCTCAAGCCACTGTAACCGTTGAGGTGAACCAAGCGCCTGTAGTAGCTAATAACCGTTTATTAGTGGTTTCACGCAATGAAATTGCAGAAGTCTCCCGTGAATTTTTAGTGGCGCAAGATGAGGATAACGCCAGTAACGAAATCATCTTCCAAGTTATTGGTGGCCCTCAACAGGGACAACTGTTACGACTCGGGTCTAACCCTGAAACCATTGTTCCGGGTCGATCTTTTTCTCAAGCCAATATTGACAGCGGTTCTCTGCGATACGAGGCCCCCAACTCCGCTGGAGAAGATGGCTTCTTGTTTACCCTCACAGACGGGGTAGGAACAGAACCTCAAACCCTATTTAGTATCACTATTGTCGATAGTTCCGAAACGGTTGTCGCAGGTGTTGTCTTCCCAGGAAGCGATAACAGTGAACAAATTATTGGAACCGATGCAGCAGATACAGTCTCTGCTGGCGGGGGTCGCGATGTGGTTCGGGGAAATGCGGGTAACGACTCCATTGATGGCGGCGCGGGGAATGATGTCCTGGAAGGAGACGAGGATAATGATACCCTGTTAGGTCAAGCGGGAAATGACTCCATTTATGGGGGGGCCGGGAATGACTCTGTCGATGGTGGCAGCGGCCTCAATACCCTATTTGGTAACGATGGTAATGATACCATTATCGGTCAAAATGATGCTAACCTTCTCAGCGGCGGCAACAATAACGATAGCCTCGTCAGTGGTTTAGGAAACGATACTTTAATTGGGGGGACGGGAAACGATACCCTCAACAGTGGCGAAGGGGAAGATCAGTTATTTGGTGAAACTGGAGAAGACTTCCTCCTCGGGGGAATTGGTCGAGACTTACTCCTAGGAGGTGAAGACAACGACACGCTGCAAGGACAAGCCAATGATGACACCCTATTTGGCGGTCAAGGCAATGACTCTCTGTCAGGGGAAACTGGAGATGATACCGTTTTAGCGGGTATTGGTAATGATACCGTTCAAGGGGGTGATGGGGATGACTCCCTGTTTGGTGAAGACGGTAGTGACTCCCTGTTAGGGGAAGAGGGAAGTGATACGATGTTTGGCGGCCTGGGAATTGATAACTTGTTTGGCCAGGACGGCAACGACCTGATGTTTGGGGATGCTGACAACGACACGTTGTTAGGGGGGGATGGAGAAGATACCATTGCCGGTGGCGCAGGCAGTGATCGCATTACGGGCAACCTAGGAAATGATTTCTTCTATTACCTCACACCCCCAACCACATCCAATGAAGCCGATATTTTGACGGATTTTGATGAAGTGGGGAATGATCAATTCTTAATTTTTTCGGGTGAAAATAACTTCTCTGGATTAATTCCCAATGTGGGAACTTCCGCCTCACCTTTGCAGCGGGAAATTGTCACTCAATTGGGTTCTCAAGGCACAGATATTAGTGGAAAACAATTGATTATCTTTGAGGACACTTTTGATAATATCGGTGCGGTAAATGCAGCATTAAGCGCTCAAAATGGCTCTAGCGATAGTTCAGCCTTAATTGTTTATCGCAATAACTTACAATTTCCTGGATTTCCTGGAAGCTATGTTTTAGGCTTTGATCCAAACTTAGCTGATGATAGTTTGCCTGCCTTTAACTTAGGAATATTGGCATCAATTGATCCATCCACAACGAACATTAGCACTCTGATTCAAGAAGATGATTTTGTGATTATTTAAAACGAGTTAGTCATTTGTCCTTCGTTATTCGTTATTGGTTGTTCTTAGCGAGAGGAAGTAAAGAGTTCGGTAAAAGTATCCATCCATTGATGATGCCTTAGCCGATATTACTATCTTCACAATGACTAACAACCAATAACCAATAACCAATAACCAACAACCAATACCCAATAACAAATTAATTATGACTACATCAATTCCTAGCGAAGATCCAGCCGTTGTAGCGCGAGTAGCCCTCCCCAGTAATACTTTAATTATTACTGATGAAGTGGTTCTGATTTTCCCCATTGAAAATTCAGACTTAGTTGAAACCTTTGATGGCCGAGTGGGTACAACGTTTATTAATGAAAACGGTATCACACTATTTGTGGATGAAAGACCCGTTCAAGAAGCCGTTTCCATTGAAACCAATACCGTGGTTTATGTCGAGTCAATTGGAGACGGTCAATTTCAAACTTTATTTGATCAGGATGTGGGAACCGTTGCCCCAGGGCCGGCGGGGAGTTTAATTTTTACACCCGATGATTTTACACTCCCCGAACCGGAACCGACCCCAACACCCACTCCGACTCCAGAAGCGACACCAACCCCGACTCCGACACCCACTCCGACTCCCGGTACAGATCCAGATTCTGGCACAGATCCAGATTCTGGTACAGATCCAGACCCAGAACCCGAACCTGATTTTATTGTCATTGCTGGAACCGGAACTGGAACCGAAGACAGTGACTCTATTCTCGGCAGTGAAGGACCCGATAGCATCGTCGGTTTAGATGGAGATGACACGATTTTTGGCTTAAGTAGCAATGATATCCTTGCTGGAGACGAAGGTAATGATGTCATTAACGGCAACCTCGGTAATGATGCCATTCAAGGGGGTGTCGGCAATGACTGCATTCGTGGGGGTCAAAATGATGATATTTTGTTTGGCAATACTGAAGATGACTCCATTTTTGGCGATAAAGATAATGATTCTCTCATAGGCGGTTCCGGCGCAGATACTATGTATGGTGGTCAGAACAGCGATACGATGGATGGGGGATCAGATGATGATTATCTCTCCGGTGACAAAGGCAATGATAGCGTTGCTGGCGGTCTGGGTAACGACACCATTGAAGGTCTAGACGGCAACGATATCCTGTTTGGCAACTCCGGTCAAGACTTACTGAATGGCGGCATTGGCTTAGATAACCTGTATGGTGGTCAGGGGGATGACTGTCTGTTTGGTGGTGAAGATGATGACCAACTGTTAGGAGATCTCGGTAATGACTCCGTCTTTGGTGGCGATGGCAATGATCAACTTATTGGTAATGTCGGTCAAGACGTTCTCAGTGGTGATATTGGTCAAGATAGTCTGTTTGGCGGTCAAGACGATGATATTCTCCTAGCCGGAAAAGGGCTAGATATCCTGTTTGGAGATGCGGGTAACGATCTGTTGAAGGGCGATCGCGGCGCAGATACCCTCACAGGCGGAGAGGGTAGTGATATCTTTACAGTAGGGTTAGTCCTGAGTCAGTCTGAAGCGGGTGGCAGTATTATTGTTGGAACCACCGGAGGGCCGACAGTTGACTTAGCCGATGTGTTCACTGATTTTAATGCAGGTACCGATAAAATTGGACTGGATAACGGTCTTGTGTTTGAGGATCTGTTAATTACTCAAGACGGTAGCAACACCATTCTGGTGGATAAAAATACAGAAGAGTTTTTAGCCGTTCTACAAAATGTTGATAGTGGGGATCTAGATCCCTCCGACTTTGTAGAAAACCCCCAAGATCCGTTATCACCAACTCCTACACCCACACCAACTCCTACTCCTACGCCTACCCCAACTCCTACTCCTACTCCAACACCCACTCCTACGCCTACCCCAACACCCACTCCTACACCTACCCCAACACCCACTCCAACACCCACTCCTACCCCAACACCCACTCCTACGCCTACACCCACTCCTACGCCTACCCCAACACCCACTCCAACACCCACTCCTACTCCTACACCAACACCCACTCCAACACCCACTCCTACTCCTACACCAACACCCACTCCAACACCCACTCCCGATCCTACTCCCACACCCACACCCCCGGTTCCCACACCACCAGGGGTTCCGACACCGACACCGCCAGATCTGGAATTGCCAGAATTAATGAATGATTCTTTGGATGGCTTACAAAATACAGCTTTAAGGATTAGTAAATCTCGATTATTAGAGAATGATTCAGCCGCAGATGCAGCGGATATTCTCACCTTTACAAGTTTCTCTTCTCCCACTGAAAATAATGGCACAGTTGCAGTCGATCAAGACAATAGTCAGTTACTAATTTATACCCCTGGTGATGATTTTACTGGTATTGATTCATTTACTTATCAAGCCAGTGATAGCAACAACCAAACTGGAGAAGCCACCGTATTTATTAACGTTGAAGCAGTGAATGCGCCGCCAATTTTGGATTTAGATACAACTGCTGCTGGAACCGATTATGTGACAACTTTCTCTGAGGGATTACCTGCTATTCCTATCAGTAATAAAGTCAGTATTACTGATGAAGACAATACTGAATTAGCATCGGTTACCCTGACTTTAACTAATATTTTGGATGGGGAAGCTGAAGGAATTGCAGTCACTGGAACTCTACCGGATACTATTGCCTTAGAAGCAACAGAAGCCGGGGTCATTGTTCTCAGTGGTTCTGCACCCATTGCTGATTATGAAACGGCAATTGGACAGATTTTTTATAACAATACTTCCCCGACATTAACGACAACCGCACGCCAGCTTGAAGTCGTTGCCAATGATGGTATTACCGATGGTGAAGTTGCCACGACTATTATCAATATTTCGCCTAATTCTCCCCCAACCTTAGAAGCAGATAATCGGTTGATTCAACAAACAGTTGATAATACCATTACCGCCAATGAATTGCTGGCTAATGATGTTGATCCTGATGGTGATAATCTCACGATTATTGAGGTCGAAAATGCCGTTAATGGTACAGTTACCCTGAGTGAGAATAACGAATCTGTTGTGTTTACACCGGATGAAACCTTAGTTCCTGGTGATACTGCCAGTTTTGTTTATACTGCCAGTGATGGTCGAGGTGGAACCGGAACCGCGACGGCCCTGTTAACCATTAATACTCCACCAGAATTGGATCTGGATACAACTGCCACGGGAACTGATTTCCTAACATTATTTACGGAAGGAAGCGATCCGGTTTCCATTAGTAATGGCGTGACATTAACGGATCTGGATAACACAAATTTAGCATCCGCAACGTTAACATTAACTAATCCTTTAAACGGTACAGATGAACGCTTATTCCTCAGTACAACAGGAACATTACCCGATGGTATTGCTGCCAGTGAATATAATGCCACAACGGGAGTTTTACAGTTAACAGGTGAAGCTTCCTTAGCCGATTATCAAGCGGCAATTGACCTCATCAACTATGAAAATACTTCTGCCACGATTGATGTTACCAATCGCACAGTTGAAGTTGTCATAAATGATGGTTTAGATAATAGCAATACGGCTATTAGTACCATTGAAATTAATGGACTTCCCATTGCAGTGAATGACGGCCCGATTTTAATTAATACGGCTGACCCAGTCATCATTACTCCCCTGACAAATGATACCGATCCCAATGAGACAGAATTAACCTTAACTGCTGTTGCTTCTCCCCAGTTGGGTACAGTCACCCAACAGAATAATACGGTTGAATATGTGCGTTTAGGAACTACCGCAGAAGCTGTTACAGATACGTTTAATTACACCATTAGTGATGTCTTAGGATCAACCGCAACCGCAACGGTAACCCTGCAATTGTTACCGGATGCAACAGATGGCGCAGATACCATTATTGGTCAAGGGTTTGACGATAACCTCCAGGGACTAGCAGGCAATGACAGCTTACAAGGGTTAGGCGGTAACGATACTCTGCGGGGTAATGCTGATGACGATATCCTCCAAGGCGGTGAGGGAAATGACAGCCTAGAGGGGGGAGATGGCGCAGATACCCTAGAGAGTGGACTCGGAAACGATACCCTCATCGGTGGACTAGGTCTTGACCGTTTTGTTGGGGGTGGCAGCAGTACAGATATTTTCCGGTATTTAAGCGCAGATGACAGTGAGGGGAATAACTTTAACGCCAATTCTACCGCTGTTATTCAGGTTGAAATTGAGACCGGATTATTTGATACTGTCGTTGGTTTTGAAGGGTTGGGTCAGTCAGGAGGAGATTTACTAGATGTCTCGGACTTTATTGGGGGTTTAGAGAATATCTCCACCACTGTCTGGACAGAAATTCCGGCTGAGGATGTGATTCCGGGAAGCCGTCCAGGGTTATTTTTCTATGATGATGGGGGTGATACCTATCTAATGTATGATTCCGGTGGTAGCAATCTCACAGGCAATAACTCCCGGATTTTAACCCAATTGGAAGGGGTGACAGGAGTGACTGAAATCTTCCCAGATGACTTTATTTTCATCTAAGTTCCCTCTTTCTTTATGTAGAGACATTCTCTGGAATGTCTCTACAAAGCCATTCGGGTTTTCCGGTATTATCCCTATTTTTTTAACTGCCCTCTGCACTAATTGCAGAGTTTAAGACTGAGTTAGATTGATCTGTTTCAACTGTATCACTCACCCCATGAACCCAAAGAGAAGCAATTAATAAGCAACATCCTCCCAACACGACAGCCAGTAAGTGATTGCCGCCGAGAAAATGTTTCATTACCCAACCTAAACTCAGGGCAACAATAATTTGAGGAATCACAATAAATGCATTAAAGATTCCCATGTAAAATCCCATATTTTTAACAGGAATATTGCAAGATAGCATTGCATAAGGCATGGAAAGAATACTAGCCCAAGCAATCCCTAAGCCAATCATGGGAATGAAAATTAAATATTGATCATGAACCCATGCTAATGAGGTTAAACCACATCCCCCACACAATAAACATAGAGAATGGGTAATTTGAGGGCTAATAGCAGATGCTAATCGAGGTAAAATCCAAGCAAATAAGAAACACACTAAGTTATAAACGGCAATACAAATGCCTGCCCATTCTATCCCATCGGTGTAGAGGGGAGTATTTTGTGCCACGGCCCCAAAAATTTCATGGGCTACAGCCGGGGGAAAATAGAGAAACACACAAAACATTCCCATCCAGGTAAAGAATTGCACCCCTGCCAGTTGTTTCATCACTTCCGGCATTTGGATAATTTGGTTAAAAATTTGTTTGACAATTTTCCATCCCGAATGGGGGATAGCTGGAGGATATTGTTTAACGGTGTGATGTTGAGGAGGATATTCTGGTGTGGTAACCACAGTCCAGATCACTGTCAACAGAAATAAAGCCGCCCCAATATAAAAAGAAAGTTTAACAGCAAATGGCACCCCACCGGACTGGGGATCGGGGGGTTCAATTCCCAACCAATGGCTAAAACACCAAGGCGCAACCGAGGCACAAACGGCTCCTAAACCGATGAAAAAGCTCTGCATGGCAAATCCCTTCGTTTGTTGTTTTGGGGGCAATACATCGGCAACAAACGCCCGGAACGGCTCCATACTGATGTTGACCGAAGTATCCAAAATCCATAATAATCCGGCTGCCATCCACAGCGTAGAGGAGTTCGGCATCAGAATTAAAGCAATGGAACTGAGAATTGCACCGACTAAAAAATAGGGTCGTCTTCGTCCTAGACGAGTCCAAGTGCGATCGCTAAAATAACCGACAATGGGTTGAGCAATTAATCCACTAATGGGGGCAGCCAGCCACAAAATGGGAATTTGTTCGACATTCGCCCCGAGATATTCATAAATGGCGCTGGTATTTGCCATCTGTAACGCCCAGCCAAATTGAATGCCAAAAAAACCGACACTCATATTCCAAATTTGCCAAAAATTAAATGATTTTTTTTGTGTTTGTTGTAAGGTCATGCTTCAATTTAAATTCAACAATTAGCAGTCTTAACTGCCCCCATTTTTCGTCTTTTTCAGCGCTTCACCTCCTATAAAAAAATATTGAAATATAGAGGATGTCAAATTGGTAAAGTGCTTACACAATCTGACTCTCATCAATCAGAAATGATTGCTATTTCTCTTTAAAGTTAAAATTCCAAATCACAAAACTCAGACTTGAGATCCCGCTCCATCAATGCTTGTACCGCTTCTTGAGGAGTACTTTTTCCGTGAATGAGTCGATACACTTGACGCGCAATCGGAACAGGAATCGCTTCTTGATTGGCAAGCTTCACCAAAACATTAGTGGTGTTAACCCCTTCGGCTGTTCCTTCTAATTCCTCAAGGATTTGTTCTAAAGATTTCCCTTGAGCCAATCCATAACCCACTTGATAATTCCGAGATAAAGGACTATCACAGGTTGCCAACAAATCCCCTAAACCCGATAATCCAAAAAAGGTTTCTGTTGAGGCTCCCATTTGAGTCCCCACGCGAATCATTTCCGGTAAGGCACGGGTGAGTAAAGCCGCTTTGGCATTAGTGCCTAACTGTAAGCCATCACAAACGCCAGCCGCGATCGCCATGACGTTTTTTAAGGTTCCCCCCAGTTCAGTTCCCAGGGGATCTTCATTCACATAAACCCGTAACACATCGGAGGAAAACACTGTTTGTACGGTTTCAGCCGCCTTAATATTTTTACTGGCTACGGTCGTTGCGGCTAGTAATCCTTTCTGGATTTCTTTGGATAAATTGGGTCCGGATAATACCACAATGGAATGACAGGGAAAGGCTTCTTGCCAAATTTGAGAAGGAGTATGGGTGGTTGCCGGATCTAACCCTTTGGTAGCAGTAACAATAATCGTATGCTCCGGTAGGGTTAATGACTCTAACTTTTCAATTGTAGGTCGTACCCCTTTCATGGAAACGGCGGAGACAATCACATCCGCATCTTTAATCGCAGCGTCTAAAGACTCTGGACTCCGACGGAACCACAGCCGCACTTCATTGGGATTGCGACGAGCTAAAGTTGCCAGGGCTGAACCCCAGACACCTGCTCCTAAAATGGTTACAACTTGGGTTTGATGGCTCACAAATGCTGTTCAAGTAACGACTCTTTGCCCCTGAGCCACAGAACTGATTCAACTCAGGTAGCACTATGAGCCAGCTTTTGATCTCCCAACTGTGGAGTTGTTTCAATTCAACTCTAAAAGTGATGCCGATCCTAAAACTTGTGAAAGCCTGAATCAGTCCCTAAACATTTAGGGAACAAGCTGACTCTAGTACTTATTGATGAATACAAGATGTTATTGTTCTGTTGTAGTGATTATCCTACCAAACAGAAGCCTAAACTGGCAAATCTCAGTCAAGATAAACTAACAGAGGATAAACTCCAATCCGGTCTTAAATTTTTGGCTCCTCGCAAATAAAGATGATAAATCTGAGTTTGGTGAACGGGCAGATTCACATGAGCCATAAAGCGTATACACCGTTCTAAACTGCCCTGAACGTACATCTGCTGCACATCTAATAACGGTACATTATCCCAGTGAGGACGTTTTCGGGCGATCGCGGCGGGATAAATCACATCGAGATCTCGAGTCACTGAGAAGGTCACACTAATGAGTTGTTCGGGATGGAGTTGATTTCGGGTTTCAAATGCCTCTAACAACTCCATCACGGCTTCTACCATGGCTTCCACCGAATTTTCGGTGACTGTGGTTGCGCCACGAATCGCTTGAACTCGCCACTCCACAAACAATCCTCCAGTCTTTCTTAGGGGTCATTGACATCCTCCCAGGCGTGTTGGCAAAGCCTGCCGCTAGGCATACGCACCGCTATATGTAGCCAATCAACGTACCCTAAATAGTTGTTAATAGACTACCGTTAACCGTCGTATAACGACCTTGCTCAAGACCTGCTTGCTTTGGTCATTATGCAAATCTGCCCAGGAAAAGGGCACATCAACACAGATGCAACACTTTATTTTCCAGGGCTTCTCCTCCACTTTAACCTAGGGTCGATAGAGCCACAATGGTAGACCACTCGTTGCTAGCTCAAATTCTACCCAATTTTGGGCAACCGAGAGGGCTGAGGTGTTGAAATTGTTGCTTAATACTCGATTTACCAGAGATTTGGGTTTTTCAAAGGTATAGCATTCTGTTTTTTCGGGGTCAAGCCCCACTAACTCCGCCGTCCAGCGACGGGCTTCTTCTTCTGTTCCTAAACGGTCTACAATCCCTAATTTGACAGCCTGTTCTCCGGTAAAGATGCGGCCATCAGCAAAGGCTTTCACCGCTTCGACATCAAGCTGACGGGCTTGTGCAACAGTTTTGACAAACTGTTGGTAACTGGTATCAATCAACTCTTGTAAAATTTGCTGTTCGGGATCGCTGAGTTCTCGGTCAAACGCCAGAATATCTTTATAGGGGCCGGATTTAATCACTTTAAACGAAACCCCCACTTTATCCAATAGGCGCTCGATATTATTCCCACGCAGGATCACCCCAATACTGCCCGTAATGGTGCCGGGATTGGCGACAATATGTTGTGCACCCATGGCAATATAAACCCCCCCTGAGGCGGAAATATTGCCAAAGCTGGCAACAATTTTGATTTTTTCTTGTAAATGCTTCAGCGCCGTGTAGATTTCCTGAGAGTCAGCAACGGTTCCCCCAGGACTATCAATTCGTAATAACAGCGCCGGAAATTTGCGTTCTTCAATGGTTTTTAGGGCTTCTAAGACCTGTTTGCGGGTATCACTGGCGATCGCTCCTGTAATCTCAATGCGAGCAATTTGTTTTTGATATTTCGGTTTAAATGGCCAAATCATAAATTTTGTAATTCGTCATGCATTATTATTTACTCATTGTCCTGATTTAATCAGCAACTTTTAATTCGGGGGGTGGTTCAATCGGGATTTGAATTTGAAATTCACACCCTTTTCCCAGTTCTGAGAAACATTGTAATGTTCCCCCATGTTTTTCAACCACTATTTTATAACTAATGGACAAGCCTAACCCCGTTCCTTTTCCCACTGGTTTTGTGGTGAAAAAGGGGTCAAATAATTGCTTTTTGACGGTTTCTGTGATTCCAGGCCCATTATCTTTGATACTAATTAATACTTCAGGTAATTGAGAACAATCTGAAGATAACAACTCCGTATAAATGATAATTTGACGGGGTTCGGGTTGATCTTCTAATGCATCAATTCCATTACTAATAATATTCATAAACACTTGATTCAGTTGTCCGGCATAACATTTAACTTTTGGTAATTTTCCATAATTTTTAATTAACTCAATGCCTGAATGAGTACTTTTAGATTTTAATCGATTTTGTAAAATCAATAAGGTACTATCAATGCCTTCGTGAATATCAACTGGTTTCACCTCTGCTTCATCCAGTCGAGAGAAGTTCCGCAAAGACACAACAATCTGGCGAATTCGATCCGCCCCCATCTCCATTGAACCCATGATTTTGGGTAAATCTTCCAATAAAAAGTCTAATTCAATGTCTTCGATTTTCTCTTGAATTTCGAGGCGTGGATCGGGATAACAGTGTTGATACAGCTCAATTAATTCTAATAAATCGCTCGTATAATCCTTGGCATAGGTCAAGTTCCCGTAAATAAAATTCACAGGATTATTAATTTCATGAGCAACACCGGCTACCATCTGACCCAAACTTGACATTTTTTCACTTTGGATCAGTTGGGCTTCTTTATGTTTAAGATCTTGTAACGCTTCACTGAGATGAAACGCTTGAGTTTGGGCAGCTAAAGCCGCTGCCCGCGTTTGAGCATAGAGTTCAGCTTGATCGATGGCGATCGCCAATTGGTTCACCACCGCTTGCAATAAATCCACTTCCGAGACATTCCATTCTCGCGCCCCTTGATAATGATGACAAATCACAGCCCCCATTTGACCCGATTTAGTTTCTAGGGGTAACAACAAGGTTGAAGTAATGCCTGCGGCTTGTAAGAGGGCGTGAGTGGTGGGGTCTAAGTCTTTCGTCGTGGATAAATCATTAATTTGAACTGTTTGATGGTGTTGAATTTTCTCCGCAAACCCTTTAATCGCAGTTGCTGGATAATCTTGTAAACTCTCCGTCAGGATTGGACTTTTTGCCTCGTGGGTGATCACAAAGCTGGCGTTTTGACTGCTACTGAGCAGATACCAAATAAAATGACATTGATCAACTTGTAGCAGAGTGCGAATTTCACTGACCGCCGTTGCCAAAATGGTATTAATATCAAGGGAATTGCGAATCTGACTGGCTAAACCAAATAATAAACCTTCTCGGCGATTATACAGTTCATCTCTGGCCCGTAAGCGATCAATTCCAATCGCAATGGTATGAGCCACCCAACAGAGCACATTGTGTACAGACTCCGGTAACGGTTGCTGACTCCAAAGGGTCATCTTTCCGAGACTTTGTTCTTCCACCGTCAGGGGAAATTCTGCCTTTGACTGTAACAGGAATTCTGTTGCCTCTACCCCGGCAACCACTGAGGATTGTAATTGCAATGACTGCGGGTTAACAGTACTCAGACGGACTCGAGTGTGCTCTAAATGTTTGGCGATCGCGGCACTACACCCCTCTAAAATCATCTCAATGGTATTACTCAGTCCCACAGCCGTCCCCACCTCTGCTTCTAATAAAGACAGGCGTGATCGCTCTAGTAAAGCCGCCTCAGTCTGTTTGCGGGTCGTAATATCCCGAGAAATTGACACTAACTCATCAATTTGATCTTCACCATTTTGAATACTATGGCAAGTGGTTTCAATCCACACCCAAGTCCCGTTCCCCCGACGCATCCGATAACTAAAGGTTTTGGTGCCTGGGGTCATCTTCAGCAGGTGATAGGCTTGCTGCACAGTGGGAAGATCTTCTGGATGCACCCACTGTTCAACAGTATGTCCAATGAGTTCTTCAGGTTCGTATCCCAATAAGACCCGGCAAGCTGGGGAAGCGTAGAGATAGGTTCCATCCTGACTGTGGCGAGAAATTAAATCGGAGGCGTGTTCAGCTAGTAACCGATACCGTTCTTCACTTTCTCGGAGAATCTCTGCTGAGCGCATTTTATCTGTAATATCGGTCTGCACGCCCACGAAATGAATCAGTTGACCTCGTTGGTCATACATGGGATAAATTGCCAGTTCATTCCAAAAGGGGATACCATCTTGGCGATAATTCTTCAGGGTAACTAGACATTCCTGGCCGGTTTTTAAGGCTTGACGCACCCGCGCTACCATTTCTGGGTTCGTATCATGTCCCTGTAAAATTCGGCAGTTCTGCCCCAAGATCTCCCCTTGAGAGTAGCCTGTAATTTTCTCAAAAGCAGGGTTGCAATAGATGATAGCATGGTCTGAATCAGCTCCCCCCGTCACCACAATTCCACTGGGACTTTGGTTAATGGCTTGTTCCAAGAGGTGGAGCATTTCTTCGGATTGTTTCCGTTGGGTAATATCTACCCCAGTGGCAATAATGTATTTCAGGGAACCATCGACATTCCCAACCCCTGTATTCGACCAAGCAATGTAGTACTGGGTTCCCTCTCGACTCACCCATTTATTTTCAGATTCTGTGGGAAAAGAACAGTGCTGTAAATCAATGGGGTTGTCATTGGCATCGCCACAAAGTTGTTCCCAAGGCACATCAAAGATAGAGTATCCTAACTCTCTTAAAGATTTGCCATCTACGGCTTCGGCAGTATATCCTGTAATCTGTTCACAGGTGCGATTAAATCGAATAATTCGGCCTTGGGGATCAAGTACAATCACTAAAGCACTGATGGTATCCAAGACTTTAATAATAAAGTCTCGCTCCCGCAACACCATTTCCCAAATTTGTTGCCGTTCTTGAATAATTTCTTCCAGACGGAAACATTTGCCTCGACTATGAACCAATTGGCGATGGATATTAATTTGGCTGATAATTTGCCGACTGATAGCTTCCAGTGCAGACAGTTGTTCATCGGTTAGGGTTCTGGTAACCGTATCCATCACGGATAATAATCCTAACAGTTGTTGCTGAGGGCCAATAATCGGAATCCCTAAATAAAAATGAATGGCTGTTTGACCACAAACAAGGGGATGGTGAGCCAACTGAGGATCAACGGCTGTATTGCAAATCAGTAGAGGTTGGGGCAAGCTGGGAGTGGAGCGATCTAAACTGCATTGAGCGCTGGGTTGGAGTGATAAAACGTGCTCACAAAAGTCCAAATAAGAACGAGGGGAAGCCTGCAAACCGATATGGGATTTCAGCCAGTGGTCATTCCCATCAAAAAAACTAATCAGTGCAATTGGGGTTTGAGCAATGTAACTTGCTAAGCGAGTTAGATCATCAAAAGCGACCTCGGGTTCAGTACCAATCATCTCAGATAGAGAGAGGTTAGCCAATTTTGTCATACTGTCTGAAGGTTTTTTAGGGGCGCTCATGATGGATTAACCACCTTGAATAGGATTCACTCATCAGAGGGGAGACACATACTGATTCCTGAGAGTCAGAGCTGGAGCAACGGTCAGTTTCATTCAGTTTAGTACTTTATTGTGTCTATGTTCACACTCACAATCGTGAAGTTGATCGCTCACTCCAGAGTGGAGCTTGATTTCATCTTAACAGAGATTGAATGAACTACTCCAATCCGCTTCGCTGAGATTGGAGTTTCTGACGCTTCTTTGCCCCTAGTTGCCTCATACTTCCGCACAAGGTAGAGCTAGACGACTCTGCGTCTAAAGAGGCTTGTTCCAAACCC